>Ga0318513_10000184_pt1 | contig 14517 bp, 11 predicted proteins | sample GRESIP171b2f20_FD_203683 | JGI IMG/M metagenome (GOLD analysis project Ga0318513, IMG submission 203683) | Tropical soil microbial communities from Luquillo Experimental Forest, Puerto Rico - GRE.SIPMG.171b2f20 | ecosystem: Environmental > Terrestrial > Soil > Tropical forest > Bulk soil... | reverse complement strand
GCTGCGGCCGCGATCATCTGCACCGTGCTGGTCGTCGGAATCTCGCTGGTGGCGTACGCCAGTGTCCGCAACCTGTACGACGGCATCAACCACGAGACCGTGACCGCCTCGATGCTCGGCCCCCGGCCGCCCAAGCTCAACGGCTCGACCAACATCCTGCTGATCGGCTCCGACTCGCGGGCCGGCACCACCGGCTATGGGTCCGCGTCGGTCATCCAGGGCTCCCGGTCGGACACCTCACTGATCCTGCACATCTCTCCCGACCACACGCACGCCTATGTGATCAGCTTCCCGCGCGACTCGATGGTGCCGGTTTACTCCTGCGCGAACGACAACGAGGGCCATCCCGGCCAGTCCGCCACCCCCGGCCAGCTGGAGCCGCTGAACGCCACGTTCTCCTTCGGTGGCGCGCCCTGCCTGTGGAAGACGCTGGAGCAGACCACGCACATCCACATCGACCATTTCGCGGAGGTTGGCTTCAGCAGCTTCAAGCTGATCGTCAACGACATGCACGGGATCAACGTGTGCCTGCCGTTCACGATCCGCAACTACCAGGCCCACCTGTATCTCCACGCCGGCATGCACAAGGTCTACGGGGCGCAGGCGCTCGCCTTTGTCCGCCTGCGGGAGAACATCGGCGATGGTTCCGACCTGGAGCGGATTCAGCGCCAGCAGATCTTCCTGGCCGCCGCGCTGCAGAAGATGAAGCAGACGAACCTGCTCGGTGACTACAAGGTGCTGGCGGATGTCGCGCACGCTGTCACCACCGACCTCACGCTCACCCAGCTGCTGGGCATCGCCAACAGCATGCGCGGCCTGAGCACCAGCGCCGTCCGGTTCATCTCGGTCCCGGTCGGGCTGTACCCGCCCGACCCGAACAAGGTGCTCTGGACACAGCCGCAGGCCGACGCGCTGTTCAAGTCCATCTCGCACGACAACCACATCCTGCGGGCGGCCCGGAAGGCCACCCGGACCGGTGGGGCACGCACCGTCACCCCAGCCCAGATCCACCTGCAGGTGCTCAACGGCTCCGGCACCGCGGGGCTGGCGGGCACGACCGCGGACGGCCTGTCCAACGCCGGCTTCGTCGTCGTTGGCACCGGCGATGCCCCGAACGGCTACGGCTACACCAGGTCGGTCATCGAGTACAGTTCCGCGGCCCAAATGCCCGCCGTGAACGCGCTCAGGAAAGAGGTCGGGGGCGCGCAGGTGAAGCGGGTCACCGGGCTGCATGCGGGCACCCTCAGCCTGATCCTGGGCGCGAGGTTCTCCGGCCTGCCGTCCGGCAGCAACACGACGAAGCCCAAGGGGCCGTCGGTGGCCAGCGTGGCCTCGTCGAACAACTACCAGGGCATCAGCGGCAACCAGAACATCTGCAAGGACAGCTCTGCCTTCGCCGGCCCGCTGAGCCCGGTTCCGGCGGCTACCCCGTAGCCGGGCCAGCCCCGGTGGAGCCGTTCACCAGCTGGCATTCCTAGCCGCAGGCCGGGCCCGGGCTGCGCCCCCGGCCGCACCGGCCCGGTCCGCACCGTCTGCAACAGCCTCATCCCCGGCCGTCCCGGCCCGTGCCCCGCCCGCGCCCGCGGCCAGGCCCATCCGGGACACCTCCAGCCAGACCAGCAGCCCCACCGGGTAGACGAAGTAGCCGAACCTGGTGGCCGGCGCCAGCACGAACATCGCGGTCAGCCCGATGATCAGCCGCCAGATCGCGGCCGGCACGGTCCGCGGCGGCCAGAACAGCAATGACGCCAGGACCGCCAGCCCGGCGAGCGCGAGCAGCACCACCGCGGCCAGGTGCCCGGCAGGGCCCGTCTCGGCCAGCAGCCGCCCCGGCAGCGGGCTGACCGCTTGCGACTTGATGCTGGCCAGGCCGAGCGGGAACGCGATCGTGTTCTGCACCAGTGATCTCGGCCCGAGCGCCGCGACGGGGCCGACCACGGCCGCCACCACCGCCAGCGCGGTCGCCGCCAGGATGACCGCCGCCCGGCGGCCGTCCCGGGCGGCCAGCAGCACCACCGCGATCAGCAGGCCCGGCCACGCGGTTGCCTTCATGGCCGCGGCGGCGCCGAGTGCCAGCCCAGCCGCCACCAGCCGCGGCCGCCGCCACAGCAGCGCGAACCCGAGGCACAGGCAGGCCAGGACCGGGACGTCGGTGCCGCCGACGGTCAGTGCGAACGCGATCACCGGTGATGCCGTTACCAGCGCGGTCCAGCGCACCACATCACTGGCCCCGGCGATCGCCAGGGCAATCCCGAACGCTGCCACGAACGCGGCAGCGAACCAGATCCGCGGATCCGTGACCGGCGAGAATCCGAGCACTTCCCGCGGGATGCCGAACGCGGTCAGGGCAGGCAGGTACGGATCGAAGACGTTCGGGCTGTGTGCGGCGGCGGTCACCGCCGGGCCGGGGTAGGGGGTGCCGCGGTGCATCAGCAGTGCCGCGGACCGGTTGATGACCTGCACCTCGGGCTGCTGCAGCCGTTCCGCGGCCATCAGCCACATGGGCGCCGCCAGCGCCCCCACCACACTGATCACCAGGGCCAGGTCCAGCCCGCGGGAGCGCCACAGCAGCACCGCCATCGCGGCCAGCAGATAGGCGCAGCCGGCGAAGACCCCCCACAGCCGGTGTGCGTGGTAGGTGGTGACCAGGGCCATGATGATGGCGAAGACAGCACTGGCGGCGAAGGTCGCGACCAGCAGCGGGCGCGGCACCCGGGCCATGGCCGGCCAGCCGAACCAAGGTGCCGGCACCCGGTTCGGCGGTGCCTGCCTCACGGCGAGCAACGACATGCACCCTCCATTGAGGGCCGATCTTAGCGGCTGGCAGGCCGCCAGCGCGGGGGTCCCCCGCTAGCTGGGCAGCACGCCATTGCCCCGGGACTCGCTAACGTCAGCCGACGCGGCCCGCCGTTTCTTCCCGGGCCGTTCAGATGCCCGGTGGCAGGCACCGCCTGCCTGCCGCTGCGGGCTGCCGGTGGGCGGCGGCCCGGCAGCGGACTGCTGGTAGCGGGCGTATCGGGCGCGGGCCGGGACGGCGCCGCCGGTAGAGTCCGCGTCATGCGGACGGTCGCGGTCGTGCTGGGGGGCGGCTCAGGTGAGCGGTTCGGCACCGGCGTGCCCAAGCAGCTGCTGCCGCTGGCCGGGCGGCCGGTGATCGAGCACTCGGTGGCGGCCTTCGAGCGAGCACCCGGGGTGGACGCCATCCTGGTGGTGATGGCAGCCGAGTACACCGGCCAGGTGGCGGACCAGCTCGCGGCCGGCGGCTACGGCAAGCTCCAGGGCATCATCGCGGGCGGTGCCACCCGGGCCGAGTCCACCTGGCGGGCGATCACCGAGCTCGGTGACCAGGACTGCGACGTGCTGTTCCACGACGCAGCCCGGCCGCTGATCGACGGGCAGATCATCGCCGCCTGCATGGCGGCGCTGGCCGGGCACCGGGCGATCGGGGTCGCCGTTCCGTCGTCCGACACGATCATCGAGGTCAGCGACGGGATCATGACCGCGATGCCGCGCCGGGACACGCTGGCCCGCTGCCAGACGCCGCAGGGCTTCCGGCTGTCGGTGATCCGCCACGCGTACCAGCTCGCCCGGGCCGATCCGGGGTTCAGCTCCCGGCCCGCGACCGACGACTGCGGGATCGTGCTGCGCTACCTGCCGGAGGTCGCCATCCACATCGTGACCGGAAGCGAGCGCAATCTGAAGATCACCTACCCGGGCGACCTGGTCGTCGCCGAGGCCCTCCTGCGCGGCGGTGCCTGACCAGCCGGGCGGTGCGCGTGCCGGGTTACCGGGCGGAATCCTCCAGCATCTCGGTCACCAGCGCGGCTATCGGCGACCGCTCCGAGCGGACCAGCGTCACGTGCGCGAAGAGCGGATGGCCCTTGAGCTTCTCGATCACCGCCACCACCCCATCGTGCCGGCCGACCCGCAGGTTATCCCGCTGTGCGATGTCGTGGGTGAGCACCACCCGGGAGCCGGCCCCGATCCGGGACAGCACCGTGAGCAGTACCCCGCGCTCCAGCGACTGGGCCTCGTCCACGATCACAAACGAGTCGTGCAGCGAGCGGCCGCGGATATGGGTCAGCGGCAGGACCTCGAACATGTCCCTGGCCAGCACCTCGTCGATGACGTCCTGTGAGGTGACCGCAGACAGGGTGTCGTAGACCGCCTGGGCCCACGGGTTCATCTTGTCGGCCTCCGAACCGGGCAGGTAGCCCAGTTCCTGGCCGCCGACCGCGTACAGAGGCCGGAAAACGATCATTTTGCGGTGCTGGCGGCGGTCCATCACCGCCTCCAGCCCGGCGCACAGGGCCAGCGCCGACTTGCCGGTGCCCGCCCGGCCGCCGAGCGAGACGATGCCGATCTCCGGGTCGAGCAGCAGGTCGAGCGCGATGCGCTGCTCCGCGCTGCGGCCGCGCAGCCCGAACACCTCCCGGTCACCCCGGACCAGCCGCACCGACTTGTCCGGCAGCACCCGCCCGAGCGCGCTGCCGCTGGCGGACGGCGCGGCCAGCACCAGCCCGGTATGGCAGGGCAGTTCCCGGGCGGCGGGCAGGTCGAGACGCCCGCTCTCGTACAGCTCATCCATCTCGCCCGGGGTCAGGTCCAGCTCGGCCATGCCGGTCCAGCCGGAGTCGGGCGGCAGTTCGGCCCGGTACTCCTGGGCGGTCAGGCCAATCGAGGCCGCCTTGACGCGGAGCGGGAGATCCTTGCTGACCAGGACGACGTCGTCGCCCTCGGCGGCGAGGCTGCGCGCGACCGACAGAATCCGCGTGTCGTTGTCACCGAGCCGGAACCCGTCCGGCAGCACCTGCGGGTCGGTGTGGTTCAGCTCGACCCGGATCGTCCCGCCCTGCTCGCCGATCGGCAGGTCCGCGTCGAGCCGCCCATACGTGATCCGCAGGTCGTCCAGGTAATGCAGCGCCTGCCGGGCGAAGTAGCCCAGTTCGGGGTGATGCCGCTTGGCCTCCAGTTCGGTGATGACGACCACGGGCAGGACAATGCGGTGCTCGGCGAACCGGCCGATGGCCGCCGGGTCGGCGATCAGGACGCTGGTGTCCAGGACATAGGTGCGCCGGCCGGCGCTGCCTGCGCTGGTCTTGGCAGCCCCCGCGCGGCCGGCGCGGGAACTGATGTGAGGTGACGCGCGACGGGCAGAAGAACTGGCCACTGTTCTCCCCTGGGCGCCGGGATGGCGCCACGCTCGGACACAGATGTGTCATCCAGACCGGTTCCGGCCCACGAAAGGCCGGACGCCGGCCCTTCGCTCGTCTCGCCTGTGTACCAGGACAACAAGCTCGAGATGTCCAGGGCCTTTCCCGGCGGGCGGCGACGCACCGCCCATCTGCTCATGACGGTACCTGGGGCGGGCCTGTCCGGGTAGTACCTGTTGAGTGCGTCACATGTCGTGGCGCGGCAGGCGGTCAGGATCCGAAACGGCGGTGCCGGGCGGCGTAGGAGCGGAGCGCGCGCAGGAAGTCCACCCGGCGGAAGTCCGGCCAGTAGGCGTCGCAGAAGTAGAACTCCGAGTGCGCGCTCTGCCACAGCAGGAAGCCGCCCAGCCGCTGCTCCCCCGACGTCCGGATGACCAGGTCGGGATCGGGCTGGCCAGCCGTGTACAGATGGTCGGCGATGTGCTCCACGTCCAGGATCTCGGCCAGTTCCTCGATCGTGGTGCCCTTGGTGGCGTGGTCGTGCAGCAGCGACCGGACCGCGTCCGCGATCTCGCGCCGGCCGCCGTACCCGACCGCGACATTGACCAGCAGGCCCCGGTTGTGCGCGGTGGCTTCGGCGGCGTCCTTGAGCACCTGCGCTGTCTCGATCGGCAGCAGGTCGAGCGCGCCCACCGGCTTGACCCGCCAGCCCTGGGCAACCAGTTCCCGTACCGTGCTCTCGATGATCCGGAGCAGCGCCCCGACCTCGGCGGCCGGCCGGGCCAGGTTGTCGGTGGACAGCAGCCACAGGGTGACCACCTCCACCCCTGCCTGGCGGCACCAGGTGAGCAGCTCGAAGATGTGATCCGCGCCCTTCTGGTGGCCATCACTGACGTCGGCGAGGCCCACGGACCGCGCCCACCGCCGGTTGCCGTCCAGGATCACCCCGACGTGCCGGGGGACCTCGTGCCCGGCCAGCGAGGACTCCAGCCTGTGCTCGTACAGCCGGTAGACAAGATCGCGGTAGCCCATCCCCAGCCTTTCTCCGCTGTGACGTTGCTGTCTCACCGTGACCCGCCGGCACCGCCCGGGAGCGGACCGGGCCTGACATGCCAGGGTGGGGGTGCTGCCCACCATCGTGCCACGCCGGCGGCACTGGCAAGGACCGGACGCGCGGCAGGGCGTACGCCGCCATCGCGCCGGCAGAACGCCAGCACCGGCATAGAACCGCCCCGGAAATCGCCGGCTGGCGATCCGGGGCGGTCCCGGTGACGTGCGCTGGGCGTGATCCGCGCCCTCGGTGCGGACCGCGGGCGCGGTTACTGGCTGGTCACGCTTGCGGGCCCTGCGCGCGAACCTCCTCCACCCGGCTCAGCGCCGTCCGCAGTTCCGACAGCCAGGCGTCCTCATGCTCGCCCACCAGCCGGGCGCACCAGGCGAGTGCGTCGCTGCGGCTGCGGGCTACCCCCGCGTCCACCAGTGTGTCCAGCACCCGGCGCTCGGACTGGCGGAGCCGGGTCATCACCGGGACGGAAAGCGTGGTGAACATCACCTTCCGGCCATCGCAGGTCACACCCCACGACACCTTGCGGCCAAACGAGTGCTCCGCCTCGCGCGCGATCTCTATCCGGGCATCGCGGGTCTCCTCCCGGAATCGCCGGCTCCGGCCTGCCGCGGCTGCCTCCGCTTCCGCGCCGGCCGCGTCCGCCGCGCCGGCACCCTCGGCCTGCGCCGAGCCGCCCGTGGCAGCGGGACCTCCGGCGGCCGCGCTGGGCAGCTGCCCGATCACGGTGATTTCCTCGCGATCGACGAGGATCTCCGGTGCGGCCACGAACCACCCGGCGGGCAGGCGGCCGGTGAACCAGCCGCGGATCTGCTCGGCGCCCTGTGTGCCATGCTTTTCAGCACTCATGTAATTATGATTACGCATCAATGAGCCGCGCGCAATGCCGCCGGTGGCAGGGGGCAGTGGCCAGCACCCCGCGGCCCGCGGATCAGCCGAGCGGGTTGGCGGCGACCGCTGCTGCCACGGCGGGCGAGACGGCCACCGCCCCGGCGAAATCCCTGCCCAGGTCGGCCCGGACGATCTCGACGTTCATCCCCGGCTCGGGGGCCTGGATCATCTGCCCCTGGCCGAGGTAGATGGCCACGTGCGAGATGTAGCCAGGGGCCGTCGGGTCGGTGTGATAGAAGAGCAGGTCGCCGGGCTGGAGCGCGCTCACCGGCACGGCCGGCCCGGTCCTGGCCTGATCGGCGGCCACCCGCGGCATGACCACGCCCGCCTGCGCGAGCGACCACTGGACCAGCCCGGAGCAGTCGAATGAGGTCGGCCCGGCCGCGCCCCACACATAAGACATGCCGAGCCGGCTCACCGCGGCCCGCAGGAACGCGGTGTCCTGCGCGGCACTGAGCAGGCGGTACCGGAATGGCGGGGGGCCGGCCGTCCGGGCCGGGCCCGCGGCCGGGCTGGCCGGAGCTGGGGCGGCCGGGGCGACCAGCAGTTCCACCCGCGCCGTGCGGGGCACCGCGGCCCTGATCTTCACTTTGAGCGCGGCCAGGCCGGCTCCGGGGGCGCTGACCACCAGGGCGTTGCGCACCGGGAAGCCGAGCGACCTGGCGACCGCGTCGGACACCACGCCCTCCACATCGGCGACGCCGACCGTGCCCAGCCCGCCGATCCGGAGCGTCTCCTGCGTGCGCCCGGCCACCCGGGCCACGCTGCCGACCGGCAGCCCGGCCTGGCGGCCCATCGTGTAGGACACGGCCATCTCGCCGTCGGCCACGCTCTGCCACAGGCTGGTGTCCGACGCCGTCGGTCTCGCGGCGAACCGCCGGAACCGGGACGGATCGACGCCCAGCAGCGGGGTGAACACCCCGTTCACCCGGACCTGCCCGGCATCCACCGGCTCGGCCGCCCGCACCCCGGGCAGCTTCCGGACGGCCGCGACCGCGCTGGCAGGCAGTGAACTGGGCGACACGACCAGCAGATCGGCCGGCAGCAACGTGCGGGGAGCCGTCACCGGGGGCACCGGGGCCCCGCCGCCCGGCACCCAGGCCGGGCCGGCCAGCGCGGCCGGCCGGGGCACAGACCCGCTGCCCGGCAGGTGGCCGGCCGCTGGCCAGCCCGCCGCTGCGGCCAGCAGGGCCAGGCCGCTGCCCAGCGCCGCCACGCCAGTACGCCAGGCGCGGCCGCCGGGGCCGATGGCCACCGGCCGCACCCGGCGCTGCCCTTCCATGCTCTGCCCCATACCCGGCGGCCTTGATCCTCTATCGGGCACAGCGCGCCGTCCTGGTCAGCTGTCCGGTGGCGGCGCCGGATAGCCGAGCGCGGCCCGCAACTCGGCCGGCCCGGTGACCGGCAGCTGGCAGGCGAAGTCCCGGCACACATAGGCGGCGGGGGCACCGGCCACCAGGCCCCGCCCGGCCAGCAGCGGCACGCCGCCCGCGGGATCGGGCGCCCACCCCGCCGCACCGCCCGCGGTCGCCGCCGGCCCACCTGCGCCACCATCGCCCACCGCGATCACCGCCCCCGGGGACGCGGCCAGCAGGGCGGTCTCGTGCAGGGCCAGCGTGCGCGGGTCGGAGGCCGGGCCGACCACCGCGACCTCGGCCGGCCCGGCCAGCATGGCCTCGGCCACCGCCAGCCCGGCGCCGGCCGCCCGCGGGAACTGGCTGGCGATCGGGGCCAGTACCGCCAGCGCGGCGGCCGCTGCCTGCCGGTGCCGGGCCGATCCGGTGAGGGCACCGTAGCTGAGCAGGGCATCCGCCGCGGCAAAGGTCCCAGACGGGGTCGGGCCGTCGGTGGGATCACTGGGCCGGTAGATCAGCGCCTCGCCGTCATCGGCGGTGTCGTAGAACCCGCCGGCCCCGTCCGCGAACCGGGTCAGCACGGTCTCCAGCAGCTCGCCGGCCAGGGCGACCCAGCTGGGCTGCCCCGTCACCCCGGACAGGGCCAGGAAACCCTGCGCCACGCAGGCGTAATCCTCCAGCACCCCGGCGCTCGGGCCGGCCACCCCGGCCCGCGAGCTCCGGGCCAGCCGCCCGTCCCGCAGCTGCAGCCGGGCCAGCAGCGCGGCGGCGTTCCCCGCGGCGGCGGTGAAGGCGGGCTCGGCCAGCAGCAGCCCGCATTCGGCCAGCGCGGCGATGGCCAGCCCGTTCCAGGCGGCGACGACCTTGTCGTCCCGGCCCGGGCGGACCCGCTGCTCCCGGGCCGCCAGCAGCGCCGCGCGGACCTGCGCGAACCGTCCAGCATCCGCCGGGTCGGCCAGCCGCTGCAGCACCGACCGGCCATGTTCGAACGTCCCGGCCGGCGTAACACCGAACGCCTGCGCGGCGTACTCGCCATCACCGCCGCCGAGCACGGCAGTGAGCTCAGCCGGCGTCCAGGTGTAGAAGCGGCCTTCCTCGCCGTCGCTGTCGGCGTCCAGGGCGGCGGCGAACCCGCCCTCCGGCGTGCCCAGCTCGCGGACCAGCCAGCGAGCGGTCTCGTGCGCGACCCGGCGGGCGAGCGGGTCGCCGGTGCGTCGCCACAGGTGCAGGTAGACCCGGGCCAGCAGGGCGTTGTCGTAGAGCATCTTCTCGAAGTGCGGGACGACCCAGTCGGCATCCACCGAGTAGCGGGCAAAACCCCCGGCGAGCTGGTCATACATGCCGCCCCGGGCCATCGCGGCACAGGTGCCGGTCACCATGGCCAGCGCCTGCCCGCCTTCGTCCCCGGCGCGGCCGGCCCGCTCGGAATGGCGGAGCAGGAATTCCAGCACCATCGACGGCGGGAACTTCGGCGCCCGCCCGAACCCGCCGCGGGCCGGGTCGTACTCGCTGGCCAGTGTGGTCACCGCCTGGTCGCCGACGGCCGCCAGGTCGGGCACGGGCGGGCTGCCCCGCCACGGTGCGGCGTGCTCGGCCAGCAGCGCCGCCACCCGCGCGGCCTGGCCGTGCACGCCGCCGCGGTCTTCCCGCCAGGCCTGGGCCACCCCGAGCACCAGCCGCTGGAAGTAGTCCCGCGGGAAGTAGGTGCCGGTGTAGAACGGCTCGCCGGCGGGGGTCATGAACACGGTCATCGGCCAGCCGCCCTGACCGGTCATCGCCTGGGTGGCGGCCATGTAGACGGCGTCCACGTCCGGGCGCTCCTCCCGGTCGACCTTGATCGCCACCAGGTTGTCGTTCATGATCCGGGCGGTTTCGGCGTCCTCGAACGACTCGTGCGCCATCACGTGGCACCAGTGGCAGGCCGAATACCCGACCGACAGCAGCACCGGCACGTCCCGCTCCCGGGCCTGCGCGAACGCCTCCGCGGACCACGGCCACCAGTCCACCGGGTTGCCAGCGTGCTGGAGCAGGTAGGGGCTGGTGGCGTCGCTGAGCCGGTTCATCGGGGCCCTCCGGTTCGCCGCTGGTTGCCTCCAGCCTGCCGGTTCCCGCCGCCGCCGGATACCCCGGGGCCGGCCCCGCCGGCCGGGACCGGGGCAGGCACCGGCTACGGCGGGAAGGTGCACTCGGTGTGCCAGGACTGGCCGCCGTCGCTGGTCATCACGATCCGCTGGCGCTGGACGGGCTTCGCCGGGTGGCTGACATCGGTGCTCACACCGACCACCCAGCCGAGCCGCGTGGTCAGGAAGCTGGCCGCGGCAGCCTCGTTCAGCCCGCCGATGTTTCCGCGCGGGCTGATGACCGCGCCGGAGGCGGTGAGGCGCGGCATGGCATCATGACCGGATGCGCGTGCTCCGTACCCCCGAGGACCGGTTCGCGAACCTGCCGGGATTCGGCTATGAACCGCGCTACGCCGACCTCGGCGAGCTGCGGATGGCTTACGTGGAAGACGGGCCGGCAGCTGGTGAGCCGGTACTGCTGCTGCACGGCGAGCCGAGCTGGTCGTTCCTGTACCGGACGGTGATGCCGGTGCTGGCGGCGGCGGGGTACCGGGTGATCGCGCCGGACCTGATCGGGTTCGGCCGGTCGGACAAGCCGGCCGCGACCGGCGACCACAGCTATGCCCGGCACGTCGGGTGGGTGGGCACGTTCGCGTTCGGCGCGCTGGGCCTGCGCGGGATCACCCTGGTCGGGCAGGACTGGGGCGGCCTGATCGGGCTGCGGCTGGTGGCCGAGCACGGCGACCGGTTCGCCCGGGTGGTAGCGGCGAACACCGGCCTGCCGACCGGTGACCAGCCCATGCCCGACGTCTGGCACCGGTTCCGGGATACGGTGCGCACCGCGCCGGATCTCAGCATCTCCCGGCTGGTGCAGGCCGGCTGCCAGCGGCGGCTGTCCCCGGAGGTGCTGGCGGCTTACGACGCCCCCTTCCCCGACCGGAGTTACCAGGCCGGGCCGCGGGCGATGCCGGAACTGGTGCCGGCCACCCCGGATGACCCGGCGGCTCCGGCCAACCGGGCGGCCTGGCAGCAGCTGGCCGCCTGGGGCAAGCCGTTCCTGGTGGCGTTCAGCGACCACGACCCGATCACCGCCGGCATGGCCCCGGTCCTGGCGCGGGCCATCCCCGGCGCGGCGGGCATCGGCCATCCGGTGATCGCCGGCGCCGGCCACTTCCTGCAGGAGGACGCGGGGGAGGAACTCGGCCAGGCGATCGCCGCCTTCCTGCGCGCCCACCCCGTCCCGGCCTGACCGCCGTCCCCGCCACCGCCGCCGGGCGCATATCTTGATGCGATGGAAGAGAACCGGGCCCGTCACGTCACCGACGCGCTCCGCGCCCGCGGTATCAATGCCCACCTCGCCCGGGTCGGCGTCGATCAGTTCGGGGTGCGGGTGTCGCTGCCCGGCGGCCGTGAAGCGGAGTGGGACACCGATGGCACCGCCGGGCTGGAGGCCCAGGTCATGCAGGACGGCGATCTCGTCGGGTTCATCCCGGAGATCGAGGGCTCGGAAGACTTCACCGAGGAGCAGGTGATCGACGCGATCGCCCGCGCCGACTACGACGAGCCGGTCGGCCATGAGCGGGTGGAGGCACCCCCGTCCGGCCCGGCGCTCGCCCCGGAAGGCGGCGTGTTCCGCCGCTTCCGGGACGGCTTCCGCTATCGCTGACGGGTGACCCGCGCTGGCCCAGCGCCGCGCGGGCACCAGCTCAGCCCGGTGACGGCGGGCAGCCCGGCTGCCCGGCGGGCTACCCTGGCTGCCCGGCCGGCTCCGGCACACTGACCGGCGCGGCGGGGGCCGGGCTGCCATCCTCCCGGATGCCGTACCGGGCATAGAAGCGGCGCAGCGGCCGCGGCGCCCACCAGTTCGCCGGGCCCAGCAGCCGCATCGTCGCTGGCACCAGCAGCACCCGGATGATCGTCGCATCCACCACCAGTGCGATGATCATGCCCACCCCCATCAGCTTGATGAACGTGATCCCGGACGCCGAGAACGCGCCGACCACGATCACCAGCAGCAGTGCCAGGCTGGTGATGATCCCGCCGGTGCGCTGCAGCCCGCTGGCCACCGCGGTGGTGTTGTCGCCGGTCATGTCGTAGCGTTCACGCACCCGCGACAGCAGGAACACCTCGTAGTCCATCGACAGCCCGAAGATGATCGCGAGCATGAGGATGGGCATGGTCGGGTCGATGGTCCCGGTGGGGGTGAACCGCAGCAGCCCGGACAGGTGGCCCTGCTGGAAGATCCACACGATCGCGCCGAACGTGGCGGTCAGCGACAGCGCGTTCATCACGATCGCCTTCAGCGGCAGCACCACCGAGCCGAACGCGAGGAACAGCAGCACGAAGGTGGCCAGTACCACCACCAGCGCCATCCACGGCAGGGTCTGGCCCAGGCTGGCCAGCTCATCGACCAGCTGCGCGGTCACACCGCCGACGTAGGCCCGCGCCCCGGCTGGCGGCGGCACCGCCCGCACCTGCGCCACCAGCGCCCTGGCGGCCGCGGATTCGGGTCCGGCTGCGTACCGCAGATCGATCCGCGCGACACCGCCCGCGACGCCGGTCACCTGCCCGGACTCGATCCCCGGCAGGCGGTCCAGCCGGTTCAGGTAGCCAGCCAGCGCGGCCCGCTGGGCCGGGGACGCCAGCGCCGCCGCCTGCCCGGGGTAGCTGACGGCCACCTCGATCGGCGTGGTGGCGTTGGCGGGGAAGTCCCGGGCCAGGGCCTGCGCGACCACCCGCGGCGCGGCACCCGCCGGCAGCGCGCGGGCGTCGGTGCCACCCCAGGTGATGGACCGGAACGGGGAACCGAGCGCGAGCAGCACCACGATGAGCACCGCCACGTACACGACCGGGCGGCGCATGACGCTCCGCGCGATCCGGTACCAGCCGCCGCTGGCCTCGGTGGCCGGCGGCCGGCGCAGCTGGCGGCGGCGGATGCCCAGCGCGTTGACCCGTGGGCCCAGCACGCCCAGCAGCGCGGGCATGACGGTCAGCGCGGCCAGCATGACCACCACCACGGTGGCGACGCCGCCATAACCCATCGAGCGCAGGAACATCTCCGGGAAGAGCATGAGGCTGGCCAGTGCGACCGAGACGGTGATCCCGGACACGGCGACCGTGCGGCCCGCGGTGGCGACCGTCCGCGCTACGGCGGCCTCGACAGTCGGCTGCATGCGCAGTTCCTCGCGGAACCGGGCCACCATGAACAGGCCGTAGTCGATGGCCAGGCCCAGGCCGAGGATGGTGGTGATGTTGATCGAGTAGATGGACACGTCGGTGACCAGCGTGAGCAGGCGGAGCGCAGCAAACGAGCCGAGGATGCCCAGGCCGCCGATGGCCAGCGGCAGGCTGCCGGCGGCGAGGCTGCCGAAGATCACCGCCAGCAGGATGAACAGGACCGGCATGGAGATGCCTTCCGCGCGGCCGATGTCGGCCTTGACCTCGGAGTTGATCGCCAGCTCGGTCGGGATCTGGCCACCCACGTGGTCGGTCAGCCCGGGCGCGGCGAGCTGCCCGCTGATCGCCTGGTAGGCCGTCATCTGGGCACTGTCGCTGCCACCGGCCAGCCGCAGCACCGCATAGGTCTCGTGGCCGCTGGCCCCCACGAACAAGGGCGACCGGGTGGACCAGTAGGTCTGGTAGGAGAGCACCTTGCTGTGTGGCAGCGCGGCCAGGGTCTGGCTGACCGCGGCCCGGTACCCGGGGTCACCGACGGTCAGGCCCGGGCTGCGGTAGAGCACCACCACGTCGGCCGTGTCCCGGCCGAAGGCGTGGGTGACGATGGTGCTCTCCCGCTGGCTCTGGCTGCCCGGCGCGGTGAAGCCCCCGCCCGACTGCAGGTGCGCGAACACGCCGGTCCCCCACACCACCGCCGCGGCCATGACCACCGCGCCGGCCAGCAGGACGAGGCGCCGGTAGCGGTAGACGACACGTCCCCATGCCTCGAACATCGGTTCCTCCGCCGGTAGAGTGTTACCTGTTGTTCACATTCGTAA
>Ga0318513_10000176_pt1 | contig 14697 bp, 12 predicted proteins | sample GRESIP171b2f20_FD_203683 | JGI IMG/M metagenome (GOLD analysis project Ga0318513, IMG submission 203683) | Tropical soil microbial communities from Luquillo Experimental Forest, Puerto Rico - GRE.SIPMG.171b2f20 | ecosystem: Environmental > Terrestrial > Soil > Tropical forest > Bulk soil... | reverse complement strand
CCATGAACACCGTGCTGGCCGTGGAACTGCTCAAGGGCCTGGCCACGCCGTGGCCCCGGATCGAGTCCGACACCCACATCATGTCCACGGGCTCGGCCCGGCCGCTGGAGGACGCGTTCCGGATCGCGCATGCCGACATGGTGCACTGGGTGGCGCAGGACTGGGGGCTCTCGGTCCTCGACTCTTACCAGTTCATCACTCAGGCGGTCGAGGCGCCGCTGGCGAACGTGTGCGACACGAACTACACCTCGGTGGCCAAGCTGCGCAAGGACTGGCTGCCCGGCGGCGGCGCGACCATGCGCGGCGCGCACGAGCAGCTCAAGGAGCTGGTCCGCGGTTACCGCGGCTGACCCCGGCCGCCTGCGTCCTGGCCGGCTACCGGCAGAAATCTTGAAAACCCGTATCTGGATCCCGCCGGGCCGCTCTATTCCCCAGGGCCCAGAACGGGGACCTGGGCCCTGCTGACGTCGCTAGGCTCCAGGCGGGGACGGGGCGGCCGTACCAGCCCGGCCGCCCTCGCCCTGATCGCCTAGGCTGGCCTGATGCAGCGGATGGAGCAGGACCAGCCTGCCTTCTGGAACGGCTTTGCCAACATGGCCAGCCTGGCTGGCCACGCGGTCACGATCGAGCGGGGCGAGGGCGTCACCGTGTTCGATACGGCCGGGCGCCCCTACCTGGATGCGATCGCCAGCCTCTGGTACAGCAACGTCGGGCACGGGCGGGCGGAACTGGCCGAAGCGGCCACGGCCCAGATGGCCCGGCTCGCCGCGTACCAGACGTTCGAGCCGTTCGCCAACCCGCCGGCCGAGGCGCTGGCCCGGCGGGTGGCGGACATCGCACCGGTCGCCGGGGCCAAGGTGTTCTTCACCCCGGGCGGGGGATCCGACGCCGTGGACACCGCGGGCAAGCTCGCGCGGGCCTACTGGCGCGCAGCCGGCCGGCCCGGCAAGCAGGTGATCGTCTCCCGGTCGCACGCGTACCACGGGATGAACGCCTACGGGACGACGCTGGGCGGCATCCCGGCCAACACCGAGCCGTTCGGCGAGCTGGTGACCCGGGTCGAGCACGTGCCGTGGGACGACGCGGCGGCGCTGGAGAAGCTCATCGGGGAGCTGGGCGCCGACCGGGTCGCCGCGTTCTTCTGCGAGCCGGTCGTCGGCGCCGGGGGCGTGTACCCGCCGCCGGAGGGATACCTGGAGCAGGTGCGGGACATCTGCCGCCGTCACGAGGTGCTGTTCGTGGCCGACGAGGTGATCACCGGCTTCGGCCGGCTCGGTGCCTGGTTCGGCAGCGGGCGGTTCGCGCTCGACCCCGACATGATCACCACGGCTAAGGGGCTGACGTCGGGTTACCTCCCGCTCGGCGCGCTGATCGTGAGCGGCCGGGTGGCGGAGCCGTTCTGGCGCCCGGGGTCGACCGAGGTTTTCCGGCACGGCTACACCTACTCCGCACACCCCACCGCGTGCGCGGTCGGCCTGGCCAACCTCGACCTGATCGAGCGGGAGCGGCTGGTCGAGCGGGTCGCCGAGCTCGAGCCGGTCCTGGCGGACACGCTCAAGCCGCTGGCCGGCCATGAGCTGGTCAGCGAGGTGCGGGCCGGCACCGGCCTGCTCGCCGCGGTGGAGATCGCGCCGCAGGCCCGTGCCGAGGACCCGGGCCTGGGCCCGCGCCTGGTGACCGGGATCCGCGAGCGCGGCGTGATCACCCGGCTGCTGCGCGGGGTGGCCCTGCAGGTCTCCCCGCCGTTCGTGATCACCCCGGCGCAGATCCAGCAGATCGCCGAGACCTTCGCCGCCGAGCTCGACGCCGTCGCCCGGGGCTGAGCCGCGGCCCCTGGGCTGTCTGCGGTTTCCTGCCCCTAGCGCGGCTCGGGGCGGTCCACGTTGAAATGCCGGACCACCGTCGCGATCCAGTTGTCGTCCTGGCGGACCAGGTTGAACTGGCTGATCACCCGCTGCCCGCCCTCGTAGTCGCCGTAGAGCAGATCGACCACGAGCGGGTCCCCGGTCTCGACCGCGGCGGAGACGGCCTTGAAATCGTCCGCGTCGGGATCGCGGCAGGCGCCCTCCCAGAATCCGGTCTCGCCCGGCGCCACGTAGATGTCCAGGGTCTGAGTCGTGAACTCCTCTAGCGGCGGGTGAACCCGGTCGTACTGTATGCCGACGCACAGATACCACCCGTGCAGCACGGCCACGCCGGTGCCGACGTTCCGGATCGAGATGGCCAGGTAGACCACGCTGTCGGTGACCTCGATCCCGGCACGGCCGCCGAGGACGTCGAAGTGTTCCCCTCCCCTGAATTCGACGCGCTGCTTCGGGTCTTGCAGCCGTGAGTTCATCAGCAGCGGGCGGCGCCCGGCGAGCAGCGACTGCTCGGCGACCCGGGCGGCCTGCTCGGAGATGCGGGTGGCGCGGTTTCCCTGGCGGACAGACGCGAACGTCGCCACGGCCAGCACGAGGGTGCCGCCCGCGGTCGCCAGCGACGCGATCGTGGACCAGTCGGTCATCGGCCGCAGCCTAACCTGGGTGCGTGCAGGTCGACGAGTTCCTGAGGCTGCCGCTGGTCGCGAGGGTGGCGGTGTCGGGCCCGGCGGGGCCGACCGTCCGGCCGGTCTGGTACCTGTACGAGGACGGCACGTTCTGGTGGCTGACCGGCTCGTCCTACTCGCGCCTGGGGGACCTGCTGGCCGCCGACCCCCGGGTGTCCCTGGTGGTCGACTCCTGTGATCTGGCCACCGGGCAGGTCCTGGCCGTCACGGCCTCCGGTGTCGCGACCGTGCACCCGTTCGACGCCGGGCTGACGACCCGCAAGCTCACCAAGTACCTCGGCCCGGACGCCGGGCACTGGCCCGACATGTTCCGGGGCACGTTCGACGACCCGACCACCAGGCTGGTGGCGCTCCGGCCGGGTCACCCGCTGCGGCTGCGCGACATGTCCTATGCGCCGCCGCCGCGCGGCTGACCCGGCCGCCGTCATGAGCCGTAGAACGGGACGGCGCGGCCGGCCGCCGTGGCGGCCCGGTAGGCGCGCAGGTCATCGGGCTCGGCCTGGGCCGCAAGATCCGCGGTCACCGCGTCGCGGTACCGGCTGACCTCCAGGCCGGCCCGCTCCTCGTCCCAGCCCAGCTCGCCCGCCATCAGCGCGGCGGCGCGCGGCGCGGCCGCCAGCCCGCGGTCGCGGACCTCGATCGTCGTCCGCGTCCGCCGGGCGAGCACGTCGTCCAGGCGCACGGCGCCCTCGTGCGTGCACGCGTAGACGATCTCGGCGGCCAGGTAGCCGCCGGCCCCCTCGACCGGCTGCCCCAGCTCCGGGCGCGCGCGGACCAGCCCGAGCAGGTCATCGACGGCCGAGCCGTAACGGCCAAGCAGCCGTTCGACCTGGGCCACGGGCAGGCCGCTCGCCGCCGCCAGCCGCTGCCGCCCCGCCCGGCGCTCGGCGAACCCGGCCGCGCCGACGAGCGGGAGCGTACCGGTCCGCGACGGCGGGACCGGCCCGGGCAGGCCGCCGGCGGCCGCGTCGATGAGATCGCGGGCCATCACCCGGTAGGTCGTGTACTTGCCGCCGGCGATCGCGGTGAGCCCGGGCCGGACCGGGCTCACCGTGTGCTCGCGGCTGAGCCGGGTGGTGTCCGCGGCGCCGCGCGCCGCCACCAGCGGCCGCAGGCCGGCGAAGACGCCCTCGATGTCGGCGTCGCCGAGCGGCCGGCGCAGCATCTGGTTGGCCTTGGCCAGCAGGTAGTCGAGGTCCGCGCGGCTCGCCACCGGCCGGCCGGGGTCGTGCCGCCACTCGGTGTCGGTGTCGCCGATGAGCCAGTGATCGCCCCACGGGATCACGAACAGGACGCTCTTCTCGGTCCGGGTGAGCAGCCCGGTGCCCATCCGGATGCTGGACCGCGGGATCACGATGTGCACGCCCTTGGACGGCCGGACCCGCAGCTCGCCGCCCGCGCCGTCCCCGGCCGCGCTGTCCAGGCTGGTCCAGGCGCCGGTCGCGAGCACGACGTGCCGGGCGCCGATGGTCAGGTCCGCCCCGGTGAGCAGGTCACGGGCGGTGACGCCGGTGACCCGCCCGGCCTGCGTGCGCAGCCCGTCCATCCGGACGTTGGTGGCGAGCGCCGCGCCCTGGCCCGCGGCGGTCCGGGCCAGGCAGGCCACCATCCGGGCGTCGTCTTCCTGGGCGTCGTAGAACTGGACCGCGCCGGTCAGGGCGTCCGGCCGGAGCGCGGGGGCCAGCCGCAGGGCCTGCGCCCGGGACAGGTGCCGGGCCCGCGGCACGGCCCGCCGCCCGCCGAGGCTGTCGTACAGCAGCAGCCCGGCGCCCACGTACGGCCGTTCCCAGCCGCGGTGGGTGAGCGGCCAGAGGAACGGGACCGGCCGGACCAGGTGCGGGGCCAGTTCGGTCAGCAGCAGCCTGCGTTCCCGCAGCGCCTCGCGGACCAGCCCGAAGTCGAGCATCTCCAGGTAGCGCAGGCCGCCGTGGATGAGCTTGCTGGACTTGCTCGACGCGCCCGCGGCGTAGTCGCGCGCCTCGATGAGCGCCACCGACAGGCCCCGGGACGCCGCGTCCAGCGCGGCGCCGGTCCCGGTCACGCCGCCGCCGACGACCAGGATGTCGAACACCTCGGCGGACATCCGCCGCAGCGACCGCTCGCGGTGGCCCGGGCTCAGCGCGGTCGGGTCCGGGGGCACGGCGGTCATGGCGGGCTGCCCTGGGCCAGGGACCGGGACAGCACCGACTGCCAGGCCCGCCGGACCGCGGCCCGGTCGCCCGCGGGCAGCGCGGGACGGACCACCGCGCCGGCCTGGAACGGGATGCCCTCGAGCGCGGCGGCGTCCCACAGGCCGGTGCCCAGGCCGGCCAGGGTACCCGCCCCCAGCGCGGTGACCTCGCCGGCGGCCGGGCGCTCCAGCACGGCCGCGGTCAGGTCGGCGATGGCCTGCAGCAGCGAGTCGTTGCGGCTCATGCCCCCGTCGACGCGGATCGTCCGCAACGGCCCGGAGATGCCCTGCCCGACCGCGTCGACCGCGTCGGCGACCTGGTAGGCGACGCCCAGCAGCGCGGCCTCGGCCACGTCGGCCGGCGTGGTCGCGGCGGTCAGGCCGGTCAGGTCCGCCCGGGGCGCCGCGTCCCAGCGCGGGGTGCCCAGGCCGAACAGCGCGGGCACGCACCACGTCCCGCGGGCCGTTCCGTCGCGGGCCGCGTCCCGCAGGGCGCCATCCCGGATGACCGGCCAGCCGCCGTCGGCGAGCACGCCGAGCTGGCGCAGCCAGGTCGTGACGCCGCCGGCGTTGGGCACGAAGCCCTCCAGCGCGTAGGCGGTTTCCTGCCCTGCCCGCTCTCCGTCCAGCCGCCAGGCGCAGCTGGCGACCACCCCCTCGGGCACCCGCGCGGGCGGTGCGGCGCCCGCGTGACACCAGAGGAAGGCCCCGGTGCCCAGGGTCAGCTTGGCCATCCCCTCGGTCCAGCAGCGCTGGCCGTACAGGGCGGCTGGCTGGTCGCCGATGCTGGCCCCGATCACCGCCCGCCCGCCGCAGGCGCCCGGGTTGGTCACCGCCAGCCGCCCGGCGGTTCCGGTCACCGGCGGGAGCATCGCGGCCGGGATGCCGAACAGGTCGAGCAGGGCCGGGTCCCAGGCCGACGCGGCCAGGTTGAACAGCATGGTCCGGGCGGCCATCGACGGCTCGGTGACGTGGGTGCCGCCGCTGAGGTTCCAGGTCAGCCAGGAGTTGACGTCGCCGAACAGCAGGTCCCCGGCGGCGGCCCGGCGGCGGGCGCCCGGGACCGAGCCGAGCAGCCAGGAGAGCTTGGCCGCGCTGAACGCGGGCTGCAGCGGCAGCCCGGTGCGCTCGCGGATCTCGGCCTCGTGGCCGGCCCGGCGGAGCTCGTCGCACCGGCCGGCCGCGCGGCTGTCCCGCCAGCTGATGGCCGGGTAGACGGGCCTGCCCGACCCGCGTTCCCAGACCACGAACGTCTCGGTCTGCGCGGCCAGGCCGATCCCGGCGACGTCGGCCCAGCTCGCGCCGGCCTGGCCGATCGCGTCGGCGACCGCGCCGAGCACGCTGTCCAGGAGCTCGCCCGCGTCATGCTCGACCCAGCCGGGCCGCGGGAACGAGCTGGCCACCGGGCGACTGGCCAGCGCCAGCGGGCGCAGCGCCTGGTCCAGGGCGACGCACCGGCTCGATGAGCTGCCCTGGTCGACGGCCAGGACGATGTTAGGCACCGGTCCGGTCACCCCGGGCTGTGGGCCGGTTCCGGGGCCGGCCCGGCGGCGGCGCGGAGCACCTCGGTCACCTGCCCGGCGATCGACGGCGCGCCGGGCAGCCGGCCCTCGAAGATCGCGCCGCCGATCGTGAAGCCCCACGCCCCGGCGCCGTCCAGCGTCTCGATCTGGGCCGTGCTGGCCACCGACCCGGCCGCGATCACCGGGCCGCTGGCCGCCCGGACCACGGCCCGGGTCAGCTCGGCCGGGTCGGCGGTCTGGTGCCGGTAGGCCAGCAGGTCGAGGCCGAAGACGCCGTCCAGCCCGGTGATCCGGCGCGCACTCTCGGCGATCTGCCCGATCTCGCCCTGCAGGATGCTCGGGTGGCCGACCACCGTGCCGGGGAAGGGACAGTACCGGGGCAGGCCGTCCGGCCACGGGCTGCCGGCCAGCACCCGGAGCCCGTCCTCGGGGTGGGTCCCGCCGAGCAGCCAGTCGACACCGATCTCGGCCGCCGCCGCGACCGACCTGAGCTCCTCCTCCCGGGTCGTCGACACCACCTCGAGCATGACCTCCAGGCCGTCGGCGTGGGCCCGGTCGCAGACCTCGCGAAGCTCCGCGACCGGCGCCCCGATGTCCTTGAAGCCGACGTAACGCAGGCCGCACTCCCGGACCTGCTGATAGACGCCGGCCGGGTCGGGCACGGTCCGGTCGTGGTGGGTCAGCATGAAGACGAACTCGATCACCGGGGGCTCCCCTCGGTCGGGCCGCTGGGGCGGGAGTCGGGCAGCAGCGCGGCGATACCGTCGATGACGTAGTCGGGGCGCTGCGGCGAGCTGGGCACCTCGTCGGCGGTGGTGGCGCCGGACAGCACGAGCACGCTGGTCATCCCCAGCGCGCGGGCCAGCGCGACATCGGTCGAGATGCGGTCGCCGACGACGGCCGCGTCGCGGGCCGGGACGGCCAGCCTGCGCAGCAGCTCGGCCGCCATGTGCTGGCTGGGCTTGCCCAGGACGGCCTCGGCGCGCGCCCCGGTGCACGCCTCCACGGCCGCCAGCATCGCCGCGCAGTCCGGGAGGCCGCCGTCCGGGGTCGGGCAGAACGGGTCGGGGTTGGTGGCCACGATCCTCGCGCCGAAATGGCGGACCGCGCGGTAGGCGGCGAGCAGCTTGGCGTAGCTGAACGTGCGGTCGAAGGAGACCACCACCACGCCCGCGGCGGCCGGCTCGGCGGTGACCGTGATCCCCGCCGCGGCCAGGGTCTGGTCCACCAGCGGCTCGGCCACGGTGAGGACCGCGCGCCCGGGATGCCGCCGCGCCAGGTAGGCGGTCAGCACGCCGAGCGGGGTCACCACGTCGCCCGGGTCGGCCGGGACGCCGAGGCCGGCCAGGCGCTGCGCGTAGCTGGCCGGGGTGCGCAGCGGGTTGTTGGTCAGGAAGACGACCCGCGAGCCCGCGCCGCGGATCCGGGCGATCGTCTTCGCGGCCCCGGGTAGCAGCGCGCCGCCCAGGTAGACGGTCCCGTCGAGGTCCAGGGCGTAGCCGCGGAACATTCTGCTTACCGGCTCGCTCACGAGATGACCCCGGCTAGTACCTCGTCGACGTCGCCGTCGTCCCAGGCGCCGAGGAGCATGGCGAGGTCCGCCACGCAGAACCGCTGCCGCTGCAGCGCGCAGTTGGCCACCGCCCAGCGCGCGGTCGCGTCGTCCACCGGCTCGGCCAGGTCACAGAACCGGGTCGGCAGGCCGGCCGACCGCAGCGCGCGCGCGACCGTGGCCGGGTCCAGCAGCAGGCCGTCCAGCACGTCGCGGTGCGCCGTCCAGGACGCTCGCAAACCGGCCAGCGGATCCCCGGGATCGCCGCCGCCGAGCCGCCGCAGCTTCCTGGCGTAGTCGGCAAAGCACTCGGCGGCCATGGCCCCGCCCGGGTCGATGGCCGCGAAGGCCCGGCCGATGCGGTCCCGGACGGCGTCGGGATCCGGGAGCCTGGCCGCGCGGTCCAGTCCGCCGCCGGCCACCAGGCGCAGCACATGAGCCCAGGTCCGCGCGGCGACGATGCTCGCGACCCCCACCTGCGTCCCGTGGAAGCTGGCCGGCTCCCCGCGGGCGGTCGCAGCCATCTCCAGCAGGTGGCTGATCGCGTGTTCCATCCCGGAGGCCGGCGCGGTGGAGCCGGCCACGCCCATCGCGATGCCGCTGAGCGTGAGCAGGCCAGCCAGCTCGGCGAGGGGGCCGGGGGCGGCGTCCGGGCCCAGGCCGGCCGCGAGCGCCAGCAGCCGCGGGCCGCGGGCCCGGACCAGCCCGGCGACCGCGGGGTGATAGGGAGGGTCCCCGGGATGAACAGCCGGGCCATCGCCGGGATCCGCGCCGGGCGGGAGCGGCGGGCCGGGCACGGCCGAGGCCAGGTACCAGTCCGCGTTCGCGGTGAACATGGCCATCAGGTCGCCGGCGCCGGCCCGGTTCAGGTCCGGCGGGGCATCCCGCAGCACGCCCGGGTCGATGACCAGGGCGTCCGGCCAGCGGGACGGCGTGGTGCGCTTGACGCCGCGGCGCAGCAGCACCGAGAACGGATCGGCGTAGCCGTTGACGCTGGTGGCCGTCTGCACCGCGACCAGCGGCGTGCCGCCGGGCACCGCCGCCTTGCCGATGTCGGTGACCGTGCCCGACCCGACGCTGACGACGCAGTCGGCGCCGGCCGCAGCCGCGGCGGCCGCGGCGACCGTCGGCTCGTCGGCATGAACGAGGCCGCCGCCCGCTGCCGCGGCCGGCCCGACGACCACCCACCGGACGGTGAAGCTGGCGCCCAGGGCCTGCTCGACCACCGCCCGCAGGTCCCGGCCGCCGGCCGACATCGGGGTCGCGGCGGCGAGCACCACGACCTCGCCGCCGGTCTTGGCCAGGCCGGCGGTCACGCCGGCCAGGCCGTCCACCGCGCCCGCGCCCGTCACCACCCGGCCCAGGCCCAGCGGGTTCAGCCGCGACCGGTCCGGGGCGCCGGCCAGCTCGCGGCGCAGCGCGCCCACGTCAAGCCCGGCGGCGTCGCGCCCGCCGTCGCCGGGGCCGCTGTCGCTGAGCCCGCCGTCGCCGCCCGCGCCGCCGGACGTCACGTGAGCGCTCCTTCCACGCCGTCGTAGAGCGCGCGGTACTGCGCGTACCGCTCCTCGTAGACGGCCCGCGCCCGCTCATCGGGCTCGTAGCCGTCGGCGGACGGCGTCACGGTCCGCGCCACCGCGTCGGCCGCGTCGCGGAACGTGCCGGCGGCCAGGCCGGCCAGGATCGCCGCGCCGAGCGCGGTCGGCTCCTCGGCCAGGACGGGGCGGACCGTCCGGCCGGTGACATCGGCCTTGATCTGCAGCCACAGCTCGCTGCGGGCGCCCCCGCCGACGATGCGGATCTCCTCCCCGGCCAGGCCGAGGGCATCCAGCCGGCCGAGCACGTCGCGCAGCGCGAACGAGCAGCCTTCCACCACGGCGCGGGCCAGGTGGCTGCGGTCGTGGTTCATGGACAGGCCGGCAAAGCTCCCGCGCATCCGGTCGTTCCACCGCGGCACCGTCGCGCCGGACAGGGCGGGCACGAACAACACGCCATCGGCGCCGGCCGGCGCCCGGGCGGCCAGCTCGAACAGCCCGGCCTGGTCGATGTCCAGGACGGACCTGGCGCACCAGAGCGTGCAGCCACCGGAGACGAAGCCCGGATTCTCGACCAGCAGCAGCCCGGTGATCGCGTGCGCGTGGGTCTCCACGACGTGCTCGGCGTCGAAGACCGGGCTCGGCGCGGTGACCGCCACCGGCTCGGCGGTGCCGGTCACGTCCGCGACCAGGCCGGGCACGATGGCCCCGGCCCCGACGCAGGCGGCGTGCTCGTCCCCGGTCCCGACCACGACCACGGTGTCCCGGCCGAGGCCGAGGTCCTCGACGGCCTCCGCGGTCAGCGTGCCCGCGGCCTGTGCGGACGGGCGGATCTCGGCCAGCAGGCCGGGGTCGATGTCGGCCGTGGCGAGCATGCGGCCGTCCCAGGAGCCGGTCCGCACGTCGTACAGCAGCGTGGACGAGGCGTTCGCGTGATCTTGCGCCAGCGTCCCGGTGAGCCAGCCGAGCATGTACCCGCCGACCGGCGGGAAGCACCGGGCCTGGCGGAAGGTGGCCGGCTCGTGCTCGCGCAGCCACATCAGTTTGGGTGCGATGTGCGACGCGTCGGCGTTGAGTCCGGTGGTCGCGAAGATGCAGTCCGGGCCCAGCGCGCGGGAAAGCGCGGCCGCCTGGGCCGCGGCCCGGCGGTCGAGCCAGATCAGGCCGGCCCGCAGCGGCCGGAGCCGGTCGTCCACCGGCACCACCCCGTCGACCTGGGAGGCCAGGCCGAGGTGGGTCACCTGCGATGGCGCCACGCCGGACCGGGTGATCAGCTGCCGGATGGCGATCGTCAGGCCGGTCTGCCAGTCGGCGGGATCCTGCTCCGCCCATCCGTTCGCCGGATGCAGCATTGCGCAGGCCTGGCCGGCCGAGGCGACCGTCCGCCCGTCGGGGTCGAGCAGCACGGCCTTCACGCTCTGGGAACCTATGTCCGCGCCGATCAGGTAGCCCATGCCGGCCGTGCTCCTCTTCCCTCCCGCTCGCCCTGCCGTCCGCCCTGTGGGCCCTGCCGTGCTCCGCCCGCCGTGCCCCGCCTACCGTGTCCCGCCTACCGTGTCCCGCCCTGGCGGCGGCTCACTCCGGTGGCTCCCGGTCCCTGGCGCGGCGCCACGCGGCGTCGGCCCGTCCCACGCAGCACTGGCTTCCGACCAGCCTCAGCTGCCGGACCACGGCGGTACCCAGGTCCCGCAGGGCACCGGGCCAGGTCCGGGCGGGTGGCCCCGGTCCGGCGGCGGGGGCCCGCGCCGCGGCCGGGGATGGCTCCCAGGCCGGGCCGCGGCCCGGCGCCGTGCGCACCGGGCTGGTGCTCAAAGGCCTTCGTTGATCAGCCGGCCCGCCGACTCGTATTTAGCGCGGTTCCGTTGCTTCAGGTAGAACGCGAAGCCCACGCCCACCAGGACGACGAACAGGTCGATGGGCCCGAGCCACTTCGCGTAGCTGTATCCGCTGCCGAGGAACTGGATGTTGTCGAAGAGCAAGTAGACCACGAAGGCCTGGGTAATGAAGGCCAGGGCCGGCGCGACCATCGTCTTCCACCAGTGCACGTCATCCTGGTGGTGCCGCCAGAAGTAGATCAGGATGCTCAGCGAGACCAGCGCCTGGACCGACAGGATGATGATCACGCCCATGACCGCCATCAGCCCGTAAAGCTGAATGTAGGCCTGGCTGCTCGGGTCGTTGGTCCCGGTGAACAGCGCGAACCCGAGCACGATCACGGCCGCGATCACGGATTGGACGATAGATGCGATGTACGGGCTCTTCCAGCGGGGATGCGTCTTGCCCAGCTGCCGGGGCAGCAGCCCTTCCCGCCCCAGCGAGTAGAAGTACCGCGACGTGGTGTTGTGGAAGGCCATGCCGCAGGCGAACGACCCGGTGATGATCAGGTAGCTGAGCAGCGAGCCCACCCAGCGCCCGGCGATCGCGTTGGCCGGGCCCAGGTAGTACTGGGCCGCGTTGGTCTGCGCCTGGTGCGCGGCGGCGTTCACGGTCGGGTAGCCCGCGAACGGGGCCCAGCTGGTGAGGATGTAGAAGATCCCGAGCCCGATCACCGAGATGTACAGGGCCCGCGGCACGATCCGCTTGGGATCGCGAGACTCCTCGCCGTAGTTGGGCGCCATCTCGAAGCCGACCCAGGACCAGAAGGCGAAGAACAGGCCGACGCCGATGGCCCCGGCGGCCACCAGGTGCGAGGCCGGAAGAGCCTTGAACGCGTTCACCGGGTTGAGCGAGGCGAGCGGGAGGCCGCCGTGCGCGAACATGAACCCGTCGAAGATCAGCAGCATCACGATCTCGGAGATCAGCCCGATGCCCAGCACGAGGCTGGAGATCCTGATGTCGAAGTAGGTGAGCACCGAGATGATCAGGACCATGGCCAGGGCCAGCCAGGGCCAGCCGACGTTCCAGCCGAACTGGGCCAGCTTGAGGTTGAGGAAGTAGGCGAAGCCGCCGCACAGCGACGCCTCGAACACCGAGTAGGCCAGCACCGATCCGAACCCGGTGCCGATGCCGATCTCCCGGCCCAGGCCGAAGCTGATGTAGGAGTAGAAGCCGCCCGCCGTGGTCTTCTTGCGCGCCATGGCCACGTAGCCGACCGAGAAGACAACCAGCACGACGGTGGCGAAGATGAACGCGGCGGGCGCGCCGACCCCCTGGCCGAAGCCGACCACGATCGGGGTGTTAAACAGCATCGCCGAGATCGGCGCCGAGCCGGTCACGGTGAGGAACAGCACCCCCCAGATGCCCACCGCGCCCTTGCGCAGCTTGAAGACGTCTGTGCGCCCGGAGACGTCGATCTCCTCCAGCATTCCGGTCTTGGTCCCGGTGAGGTGCGGGACGCCGTCACCGCCGGATCCTGCCTGCTCTCGGGTGTCGGACATGCAGCCAGCCTCCTCAGTGGGCCGGTCCTCGTGCGCCGCTGCCATCAGCCGGGCACGACGGGGGGTGTGGCTGCCGGACCGCCGGGTGGCCGTCCGGGCGGGGGAAATGACGGCTGCGGGAGGTGAGACGGGCGCGGGTGCCGGTCGCGGCGACATCATCGGGCGCGACCATGTTCAGGACCTTTCTGGTCTGACACATGACGACCGCCATGTCCCCTCCTTGGCATGCCGTCGTGCGGCATGTTCCCGTTGGGGGACTGCGTATGTCGAGATCGCCCGGGGATCCTCGCGGCGCTATCGACATGCCTTTTTTGTCGCCCGCCGGAACCCGACCGTAACATACCGAATTCTCCGCCGACAAGACCTACTGGCCAGTCAAACCGGCCCTTGACTGTTAGGTCGGACCGATAGATTATTTGGTCTGGTATGGGTTGCGCGGGTCGCGGGTACGGCGCTGGCCGGGCCGGCCGTCGGCGGGCTGCTGACATGCATGGGCGGCAGACGAAGGCAGGGCGATGCACGACTACGACGTCTTCACCGTCGAGTCCAAGGCCGAGGTCCTGGAGAAGTCGCGCGATTTCTGGAATCCGGGCAAGACCGACTTCTGGTCCGAGACGGGCGTGGACCTCGTCATCGACCGGCGGGAGAGCTACTTCATCTGGGACATGTCGGGTATCCGCCTCATCGACGTCCACCTGAACGGCGGGACCTACAACCTCGGGCACCGCAACCCGGAACTGGTCGAGGCCATCACCGTCGGCATGCGGTCGTTCGACATCGGCAACCATCACTTCCCCTCCAGCGCCCGGGCGGCGCTGGCCGAAGCGCTGATCCGTACCGCCCCGCCGAACCTCACCAAGGTGGTCTACGGCAGCGGCGGGGGAGAGGCCATCGACATCGCGCTCAAGACCGCGCGGCACGCCACCAAGCGGCGCAAGATCGTCTCGATCGTCAAGGCCTACCACGGCCATACCGGGCTGGCCGTGGCCACCGGCGACGACCGCTTCTCCCAGCTGTTCCTCATCGACACCGCGGATTTCACGCACGTCCCGTTCAACGACATCGGCGCGATGGAGGCGGCCCTGGCCGGGGACGACGTGGCGGCCGTGATCATGGAGACGATCCCGGCCACGTACGGCTTCCCGCTGCCGCAGCCCGGCTACCTGGAAGCGGTCAAGGCGCTCTGCGAGCGGCACGGCGCCCTCTACATCGCCGACGAGGTGCAGACCGGGCTGATGCGCACCGGCGAGATGTGGGCGATCACCAAGCACGGCATCGAGCCCGACATCCTGGTCACCGGCAAGGGCCTGTCCGGCGGCATGTACCCGATCGCGGCCGTGCTGGTCAGCGAGCGGTGCGCGGGCTGGCTCACCGAGGACGGGTTCGCGCACATCTCCAGCTTCGGCGGGGCCGAGCTCGGCTGCGTGGCCGCGCTGAAGACCCTGGAGATCTGCGGCCGGCCGGAGACGCGGTCGATGGTCCACTACATCGCGGACCTGGTCGGCCGGGGCCTGCGCGATATCCAGGACCAGTACCCCGGCTGGTTCACCGGGATCCGGCAGAACGGCGTCGTCATGGGCCTGGAGTTCGATCATCCCGAGGGCGCGAAGATCGTCATGCGGCACCTGTACCGCAACGGGGTCTGGGCCATCTTCTCGACCCTCGACCCGCGGGTGCTGCAGTACAAGCCGGGGCTGCTGATGACGCCCGAGCTGTGCGAGGAACTGCTCGACCGGACCGAGGCGGGGATCGGGGCCGCCGCGGCGGAGGCCCGGCGCCGCCCGGCCCGCGGGACCCGGCCATGAGCGCCGGTCCCGGGCGCGGCCCGTCGGCAAGCGCCCGTCCTGCGGGCGGCCCGGAGGTGAGCGCCGGTCCCGCGGGCGCCCCAACGGCCCGGGGCAGCTTGCCCGGCTCGGCCACCTCCGCCCCTGCCGCCCCGGCGGTCCTGGGTGACCCGGTTCCCGGGTCGGCCGCGGCGACCTGGCGGGCGAGCAT
>Ga0318513_10000170_pt1 | contig 14778 bp, 13 predicted proteins | sample GRESIP171b2f20_FD_203683 | JGI IMG/M metagenome (GOLD analysis project Ga0318513, IMG submission 203683) | Tropical soil microbial communities from Luquillo Experimental Forest, Puerto Rico - GRE.SIPMG.171b2f20 | ecosystem: Environmental > Terrestrial > Soil > Tropical forest > Bulk soil... | reverse complement strand
CCGCGTCCGTGCCGACGCCGGCCTGCTCCTGCGCCGACCAGCCGGACAGCCGCCGCTCGCCGATCCGGGGATGGCCGGCCATCGCCGCGTCCAGGTCACCGGGTTCCCTGGCCGCCCAGGCTGCGCCCGCCACCCCGAGCAGGTCCGCCATGGACGCATACGGCCGCCCTTGGGTGACCCGCCGTGCCCAGCCAGGGGCCGCGCAGCAGCGCAACAGCAACTCTTCGAAGTCCCGCGCTGGCAGCGCGTTCAGGTCGGCAAGGCCGGGCATGTCACAACTTTCCCCCGCGCGCGCCACCACCACACCCGCCACCGTAACCGCGTCCCCGCCCCGCGCTTCATTTGCCCGCTGAGGCCCACTAGGTGATCAGGGGGCAGGCTGGTGCGCACGGCCGCGGAAGTAGCGCTCGGCGTCTTCGTCGAGGGGGTACATCAGCTCGACGCGCAGTTCGTCGAGGGTCACGTCGGCGGCGTGGTCGAACCTTGCGGTCATCGCGATGGTCCGCACGATCGTGTCGCCGACGCGGAACCACGGGCACACCATGAGCCCACCCTCGGCCGGTGCCGGGCGGGGTATGCCGGCCAGGGCGGACTCGGCGAGGGAGATCAGGGACCGCAACTCCTGGTCCGCCGGGGCGTGCCGGGCGCTCTGCCGGAGCCGGTCCAGGCCTCCCCAGGCGATCTGGGGCCAGTTCACAACGGTCTGCGCCATGGCCGGGTTCGTGAGCGCGTCGCGGACGAAGTTGCGGCCGGTCACCTGCGGGCCAAACAGTGCCACGCAGGCCCGGTTCGCCAGGATCACGGTGTAGTGGCGGTCCAGGACCATGGCCGGGTAGGGCTCGTGCGCGCCGAGCATCCGGCCGATCGCGGCCTGGTATGGCGCGATGTCGGGGCTGGCAAGTCCGGCCTCCGGGTAGGCGGCCGCCAGCCCGGCCGCGTGCAGCAGATCGTTGGTTTCGCGCAGCCCAGCGCCAAGCGCCTCGGCCAGGCGCAGCACCATCTGCCGGTGGGGGCGGGAGCGCCCGGTTTCCAGGAAGGACACATGCCGGGCCGTCGTGCCGGCCGCTCCGGCCAGGGCAAGCTGGCTCAGCCCGCGGTGCTGGCGCCATTGGCGCAGCCGGGTACCGAACGGGCTGGCCGCCGTGCCAGCCTGGCTGGTCATGACCGGAAGTGTGCCAGGGCCGCCACCCGGGCGGCGATTCCCTTTCCGGGAATCGCCAAGCCAGCGGCAAGGCGCCAGCCTGGGGGCATGCCAGAGATATCAGCGCAGTTGCGCATCGATGCCCCGGCCGACCGGGTGTGGGAGGTGATCGGGCCGGGCTTTGCCCGCATCGGGGAGTGGGCCTGCGTCATCCCGGCGTCCACGCCGGTGCCCGCCCCGGCCACCACTCCCGGCCCCGCGGCGGGCCTGCCCGCGGCCGTCACCATGGCGCCGGTCCCGGGCCGGGTCTGCACGACGGGGAGCCGCCTGCTCCCCCAGGTCAGCGAACTGCTCGTCGCCTATGACCCGGCGGGGCGAACGCTGACCTATCAGGCGAACGGCATGCCCGCGTTCGTCACCCTTGCGCGAAACACCTGGACGGTCATCCCGGACGGTGAACGCGCCTGCCTGGTCAGCCTGGATGCACAATTCGAGACCCGCGGCGCGGCGGGCCTGCTGGCCCGCTGGGTGGTCGCTCTCCAGTCCAGGCGCAATGCCCGGCTCCTGCAGACCGACCTGCGTCACTACCTCAGCCACGGCACCCCCTCCCCGCGCAAGCAGCGCCAGCTCTCCCGCCTCCGAAGCCCATGAATGCGGGTTGGCGTTGCTCTGCTGCGCCGGATAACTGGCCGGGCCGATGGGGCGGCCGCATCGCCATGCGCGGCCGTGGCGGCGAGCGAGGTGGGGTGTGGCGGCGAAATGGGCAAGACACGTGCATGGCCGAGTACGAGCTGGTGATCCGGGCGGAACGGGCGGTTACCCCCGAGGGGGTGCGGCCGGTGACGGTCGCGGTGCGGGACGGGCAGATCGCCGCGGTCGTGGGGCCCGGCGAGGCCCCGGACGCGGCCGAGACCGTGGAACTGCCCGGTTCCGAGGTGCTGCTGCCCGGGCTGGTGGACACCCACGTGCACGTCGACGAACCGGGCCGCACCGAGTGGGAGGGCTTCGCGACCGCGACAAGGGCCGCCGCCGCGGGCGGGGTCACCACGCTGATCGACATGCCGCTGAACAGCCTGCCGCCGACGACCACGACCGCCGCGCTGGCGGATAAACGCGCCGCCGCCCGGCCGTCCGCACACGTGGACGTGGGCTTCTGGGGCGGCGCGGTGCCCGGCAACGTGGCCGACCTGGACGGGCTGCACCAGGCCGGGGTGTTCGGCTTCAAGGCGTTCCTTGCCGACTCCGGGGTGCCCGAATTCGGCCTGCTGGACAAGGCCGGCCTGGACGAGGTCCTCGCCGAAACCGCCCGGCTCGGCGCGCTGCTCATCGTGCACGCTGAGGATCCCGGCGTGCTCGCGGTGGCCCCGGCCGCGGCGGGCCGGGCGTATGCCCGTTTCCTGGCGTCGCGTCCGGCGGAGGCCGAGGACACCGCGATCGCGGGCCTGCTCGCCGCCGCAGAGTGGCACGGCGCGCGGGTGCACATCCTGCACCTGGCGTCGGCCAGCGCGCTGCCGCTGATCGCGGCGGCCCGCGCGGACGGCGCCAAGGTCACGGCCGAGACCTGCCCGCACTACCTGAGTTTCTGCGCCGAAGAGGTGCCCGACGGCGCGACCGAGTTCAAGTGCTGCCCGCCGATACGGGACGCGGCGAACCGGGAGGGCCTGTGGGCCGGGCTGGCCGAGGGCCTGATCGGCACCGTGGTGTCCGACCACTCCCCCTGCCCGCCGGGCCTGAAGCAGCGGGAGACCGGGGACTTCGGGGCGGCGTGGGGCGGGATCTCCTCGCTCCAGCTTGGCCTGCCCGCGGTGTGGACCCAGGCGCGCCGGCGCGGCCACGGCCTGGCCGACGTGGTGCGCTGGATGGCCGAAGGGACCGCCGAACTGGCCGGGCTGCCGGGCAAGGGCGCGATCGCCCTGGGCCGCGACGCCGACCTGGTGGCGTTCGACGACACCGCGCGGTTCACCGTGGATCCCGCCCGGCTCGAGCACCGGCATCCGGTCACACCGTACGCTGGCCAGACGCTCACCGGGGTGGTGCGCAGGACCTGGCTGCGCGGCCGGGCGGCCGGCGCGGCCCCGGCCGGAAGGCTGCTGACAAGGCAATGACGGACTCGCACGTGAACCTGGCCGCCCGGCGCCTGGGCGCCGGGGTGATCGCCGCCAGCGATGAGTTCTTCGGCGAGAAGGAGAACCTGCTCCGCGCCGAGCGGCCCACGTTCCGCCCGCACACGTTCGGGCACAAGGGCCAGATCGTGGACGGCTGGGAGAGTCGGCGCCGCCGGGTTCCCGGCCACGACTGGGCCCTGATCCGGCTCGGCGCCCCGGGCATCATCCACGCCATCGTGGTGGACACCGCCTATTTCACCGGGAACTTCCCGGCGGAGTGCTCGGTGGAGGCGTGCGCCGCCGAGGGTTACCCGTCGGCCGCCGAACTGCAGGCCCCGGCGCAGGCGTGGGCAGAGCTCGTGCCGCGCAGCCCGCTGACCGGGGACAGCGAGAACCGTTTCGCGGTGACCGACCCACGGCGGTTCACCCATCTGCGGCTGACCATCTACCCCGACGGCGGCGTGGCCAGGCTCCGCGCCGAGGGCGAGGTGGTCCCCGATCCGCGGCTGCTTGACGGGCCGCTCGACCTCGCGGCGCTGGAGAACGGCGGCACGGTCGCCGACGCCAGCGACCGGTTCTACTCACCGCCGGAGAACATGATCAGCCCCGGCCGGGCGGCGGTGATGGGCGACGGGTGGGAGACCAAGCGGCGCCGGGACTCCGGCCATGACTGGGTACTGCTGCGCCTGGCGGGCACCGGGCACATCAGCCAGGCGGTGCTGGACACCTCGTGTTTCCTGGGCAATGCGCCCGGCACCGCGGCCCTGTTCGGCTGCGCCGCCGGGGCGGCAGGCCCGGACGCCGCCGAGTGGTTCGAGTTGCTGCCGCTCACCGGCCTGCAGCCCGACACCCGGCACCGGCTGCGGATCGGCCAGGCCGCCGCCCGCCTGGTCAGCCACGTCCGGCTGGAGATCCATCCGGACGGCGGGATGGCCAGGCTGCGCCTGTTCGGTGAGCTGACCGCCGAGGGGCGGGCCCGCCTGGGCCTGGCCTGGTTCGACCGGCTGCCCACCGGCCACGCCGCCGCGGTGCTGGCCGGCGAGTGCGGGCTGACCGGGCAGGCCGCCACGGACCTCACGGGGCAGCGGCCGTTCAGCGAACCGGCCCGGCTGCACGCGCTGCTATCCGGCGGGGAACTGGCCGGCCTCGACGCCACCACCGCCGCCCGGATCCGCGCCATGATCCTCGGCTAAGCCGGCCCCCGGCCCGGTGACAGAGGAACCGGGCCGTAGGCCACCGGGGGGTTCCGGGGGGTCGCTCCCCCGGGCTAATACGGCCAAGGTCGCCGTGACGGAGTCACGGGGACCGCTGGCCACCGGGGGGTTCCGGGGGGTCGCTCCCCCGGGCTAGCACCGCCGGGCCGGGCAACCGCAGGGCGAGCAGCAGGGCGGCCTGGTCGGCCAGCGAGCCCAGGTCCCGCCCGGTCAGTTCCTCGACCCGGCGCATCCGGTACCTGAGCGAGTTGACGTGCACGAACATCGCCTCGGCGGCCTTGGTCCAGGAGCCCGAGCAGTCCAGGAACACCCGCAGCGTGCGGACCAGCTCGGTGCCGTGGTCGGCGTCGTAGTCCAGCAGCGGGGACAGCAGGCTGGCCCGGAAGGCCCGCCTTGCCTCGGCCGGAGCGGTGGCGAGCAGCAACTCGACGGACCCGAGCCCGGCCGCGTCCACCACCCGGACACCGCCACCGAGCAGCGCGGCGACCTGCCGTGCCTGGCGCGCCCGGGCCAGCGCACGGCCGATCCCGGCGACGGTCCAGCCGGCTGCGTAGCCGCCAGCGCCGTGGCCGGCCTCGCCGCCCCCGGCCTGCGTCCCCTCCTCCCCCGCCTGGCCGCTCAGCACGCTGACCCCGAAGGCCAGGCCGAGCGTGCCCCGGGCTGCGGTGACGGCATCCGCCATCCCGGCCACGGGCCCGTACGCGCCGGCCAGGGCCCCGGTCACCGACTCGATCCGGTCCAGGACGCCGCCACCGGGCACCAGGGCCACCGCCTCGCACCCGGATACCCCGGCGACCGGCGCGGGCAGCATCTCCTCGAGCAGCACGCGGGCCACCTGCGGCCAGGCCGGCTCGTACGGGCCAACACCCGGCGAGTTGCCATCGGCCTGTGCGGACCGCGGCCCTGCGGGTCCCACGGTCATCGCGACCGCAATCAGGGGCAGGCCCGGGGCCAGGCCACAGCGCCGGAGCGCGGCGGCGATCTGCGGGTCCCCCGGGTCACCGCCGGCCGGGCGGCCGAGCACCCGTGCGAGCGCGTCATCGGCGGCGGCACGCACGGCCCGCCGTGCCTCCTCGTGCCGGGCCCGGTACCCCGCCGCCGCGGCGGCAAGCTCGGCGGCGATCGCGCGCCGGTCGGCATCCCAGCCCGCCTGATCCCCGGCCACCGCGAGGAACCAGCCGGCCAGGCGGTGCGCGGGCTCGCCGGTCACGCCGAACAGCGAGTAGGGCATGCCGTCCGTCACCACGGTCACGGGCAGGGCGGCCGCGCCCAGCCAGGCGGCGGCCAAAGCGGCGCGCGCCGGGCGGCCGGGCGCCGCGGGCGCACCGGCGACCAGCCTCCCGGCGGCGGAAATCACCCACCCGGCGACGCCGAACTCGCTGGCCGCCACGTCAAGGACCGCGGCCAGGCCGACCGCGGCACCCGCCCCGCCCAGTACCTGGCCCCCGGCCAGCGCCCGGAGCCGGGCGACGGCGGATCCCGGCCCGGAGGACTGGGTCAGCCGCGCGGCAAGCACCTTCTCGGTGATGGCCGCGAACGACACGTCGACGGGCACCTCGAACAGCGGCAGCCCATGCCGGCGGCACGCGTCGACCAGGTCGTCGGGAACCAGCCCGAAGGCGGCGTCCCCGGCGGCCAGCGCCATCACCCCGGCTGCCGTCAGCGTGGCGACGAAGGCCTCGGAGTCGGCGGGGGCGCGGCGCCACATCAGGCCGGTCAGCACGATCTCCCCGCCGGTAAGGTACCGGCGCGGGTCGAGCAGGTCCGTGGTGTACACCCCGTCGATGGTCCGGTCCAGGGCGTCCTCGCCGACCAGCACGCGCAGCCGCAGGTCCGGCGCCTCGGCCAAGGCCCGCAACAGCACCGCGCACCTCCTCCAGACCGCAAACCCATGACGCCAGCGGCAGCCAGCCCGGCGGCCGTCGGCCCAGCGGCCGTCGGCCCAGCGGGCGAATGTAATGGTTGCGCCAGCCATGACAATCCTTTGTGATGGTTGTCCCAACCATCACAAACCGATGGGCCGAATCCGGACCGGCTGGGCGCGGGCCGGCTCGCCGATGACTCAGCCTAGATCACGGTTTGTAGGAAAAGACAAACAACCTCTCGCCAGCCCCGCCCGGATTCGGTGTTTCTGTGCCTGGCTCCTGGCCATGTTGAGGGTTCTACTGTCCGACATGGAGTTCTTCCGGCCTTCAACCTGGGCGGACGCGCTGGCCATCAAGGCCGAGCAGCGCGGCGCCCGGGCGATCGCCGGTGGCACCGACGTGATGGTCGAGATCAACTTCGACCGGTCGCGGCCGAAGGCGCTCCTCGACCTCACCGGGGTCGCTGACCTGGCCGAATGGTCGGCCGACGGCCCGGTCATCCGGCTCGGCGCCGGTGTGCCGTACACCCGGGTGATCGCCGAACTAGGCAACCAGCTGCCCGGGCTCGCGATGGCGTCCCGCACGGTCGGCTCGCCGCAGATCCGCAACCGGGGCACGGTCGGCGGCAACCTCGGCTCGGCCTCCCCGGCCGGCGACGCCCATCCGCCGCTGCTGGCCGACGACACCGTGGTGGAGGCAGCCTCGGTCCGGGGCATCAGGGACATCCCGATCCGGGAGTTCTTCACCGGGGTGAAGCGCTCGGCGCTGGCCCCGGACGAACTGATCGCCGCGGTGCGCGTCCCGGTGGCCGACGGCCCGCAGCAGTTCTCGAAGGTCGGGGTGCGCAACGCGATGGTCATCGCGGTGAGTTCGTTCGCTATCGCGCTGCACCCCGGGCGCGGGCGGGTGGGCACCGGCTTCGGCTCGGCCGCCCCGACGCCGCGCCCGGCGGCCGCCGCCGAGGAGTTTCTCGCCGCGGAACTGGCCGATCGCGGGCTGTGGGAGTCCCGCGGGCCGTTGCCCGAGCCCGCCGTGCGGCGGTTTGGCGAACTGGTGGCGGAGGCGGCGGCGCCCATCGACGACGTGCGCGGCACGGCCGCGTACCGGCGGCATTCGCTGGCCGTGATGGCCAGGCGCACCCTGGCCTGGGCCTGGCAGTCCTACCGGGAGGAGGAGCAGCAGCGATGCGCGTGACGTGCACGATCAACGGCTCCCCCGCGGTGGCCGACGACGTATGGGAAGGCGAGTCGCTGCTGTTCGTGCTGCGCGAGCGGCTCGGGCTGCCCGGCTCCAAGAACGCCTGCGAGCAGGGCGAATGTGGGTCCTGCACGGTCTACCTCGACGGCGTGGTGGTGTGCGCATGCCTGGTCGCCGCCGGGCAGGCCCAGGGGCAGGACATCCGCACGGTGGAAGGAATCGGCGACGGCGGCGCGCTCGGCACGGTCCAGCGGGCGTTCCTCGACGCGGGCGCGGTGCAGTGCGGGTTCTGCACGCCCGGGCTGATCGTGGCCGCCGATGACCTGCTGTGCCGGGTTCCCCGGCCCGCCGACGCGGAGATCCGCGAGGCGCTGGCGGGCAACCTGTGCCGCTGCACCGGTTATGAGAAGATCCTCGACGCCGTCCGGCTGGCGGCGTCGCGAAGGCCCGGCGGGGTGACCGATGGGGGTGCCGGGTGACGACCGTCCCCGGCACCCCCGCACCCGCCGCACCGGCCACACCGGCCGGCCTGGCCACCGGGCGCGCGGACGCGGGCGTGGGCGCCAGCGTGCTGCGCCCCGACGGCACCCTCAAGGTGACCGGCGAGTTCGCCTTCTCCTCCGACCTGTGGATGGCGGACATGCTGTGGGGCGCCACGCTGCGCAGCCCGCACCCCCGCGCCCGGATCCGGTCCATCGACATCACCGGCGCGCTGAAGGTGCCCGGGGTCGCCGCGGTGCTGAGCGCCGACGACGTGCCGGGCCGCAAGACGTTCGGCCTCGAAGCCGCCGACCAGCCGGTGCTGGCCGACGGCCAGATCCGCTACCAGGGCCAACCGGTGCTGATCATCGCGGCCGACCACCCGGAAACCGCCCGCCGCGCGGCCGCCGCGGTCAGGGCCGATTACGAGGTGCTGACCCCGGTCACCAACGCCGAGGCCGCGCTGCAGCCCGGCGCGGATCCGGTGCACCCGGGCGGCAACCTGACCAGGCACGTGCGGATCCGGCGGGGAGACCCGCGAGCGCAGGCCGACATCGTGGTGTCCGGCCGGTACCAGGTCGGCATGCAGGACCAGGCGTTCCTCGGCCCCGAATCCGGCCTCGCGGTGCCCGCCGAGGACGGCGGGATCGAGTTGTACGTGGCCACCCAGTGGCTGCACGTGGACCAGGCCCAGATCGCGGCCAGCCTGGGCATGCCCGAAGACAAGGTGCGGCTGGTGCTGGCCGGCGTCGGCGGCGCGTTCGGCGCCCGCGAGGACCTGTCCATGCAGATCCACGCGTGCCTGCTGGCGCTGCACACCGGCCGTCCGGTGAAGATGGTCTACTCCCGCGAGGAATCGTTCTTCGGCCACGTGCACCGGCACCCCGCCACGCTTTATTACGAGCACGGCATTACGGCGGCCGGGCGGCTCGTCTCCCTGTCGGCACGCGTCTACCTCGATGGCGGGGCGTACATGTCGAGTTCACCCGCGGTCGTGGCGAACGCGGCGACGCTCGGGGCCGGGCCGTACGAGGTGCCCAACGTGGCGATCGACGTGTACGCGGCGTACACCAACAACCCGCCATGCGGGGCCATGCGCGGATTCGGTGCCGTCCAGGCGGCCTTCGCCTACGAGTCGCAGATGGACGAGTGCGCTCGCCGGCTGGGACTTGACCCGGTGGAGTTCCGGATCCGCAACGCGATGTCCGAGGGCTCGGTCATGCCGACCGGGCAGATCGTCGACTCCGCGGCCCCCGTGGCCGAATTGCTCCGCCGGGTGCGGGACGCACCCCTGCCTGCCCGCCCTTCGCCGGGCGGGCAGGCGGGGGTCGCACCGGACCTGCGCGAACTGCCCGGCGGGGTGTCCAACACCACGCACGGCGAGGGCGTGGTCCGCGGCGTCGGGTACGCCGTCGGCATCAAGAACGTGGGATTCTCCGAGGGGTTCGACGACTACTCCACGGCCAGAGTCCGGCTCGAGGTGGTCGCGGGCGAACCGGCGGTCACCGTGCATACCGCGGCCGCCGAGGTGGGCCAGGGCCTGGTCACCGTCCAGGCCCAGATCGCCCGCACCGAACTGGGCGTGGACCAGGTCGTCATCCACCCCGCCGACACCACCGTCGGTAGCGCGGGCTCGTCCTCGGCGTCCCGGCAGACCTACGTCACCGGCGGCGCCGTGCAGGCGGCGTGCGCCGCGGTATTCGGGCTCGCCGGGCGCCGCTTCGGGGTGCCCCCGGGTGACCTCAGCCTGGCGGGCGGCAAGATCGTCTCCCAGGCCGCCGGGGTGCTCTGCGAACTCGGGACGCTGCTGGGCACCGAGGTGATCGAGGAGACCGTCACCTGGCGGCACCGGCCGACCTATCCGCTGGACCCGGAGACCGGCCAGGGCAACGCGCACGTGCAGTACGCCTTCGCCGCGCACCGCGCCGTGGTGGACGTGGACACCGAACTCGGCCTGGTCAAGGTCGTCGAGCTGGCCTCGGCGCAGGACGTGGGCAAGGCGATGAACCCGCTCGCGGTTGCCGGGCAGATCCACGGCGGCACGGCGCAGGGCCTGGGCCTGGCGCTGATGGAGGAGATCCAGGTGTCCGGCGGGGTGGTGCGCAACCCGTCGTTCACCGACTACCTGATCCCGACGATCCTCGACATGCCGCCGATGAAGCTGGACATCCTGGAACTCGCCGACCCGCACGCCCCGTACGGGCTGCGCGGCGTCGGTGAGCCGCCGACGATCTCCTCGACCCCGGCGATCGTCGCCGCGATCCGCGCCGCGACCGGCAGACCGCTGACCCGGATCCCGGTCCGCCCCGACGACATTGTGCAGTGCTAGCCCGGGGGGGCGACCCCCCGGAACCCCCCCGCTGGCCTGCGGTCCCCGTGACTGCGTCACGGGGACCTTGGCCCTGCCGGCTCGCGCGCCCGCTGGCGCTGCTGGCCCCGGATGAAAGGTGGCGGCCATGGTGCTGATGTTCCTGACCGGGGACGGGATGCGGGGCGGGCGGCTGCACCGGCACATCGAGGGCGCCGCGGAGTTCCTGGGCGCGCGGCGCACGCTGCCCCGGTACCGGTTCTACTCGATCAGGGACGAGTTTCCCGCGCTGCACCCGGTCGGCGAGGGCGGCCGCGCCATCCTCGGGGAGCTGTATCAGGTGCCGATGCCCGCGCTGCACGGCCTGCTCGCCGGGGAGCCCCCGGAACTGGAGCTGTCCATCGTGGAACTGGCGGCCGGGGATCCGGCCGCCTCCGCGCCAGCCCCGGGCGGCGGCGCGCCGGGGGAACCGGGGGCGGTGGAACTGTCGTTCAGCATGATCTTGCGGCGCGGGGAGCACACGCGTGGCCGCCACGCGGACATCAGCGACAGCGGCGGGTGGCGTGCCTACCGCGGGCTGCCTCAACCACCTCGGGAGCCGTAGGACGCGGCGAGCTCTCCGAGAGTTCAGTCCGTTTGGATCACCGAGAGGACGTTGCCGGCCGGGTCCTTGAACCAGGCGATGAGCGGGCCGCCCTGCCGGTTGATGCCCTTGGGGTCGACGAAGTCGTAGTGCTCGAACTCCACGCCACGCGCGGTCAGTTCGTCCACCGCCGCCTCGATGTCGGGCACGGGGAAGTTGAGGATCGTGAACGTCGCCGGGACGTGGCCGGTCTTGGGGTAGACGATTGTGTCCCGGTCGCCGGCGATGTGCAGCGTGAGGATGCCGTGCTCCTCCGACACCGGGATGCCCAGCGTCTCGCCGTAGAACTTCTTCGCCGCCGGGATGTCGTCCGCGGAGAACCCGCTGAACGCCTTCGTGTGTTCGAACATCGTTGTTCCCTTCTGACGTGGGTGAGGCGGGTACCCAGATGAGACGGTACGCGCCGCGCGATCTCATCGGGCTGGACGGGCCGGCCGGCTACCGCAGGCGCCCACCGCCGTGAGCCCCGCCTTACGCCTCGCCTGCGCGGCGGTCACGCAGCAGCATCAGCGCGGCCGCGGTGACGGCGGAGCGGGTCTGGCCGCCGGCGATGAGCTGCGGGACCTGATCCAGCGGGATCCAGTCGATGCGCTCGGCTTCGAAGCGGCCGGCGGGTCGCCCCGGTGGCTGGCCCGGCGGGTCCAGAACACGTGGTTCACCGAGTCGGACAGCCCGCTGGCGGCCTCCAGCATGGCGTATCTGCCTGATGCGATGAAATCGTGGCCCCGGTTCAGTCAAAACGTCAGGCGGTAGTGGTAGCCGTGGAGAAACTGAGATGAGGCGCCCTGGTCGCAGTGGTGGCCGGGGCTGGCCGCGTGGAAGGGAGCGGCGATGAGCCGGGTACGGGTACTGGTCGGGACGCGCAAGGGCGCGTTCGTGCTGAATGCCGACGGCACGCGGGACAAGTGGGATGTCAGCGGGCCGTTCTTCCCTGGCTGGGAGATCTATCACATGGCCGGGTCGTCCGCCGACCCGGACCGGCTGTTCGCCTCTCAGTCCAGCGGCTGGTTCGGGCAGATCATCCAGCGCTCCGACGACGGCGGCGCGACCTGGGAACCGGTGGGCAACGAGTTCAAGTACGACGGCGCCACCGGGACCCACCAGTGGTACGACGGGACGCCGCACCCGTGGGAGTTCGCCAGGGTCTGGCACCTGGAGCCCGCGCCGGACGACCCGGACACGGTCTACGCCGGGGTGGAGGACGCCGGGCTGTTCAAGTCCACCGACGGCGGCCAGCACTGGGCCGAGCTGCCGGGACTGCGCACCCACCGCTCCGGGCCGTCCTGGCAGCCCGGCGCCGGCGGAATGTGCCTGCACACGATCATCCTGGACCCGGCGCACCCCGGCCGGATGTACGCCGCCATCTCCGCGGCGGGCGCGTTCCGCTCCGACGACCACGGCCAGACCTGGGAGCCGGTGAACCGGGGCCTGCGTTCGGAGGGCATCCCCGACGAGGACGCCGAGGTCGGCCACTGCGTGCACCGGCTGGCGATGCACCCCGCCCGGCCGGAGGTGCTCTACATGCAAAAGCACTGGGACGTCATGCGCACCGACGACGCCGCCGGCACGTGGCACGAGATCAGCGGCAACCTGCCGACCGACTTCGGGTTCCCGATCGGCGTGCACGCGCACGAGCCGGACACCGTGTACGTGGTGCCGATCACCAGCGACTCCCACCACTTCCCGCCCGAGGGGAAGCTGCGCGTCTACCGCAGCCGGACCGGCGGGGACGACTGGGAGGCACTCACCCATGGCCTGCCGCAGGAGCACTGCTACGTCAACGTGCTGCGCGACGCGCTGGCCGTGGACTCCCTGGAGGACTGCGGCGTGTACTTCGGCACCACCGGCGGCCAGGTGTACGCGTCGGCCGATGCCGGGGACAGCTGGGCGCCGATCGTCCGCGACCTGCCCGCGGTGCTCTCGGTCGAGGTCCAGACGCTGTCATGATCCGGGTAGTGCTCCCGGCGCACCTGCGCACGCTCGCGCGGGTGAACGGCGAAGTGGAGTTGCCGGTCGAGGGCGAGGTCACCCAGCGGGCTGTCCTGGACGCGCTGGAGGCCAGGTACCCGATGCTGTGCGGCACGATCCGCGGGCACGACGGTGGGCCGCGGCGGGCGTTCGTCCGGTTCTTCGCGTGCGAGCAGGATCTCTCGCACGAGTCCCCGGATGCGCCGCTTCCGGCCGCCGTCGCCGCCGGCACGGAGCCCTATCTGATCGTGGGGGCCATGGCGGGCGGCTAGCCGGCCCTCCCGACCTCCGCTCGGCGCGCGATGCGTGGCTCGGGCGACGCGGGTGTGGGGGGTGGCGCGGCCGAGTAACGCGAGTTACGCTGATTTCCAGCGAAACTCGGAGGGCGCGATGGAGCGAGCAGAGCTGGATCGCCTGCAGGAGCAGTTCGGCGAACTGGTGCGGGAGCGTTTCCCCGGAGCCCCGGTCCAGCGGGTCGCGATGCTCGGCTACGGCGACGATCCCGAGATCGAGCCCGGGCAGCTGCTGGCGCGCGTGTACCTGGAGGCCGGCGACGGGCAGGCCGCCCATGAGCAAGCCGTGAAGGAGTTCCACCAGGCCCACGGCGAGGCCGTGCGCGAGCTGCGGAAGGACCTGGACCGGCTGCCCGGGGTCGGGCTGCTTGAGGTTATGGCCGCCGGCGAGGAGGAGGCCGGCCGCCAGGGCCCGAGACTGCGGCTGATGGTCAAGGCCGGCCCGCCACCCGGTGGCGAGGGGCAGCTGGTCCCGGTGATGGCCCGGCTCGGACCGGCCGACCTGGAGACCGTGGACGTACTGATCACGGCGGGGATAGCGGCCAACCGCGCGGAGGCCGTGCGCTGGGCCCTGGCGCGGATCCGGGAGCGCCCGGCGTACGCGCAGCTCCAGCAGCGGGCACGGGAGATCGAGGAGCTCAAGACCCAGTTCTGAGATCCGGGATTGCGGCCGGGACGGCCCGGCTCCAATCTCGCACCGCCCCCGCTTGGGCGTGGCGACAACTTAAGGTTGACGAAGCCCGAACGACAACGTTAAGTTGTCAGCATGGAGGTATTGAGCCTGCCGGGCCTGGTGCGGGAGGTGGGGCGGCGGGCCGGTGACTCGCCGCTGGACCGGGTGGAAGCCGCGCTCGCCATCAGCGAGGAACTGGCCTCCACCGCGGACGAACTGATCGGGCACTTCGTCGCGGAGGCGCGCCAGGCAGGGTGCTCATGGACCCAGATCGGCGAGCGGATGGGCGTGTCCAAGCAGGCCGCCCGGCAGCGTTTCACGGTGCTGCCCGGCCATGCCCGCCCTGGCAATCTGGAGCAACAGCCCAGGCTGGTGGCGTGCCTGGAGGCCGCCGCCCGTGAGGCGGCCGCCGACGGCGCCGCGGAGATCGGCACCCACCATCAGCTTCTCGGCCTGTACGAGGAGGGCGTGGCGGCCGCGATCCTGGAGAAAATCGGCATCCGCGCCGACGAGGTACGGCGGACCGCCCGTGAAATGTTCCCCGGTGGGGGCGTGCCAGGCGAGCACCTGCCGCCGGAGTCGGCGGAGGCACGCGAAGCGGTCGAAGGGGCCGCCGCGGTGGCCCGGCGGGTGGGCGTGAACTACGTGGGGCCGGAGCATCTGCTGGGAGCGCTGGCGCTGGATCCGGGATCGCGGGCCAGGAGGGTGCTCGGGCACCTGGGCGCCAGCATCCCGGCCATCAAGAAGGAACTCGAGTGCTATATGACCCCGGAGCGGCAGCGCCGGCGCCGGCGGGGGAAAGCGGCCGCCCACCAGTGCTCGTTCTGCGGCAGGGCCGCGACCGGCGGGCCTGAAATGGTCGCCGGCCCGGGCGTATGGATCTGCACCGAC
>Ga0318513_10000157_pt1 | contig 15087 bp, 8 predicted proteins | sample GRESIP171b2f20_FD_203683 | JGI IMG/M metagenome (GOLD analysis project Ga0318513, IMG submission 203683) | Tropical soil microbial communities from Luquillo Experimental Forest, Puerto Rico - GRE.SIPMG.171b2f20 | ecosystem: Environmental > Terrestrial > Soil > Tropical forest > Bulk soil... | reverse complement strand
CATTCTTCGCAACGCGTTCGGTGGGCCTCATTTTCAGGCTATACTGTGAGGCTCAGTCGGGGCGTAGCGCAGCCTGGTAGCGCACTTGCATGGGGTGCAAGGGGTCGCGAGTTCGAATCCCGCCGCCCCGACCAAGAGATTCGAGGGTCAGTAGCGAAGTCGCTACTGACCCTTTCGTCTTTCTGGGCGCGGAACGCGTCGTCTGCTGCCGTTCACCTGTCGCTGCGCGTCGTCGATGGTTGCCGGTCAAGTCTCGCTTCTGGAACCCTGAGCGGTGACGTCATGGTCGGCGCCTTCGTCTTGCGGAGATCGCCCTCGGTTGTCGCGATGCTTGTGCGGGTGGCCAGACGACACTCCATGAATGCCATCCCCTTGAAGGCGAACTTGAGAGGCGATGCCTTCACTTCGGGCGCCGCCGTACCGATAATCGTGCGTCCAGGCGAGCCGGGCGCGATTTTCCGGAGCGCCACGAGGGGTGCGATCGCTGCCGCGCGGAGCGGCGGAACGGAGCCGGGGATGCTGAGTTCACTGAGCGAGAACGACAAACTCACCTTGTCGCTGAGCCTGCTGGCCCTGGTCATGTCGATCGTCGCCGTGGTGGTCGGACAGATCCAGCAGAACCGCCAGTTGCGCAACGCGACGCGCGACCAACTGGTGGAGATCGTCGGCAAGCTGATCGACGCGCGTCAGGAGTTGTCGATCGCCGAGGGCGACTTCAACTGCCTGCAACGTCCGACACCGCAGGACATCGGCCGCTTCGATGTCCTGGCCGAGTCGCTGAATCACAAGCTCACGTCGCTCGCCCGCGAGGCGAGCGCGTTGATGGAAGTCAAGGGCGTATCGTGCTTCGACGTGGAACTGATCGCCATCGCCAACGCGCTCGCGACGGCGGGCGACATCGAAGGCGCTGAAAGGCTGTACAGGTTGGCCGTGGAGAAGGCGAGCAACCCGTTCTTCCGCTCCCTGAACCTGAGCCTGCTCGCCGATCACCTGATGCGCATCAACGATGTCGAAACGGCGCGTCGCGTGTATGCGGAATCCGTCGCGGTACTGCCCAACGACACCGATCACCACCGGGCTGCGAACTGCAGCATCTACCAGGCGTGGATGATCGCGGAGATGAACGCGGCCGCCCCTCCGAACCCGCGCGTGATGGAATGCCTGGCGCGTGCCAAGCGGATCGCCGGCGAGATCGGCTTCGAGCCTGTCCGACAGGCCCGGCTCACCGAGCTCGAGGAACGAGTGCGCGACTATAGTGCCCGGTTCGGCGCCGTCGCGCCGGCGCTGCGCGGCGCGAGCTGAGACCGCGAAGCGGAGCGGATCGCTCAGGAATCGCGAGCCGACTCGCCCGGCGCCTCGCCGACCACTCGGTATGCCTTTGGAAACCACGCCCAGCGATCGTCGATCATGACGACGCCGTCGTATCGAACGCCAGCTCCCTGGCCTGGCGGCCGGTACCGCCACGTGAACCAGACGCGGTCCGATATCAGGAACGGCGCCAGCGCGCGGTAGCCGCCCGGGAATGCCCGTGAGAGCTCGTTGTCCTCGCCGAGCATGCCGGCTGGCGCGGCGTGCACCTCCAGGGTGGTCTCGCCCGACGCGAGCGTCTCGAGCATCGGCGGATCGCGCCAGAGGCGCTCGAAGGCCTCGCGCGCCCGATCGACCACGTCGGCGCGGAAGACGCGCGCGTAGTCGTCGGCGCCGGGGCGCAGCGCCCGCAGGGCGGCATCGCCGTCGGGGCCGACCAGCGGCGCCAGCACGGCGACCGCGCGCCGGCACAGGATCTGCATCGTGACGAGGCCTTGTGCGCGCGCATCGGGCGGCCCGCCTGCCTGCAGCGTCGCGAGCGTGCCCTCGGCGGTGCGGCGCACCAGAGCGTCGGCGTGGGCCTGCAGCGGCGCGACCAGGAGCACGAGCTCGCGCGCGTCCAGGGCGCGGGCGGCGTACAGGCCGCGCAGGATCTCCCGCGGTGCCGCCCGGGTGAGCAGCTCGCCGACCGCCGCGGTGTCGAGCGCGGGCAGCCGCGCGCCCAGCGCGGCGAGTTCGCGCGGCGCAAGGCCGTCCACGGCGAGCACGCGCAGTTGCACGGCCGGGTTGAAGGTATAGGTCAGGCGTGCGCCCTCCCGCCGCCAGGCAGCGAGTTCGGGTTCGCCCGGCAACGTGTCGGGCGTGGCCGGCCGCGTGTCCGAGTCGCGGGTGAAGCCGAAGGCGGACAGGCGATCGGCCAGAGTCGCGAAGGGGAGGTCGGCGTCGAGGATCAGCGAGGCAGCGGTCATGCGCCGTCCCCGGCGTTGCCGAGCTGGAAATCTTCGAGCTGGCGATCGTCCTCGGGCCGCAGGAACCGCTCCGGTTGCGAGCGCAACGAAAACGCGAGCGTTCCCAGCAGCTCGCTCGACGTGGGCCGGCGCGCTTGCGTCTCCTCGTACTCCGCGGCAACCTCGGCGAAGGCTTCCGCCAGCGCCTCGACGTGCGCATTCCGGGCCGCGGCCGGATCGGCGCGCAGCTCGACCGAGGCACCGGAGAAGCGCGCACCGATGCCTCCTGCAAGGGCCGCGGGATCCGAGACCCAGCGCGCTCCATCCCGCTGCAGTGCGAGGCTCACGGCGTCGACCAGCTGCTGCCAGGTCGGCGCGCGGCCGTCCTGCGGCCACGCCGCCATGCATTGCTCGACCAGGTCGACGGGCCCGTCGCCGATCATTCCGGCCCGCGAGTTCCACCATCCCATGACACGCTCTCCTCAACAGCCGGCGAAGCGGCTGCGATACAGGTCGAAGGTTTCCTTGGTCAATGGCACGCCCGTGTTCTCCAGGGCAACGCTGTCCACGTCGATGCGGGCGAGGTCGGCGCGGTTTGCGCGGTACTTGCGAATGAAGTGATCCTCCCACACGGCGGTCTCGAACACCGTCCAGGAGCCGGATTTCTCGACGTCGACGACCAGGCCGGGGCCGCCGTCGGCCGTCTTCTCCGCGAGCCACTGCGCCCATTGTGGCTTGTCGCGCAGGTGCTGACCGAAGCGCACCTGGACGTCGCCGCGGTCGCCCTGCCAGGTCTTGCCGACGTAGATCAGGATGCGCGAGCCGCCGTGGATGCGCGTGACGCGGTAGATGCGTGTCGGTCGCTTCACGAGATCCTTGAAATCGGGCCGCTTGGTGCCGCCGCCGTTGTGCACGAGCACGCCGCAGGCGCCGACCAGGAAGGTGTGCAGGCGCTCGATCTCGAGGTTCAGCGTGGGCTGCAGCTCGTCGGCCACGACGACGGCGTCCAGCGCCACGGGCCCCGAGCTCGTCAGCAACGCTTCACCCGGCTCGAGGCCGAGCGCAGGGCGCCATGCCTGGTGGTCGACGCTCCAGAACGGGTGCTCGCGAGTCGTGCGGATCGTCTCGCCGGCGATCGACAGCGACACCACCGACCGTGTGGCGCTGCCATGAACCTGCAGGACGCGGGCGGGCACGGGCGCGGCGTCGGCGCATCGCGCCAGGACGAGGTCGCCGGCCTTCAGCGCCTCGATCGGCCGCGGGCCGTCCGGCGTCGCGATCAGCGTGCCGGGCACGAAGCAGGGATCGACCTGGCCGATGTCGGCGAACTTGTAGCGCGCCGAACGCGCGGTGCCGCGGCTCTCGAGGCCGGCCAGTTCGGCGGCGAGCGTGCGGTGGCGATCCCACAGCGCGTCGACGTCCGACTGCGAGAAGTACGGCGCGTCCGGCGATTCGAGGTGCTGCAGCATGGCGCGCCGGTGCCTGGACCGGCACTGGCTCGCGTACATCGCGTCGGCTTGCGCCTGCTGTGCCTGCGCGCGCAGCGCCGGCTTGCGCGCGACGTCGTGCTCGACCTCGTCCAGCAGCCCGAGGTAATGGCCGAGGACGCGTTCGCTGCCGGTCCGCTGCACGCCGGAGAACACTTCTGCCTCTACCATCTTCAGGCGCGCGAGGTAGTCGCCGAGGGTCTCATGCTGCCGCTGCGCGAACAGCCGCTGTTCCAGCTCGGCGTCGCTCTCGCCAGGCTGTTCCAGGTAGTGTTCGGCCAGCTCCCCTTCGAGCGCCTTGAGCTGCGCCTCCTCGTTCTCGGTCAAGGGGCGGTTCAGGCGTTCGAGGCAGTCGATCTCCGTGCGCACGTCGGCGCGCGGTCGCCGCAACTGGCGGGTGAGGGTGTCGAGGCGGTCGAGCATGTCCGGACGGCCGGCCTTGGCGGCCTGGTCGGCCACCTCGTCGCGCAGCCCGAGGAGGCGTTGGCGATAGACGGCGTCGTTCTCGTCGCCCTTGCGTGCGAAAAGCCGGGCCTGCACGTCGGCGGCGCCTTCGCCGGGGCGCGCTCCGTAGTGGGCGTCGAGCTCGTCCAGCACGTCGGCCAGGCGCGTCTGCTGCGCTTTCGTGCGATTCGGCGTGCCGGCGAGTCGCGCGACATCGGCGCGCACGGTGTCGAGCGGCCGCGCGAGCGAGCGCAGCAGGCGCTCGTAGGTCGTGCGCAACCCCGGCTGGCCGGCCCGGGTCGCGCCGGCGCTGACCTCGGCGTCCATCGTCCGCAGGCGCTTGCGGTAGGCCGCGTTCGTCTCGCCGTCGCGCCGGGCGAGCACGCGCCCCGCGAGCTCGCCCGGCGTCTCGCCAGGCCTGGGGTCGTAGTGGCCGGCGAGCTCGCTCTCGCGCGCGACGATCTCGGCCGGATCCGTCCCGGGGGTCGTCCGCAGGCGCTCCAGCTCGGCGCGCAGCTCGTGGATCGTGGGCGGCCTGGCCGGCTCCGGCTCGGTCGACGGCGCCTGCGCGCGGGGCGGTGCCTCTGCGGTCTCCTCGAGGGGAGGCTTGGGAACGGCAGGCTCCTCCGCCGGTGCGGCCGTCTTCGAGAACAGGCGCGCCGGCTCGCGCAGGTACTGCGGCGGTTCGTCGTCGCCGCGCGCCATCGCCGCCCGGCGTCCAGGTCCGATCGCCTCGACCTCGTCGCGGCGGGCCGTCAGCGCCTGCAATGTCTTGTCCGCCGCATCGGCGCGATCGAGCAGGGCGCGCCGACGCGCCGGATCGACGGCGCGGTTGGCCTCGGCCACCAGCTCGCGCCGCAGCCGCTGCTGCGCATCCGCCTCGATCTCCAGCTTGTTCCGGTACAGCTCGAGCTGCGTTTCGAGATCCAGCTCGTGCCAGCGCGACAGCGTGGCCTCGTCGAGCCTGGCGACGCGCCGGCGCCACTGCGGGTCGCGCGACTGCAGGACGTGGATGCCTTCCTCGCGCAGCGTCTCCGGCGTGGCGCTGCGGCGCACGACGATGCGGGCCTGGCCGTCCTCGATGAGGGTCACGGCCCGGCCCGAGCGGCTGCCGGTGAAGCGTTCGAAATCGGCGTCGGGCACGATCTGGATGTCCACGTCGGCGAATTCGCCGCGCCGCGCCGGCGGGATGCTGGCCAGCGCCTCGCGACGGAACTGGCGGGCGAGCTGGCGGTTCTCCTCGACGAATGCGCGGTCGCGCGCCACGCCGGCATCGAGCTCGGCGAGGAACGCACGGCGATCGAGCCGCGGGTCGCCCTTCAAGGCGGCAGCCAGCGCGTCGCGCCGGAAGACGCGGTCGGCGTGCTCGTCCGCGGCGCTCATGCCAAAGCGCGCGACGCGCTCCTGGTCCTGCAGCCGGAGCGCGGTCTCGCGAGCCTCCTGCGCGGCCTCGCGGCGGGCGTGAGGCACCGACGCGATGCCCTGGCCCACGTTCTCGGCGAAGCCGCGGCCGCCGGCGAGCGCGATGGAGCCCAGCACCTCGTCCCACGGCGCATGCTCGCGGCCCTGCGCCGCGTCCAGCGTGAGCTCGGCGCCGCGGCCCGCCATGCCGCCGATCGCGCCGCCCAGTCCGGCGCCCAGGCCGCGCCGGACGTAGCTGGTGGACCGGTCGAGCCCCTGTCCCAGTTCGGTCTTCGAGAACCCGTGGCTCGCGCCGTGCGCCGCCAGGCCGATCGCCGCGGCCTCGACGCCGCCATGCACGGTCTTGCCCAGGCCGCCGAGGAACCCGTCGTTCCAGGTGCCGTCGGCGGTGGCCGTGCGCGCCGCGCCGCCCACGCCCGCACCCGCGGCGCTGCGGACGAAGCCGCGCGCGAGCTCCTTGCGGCCCTGCGCATCGACGAGGCTCTGGACGGCGGCCTCCTGCGCCGGCGTGCGGGCTGCTGCCTTGAGGGCCGCCAGCTCCGAGGCCGCCCGCGCGGCCTTGGCCCCCGCACCGGCGGTCAGGCCCGCGGTGGCCGCGTCCACCAGCGTGAGTGCGCCGTCCACGGCCGCTTCCTCCCAGCCGTAGCGCCCGCCTTTGAGCGCGTACTTGGTGGCCATCGTCGCCGCCCCGGTGGCCGCGGCGATGCCCGCGGCCCACAGGCCGACCACCAGCGGCGTGGCGGTGCCGAACGTCAGCACGGTCACCACGATGGTGCCGATGATCGCGCCGATGATCGCGATCGCCCCGGTGATCATGTTGACGAGGCTGTCGACGTGGTGCTTGTAGTTCGCGGCCATCTCGCCGGTGGCCGCCACGCGCAGGCGGAAGTCGTTGCTCGAATACCTGGCGGTGGGCTTGAAGTTGCCGTGGTCGTCGAACGCCTTCTCCTCGCCGCCGCCGTCCGCGAGGATGTCCTCCATCCGCGTCTTGTTCATGTCCAGCGACTTGCCAGCGAACGCGCCGGGCGGCCGGTCCTTCTCCGGAATGCCCATGTCGCGGGCCATCGAGTCCTCTTGCGACAGCAGCGCGCCGGTGGCCCAGGTCGTGCCCTCGCCCTTCTGGTGCGCGTACTGCAGCCGCGCGAGGCGCATGCGGTCGCGGTCGTTCTTCGGCTCGCCCAGCAGCAGTTCCTCCACCTCCTGGCGATCGTCACCCGACAGCTCCGTGAAGAAGCCGCCGCCGGACGCCGCCTTGATGCCCACGGCCTTGGCCGTGTCGGCGTTCTGGAACACGCCCAGGTCGTTGTAGAGGGCGTCGGTGTCGTCCTTGCCTTTGCCGTAGCGCTTCGCATAGTCGTGCTTGAGGTCGTCGATCTCCTTGGCGCTCATGCCGCGCAGCGTCTTGCGGATCAGCTCCTCGTCGGTACCCCAGCCGCGCACGGCGTACTTGATCGCCACCGCGGGCTTGGCGCGGCCGTCGGTCACCATCGACGCACCGAGCTCGCGACCCAGGTCGTCGTCGCCGAACATGCCGGCCACCTTCTGCGCGGTGTAGGCCTGGGCGCGCGCGGGATCCTTGGCCAGACCCTCGTCCTTTGAGGTGAGCGCGGCGAACTTGGTCATCACCTCGGCGTGCCGCGCCTCGAGGCGGTCGCGCGCCTGCTTGGCCTCGAGGTATTGCGGGGACTTGGTGTCGGTGCTCTCGAGCGCCGGATTGGCGCGGGCCTTGACCAGCTCCGGGTCGTCCAGAGCGATGGCGAGCTTCTCCGGGCGCGGCTTGCGACCGCGCGCGACCTCGTAGGCCAGGCGCGCCGCGCGGGCGTCGGGGCTGCCCTCGCCGGTGGTGGCCAGCGCCGTGGCCAGGCGCGCGCTGTCCGCGCCGAGCGTGCGCGTGACGTAGTGGCCCTCGTCGTACTCGCCCGTGCCCGGCTCCCACACCTGCACGGGCGCCGTGACGTACAGGGCGAACGCGGCGCCTTCCGCCGCGAGCACGGCCTTGTCGTTGGACGTCACCGGCGCGTCCCTGGTCATGGCGTGGCCCGCCAGGATGTCGAGGAACTCGGTGCGCATCTGCGGCAGCGCGCGCGGGTCCACCTTCGAGAGCAGGTCGTGCAGCTTGTCGTCGTCGCCCGCGGCGCGCGCGGCGTCGATTTGTTCCTTGAGCCGCAATGCATCCGCGCGCATCGTGCGGCCGGCGAGCAGGGCCTGCACGACCTGCAGGTTGGTGCCCTTGAGCGAGTCCTCGAGCTTGTCGCGCGTCTTCGCGAAGTCTTCGTTGCCGTTGAGCGCCCTCATCTGCTCGGGCGTCAGCCCGCGCAACGCCGATTCCATCTGCTTGACGTCGTCGCCGTACCAATGGAACGAGGCCTTGACCTCGAATGCGGCGCCCTGCACGGGGTCGCCCTTGAGGTACCAGTACGCGGTGGTGTATTCGTCGCCGGAGAGCTCGTCGTCCAGCCACCACCACAGGTCGTGCACGTGGTCGACCTTCTTCCAGTACTCCTCGAGCGCCTTCGCATAGAGCGGCGTCATGCCGTGCAGCGCGTCGAACAGGCCGGTCTCGTCGGTGCCCACGCCGTCCATCGCGGCATAGCAGCGCTGCGCGCGCTCGGCGAGATTGCTCATCACCTCCTGATCGACCGCCTCCAGCAGCTTGCCGACGTTCGCCTTGATGGCATTGCCCTCCTCATCGAGGCGGTTGCCGAACTTCGCCAGGCCTTCCGTGGCCAGCGAGCTCTCGGTCTTGGCAAGCAGATCGGCCATCTGCTTGCGCGTCTCCGCCACCGTCATGCCCAGCTTCTCCTCGGTGCGGGTGCGGAAGGCGAGCGCGACGCTCGCGGTGGCGCCCGCCGTGCCTTGCAGGGGCTTGCCAAAGGCCTCGGCGATCCGGGGCATCGCCGCGGTCTGGCGGCGCGCGTCCTGCGCGCTCTTGACGAAGGAGTCGGCGGCGTCGTCGAGGTTGCGGCGGTCGCCGTCCATGCCCGTGCGCGCCTCGTCGAAGCCGCTGCGCGCCTGAGCGTCGAAGTCCAGGCGCTGGCGCGTGGACAGCGCGTCGAGCGCGGCCGTCGCATCCGCCAGGCGCGGCTCGAGGCGCCGCCAGTCCACGATCTCGCCGGACTCGACCAGCTCGTTGACGCCCTTCATCTGCTGTGCCCAGGCCTCGGCGGCGACGGCGCGGCCGTCGAGCACGGCTGCGCTCAGCTGGTCGCGGCGCTGCGCCGCCATCGCCTCGAGGCCGCGACCCATCGCCCGCAGCTGCCGCACGGCCGAGTGCTCCAGCGCGTCGAGCGCCTTCAGCGCGCCTGCGGCCGTCCTCTCCACGGTGTCCTTGGCGCGCTCGTAGTCGCTCGTCAGGCGCAACCGCACCTCGCCGCCCTTGTCGACCACCGTCTTGCCGTCCGCGCCGCCCACGTGCTCGAGCTTGACCGCCACGGGGTTCACGAACATCAGGAACGACAGGCCCAGCGACGTCTCCTGCGCGAGGATGTCCTGCTCGGCGCGCTGGCCCGCCGCGATGAACTCCTCGCTGGCCGACTTCATGTTTTCAGCGGCCACGCCTTGTCGCTTCTCGGCCTGGGCGAGCCCGATCGGGCCGCCCTCCTTGTCCAGCGCGGCGGCCAGCTTGGCACCTGCGGTGACGAGTCCGGCGCCCTTGTCCTTGCCGAGATCGGCGTAGGCCTTGCCCTGGCGCGCGAGCATCTCGCGCAGCGGCGCCATGGTCTCCTCGTGCAGCGCGCGCACCTGCGGCGACGACGCCTGCACCGCCTTGTCGACCGCGTCCTTGGACGTCATCGCCGTCGCGTCGACGTCGCGACCGGCCTTGTCCGCGCAGGCCTCGATGGTCGCCAGCGCCCTGGCCGACGCGTCCGAGATGCCCGCGCGCGCCGCGCCGCAGGCCCCCCGCACGCGCTCGATGGCATCGTCGACTGCGGGGCCGATGCCGGCGGCCGCGTTGTCGAGGTCGCGCCGCACCTGCGACTCGGCCAGCTCGATGTGGGCGACGACCGCGAACTGCTCGCTCCTGGCGCGGCTCGCCAGGCGATCGAGCGCCACCTGCGTGCGGGCGTAGTGTTCGGCGACGGTGAGGCCGGTCTGCAGCCGCACGCGTTCGCGCTGGGCGTCGGCCAGCGGCGGGATCGCGAGCCTGACCGCGTCGGTGCCTTCCAGCGCGGGGCGGCGCGGGGTCGCGATGGCGGCCGCGCCGAAGCTGACTGCGGTGCCGCCCGCGGACGCGCTGCCGTCGGCCGGGCCGCCGGCAGCGCCTCGCCGGCGCCCGCGTCCTCGCGCTCGTGGCCCATGCCATCCACGGCGGCGCTCGCCCGGTGGCCCGCGCCCGCCGGGGCCGTGGCGCCGGGGCGCGCGGTGTCCGCTGCCTTCCGGTCGGCCTTGTCGTCCGTCGCCTTCTTCGCCGTGTCGCTCGCGGCGCGGGCCTCGACCGCGGTGCGCGCGGCGCCGGGATGGGCGGACGGCTTGCCGTGGCCCTTGCCGCGAGCGATGGTGCCGGCCTGGGGCAGCGTGCGCGGCGCGACGCCGCGCGTCGCGGCCGGGGGGGGCGACTGCTGCGACGCGACGCGCGCCACCTCGGCGTTGCCGTAGCGCGCCTGCGGGTCGCTGCGCGCCAGGCGACGTGCGCGATCGAGCTGGGCATCCGCCGTGTCGAGCCCGCGGCCCGTGCGCTCGGGGACGCGACGCGCGCTGGCGGGCACGGCCTGCAGGTCGGGCGACGGCGGCGGCAGGCCCGCGGTCGTCGCGCGGGGCCGCGCGAGCGGGATCTTCGCGGGAGGCCTCGTCATGTGCCGCCTCGCCTTAGTTGCCCGGCAGCATGCTCGCGTAGAGCCCGAGGTCGTTGCCGGTGAGCAGCCGTGCCTCGCGCTGGAACTGGCGCCGCGCGGCGTGGACGAGGTGCCGCATGCCGATCGCCGGCGCGCCCTCGTCGGCCGCCAGCAGCGCCGCGGTGCGCGCGGTGCCCATGATGCCGGCGCCGGTGAGGTCCAGCCGGGCCAGGGCGGCGAGGTCCACGTCGGCGTCCAGCGGGGCCTGCTCGGGCAGCGCCAGCCGCCAGAGACGGGCGCGCTCCTCGCCGGCGGGGCGCGGGAAGTGCAGGATCGCGTGGAAGCGCCGCACGAACGCCTCGTCGATCTGGTCGCGCAGGTTGCTGGCCAGGATGACCAGGCCAGGGTGATCCTCCAGGCGCTGCAGCAGGTAGCTCACCTCGAGATTGGCGTAGCGGTCGACACCGCGGCCGATCTCGCCGCGCTTGCCGAACAGCGCGTCGGCCTCGTCGAAGAACAGGATCGCGTGGCTGTCCTCGGCTTCGCGGAACGCGGCCTCGAGGTTCTTCTCCGTCTCGCCCACCCATTTCGACACGATGCGCGAGAGGTCGATGCGCAGCATCGGCAGCGCGAGCTCGCCGGCCACCACCTCCGCGGCCAGCGTCTTGCCGGTGCCCGACTCGCCAGCGAACAGCACCTTGAGGCCGCCGCAGCCGGTCTGCGTGCGCCCGAAACGCCAGGTTTCCGACACCTGCGGCAACGCGCGCACGAAGCGCGCGATCTCCATCACCTGCCCATGCAGGTCGGGCGCCAGCACGAGGTCGACGGCGCCGCGACGCGGCTGCACGAAGACGGCGAAATGGTCGCTGTGCTTGCGCGACACGGTGGCGCAGGCCTCGTCCAGCATGTCGTCGACCGGCAGCGGCCGGTCGTCGCCGCGCAGGCGCGCCGCCGTCCGCGCGACGCCCGCGACGGCCTGCACCTCCAGCGCCGACATCCGGTAGCGCGCCGCGAGGTCGGCGTGGCGCTGCGGGCTCGCGTCGGGCAGGGCGGCCCGCCACATGGCGCGGCGCGCCTGGGCGTCGGGCGCGGCGAGCTCGACCTCGGCATAGGCGCGCGCGGCCAGCAGGCCGGCCGGTCGCCACGGGTGCGCGCCCGACAGCAGGAGCGGTGCGCGGTGTGCGGCGAGCCGGGTCGCGACGACCTCGCGCTGGCGCGCGTCGGCGTCCTCGGTCAGCGCGTCGACGTCCAGCCACAGGATGGCGCCGAGCGCGGTGCCCGCCGCGAGGGCGTCCGCCAGCGCCGCGGGCGTGTCGGCCGCGAGCCGGCGCAGCGGGCGCCCGACGCGCGCGGCGATCGCGCGTGCGCAGTCCTCGTGGCCCGCGCCACGCGCGCCCACCAGGCCGACGACCGAGACCTGGCCGGCGCACAGCGCGCCGACGACGCGGTCGAGCCATGCCGGGGTTCCGACAGATCCGGCGTCGCCCAGCCGGGGCGCGACTTCGGCGGCATCGACGAAGCCGGCCGGATCGCCTTCGCCCGTCAGCAGCCACTCGAGCAGGGCCGGCGCGATGCGCAGCGCCTGCCGCAGCTCGGAGTGCGCCGCGCCGTCGGCCAGCAGCAGGCCGGCACGGCGCAGGCGCCCGAAGCGGCCCGCCTCGGCGCGCAGCGCGAGCGCGTCGTCGGCGTCGCGGCCCAGCACGGCGCACAGCAGGTCGACGCTCGCGTGGCGCCGGTCGAGGTCGTCATGGAGGTAGGCGAACACGCGCTCGTAGCGCCGGTCGATCTCCCCGGCGGCGCACAGGAGCAAGGCCGCCTGCTCGAACGCCGATAGCGCGAACGCGCGCGCCACGGCGTCCAGCGGCAGGCGATCGAACGACAGTGTCCGCAGCGTCGCCTCCTGCGCGATCTCGGCCTCCGGCCGGTCGATGTCGTCGGCCTCCGGCGCGTCCTCGCCCTGCAGGCCGTCGAGCAGCGACAGCACCTCGTCGTCGGTGACGCAGAGCGCGCCGAGCTCGGGCCGAGCGAGCCGGGCCTGGGCGGCCGCCTGGCGCGCCACGGCGCGGGCCAGCGCGCGGTTGGTCGACCGCAGCCGCAGCCGCAGGTGGCGTCGCGCCAGCGCGCGCAGGTCGGGCAGGTCGACATCGCCCATCTCAGCCTCCCGAAAAGACGACCGTGCGGCCGTCCAGCCAGGGCACCTGCGGCACGTCCTCCAGCAGGCCGGCCCGCTCGAGGTCGCGGAAGCGCTTGCCCAGCGGCAGGCGCACGCGCACGGTCGCGGCGTCGAAGCGCACCGTGCCCTCGAGGTCGCCGAAGCGCTCCAGCGCGAGCAGCGAGTCGGTGGGCTCGCGCTCGCGCCACAGCTCCCAGGCGATGGTCGAGAGCGACAACGCGGCGGCCAGCGACAGCGAGCGGTCCAGCGTGGGGTCCGCCGCGTGACCCGGCGCCGGGCGGCGCGCGAGCGCCTGCCATGCGTCGCGGGCACGTTCGGCGACCGAGGCCTCGGGCGCTGCGACGCGCGCCGCCGCGCGATTCGAGTACAGGCGCGGCGCGCGCGTGGGCGGCAACGCATGCCAGTGCTCGCCGCGCACCGGTCTTGCCGCCGTGACGAAGGCTACGCCGGCGGCGTCGAGCGCGGCGAGCATGCGCGTGTCGGCGTCCTCCTCGGGGACGAACACCGGCGTGTCCGCCTCGGCCAGCAGCGCGGCGAGCGCCTCGGCGTGACCGGCGTGCGCCATCAGGAAGATGCCGGGCGGGTCGACCACCAGGTGCACGCCGTCGACCGCGCAGGCGAGCACGGGCGTGCCGGCGGCGTGACCGTCGACCAGGGCGCGCCGCACGACGGCGTCGAGAGCGGGCATCAGCGGCGCCATCGCCCGCGCGAGGCCGCTGCCGTCGCCGGCCTCGGGTTGCGCGTCGCCGGCGAACGCCGCGGCCGCGCGCAGCGCATCGGGCGCGCGCCGCCAGCCGCGCTCGGGCTCGGGCAACGCCTTCACGGCGAGCGCCGCGGCCAGCGCGGGCGCCAGCGTCGACAGGTGCGCGCCGGCCAGCGTGGCGTCGAGCATCCCGATCCAGCCGATGCGGTGCAGCGGGCCCAGCAGGAGGAAGGGCAGCGCGCTCGCCACGCGTTGCTCGGATCCCTCCGCGGCGCGCGCCGCGGAGGGGCCCGAGCCCGGCCGGCCGGCGGGAAGCGGCGGCGCGACCTCGGCCGCCAGCGGCAATGCCGACGCGATGAGCGCGCGCACCGCGCGGCGGCTCGCGAGGGCGCCGGTGCGCACGGCCAGGTCGCCGGCGGCGAGCAGCCGCAGCCGGAGGCGCTGCATGCGGCCGACCGCGCGCGCCCGGGCCGCGAACGCTTCGAGCGCGCGGGCCGCCTCGGGCAGGGGCGCAGCGGTGTCGTCGATCTCGCCGTCGCCATCGCCCGGCGACTCGAACACGACGCGGTGCCATGCCTGCACGACCGCGTCGTCGAGCGCGTCGAGCAGCCTGTCCAGGCCCGCGGCGGCCTGCCATGCGACGAGCAGGGCCAGCACGTCCGAGCGTCGCCGGCGGGCGTCGGGCATCGCGGCGCTCGGCGCGGGCCCGCGCACCGGCGTCGCGGCGGTCGCGATGCGCGCGGGCAGGCGCAGTGCCGCCAGCGCGTGGCGCAGGCCATCGGCGATGCCGTGGTGGCCAGGCAGCGCGGCGATCGCCGAGACGGCCATGGCCGCGGCGCCGTCCGCGTGCGCCGCATCCGTGCGCGCCGACAGCCGCGCCCAGCGCGCGAGGTCGGCGAGGGTGGTCTTCACCTCGACGCGCAGCGGCGCCGCGATCTCGCCCTCGGCGTCGTCGGGCAGCAGCCGTTCCAGTTCCGCGGCCACCAGCGCCGGCAGCGCGCGCACGGCGTCGTCGGCGAGCTGACGCGGCGCGCGGCCCCAGCTCCATCCGCCGTGGCGCACGACGCGCATCATGCAGCGGCGGATGACGACCTCGGCCACGGCGGCCCCTAGGCGAACGTGACCGTGTCGAGGAACGGCGCGTAGCCGTCGACCGACGCCAGCACCACGTGGCTGCCCGGCGACACGCCGTTGACCGCCACGTCCACCGGGTTCGACGCCGTCGTCTTCGCGTTGAAGCGCAGCGCCGCCTGGCCGGCGCCAGCGTCGATCACCACGAGCACCGCCTTGTCCGCGGCCGCCGCGACCGACAGCGTCAGCGAGACCTGCGCGGTGGTGCCGCTGACAGCGGAGATCTGGCCCGCGAGCGCGACGATCGCGTTGTTGTCGTCCAGCCCGTGCGTCGCGGGCTGCACGACGACCTCGTCGGCGTAGTCGACCTCCTTGACGTCCAGCAGCTCCGCGGGCACCGCGACGCCGATGTCCGTCGGCGTGCGCGCCACGAACGCGTCGCCCACGAGATCGCCCACCGGCGGCGCGCCGGGCGTCTTGCGCGTGGCCACGCCGAGCACCCCGCGGGTCGCGAGCAGGTAGACCGCCAGCATCTTGCGCGCGCTCATGATCCCGCTCCCACGGCCGCGGCCACCACGACGTAGTCGCAGGCGCCGGTCACGACGACCGGCGCGGTCGACATCGCGGCCGTGTCGAACCAGCGCTCGCGCACGAACACGCGCCGGCCGTCGAGGCGGCATTCGAAACTGTCCTTCAGCCAGGTGCCGGCGGCCTGGCCGGGCGGCCGGGCCTCGGCCAGGCCGCCGGCACCTGGCTAAAG
>Ga0318513_10000148_pt1 | contig 15409 bp, 7 predicted proteins | sample GRESIP171b2f20_FD_203683 | JGI IMG/M metagenome (GOLD analysis project Ga0318513, IMG submission 203683) | Tropical soil microbial communities from Luquillo Experimental Forest, Puerto Rico - GRE.SIPMG.171b2f20 | ecosystem: Environmental > Terrestrial > Soil > Tropical forest > Bulk soil... | reverse complement strand
GCGCGGGGACCTGCACCCGCCGGCCGACGAGGCGCTGCTCATCGCGCGCTGGGACCTGCTCGGGGAGTACCTCGACCCGTCGATGCCGCCGGCGGTGCGCTACGTCGCGGGTGGGCTCGAGCTCGAGCCGCGGGCCGCGTGACAGGGGAGGTCGCCGTCAGGTGGCCTCCTATGGGCGGCACGACGCGAGCCGCTGCACCAGGCCGCTCGCCCGCGTGACCCGACGCTCGAGGGCGGCCTCGAGCGAGCCGTCGGGCGCGAGGAGGGTGACCGCGCGGCGCGCACGGGTCACCGCCGTGTAGACGAGCTCGCGCGTGAGCAGTCGGCTCGTCGGCTCGGGGAGCGAGACGACGACGTCGCCGAACTCGGAGCCTTGTGACTTGTGGATCGTCAGCGCCCACGCGGTCTCCGCCCACGCGACCGCCGCGACCGGGAACGTGCCGGACTCGAAGGCGAGCCGCGGCCCCCCCTCGTGCGCGACGACCACACCGGTCATGCCGTTCTGGAGCCCGGTCAGCGGGTCGTTGCGGGTGACGAGCACGGGGCGACCCACGTAGTCGAGGTCCCGCGGCCGCAGGGCGCCGATCGCGGTGAGCCGGCGCTCGACCGCGCGACGCCACCACTCCGTCGACCCGTCGCCCCGTCGGTGCGCGCACAGCACCCCGAGCGAGGCCACGAGCTCGAGCGCTGCGTCCGCGTCGCCGCGCCTCGCGGCCGCGACGAGGGCGGCGGCGTGGTCGACGACCTCGGCGAGCACCTGCCCGCGACCCGACGACGGCTCGAGCCGGCCGAGCGATCCGTGCGCGGCCACCGCGGCGTCGACGGCGGTCGCCGAGCCGAGCCGGACGGCGCCCGCGAGCGCCGCGACGCCCGCCGCGTCCGCGAACCGGTGCGGGATCTCGAGCGTCGAGACGACCACCCCGCTCCTGGTGTCGCGCGCGGCCGCCACGACGTCGGAGAGCACCGCGCCGACCTCGATGCTCGCGAGCTGGTCCGGGTCGCCCACGAGGACCACGCGGGCGTCCGGCCTCGCGCGCCGGAGCGTCTCGGCGAGGAGCGGGAGCGACACCATGGAGGCCTCGTCGACGACGACCACGTCGGCGTCGAGCCTGCCCTGGCGTCGGGCGATCCCGTCACGCCCGACGCCGAGCAGCCGGTGGAGCGTCGTCGCCGCCGCGGTCGCCTCGCCGGCCGCGCGGACCGCCGCGTCGAGCCGCGCCGCCGCCTTGCCCGTCGGCGCGGCGAGCCCCACGCGCAACGGCGGGTCGAGCGACGCGGCGACGGCGAGCAGGAGCGCGACCGCCGTGGTCTTGCCCGTGCCCGGTCCCCCCGCGAGCACCGAGATCGGCGCGGTGAGCGCGCGCCGCACGGCGTCGCGCTGGTGCGCGTCGCGCGTCGCGCCGAGCCGCTCGACCGCCTCGTCGGCGCCGTCGGGGAGCGGGAGCGGGGTCACAGAGCGCAACCGAGCGGCGACGACCTGCTCGAGCAGGGCGTAGCGGCGGAGGTAGCACCGCGACCCGCTCATGACGAGCGGCAGCTCCCCGCGCTCGTCGACGTCCCCACCCTCCTCGACGACCTCGACCACGCCCTCGGACCTCGTGAGCGCGTCGAGGAGCGCGTCCGAAGCGGGGGGGTCGGGTGCGGCCTCGTCGTCCTCGTCGCGCCGCCACAGCACCGCCACGCCGTCGTCGTCGAGGACGGCGCAGACGTGCTCGAGCCGCACGGCCTTCGCGGCGAGCGCGGCGGCGGTCGCTGCCAGGGGATCGGCGAGCCCGCCGCGCCGCACGAGCAGGTCGGCGAAGTGCAGGTCGACCGGGGCGAACACCCCCGACGCGGCGGCGTCCCTGAGCTCGGCGCCCGTCACGACGCGCCCGCGAGGAGCTCGGAGAGCGCGACCACGGCGTCGGGCCCGGGCGCCCACGTGCACACGCCGCCGGGCGCGCCCGGGCGCATCCCACGGAGGTAGAGGTAGTGCGCGTCGCCGAGGTGCTCGGTCGGGTCGTACCCGGGGACGCGCCACCGCAGGAGCCGGTGCAGGGCGACGAGGTAGATCGCCGCCTGGAGCGGGTAGTCCGCCGCCCGCATCGAGGCGAGCAACCCCTCGCGCGCGAAACCGGGGGCGGCGTCCACGACGTTGGTCTTGTAATCGATCACGTGGTGCCGGCCCGGCCCGCCGAGCGTGGTCACGAGGTCGATCGACCCGACGAGGAGCGTCGCGAGCGGCCGGTCGCCGTGGTCCTCGGCGAGCGTGCGGGCCCACGTCCCGAACGGGCCGCCCTCGTCGGCGTCGGCGATCGTGGCGGCGACCCTGGCCAGGTCCACCCCGGCCGCGACGGGCATCGCGAAGGCGAGCTCGGTCGCGACGTCGCCGCGCGGGAGGTCAGCCAGCGCCGGCCCGCCCGCGATCGGGACGGTGGACGCGGCGAGCAGCCCCTCGGTGGCGACGGGCGTGGGCTCGATGCCCTCGCGCCGGAGCGCGCGGTCGAGCGCGGCTGCGGCCACCGCCTCGAACGATGCGGTGGGCGGCCGGCGAAGCGCGACCTCCAGCGCCTCGTGGATCGCCGAGCCGAACGCGGCGCCGCGGAGCCCGCCGAACGGGTCGGGCGCGTCCGCGGGCCCGGGGTCCGTCGCGACCGCTGCGGGCTCGGCGACGTCGTCGGCCGGGGTCGCCTCGTCGTCGGCGCGCGCATCCCCGACGGCGACGTCCTCGGTCGGCCCGGCGTCGTGCTCGGGTGCGACGAGCGACGAGAAGGAGCACCGCCGCGCGCGCTCCGCCAGCGAGCGTCCGAGCGTCGCGACGCCGATCGCCTCGACGGGCGCGAGGCCTCGGACCGACGCGTGCACCGCGCCGTCGTCGCCGCCCTCCGTCGCGACCGCGGCGACCTCGACCAGCCCGGCGTCGACCAGCGGGGCGAGGTGCTCGCGCAGGGAGCCGAGCGCCTCGTCCCCGTGCGCCGCGTAGCACGCGACCCCGTCGCGCGCTACGCGGGGGCGCTGGATCGGGGCGTGCGCGTCGTCACGGTCGAGCAGGAGCGCGGTGAGCTCGTCGCGCTGCGGGTCCGCGTTCCCGTAGGCGCGGACCCACCAGACGACGGTGCGGTGCCGTGCGCGCGTGAGCGCCACGTAGAGGAGCCGACGGCTCTCGCTGCCGGCCGCTCGCTCCGCGAGCGCCACGCGCGCCTCTGGCGTCGGGGCCTCGAGCGCGGGGTCCGTCCACGGCTCGCCGCCGCCCGCGTCACAGAGCCGGGCGCCGACCGCGTCGTCGTGCCAGATCGTCGCGGCACCTCGGTCCTCGGGCCGGGTGCGCTGCACGAACGGGCACAGCACGACGTCGAACTCGAGCCCCTTGGCTCCGTGGATCGACATCATCCGGATCGCCGGCGCGTCGGTGTCGATGCGCCGGGTGCGGATGTCGTCGCCGCCCCCCTCGCGCGGTGCCGACTCGATCGCCTCGAGCGCCTCGAGCAGCGCGGTCGGGCCCGCGCCCGGCGACACCTCGTTCGCGAGGACGTCGAAGAGGTGGTGCACGTCGGTGAGCGCCCGCTCGCCGAATCGGCGCTGCAGGAGCGTCCTCGTCGCCGCCGGGTCGGTGATCGCGCGGCCGAGCGCGACGACGCCGTTCGCCTGGAGCGCCTCGCCCCATCGCACGAGGTGCGCCCGCGCGATCCCGATCGCGGCCTCGTCGTCGGCCTGCGCGCCGAACCACGCGTGCGCCATCGCCGCGAGCGCGCCGGCGTCGCCGGGGTCGCGCAGCGCCCGCAGCGCGACGGCGACGTCGAGCGCCGCCGGCGTCGTGACCACGTCGTCCGAGCGCGTCTCGGTGGTGCGCAGCCCCCGTCGGAGGAAGGCCTCGCGGAGCAGCGGGAAGTGCGTCGCGGACTCGCACAGCACGACGACGTCGTCCTCGGTGACGGTGCGCGACCGGCCGGCGACCTCGTCTGCGACCGTGGCGCCGAGGGCGCGTACCGCCTCGTCGGCGCACGCCTCGGCGACCCCACGCCGGCGTGCGGCGATCGCCGCCGTGCCCGTCGCGACGCGGAGCGAGAGCGGCACCGCGAGCGAGCCGTCACGGAGGCGCAGCCGCCGGGCGCGGTGCGCATCGGTCGCGCGGACCGGGACGTACCGGATCCGGCTCGCCTCGTCGAGGTGCGAGCCGCCGAGCACGCCGTTGAGCGCCTCGACCAGCCCGCCGTCAGCCCGGTAGTTCACCTCGAGCGTGTCGACGCCGAGCCCGCCCGCGGCGGGGTCCGCCGCCGCCTCCCTCGCGGCGAGGTAGGTCTCGACGTCGGCGCCACGGAACCCGTAGATGGCCTGCTTGGGGTCCCCGACGACGACGAGCACGTGGCCGGGCTCGCCGAGGAACAGCCGGCGGAAGAGGTGCCACTGGGTGGGGTCGGTGTCCTGGAACTCGTCGACGAGACCGACGCGGTAGCGGGCGCGCAGCGCGCGGAGCACGGGGGCGTCGTCCGCGTCGATCGCCGCTGCGAGGTCGGTGAGCAGGTCGGCGTAGGTGCGCACGCCGTCGCGGCGTCCGCGTGCGTGGAAGAGCTCGACTGCACGGCGCACGGCGTCGCGGTGGGCGAACGCCGCGGGCTCGGCGTCCACCCCGTCGCGCGGTGCGAGGACGAGATCGGGGTGGTCGAGCGCGAGCCCGACGACGCGGTCGAACCGCTCCGCGCGCAGGTCGCGGCCCTCGAAGAGCGCCGAGCCCGGCTCGAACGCCGCGGCGCCGAGCACGTCGGCGACGGCCTGGCGGCGCCGCTGCTCGCTCGGGCCGACGCCTCCGCGCTCGTCGCCGATCCAGGCGGCGGCGAACGCGTGGATCGTGGAGATCGACGCGGTGTCGAACTCCGCGAGCGCGCGTCGGGCCCGACGCAGCGCCCCGTCTCGGTCCGCCGAGGCCTGGAGGGCCTCGAGGTACGTGTCGGCGGTCGCCGCGCCGCCCGCCAGCCGGTCGCGCACCTGGGCGAGCCGGGTCCGGACGCGGTCTCGGAGCTCGGCGGCGGCCGCGACCGTGTACGTCACGATGAGGAGGTCGGCGATCCGCACGTCCTCCCGCTCGACCACCCACCGGACCGCGAGCGTGCTCAGGAGGTGGGTCTTGCCGGTCCCTGCGCTCGCCTCGACGCACAGCAGGCCCTCGTGGGGCAGCGGGCCGTCGAGCGCGCTCACGCCGGTGCACCGACGTCGTCGAGGAGGCACAGCGACTCCAGCATCGCGAACGAGTACGCGAGGAGGCGCGACCCACCCGGGTCGAGCTGGGTCGGTGGGTCGGTGGGGCGCACCGGCAGCTCGGCGAGCTCCTCGAACGAGGCGTCGAAGCAGTACCGGACCGCGTCCTCGGCCATGTCGCCCCGCCCGTGGAAGGGGTTCCACCCGTAGATGCTGGCCGCGGTGAGGAGCTCCTCGGGCGCCAGCTCGCCGCGCCTGAGCCGCGGGTGCAGCGCCATCGTCACGTGGAAGAAGAGGGGGAGCGGCTCGGCGAGCCCGCGGCGCCGCAGGTCCAAGAGCGCCAGGAGCGCCGAGGTGGCACGCCTGTGGCGCTCCTCGGCGTCCTCGCCGGGCACGGTGAAGGTGTCGACGGTGGGGCTCTTGCGCGACCCGCGGAACACCCGGTACGCCCGCCACCTCGTCGACGGTCGCCACGCGGTGAGCAGGAGGGCGTCGAGGGTGGAGTCCACGAGGAGCCGGTGGTCGCTCGACGACGGCGTCCAGCGCACGCACCGTGAGCCGTCGAAGACGTCGAGCTCGGCCACGAGCACGTCGTCGCCGAGCGGGAGCTCGACGTCCACGCGCTCCCACGCGCCCTCGCCTCGCGCCACGTCGACCTGCGAGCGCAGCGCGCCCGCTCGCTCGGCGATGCCGCCGCGGCCCCGCAGCGTGAGCTCGCCGAGCCGTCCCGGGAGCGCCGCGAGCGGCCCGTCGGGGCGCGCTGCCCACGCGGTCACGAACTCGTCGAACGCCGCGCCGTCCTCCTCGGGCGTGAGCGCCGCGAGCGCCTCGTCGGTGAGCGACCAGACGGCCCGCCACCGGTCGAGGTCGTCGAGGGACGTCGGCAGCTCGTCGTCCGGGGTCCGCGACCGTGGCGCGAGCCTGACGCCGAGGTTGCCGAGGAACGTCCTCTGCGGGGCGCGGAGGAACCGGGTGAGCTCGTCGAGCTCGATCCGATCGCCGACCGCGCGGCGAGGGACCGCGATGCGCGGGCGGATCAGGTCGGCGTCGTCGACGGGCTCGCGCAGCTCGACCGCCCGCTGGTGCGCGCCGCGGTCGAAGGTGAACGGCCCGCCGTCGTGACGCACGTCCGCGTCGCCGTGGGCGTGTCGGGGGTGGACGCGCTCGACGGGACTGGTCGGACCGTCGCACGATCGCTCGATCGCCTCGCGAAGCTCGACGAGCACCGTCGCCGGCGCGACCGACTCGTTGGAGACGACGTCACGCGCCTCGAACGTGACCACGAGCCGGTCTCGGGCCGCGAGCACCGCGGCGAGCAGCGCGGCGCGCAGCTCGGTCCTCGGGTCTCGGTCGCCGACCCGCGCGGCACCGAAGGCCACGTCGACGGTGCGCGCGCGCTCCAGCGACGACTCGTCGAGGCCGAGCAGCACGACGAGGCGGAACGGCACGTGCCGGAGCGGGAAGAGGGACGTGACGGTGACGCCGCCGGGACCGGTGACCACGAGCTCGCGCACGCGCGCGGCCCGATCCGCGAGGAGCGCGCGGAACTCTGCGAAGGGGATCGCCGTGTCCTCGGTCGCGGCTGACGCGGCGATCGAGTCGACGAGGTCGTCGAGCGCCCTCCGCGCACGGGGCTCGTGCGGCGACGGGGCGAGGAGCGCCACCGCGACCTCCCGGGCGAACGCGCACCACGCCTCGACCGACCGCGGGGGCGCTGCCCGCGCGCGCAGCACCGCGACGGCGTCGATCAGCTCCCCGAGGGCGCCGACCCGCTCGAGGGAGTGCCCGACGTCCACCGCCCGCACGCCGAGCGGTCCCGCGATCAGCCCGCCCGGGAGGGCGGCACCCGCAATGAGCCGATCGAGGGCGCGCCGCCAGGTGCCGGCGTCGAAGGTCGCAGGGAGCCCCGTCGGCGCACGGTGCGCGCCGTCGAGCCCCCAGCGGACGTTCGTCTCGGTCGCCCACTCTGCGATCCGGTCGACGTCCTCCGCGCTCAACGAGAACCGCCCTCGCACGGCGGGGCGACGCAGGAAGTCGAGCACGTCGCTGCGCGCGACGCGCCCGGCCAGCAGCCCGAGGGCCGTGTCGAGGGCGGCGACCAGCGGGATCGCGCGCGAGACCGCCCGGTCGCGGAGGACGAACGGGAGGCGGGGCGCGCCCTGCGGGTTGCCGAGGACCGCCTCGAGGTACGGCGCGAACCGGGGGAGGTCGGGGCACAGCACCACCACTTCGGACGGGGCGAGGGAGGGGTCCTCGGCGAGCGCGTGCAGGATCGCGTCACGGGCGACCTCCACCTGGCGGAGCGGCCCCACGCAGCCGTGCAGCGCCACGGTGCCGTCCACCGGCCGCCTCACCGGCTCGGGCGACGTGACGGTCTGCTGCAGGGCCCCGAGCAGCGTCGATGGAGGCGCGGGCGCTGGGCCCGGGACGGGCGAGACCGAGGTGCCCGCGCGCGTGGGCAGCTGGGCGACGAGCCGGGCGGCGTCGCCGCTGGCGGTGCCCCACGAGCGCAGCAGCGGGTCGCCGCCGTCCTCGCCGCGCTCGCGGTCCGGCACGCCGCCGACGAAGCGGGGGGTCGCGGCGTGGATCGCGTCGAACCGCGCGACCGATGGCACGACGAGGTGGACGTGGACCTCGCGGACGGTGGCGAGCGCGTCGAGCACGGCGGGCATGGCGGGTCCCCCCGCCAGCGTGTCCGCACCGAAGAGGTGCACGCGCGCGGGGAGGTCGACCCCCTCGTCGTTCCCGCCGCGAAGGCGGGCGATCGCTGCGGCGAGGGCTTCGTGCGGTGGCGGGGTCGACGCCCGCGCCGCGAGCCGGCGCAGCAGCGGCGCGCGTCGGTCCTCGAGGTCGCCGGCGAGCCAGCGTGCGGCGACGTCCGGACGCCATCGGAAGAGCTGGTCGAAGAGGTCGGCCGAGGTGCGCGCGACGGCGAACGCCGTCCGCTCGTCGTCGGGCGCGCGGAGCCTGGTCACCGGGTCGTCGGGCGCGGCGTCGAGGAGGATCCCGAGCGCGGCGACGGTCATCGCCTCGACGGACCACTCGTCGAGGTCTGGGTCGGCGTCGCGGTCGAGGCGGAGGAGCAGGTTGCCGACGAGCCGGAAGGCGACGTTCGCGCAGATGCCGTCACCGAACAGGCTGGCGCCGAGTCGCGATGCGAGCACCGACTCGAGCCAGAGGCCGATGCCGGGGGTCGGCACCACCACGAGCTCTTGCTCGAGGACCGGTCCGGCCGGGTGCGCGAGCCCGGCTGCGAGGTCGTCGGCGAGCGCCGTGAGGTCGGACCCGATGCGCACCGTGAGCCCGTCGACCCCTCGCGGTGCCATCGCGCGGCGACGGTACCGGAGCGCCGTGACCGGCGCCTACGGGGTCAGCGAGCCGTGGAAGCGGACGAAGATCTCGGTGAAGTCCTCGGAGGTCACGCCCGCATCCGGCGCGACGTCGGCGAAGAGCGGGCCCATCGCGAGCCCCTGGACCGCGTACGCGAAGGCGAGGGGGTTGACCGCGGCGGTGACCCAGCCGCGGGCCACCGCCAGGCTGTAGAGCTCGGCGACCCGGGAGGTGAACTCGGCCTGCACCGACCCGATCTGCTCCATGAGGACCGGGTCGTGCCGGGTCGCCGCCATCGCCGCGAGCTTCCGCCACCGCTGCCGGCGCTGCTCGTCGCCGAAGATGTCGACGACGATCCGACGCAGCCCCTGCTCGTAGTCCTCGCTCGAGTCCGCGGTCGAGAAGAGCTCCTTCAGCTCGTCGAGCTGCTCGAAGGTCTGGAGGGCGAAGTCACGGACGTACGCGGCGGCGATCATCGCCTCTCGGTCCTCGAAGAACCGGTACAGCGAGGGGACCGAGACGTTGAGGCGCTCCGCCACGTCCCGCAGCCGCAGCCCGGCGATGCCGCTCAGCTCCAGCTGCTCGGCCACCGCGTCGAGGATCCGGTCGGGCGTGAGGACCGGCTCCTTCACGACGTGCACTCGCGTGGCGCGGAGCGAGTCGACCATCGGGCGGCAACGTACCACCGGGTTCAAGGAATTTTCGGTCGCCCCCCCTGGGGTTTTTCGGCTCTCCGGCACCCCGTCTCGGATCGATCTGCGGCGCGCGCAGGCCGGGGTCGCGCCCGGCCAGGGCGGCCGGATCACGCCTCGGTCAGGGTCGCCCCGAGCTCGTCCCAGGCGTCCCCCGGCATCTCGAGCGTGGTTGCCCCGAGGACCTGGAGGACGACGTGGTCGGCGCCGGCGTCGACGTGCGCGCGGACGCACGCGGCGATGGCGGCGGCATCCCCGTGGGCGACGATCGCGTCGCACAGCCTCTCGGAGCCTCCGCGGACGAAGTCGTCGTGGTCGAACCCCAGCCGCAGCCACGAGGCGCGGTAGTTCTCGAGCCCGGTGTACCAGTTGAGGTGCTCGTGCGCGCGCCTGAGGAACTCGTCACGGTCCTGGCCGAGCACGACCGACTGCTCGACGGCGAGGAACCCATCGCCGAGTGCGGCCCGCGCCACCGCGGTGTGCGCCGGGGTCACGAGGTAGGTGAGCGCCCCGTCGGCGCGCGCCGCCGCCAGGGCGAGCATCCGCGGCCCGAGCGCCGCGACCACGACCGGCACGTCGGCCTCCCCCTCGACGCTCGTGACCGGCGCGCGGGCGAGCCCGTCCAGGTACGCCGACATGGCCCTCAGCGGCGGCGGGTACGCGCCGCCGCGGGCGCGCTCGACCAAGGGACGGTGGCTCACGCCGAGGCCGAGGACGAACCGCCCGCCCGAGACGTCGGCGAGGGTCCTCGAGGCCGCCGCGGTGGCCATCGCGTCGCGCGCGTGGATCTGGGCGATCCCGGACGCGACGACCAGGCCCGTCGACCGCTCGAGCAGGAGGAGCGCCCCGGTCATCGCCTCCCTGCCGTAGGCCTCTGGCACCCAGAGCGCGCTGAACCCGGCCGTCTCGATCCGCGTCGTCACCTCGCCGAGCGAGGCGGGATGGACGGCCTCGTGGGTGAGCGTCCAGACCCCCACGGTGCCGGAGAGACGCGTGAGCGTGGCGTGCACCGGCGCGAGGTTACGTGCAGGCAACCGGCGTGCCTCCGACAGACTTGGCGGGTGGGGATCGCCGCGGCCGTCGTCTTCGTGGCCCTGCTCCTCGCCGCCCTGACGGCCGTCGCACCGATGCGGTGGATCCCGCTCTCGGCGGTGGCCTTCACGGTCGGGTTTCCCGCCGGCGAGCTCGCCGGCCAGCTGCTCGCCGTCACGCTGCTCGGCGCGCTCGCCCTCGTGATCCTCGGGTGGCCCGCCGGCCCCCTCGGCGTCGTCGCCCTCGTCTCGGCGGGCGCCGCCGCGTGCACCTACGCCGCGCTGCTCGCCGTCGGCCTCCGCGCGCGCACCGTCGTGGCCCGCGCCCTCGCCTCGGCGCGGGGGCTGCACCCGGCTCCGCCGCCCGCAGCGCCGACGTGGTCGCGCTGGTGGCGGACCTGCCTCGCGTACCCGATCCTCTCCGGGGTCCGCGTCGTGCGCGACCTGCCCTACGCCGACGACGACGATCCCGCGCACCGGCTCGACGTGGTGACGCCCCGCGATGCGGTCACCGGCGCGCCGGTGCTCGTCTTCGTGCACGGCGGCGCGTGGGTCTTCGGGTCCAAGCGTCGCCAGGGGCTCCCCATGCTCTACGAGCTCGCGTCACGCGGCTGGGTCTGCGTGACGTGCAACTACCGCCTGAGCCCGCGCGCGACCTGGCCGGACCACGAGGTCGACGTCAGGCGTGCGATCCAGTGGGCGCGGGCGAACGCGACCGCCTTCGGGGGCGATCCGGACCGGTTCCTCGCGGTGGCGGGCAACTCGGCCGGCGGGCACCTCGCCGCGCTCGCGGCGCTCGCGCCGGACGAACCCGCGTGGCAGCCGGGGTCCGAGGAGGTCGGGGCGAGGGTCGACGCGTGCGTCTCGCTGTACGGCGTCCTCGAGATGACGGGCGACCCAGAGCTGGCCGGCGGCCAGGGCCGCGCGCTGGTCTCGCTGCTGCGTCGGTCGGTCATGAAGGCGCCGCTCGGCGAGGCGCGCGAGACCTATGAGTCCGCGTCGCCGATCCACCGCATCACCGCTGACGCGCCACCGTTCCTCGTCCTGCACGGCACCCGGGACACCCTGGTCCCCGTCGCCGTCGCGCGCGCGTTCGTCGACGCGTTCGCCCGCGCAGCCACCGCCCCGATCGGGTACGTGGAGCTCCCCTGGGCCCAGCACGCCTTCGACGTCCTGTGCTCGCCGAGGTGCACCGCCGCGGTGTGGGGGGTCGCCGAGTTCCTCGAGGCCCTCGTGGCGGCGCGCGCCGCGCGGCCGGCGTCCTAGCGCGGGTCGGCGGCGGGCACCGCCAGCTCGACCTCGACGGCGTCCTCGCCGTCGTCGAGCTCGAGGCGCTCGATCGACCCCGCGTCCAGCAGGTCCTGGCGCGCGGCCTCGATCGACGCGAGCCGGGCCGTGCTCCCGCTCACGGTGACGGAGGCCACGGGTGCGCGCATCGAGCGCTTCGCGGCCGACTTCTCCTTGCGGACCGCCGCGAGGACCTCGCTCGTCGCCGTGAGCACGCCGGCGGAGCGGTGGGCGCCGAGCTCGTCGGCCGTCGGCCATCGCGACGCGTGCACCGAGGTCTCGTGGGACCAGCGCCAGGCCTCCTCGGTCGCGAACGGGAGGAACGGCGCGAGCAGCCGGAGCAGGACCGAGAGCGCGGCGGCGAGCGTCGCCCGCGCCGAGCGCGGCCCCGCGCCGTCCCCGCCGTAGGCGCGGGTCTTCACCAGCTCGAGGTAGTCGTCGCAGAACCGCCACAGCGCCGCCTCGGTGCGCTCGAGCGCGCGCGCGTAGTCGAACCGGTCGAACGCGGCCGTCGCCTCCTCCACGAGCTCGGCGAGCTCGGCGAGCAGGTCGGTGTCGAGGGGCTCGCTGACGGCGTCGACGCCGGGTGGCGGGTCCGTGCCCAACCGGCCCAGGACGAACCTCGTCGCGTTGAGGACCTTGAGCGCGAGCCGTCGCCCCACGCGCATCTGCCCGATGTCCTCGGCCGTGTCGGTGCCGGGCCGGCCCGACGCCGCCCAGTACCGAACTCCGTCGGGCCCGACCTCGTCGAGCAGCTCGGTCGGGGTCGACACGTGCCCGGAGGACTTGGACATCTTCTTGCGGTCCGGGTCGAGCACCCAGCCGTTGATCATCGCGTGCCGCCAGGGGAGCACCCCGTGCTCGAGCCAGCTGCGCACGACCGTCGAGAAGAGCCAGGTCCGGATGATCTCGGGCCCCTGTGGACGTAGGTCCATCGGGAAGACGCGGTCGAAGAGGTCCTGGTCGTCCACCCACCCGCCGGCGACCTGGGGCGTGAGCGAGCTCGTCGCCCACGTGTCCATGACGTCCGGGTCGCCGACGAAGCCCCCGGGCACCCCGCGCTGGCCGGCGTCGAACCCCTCCGGCACGTCGCTCGACGGGTCGACGGGGAGGCGGTCCTCGCTCGGCACGATGGGGTGATCGTGCTCGATCGCGCCGTCGTCGCGCACCCGGTACCAGACCGGGAACGGCACCCCGAAGAAGCGCTGGCGGCTGATCGACCAGTCCGCGTTCAACCCCTCCACCCAGTCCACGTACCGGCGGTGCATGAACGGTGGGTGCCACTCGAGCTCGCGGCCGAGCTCGAGCAGGCGCTCCCGGAGCTGCAGCGTCGGCACGAACCACTGCCGTGACGTGACGATCTCGAGCGGCCGCTCGCCCTTCTCGTAGAACTTGACGGGGTGGCGGATCGGCCGCGGCTCGCCCACGACCGCGCCCGCGGCGGCCAGGAGCTCGACCGTCCGGGACCGGGCCTGCGCGACGGTCCTGCCCGCGAGCTGTGCGTAGGCGTCGTTTGCCGCCGCGGCGTCGTCGGACTCGAAGGGCGCCTCGCCGAAGACGGCGGGCAGCATCCGCCCGTCGCGGCCGACCAGCGCGCGCACCGGGAGGGCGAGCTCGCGCCACCACACGACGTCGGTCGTGTCCCCGAACGTGCAGATCATCGCGACCCCCGTCCCCTTCTCGGGATCGGCGAGCCGGTGGGCGACGACCGGCACCCGGACCGAGAAGAGCGGCGTGCGGACCGTCGAGCCGACGAGGTCGGTGTACCTCGCGTCGTCTGGGTGGGTGACCAGGGCGACGCACGACGGGAGGAGCTCCGGCCGGGTCGTCTCGATCTCGAGGTCGCCCCCACCGTCGGTGCGCTCGAACGCCACGCGGTGATACGCGCCCGGCTGGTCGCGGTCCTCGAGCTCGGCCTGGGAGACGGCGGTCCGGAAGTCCACGTCCCAGAGCGTGGGCGCCTCCGTCGAGTACGCCTGCCCGCGCGCGAGGAGCCGCAGGAACCCCCGCTGGCTCTGGCGCCGCGAGCGGTCAGAGACCGTCGAGTACTCGAGCGACCAGTCGACCGAGAGCCCGACGCGCTGCCAGAGCGCCTTGAACGCCACCTCGTCCTGGCCGGTGAGCGCGAGGCAGAGCTCCACGAAGTTGGGCCGCGAGATCGGGACCTTCGCCTTGGCTGGGGCCGCCGGCGGCTCGTAGGCCGGGTCGTAGGGGAGGGAGGGGTCGCAGCGGACGCCGTAGTAGTTCTCCACGCGCCGCTCGGTCGCGAGGCCGTTGTCGTCCCAGCCCATCGGGTAGAAGACGTCGCGGCCGCGCATGCGCTGGTACCGGGCGATGCAGTCGGTCTGGACGTACCCGAAGACGCTGCCCATGTGCAGCGCGCCAGAGACGGTCGGGGGAGGGGTGTCGATGGCGAAGACGTCGGACCGCGGCTTCGTCCGGTCGAACCGGTAGACGCCCTCGCGCTCCCAGCGATCGATCCACCGGAGCTCGATGTCGTCCACGGTCGGTCGCTCGGGGACCGCCTCCAGGGACGGTCGACCCGGGTCGTCGGCCATACCGTCATTACATTAGACAGATGCTGCGGCTGCACGACTCGTCGGTCGGCCGCGTCGTCGACGTCCTGCCGCGCGATCCCGGCCGCATCGCGATGTACATCTGCGGCCCCACCGTCTACGAGCTCCCGCACATCGGCCACGGCCGCGCGGTGCTCACCTGGGACGTCCTTCGCAGGTGGCTCACCTTCCGCGGGCTCGACGTGCGACACGTCGCCAACGTCACCGACGTCGACGACCACATCATCGACCGGGCGTCCGCCGAGGGGCGCACCGAGCCCGAGGTCGCCGCCGAGTACGAAGCGGCGTGGTGGGCGGCGATGGACGGGCTCGGCGCGCTGCGGCCGCACGTCGTGCCGCACGCGACCGAGTACATCCAGAAGATGGTGGTGACCGTCGGGGCGCTGCTCGAGTCCGGGCACGCCTACCGGACCGACGACGGGGTCTACCTCGACACCTCGACGGTCCCGGACTACGGCCTCCTCGCAGGCCAGCCGCTCGAGACGCTCCGGGCTGGCGCGCGCGTGGAGGTGATCGGGCAGAAGCGAGCCCCGATCGACTTCGCGCTCTGGAAGGCGGCGAAGCCCGGCGAGCCGAGCTGGGACGCCCCGTTCGGCGCCGGGCGGCCGGGGTGGCACACCGAGTGCGTGGTCATGTCGCTGGAGCTGCTCGGGGAAGGGTTCGACCTGCACGGCGGCGGCCAGGACCTCCGGTTCCCGCACCACGAGAACGAGCGGGCTCAGGCGGTCGCGCTCTCGAGGTCCTTCGCGCGGCACTGGATGCACCACGGGTTCGTGGAGATCGGCGGCGAGAAGATGTCCCGCTCGCTCAGGAACTTCACGACCCTCACCGACCTGCTCGCACGGTCGGACCCACGCGCGTACCGGCTGCTCGTGCTCCGCGCCCACTATCGCGGGCCGTTCGAGGTCACCGAGGCGACGATCGCCGACGCCGAGCGAGGGCTCGCGCGGCTCGACGCGCTGGCCCGCCGGTTCGGCCTTCCCGCGATCGATGTCACGACCCCGCTCGTCCGGGGTGAGCAGCCGGGGCTCGAGCGCCACGCCGCGGACGTGGTCTCCTTCGGCGAGGCGATGGACGACGATCTCGACACACCGCGGGCGACCGCCCTGCTGTTCGAGCTCACGACGCGCGCCAACACGCAGGCGGACGCCGGCGACGACGACGCGGCACGGGCGACGGCGGGCGTGGTCGGCGTGCTGGCCGCGTCGGTCGGGCTCTCGCTCCAGGGCGGCAGCGCGCCGCTCGGCGAGTGGGCGGAGGCGGTCGCCGCGGACCGCGACGCCGCGAGGAGCCGGGGCGACTTCGCGGCGGCCGACGAGCT
>Ga0318513_10000142_pt1 | contig 15577 bp, 12 predicted proteins | sample GRESIP171b2f20_FD_203683 | JGI IMG/M metagenome (GOLD analysis project Ga0318513, IMG submission 203683) | Tropical soil microbial communities from Luquillo Experimental Forest, Puerto Rico - GRE.SIPMG.171b2f20 | ecosystem: Environmental > Terrestrial > Soil > Tropical forest > Bulk soil... | reverse complement strand
GCTCCGGCTCCATGGTGGCGAGCCCGGTCGCCACATTCACCACGATCGGAAAGAACGAGATCAGAAAGGCGGTCAGCACCGCCGGCACGATGCCGATGCCGAACCAGATGATCAGGATCGGCACCACCGCCACCTTGGGAATCGAATTGAAGCCGATCATTACGGGATAGAGGCCGCGATAGATCGTGCGCGACCAGCCGACGATGATGCCAAGCACGATGCCGAACGCGACGGCAAGGGCAAAACCCGCAAGCGTCGTCCACAGCGTGACGAAGGCGTTCTTGCCGAGCGGAAGCCAGTACTGGCCGATGGCTCGAAATATCTGCGAGGGCGCGGGCAGCACGAAGGTGTCGATCTTGAAAATGCGGCACACCAGCTCCCAGAGCACGAACATGGCGATGGTGAACAGCCAGGGCGATAGTCTTTCCAGCGTGGAGCTCATGGCTTACGCACCTCCGCGATCTTGGCCCGCAGCTCGTGTACGATGTCGGTGAAATGCCGCTCGAAGCAAATGTCGAGGTCGCGCGGGCGCGGCAGATCGACCGTCTTGGTCATGACGATGTGCCCGGGCCGTGCGCTCATGACGTGGATGTTGTCGGCGAGGAACGCCGCCTCGCGCAGGTCGTGCGTGACCAGGATCACGGTGAAGCCGAGCTTCTGCCACAAGTCGCGCAGCACGCACCACAATTCCTCGCGCGTGAAGGCGTCGAGCGCGGCGAACGGCTCGTCGAGCATCAGCAGCGCCGGCTGATGGATCAGCGCGCGGCAGAGCGAGACGCGCTGCTGCATGCCGCCGGACAGCTCCCAGGGAAAACGCTCGCCGAAGCCGTCGAGCCCGACGGTCTTGAGAAGCGCATCGGCCTCGCCGCGATAGCGTTTCCTCTCGCGTCGGAACTTGCGCCGATGCGGCTCCACGATCTCTAGCGGCAGCAGCACGTTGTCGATGACCTTGCGCCAGGGCAGAAGGTTCGGGTTCTGGAACGCCATGCCGGCGATCTTCACCGGCCCGCGCACTTTGTCGCCGAAAATGGCGATGTCGCCGGAATCGGGCGGCACCAGCCCGGTCACGATCTTCATCAAGGACGACTTGCCGCAACCCGAAGGGCCCACCACCGCGGCGAATTCGCCACGGCGGACGCTGAGGCTCGTACCCTTCAAGGCGAGAACGCCGCCGGCGGCGCCCCGATAGGTCAGCGTGACGTTACCGATGTCGACGGACGTGCTCATGGATGGCATCGGACGGGCCCGCTGTCCCAGGCGCAGCGCGGCGCGAAACGAGATGTAGCGGTGCGCTGCAGGCCCGGGACCGTTCCGGTCCGTGGCGATCCCGGATCAGCGGTGCCATGGCGCTTGACGCTGCACCGCGTCCGGGACGCCTCACAATTTCCGCTCGGCCGCGGGCGGTAGATATTGGCTGGTGAAGATGTCCTCGGGCGTGGGCCGGTTCTTGAACTCGTAGGTCAGCGCGATCTGGTCGATCGATTTGGCGAGTCGCGCCATGTCGACGCCGCCGAAGCCGTTGGCCTTCACCCACGGCGTTACGAAATTGTCGCGCAGCGACATTTTCAGCCGTTCGAGCTCGATCTTCGGATCGCCGGTCTCGTTGCGCGTCATCACGGATTTGATCGCTGCGTCGGGGTCCTTGACGGTGTCGAGCACGCCCTTGATGGTGGCGCGCACGAAGCCAGCCACCACCTTCGGGTTGGCCTTGGCGTAGTCCGGATTGACCATGATGGCGTTGCCGTAGAGCACGAGACCATGGTCCGCCATCAGCATTACCTTGATGTCCTCGGGTTTGAGGCCCTTCTGCAGCAGGTTGTAGTACATCGAGAACGAAAAGCCGGTGATGGCGTCGACCTTGCCCTCGGCGAGCATCGGCTCGCGCACGGGAAAGCCCACGTTCTCGATCTTGACCTTGGATTCGTCGATACCGTTTTCCTTCACGAACGCTTTCCATTGCGCGAAGGCGCCATCGGCCGTCGGCGCGCCGAGCACCCGGCCTTCGAGGTCCTTCGGCTTGGCGATGCCGGTCTTGGCAGTGGTGCCGATGGCGAATGCCGGTTTGTCATAGATCATCAACACGGCCTGGACTTTCTTGTCCGGGTTCTGGTCCCGGAACTTGACCAGCGAGTTGATGTCGAAGAAGCCGATCGGATAGGTGCCGGCGGCGACGCGGGCGATGCCGGCGACGGAGCCGGGGCCGGAATCGATGGTGACGTTGAGACCCTCGGCCTTGTAGTAGCCTTTGTCGATGGCGACGAAGTAGGGGGCCGAGGGACCCTCGAACTTCCAGTCGAGGGCAAACTTCACATCGGTCTGCGCGCAAACGGGGTTCGCTGCCAGGGCGGCCGCCGCCGCGCCCGCGAGCATGCCGAAAAGCCTGATCCTGTCCATGTTCGACGCTCCCTGTGAGGCCGGTCGACCGGCGCGTCATGCGCTGCCTGAGCAATCGCCATGCCAGCCCGAGGCTTGCACGGAGAGACGGCAACGCTTCGCTCTTGCCGCAAGACTAGGCATTTTGCTCGGGCTTGCCTATTCCCAAGTCAAGCCTGTGCGGATCGTCAGCTGCCGCGATACGTGCAATAGCTCCACGGCGTGACCAGCAGCGGCACGTGGTAGTGGCCTTCTGCTTCCGCGACTGCGAATCGGACCGGCACCACATCGAGGAACGGCGGCTCGGCCCGCGACGCGCCCGCACCCGCAAAGTAGTCGGCGACGTGGAAACGCAATTCGTAACGTCCGATCGGCAATGGTCGGCCACCGATCAGCGGCTCATCGGTGCGGCCGTCGCGATTGGTCGTGGCGCGCGCGATCACACGCTGCTCGCCATTGGCGGATAATTCGAGCAGCTCGACGGCGACTCCAGCCGCAGGACGGCCGGCCTGGGTGTCGAGCACGTGGGTCGACAGGCGGCCGTGCACCTCCAGGCGATCGGCGGCTTCGAGGCGTTGGCCGAGGCGAAGCGCGGCGATGCGGAAGATTTCGCCGAGCGCCGTTTCGGTTTCGGCCGCCATGGTGTTTTGCAAGCGACGTTCGAACTGCTGCAAGATCGAATCCCTGCTGTGCCGCCGCACGCAGATGATGAATGGCATGCCGAACTTCTCGCGGTAGGCGTTGTTGAGGCGATGGAATTGCGCAAATTGCGCCTCCGACAGGCGGTCGAGGCCGGCGCTCGCCTGCTCCGCCTTGGAATCCACCGTCATAGTGCCTGCGCGCGCCGCCTTGCCCGCGAGGTCGGGATGGCCGTTGATCAATGCCAGCTGTTGATCCGGCGGCGCCGCGCGCACTGCGGCCATCATCGCCGCGTGCAGAGCGGCAAGCGTGGCGAACGGCCGCTGCCTGGACGCGGCTTGCGCCACCCAGGGCGCGTGCTCGTACACATCGCCCAGCGCGGCCATGAAGCCGACCTCGTCCGCTGCATTCAAGCTTGCGAGCGCAATCTTTGTCATGTCGTCTACCGGATCACCGGGGCGGCAGCGGCGAGCGAGCGATGCTCGCGATGCCAGTGCCGCGCGATGTCGAGCCTCCGCGCGAGCCACACCCGCTCGCGCGCGGCGACGTAGTCAAGAAAACGCATGAGCGCAGCCGCACGTCCCGGACGCCCGACCAAGCGGCAGTGCAACCCGATCGACATCATTTTGGGCGTCCGTTCGCCCTCGGCATAGAGCAGGTCGAAGGCATCCTTGAGATAGGTAAAAAACTCGTCCCCGCTGCCAAAGCCCTGCGCATTGATGAACCGCATGTCGTTGGCATCGAGCGTATAGGGAATGATCAGATGCGGCCCCTTCGGCCCGTTGACCCAGTAGGGCAGATCGTCGGCGTAGGAATCGGACGAATACAGGAAGCCGCCTTCGTCGAGCACGGCCTTCAAGGTGTTGACCGAGGTGCGGCCGGTATACCAGCCCAGCGGGCGCTCGCCGGTCGCCTGCGTGTGGACGCGAATCGCCTCGGCAAGATGCGCGCGCTCCTCTTTCTCGGGCACGTCCTTGTAGTCGATCCATTTGAGGCCGTGGCTCGCGATCTCCCAGCGCGCTTCGCGCATCGCCGCGACCGCCTCGGGTGAACGCGCTAGCGCGCTGGCGACGCCGAACACGGTGACCGGCACGTCGCGTTGCGTGAACAGCCGCCACAGTCGCCAAAAGCCGGCGCGGGAGCCGTATTCGTACATCGATTCCACGTTCACGTGGCGCGCTCCCGGCCAAGGCGTTGCGCCGAGCACGTCGGAGAGAAACGCTTCCGAGGTTGCATCGCCATGCAGGATGTTGCGCTCTCCGCCCTCCTCGTAGTTGACCACGAACTGGACGGCGATACGCGCGCCGCCAGGCCAGCGCGGATCAGGCGGGTCGCGACCGTAACCGGTGAGGTCGCGGGGATATTTGGAGAAATCAGCCGGAGACATGACCTGTCATACGCAATCCGGATTGCTTCGCTCGGCATCACCGGGTCGTCCCCGCGAAACGCAGCCGCGACGCTCGCGCTGCGGGCATCCCGGTTGCGGGGAACCATATTTCGAACCGACGACAGTGGCGTGAGCTGATCAAGCGCGGGCCGTATCATATACAGCTTCGGCCGAAGCGTGTCTTGCGCGGAGAGGGCGTTGCCGCGGGCATCCGTCGCGACACGCCCGATGCGGGGTCAGAAAGGCGTTGTTTGTTCCTCGGACCGCCTGCCGTGCCCTCAAAACACTTTCCAGTGTTGCGGCTGGTAGATGATGTCCCGCGCCGGAATTGGCGCCGCCGACTTGCTCTGCGAGTCGCGCGCGCCCGCCCACGGTTTGATCGCCAGAATGATCACTACCACCGCAAGGGCCATCCAGAAGACGAGTGCGAACCTCGTTGCTCTGGGTCCCATGTCCTCCTCCTGATGCCAAATGACATCGTTGTGCGCCGCGGCGGAGTTTAGAGGGGGAACCAGAAGGGCTTTGTGAGCCCCGTTACACTCGGGCGAAATAGCGACGTCGGCGGACTGGCAGGAATCGGCGGGCCTGGCGTGCAGATTGCTGGCACCGTCGACGTTGGACCTGTTGAAGGAGGCGGCCGCAAAAAAAGAGCCCCGCGTGAGCGGGGCTGAGTGTTTCGGAGGAACGTCGAACGTGAGAACCGCATCTGCGGTACGATCGACAGATGCGAATCTAGCTGGGCCGTTGCGCTCGCGATGTGACGGCGATCACAAAAGTGCGCTCACGATGTGATGGCGATCACAAAAATGCGCTTTTACCGCCCAGCTGGCACCACCGGCTGACATCGTGGTTATCGGTTCCCAAAACTGCATTCACCCTTGAGCGAGCTTCGCGCACGGCAGGCCCGCCAGAAACATCCAACATAGTGCGCCGCTGGTTGATCGTATGGCTGTGCGGCCAGTCACCTCGAGGGTCTAGCGGAGCTGCTTTGCGCCGCCAGCTCGTCGAGCCGTTTGGCCAGTTGGTTGAGCTCCCATGCCCGCGCCAGCGCAGCCGCCTTGTGCCAGGTCGGCTTTTGCCCGCCGAGGCGAGGCAACGGCGCCTTGCGGTCCATGGTGGCGATCGATCGGAATAGCCGCAAATCCTTGGCCTGCGCAGGAAAGCGACCTGCCTTAAGGGCATTCTGCAACGTGCCGTATGTCCGCAACACCTCGGCTGCTCCCGCCGCTCCCAGTCTCGCAACCCCCGGCAGCTTGTCCGACGGGTCGCCACGCAACGCGATGAAATCCGGAACCTGGTGGGGATCGACCCCGTAGCGCAAGCGCACCTCGGCCGGATCGATCCGGGCGATCTCGCCCGCGCGAACTGGATAAAGAATCGTCGTGTGGGCGGAGGCGAGCTGGAATGTATCGCGGTCGCCGCTCGCGACGAGGACGGTGCCGCCCCGCCGCTCTTCGGCCGCGACCGCGGCGGCCAGGAAGTCGTCGGCTTCGTACCCGGATGCCTTGGCATTCGCAAAACCGCATGCGGCGACGAATTCGGGTAACACGTCAAGTTGCTCGAGCAATTCATCATCGAATTCGCGGCCGCTCTGATAGGCCGGGAATTGCTGGTGACGGTAGGTCGGCGCGTCTAACGTGTCCCAACCGACGAGCACGGTGCGCGGCTGCTCCGTCCGGTGAAACTTCAGCAGAAAATTCGCAAAGCCAAGGATGGCACCAGCAGGCCGGCCCCCGCGTCTCAATATGGTTTTGGGTAGAGCATGATAGGCACGATGTGCGAAAGAGTCCCCGTCGATGACCAACAATGGTCGACGGGGAGGCGTTGGCGCGTTCCCTCGCGCCGCGCCGCGCGCGGTCTTTGCTCTGGGCCTTGGAGAATTGCCCCGTGCCTTCGCATCGCGCAGCACGACCCACGCCGGCGCGTGATCGCTGGCGCCTGGTCTCGCACGAATTTCACGATCGACGCCCGCGCCAACAAGGCGCCCCGCCGCTTGGGCGCTCAGCAACAAATGATCGATGCGAAGCCCAGCGTCCCGAGGCCATCGGTTACGCATGTAGTCCCAGAACGTGTACATCGGCGCGTCAGGGTGCAGCGCCCCGATCGCGTCAACCCAACCTTGGTCCAGAATGCGTTGAAAAAGCGCGCGGCTTTCCGGCTGAAGCAGAGCGTCTGTGGCATAGGATTTGGTTGGATAGATATCGCGGTCCGTCGGCACGACGTTGTAGTCGCCCGCGAGCACGACCGGGACGCCTGCGCCATAGAGCTCCTCGGTATGCCTCGCGAGGCGCTCCATCCAAGCAAGCTTGTACTCGAATTTGGGGCCGGGCTGTGGGTTGCCGTTCGGGGCATAGAGCGACGTGATCAGCACGCCGTGCACCGCCGCCTCGATGTAGCGGCTCTCCGTGTCTATGGGGTCGCCCGGCAGCTCCGTGCGCGTGACAATGGGTTCGAAATCGCGGGCGAGGATGGCGACGCCATTCCTTGACCTTTGGCCGCGCCAAGCCGCGCCATAACCCTCTTTCGCGAGCGCGGCCTGCGGAAACTCCGAATCCGCAGCCTTGAGTTCCTGCAGCGAGACGACGTCGGGCTTAGCGGTGCGCAGCCAGTCGAGCAGATTGGCGAGGCGCTTGTTGACATTGTTAACGTTGAAGGTCGCGATTTTCATGCGCCCGCACAGTGATTGCCGAAGTCCGCTTGACGAGAGCGGGGTAGCGTAGCGGAGCCGACGAGCCGATGCAGGCGGTCCACGCGGCGCGTCTCAATGGCTCGTCACTGTGACGGAGCGCCAGCGGCGAGCCAGGCCGCGAGGATTTGACGCTCTTGCGCCGTCATCGCGGTAACGTTGCCCGGCGGCATGGCGTTCGAGCGCACCGCGTTGATCTCGATCAGATGCGCATGACGGCGGATGTTGTCGGGGTCGTCGAGCACGACCCCTTTCGGTGGCGCGTGCACGCCGGGCCACACCGGCTCGTGGCGGTGGCACATGCTGCAGCGGGTGAGGATCGCATTGTGCGCCGCCTTGATGTCGACCCGATCGGCGCGCGGAGCGACGTCCGCGGGTCCGGCGCCTGACAGCCATGCCACGGCCACCATCCCGGCGGCGGCCACGCCCCACGTCCACCACGGGCTGCCTTTGCCCTCGTGCCGGGAATTGAAGAAGTGGCGGATGACGGGACCGATCGCCAGCACGATCGCGACGATCAGCCAGTTGAAGCGGGTCGCGAACATCAATGGGTAGTGATTGGCGATCATCAGGAAGATCACCGGCAGCGTGAGGTAGTTGTTGTGGACCGAGCGCTGCTTGGCCTCTTCGCCCCACGCCGGATTGGGGGCTTTTCCGGCGAGCAGCGCGGCGACGGTCTTCTTCTGGTTCGGGATGACGATGACGAAGACGTTCGCCACCATGATGGTACCGACCAGCGCACCGATCTGGGTGAAGGCGCCGCGCCCGCTGAACACGTGGGTAAAGGCATAGGTGAGCGCGACGAGAAAGACGTAACCCACCAGCGCGAGCGCAACCTCGTGCCGGCCGAGCGCGGACCGGCACAGCGCCTCGTAGACGAGCCAGGCGAGCACGAGGCTTGCGAACGCGATGGCCGCGGCGGTCGGTGCCGTCAGCTCGAGCACGGCTGTGTCGATGAGATAGAGTTCCGCGCCGAGATAGTAGACGATCACGAGCAGCGCGAAGCCGGAAAGCCAGGTGGTGTAGGCTTCCCACTTGAACCAGGTGAGCTCATCCGGCATGCGGGCGGGAGCGATGAGATACTTCACCATGTGGTAGAAGCCGCCGCCGTGAACCTGCCAGGCGTCGCCCTGCACGCCTTGCGGCAGGCCCGATCGCGGCTTGAGGCTGAGATCGAGATGGATGAAATAAAATGAACTGCCGATCCAAGCGATACCGGCGACGACGTGCAGCCACCGGACGATGAGGCTCGACCACTCGGTGAGCACCGCAATCACGACGGCAAATCCCCTTTTTACCCTCGGTCAATTCCTCTCTCGGTCAAGCGGCGGCAGGATGACAGACGCGTGTTGAACGTTGCAAGAGCTGTGCCGACGAAATAGGCATGGGTATGGTGACGGAAGCGATGCGTGGGGTTGGCGGCAGCGAGCCGGGCGCGTTCGGCAAGCGAATCATGGAGCTCGCCGAGCGCCTCGCGCAATGGTCGGAGAGCTCCGACGGATTGACCTGCACCTATCTTTCGCCCGCACACCGCGCCGTCGCCGCGGAAATCCGCAACTGGATGCGCCAAGCGGGACTGATCACCGAGGTCGACGCGGTCGCTAACGTCATCGGGCGCTACGCCGCGGCCGATCCGAGGGCGCGGACGCTGATCGTGGCATCGCACTACGACACGGTCCGCAACGCCGGCAAATACGACGGCCGGCTGGGCATCCTGACCGCGCTGGTGCTGGTCGAGCACCTCAAGCGGATTGGCCGCAAGTTGCCGTTTCATCTCGACGTCATCGCATTCTCGGAAGAGGAGGGCGTGCGCTTCTCGTCGAGCTTTCTCGGCAGCCGCCCGGTAGCGGGACGTTTCGACGGCAAACTGCTCGAGCGGCGCGACGCCGATGGTCATACCTTGGCGGCGGTCATGCGGGATGCCGGCCTCGATCCGGCGAAGATCCCCGCGCTCGCGCGCCGCCGCGAGGAGCTGATGGGATATCTCGAAGTCCACATCGAGCAAGGTCCGGTTCTGCTCGAGGAGGGGCTGCCGGTCGGGATCGTGAGCGCCATTGCCGGCTCCGTTCGCTCGACGGTCACCATCACCGGAACGGCCGGCCATGCCGGCACCGTGCCGATGGCGCAGCGGCATGACGCGGCGGCGGCGGCGGCCGAGCTCGTGCTCTACGTCGAAAAGCGCTGCACGCAGGCGCCCACGCTCGTCGGCACGGTCGGACAGCTCGCCGTTCCCAACGGCGCGATCAACATCATTCCGGGGCGCTGCGAGCTCACGCTCGATATCCGCGCGGGCGATGACGCGACGCGCGATGCCGCCGTGTCCGACGTCAGGGCGGAGATCGCCCGTATCGCGGCAAGACGCGGCGTCATCATCGAGAGCACGGAAGTGCAGCGAACGGCCGCGGTGCGGTGCTCGCCGCGCCTGCAGTCGCTCTTGGCCGATGCCGTGGCGCGCGCAGGCGTGACGCCGCGCCATCTTCCAAGCGGGGCCGGCCACGATGCCATGATGTTCGACGGCCTCACCGACGTCGCTATGCTGTTCGTGCGCTGCGGAAACGGCGGCGTTAGTCATTCGCCGCGCGAGATCGTCACCGCCGAGGATGCCGATATCGCAGCGCGCGTCATGCTCGATGCCGTGGTTCGGCTGGCCGAAACGTCATGACGCAGGCAGAGGTCATCGCTGCGTTCGTCGATCGCGATTTCCCGCGCGAGACCGAATTTCTCGCCGAGTTGGTGAAGGTACCGAGCGACAATCCGCCTGGGGATTGCGCCGCGCACGCGAAACGCGCGCGGCAACTGCTGGAGCAGCTCGGTCTTGCGGTCGAGACGCATGAAGTGCCGCGCTCCGCGGTTGAGGCCGCCGGCATGAAGAGCGTGACCAATCTCATCGTCCGCCATCGCTTCGACGATGGGCCGGTCGTCGCGCTCAACGCCCACGGGGACGTAGTGCCGCCCGGTCTCGGATGGCGCCTCGATCCTTACGGGGCGGTCATCGAGGACGGCGCGCATGGTGCAGTCATGTACGGACGCGGCGTGGCGGTGTCGAAATCGGATTTTGCCAGCTACACCTGGGCGCTGCTCGCGTTGAAAGCAGCGGCCGCACAGGGCGGCAAGCTTGCTGGAACGCTCGAACTTCACTTCACCTATGACGAGGAAGCCGGCGGTATCGTCGGCCCGAAATGGCTGCTCGATCAGGGGCTGGTGCGGCCCGACGCGGTGATCGCGGCTGGCTTTTCCTATTCGGTGGTCACCGCGCATAACGGCTGTCTGCATCTCGAGGTGACGGTCACGGGCAAGCAGGCGCATGCCGCCATGCCGGAGGCCGGCGTCGACGCGCTCGAAGCGACCAACGCCATTCTCGCCGCCCTCTACGCGCATCGGGCGACGCTCGCGCGCATACGCTCCGGCACGGCGAGCATCGTCTCGCCGACGCTGAACGTCGGATTGATCAGGGGCGGCATCAACACCAATGTGGTTCCGGATCAGGTCTTCTTTCGCATCGACCGTCGCGTGATTCCGGAAGAGAACCCAGCCGAGGTCGAAGCTGAGCTGCGCGAGCTGATCGCGACTTCGGCCAGGCATAATCCGCAAATCAAGGTCGCGGTGCGCCAACTTCTGTCGGCCGCGCCGCTGAGGCCGCAGCCGGGCACGGATCGGATCGTGGCCGCAATTCAACGCCGCGCGAAGCAGATCCTGGGCGTCGACGCGCCCGTAACCGGCGTGCCGCTTTATACCGACGCGCGCCATTACGCGGCGGCGGGCATTCCGATCGTACTCTATGGCGCCGGGCCGCGCTCGATTCGCGAGGCGAACGCGCACGACGCCAACGAGAACCTGCGCCTCGACGACCTGCGCGCCGCGACCAAGATCGTCGCCATGGCGGTCGCTGACTTGCTCGGGACGCGGTGAGTTTGCGCGCGAGGACGGCGATTAAAGCTCTTAAGGACGCGCTATTCGGAAGGCGAAGGAAGCAATGCAGCCTCGAACGCGCTCGCGATCGCGTCTTTGCTTTTGCCCGCCCGAACGGCATCGCCGATGGCGACGACTATCTGCCGGGGCTTGGCAAATGGCCGGAAGTGGTCGGCCGTTCCGCGTCGTCCCTTGTAGTAGAACCAATTGCGAAACATCGGCGTGGAGAAAAGCTGGGAGAGGGGCGGCGAGCGGGCGCCACCCCAATCGAGCATCTTGGTTGCGATCGCCCCGAGGCCGAAGCGGTAGCGCGCGCCGGTCGCAATCACGAGTCGGTCGAACGGCGCCAGCACGTCGGGGTGCTCGGCGACGTCGCACGCGAAGCGGAATTTGACGCCGTTGCGCGTGCACGCGGCGAAGAGGTCAGCGATGTAGCGCTCGAAGCTCGCCTCGCTCGCCGCGACCTCTTGGAACAACGGCGCCTTGCCGGCGTAGCGAAATGCGCCGCCGGGGCGCGTCCCCTTTTCGAACACCGTGACGTCGTTGCCCTCGGCCACCAGCGATGCATAGGTCAAGCCGGCGGGTCCGGCGCCAACGACGGCAATGCGCTCGCCGCGCGGCGGCCGCCGATCGGCAAACATCGTCTCGCGGCCGGCGGCAGCGTTGACCACGCAACCGACGCGCGCCCCGCCGCGCATTTCGTTGATGCAGGTGTTGCAGGCGAGACAGCGCCGGATCGGCTCCTCGCGGCGAAGCTTCGCGACCCATTGCGGATCGGCAATGAGCGTGCGGCCGAGCGCGACGAAATCCGTCCTTCCCGCCGCCACGGCTTGGGTCGCGATCGCGGGATCGCCGAGGCGCCCCACCGCGATCACCGGAACGCGGATCATTTTTTTGATTGCGGCCGCGAAGTCGAGAAAGGTCGCGTCTGGAAAAGTCATCGGCGGGAGCACGACCTGCGCCGACGGCAAGGAGCGGTAGTGGCCGGCGGTGACGTGCAACGCGTCCGCCCCCGCGTCCGCCGCCCAGACCGCGATCTGGCGGCCCTCGCCAAACGGCAATCCGCCGGGGAAGAAATCCTCGACCGACAGCCGGTAGACGACCGGCATTCCGGGAACCGCCGCCTTCACCGCCCGCAGCACTTCGAGCCCGAAACGGGCGCGATTCTCGAGGCTGCCGCCATAGGCGTCCGTGCGGCGGTTCTCGAACGGCGCGTGAAATTGCGAAATGAGGTAGCCGTGGGCGGCGTGGATTTCGACGCAGTCGAAGCCCGCCTTGCGCGCCCGCACGGCGGCGCTGGCGTGCGCCGCCACCGTGACGTCGATGCGGGCCTTGGTCATTTCCTCCGGCACGATGGTTTCGAACGTCGTCTCGTAGACCGGATGCGGGATTGCCGAAGGCGCAATGGGCGTCTCCCCGCAAATGTCGCGCCGGGTATGTCCGCCGCCGTGGCCGAGCTGAATCGATGCCTTCGATCCGGCGCGATGAATTTCATCGACCAGGCGTGTGAGGCCGGGCAGAAAGCGATCGTCGTAGAGCCCGACCTCGCGGCGGCGATGGCGGCCGACCTTTTCCGGCGACGCCATCTCGATGGTGATGAGGCCGACGCCGCCCTGCGCCCGCGCCAGATAGTAGGCGATGGTGTCGTCGGTGACGTAACCCTCCTCGTCCGCCGTGCGCGTCGTCATCGCCGGCATGACGATGCGGTTGGGAATTTCGAGCGAGCCGATCCGCGCCGGGGTGAGTAGGATGTTCATGGCATGCGACATGACTGCGGGCATGCAGCCATCGGGCATCACAGCACGGGAATCTCGCCGCCGTCGAGATCGACGGTCGCGCCATGCAGCCAGGTTGCACGCGCGGAGACGATGAAGGTGACGAAATCCGCTACGTCCTCGACCTTGCCGTAACGGATGATACCAGTCTCGCGACAGAACTGCGCGCGGACTTTTGCCTCGGGCTCTCCGGTCCGCTCGACCTCGGCGCGGATACGCCGCCATTGCCGCTCGGTCTCGACCAGCGACGGATGGATGCAGTTGACCCGCACGCCATCCTCCTTGCCGAGATCGGCGAGGCATTTGGTGAAGGCGGCGACGGCGGCGTTGACCGAGCTGCCGATGGTGAAGCGCTTCTCCGGTTTTCGCCCGCTGGTTCCGCCGATCGCGACCAGCGCGCCGCGGCGCTCCTTCAGGAGCGGCCAGGCCGCGCGCGCGAGCCGCACATGGGCGAAAAATTTCAGCGCATAGCCGTCTTCCCAATCGGCATCGGTCAGCACCAAGAAATCGCCGCGCTTGGTCGCACCGGCATTGTTGATCAGAATGTCGAGTCCGCCGAATTCGCGCCGCACCGCCTCGACCAGGGTCCCGGCTGCGCTCGGGTCGCGCAGGTCGAGCGCCCTCACCGCGACCTTGCATCCTTTGCCGCGGATCGACTGCGCGACGTCTTCGAGCGCGCGTGCATCGCGACCGGTGAGCATGAGGTCACAGCCCTCCGCGGCGAAAGCGAGGGCGATGCCGCGGCCGATGCCACGGCTCGATCCAGTCACGAGCGCGGCCTTTCCCTTCAATCCGAACTCCATTCAGCGACTCTCCTTTAGATGCGGATGGCGCCGTGAGGGTGAATTTATCGCATTGGGAGGGGAGGGGATGAAGGGGGCGCCGCGTTCCGCAGGTCATCCCGCTTTTACGATCTGGCCAACTCTAAAGACGGTGATGGCCGGGACGAGCCCGGCCATCGCGAAGTGGCGCCGCGATCGGAGCTGCGGTCCGGCGCTAAATCTTGTCCGGAGCCCAGATGATGAAATTGTCCCGGTTCGGCATCTTCACTTGCGGCAAGGTCTTGGCGTCCATCACGTCGTTCTCGCCGACGATTTTGTTGAGCGAGAGGATATAGGCGCTGAGCGCGTAGAGTTCGTCGTTGGTCAGCGTTTTCGGCATCTGATACGGCATCGATCGGCGGATGACGTCGAACAGCGTCGTGGCATACTTGTAGTAGGTGACCGTCTTGAGTGCATCGATCCGATCGAACTTCGATGGGGCGACCAGCGGCAGATAACCGGCCGGCGGATTGACGCCGTTCTCGCCGTGGCAGATCGCGCATTTCTGCGAGTAGACCGCAGCACCCTGCGTCGGCGTACCGCTGCCGGGCGGCAAGCCGGTGCCATCGGGCAGGACGTCGATGTTCCAGGCGGTGATATCGGCCTCGTTGATGGGCTTGCCGAGGCCCGGCGTCTCGGCGACGGCCGTGCCCGCGCCGAACGTGAATGCAAGCGAGAGGGCAAACAGCGCGTTACGCGTAAACATGCTTGATCCCTCCTGAATTATCGACGCCCCAACTGGTGATGCTGTTGTAGTGCTGGTTGGGGAACCCCAACGGATTCGTGACCGGCGTGCTGGTCTGGCCGCGCGCGGCAACGAACTCGGGACGGAGCGGCTGCACCGCGCCGGATTCATCCCAGGCGCGACTCTGCAGGACCGCCGGCTGGCCATCCCAACGCCAGGGCATGCGGAAGCGGGTGAACGCTTTCGGCAGCACCGGCTCTTGCAATGCCGCCTGCGCCCAGCTCTTGCCGCCGTCGGCCGAAACCAGGACCTTGGAGATGCGTCCGTTGCCCGAATAGGCGATGCCGGAAATTTCGTAGTAGCCCGGCTCCTTCAGCGAATGGCCGAACGAGGGATGAGTGATGAACGATTTGACCTCCATCGTGAAGTGGAACAGCCACATCTTTCCGTCCGGCAGGATCTGCGAATACGTCTTGGCTTCGTAGAAGCTCATGGCCGGCTGATCGATCAGCTTGATGCGGCGCACGTGCTTGATGTTCATGTTGCCTTGGTACCCGGGCAGCAGCAGGCGCATGGGATAGCCGTTGCCGGGCTGGACGCGCTCGCCGTTCTGGTAGAGCGCGATCATGGCGTCATCGAGCGCCTTCTTGACCGGCACGCTGCGATGCAAAGACAGGGAGTCGGCACCTTCTCCAAAGAGCCACTTCGCCTTGGGATCGATGCCGGTTTCCTCCAGCAGCGTGGATAGGAGAACACCAGTCCATTCGGCGTTGGACACCAGCCCGTGCAGGGCCTGGGCGGTGGCCTGCACCGGCTCGTTGGAGAACATCGGCGCGCTGTTGCCGGCGCACTCGACGAAATGCATGCGCGTCACCATCGGGTAACGCGACAGCGATTCGACCGTATAGACCAATGGCTGTTTGACCAGCCCATGAATGACGAGCTTGTGTTGGGCTGGATCGATATCCGGCAGCGCGGAATGCGAGATCGAAAAGAAGAGACCGTTAGGGGTGACCGTGCCCTGCAACAGATGGTGCGGGGTGCGCGCGTGCGAATTGCGGAATTCGTTGTTGGGATTGCTGCGGGTCCGAACGACGTCTTTCTCGAATCGCGACGGCACTTGATACGCTGGCACGACGGAGCCCATTTCCAGGCTCCACGGATCATTCTTGAGCGGCTCGGCGCCGGCGCCGGTGAGCGACCCCGCGGCGCCGGTACCCATGGCGCCGGCGAACATGATGCCGCGCCCGAGCAGCATGCGGCGATCGAGCAGGCCATTGCCGGCAACCGGCTCCAGCGGCG
>Ga0318513_10000123_pt1 | contig 16364 bp, 10 predicted proteins | sample GRESIP171b2f20_FD_203683 | JGI IMG/M metagenome (GOLD analysis project Ga0318513, IMG submission 203683) | Tropical soil microbial communities from Luquillo Experimental Forest, Puerto Rico - GRE.SIPMG.171b2f20 | ecosystem: Environmental > Terrestrial > Soil > Tropical forest > Bulk soil... | reverse complement strand
CCCGGGTGGCGGCGGGCGGCGAATGGCTTCGCCGAAGCCCTCCGAGCGACTCTGTTCCCGGTGCACCGGCTCCGGGGCGCGGCGGCCCGCCTGAACATCCGAGCCCAGCAGCCCGGCCATATCCTGTTGTGCGCGTCCGGGTGGCAACTCCGCGCGAGCGGCGGGCGCCAACGGCCGGCCGGGTGACGCATTGCGAAGTCCCGCCGGCTCCTCGGTTTCCTCGGGCAGCGGCGGCAACACCCGCAACAGGTCGTTGAACTGGCGGACGGTGCGCAGGCCCTCGTCCCATTGGGCGCGAGTGCTGGCGACCGGCATGGCGACCAGCGTCCAGTTCTGCTCGTTCCACATGGTCTCGGCGCAGTCGGGCGCGGTGTGCGCGAAGGTGACCATGCGCCGGTCGCAGGCCCGCCGGGCCGCGTCCAGATTGGTGGAATACACCATCCGCGGCCCGATCGCGCCCAGCAGCCAAATGTCGTTCTCCCGAGGCTCTTTGAGTCCCTTGAGCCGCAGATCGACCACGACGTTGGTGCCCACCTTGCGGTGCAGCGCGATCACTGTGGCGACTTCGTCGACGTCGAAGATGTAGACCGCCTCGCCGCGGATCTGGCCCAGCACGACGTTATGGGCGGGGACATCGCCCACCGTCGAGATCACACCGCGCTTCCAGCGTTTGAGGATGTCGGTCGATTCGCGCTCGTAGTCGAATCCGTGCGACCGCGCCCACGATCGGCGGCGCCTGCTGCGCCCGCGACGTCGGTCGATATCGACGTACAGCAGCACGACCGCACCAACAAAGCACAGTGCGGACAGCGTGAACCAGAGCGGGACCATTCCAGACAGGGTATCTGCTGTTGGACCGGAATACAGAATCCGACCAGGTCACAACCCCATCACAGCTAGCCCAGGATCAGCGAATCGCCGTCCGGGCTGACGTTGACCGGAACGGTGTCCCCGTCGTGCACCTCGCCCGCGAGCAACTGCCTGGCCAACTGGTCGCCGATCGCCTGCTGCACTAGCCGCCGCAACGGCCGGGCGCCGTACACCGGGTCGAACCCGCGCTGTGCCAACCAACGCTTGGCCGGCAGCGAGACTTCCAGCTGCAACCGCCGCTGCGCCAGCCGCTTGCTCAGTTGCTCGAGCTGGATGTCGACGATCTGCACCAGTTCTTCGGGATTGAGCCCTTCGAAGATCAGCACGTCGTCCAGCCGGTTGATGAACTCCGGCTTGAACGCCGCGCGCACCGCCGCCATCACCTGCTCCTCGCTGCCGCCCGAACCCAGGTTGGACGTCAGGATCAGGATCGTGTTGCGGAAGTCCACCGTGCGGCCCTGCCCGTCGGTGAGTCGGCCCTCGTCGAGGACCTGCAGCAGCACGTCGAACACGTCCGGATGGGCCTTTTCGACCTCGTCGAACAGCACCACCGTGTAGGGCCGACGGCGCACCGCCTCGGTCAGCTGACCGCCCTGGTCGTAGCCGATGTAGCCGGGAGGCGCGCCGACCAGGCGGGCCACCGAGTGCTTCTCGCTGTACTCGCTCATGTCGATGCGAACCATCGCCCGGTCGTCGTCGAACAGGAAGTCGGCCAGCGCCTTGGCCAGCTCGGTCTTGCCGACACCGGTTGGTCCCAGGAACATGAACGAACCCGTGGGCCGGTTGGGGTCGGCGACCCCCGCGCGGCTGCGGCGCACCGCGTCGGACACGGCCTGCACGGCCTTCTTCTGCCCGACCACGCGTTTGCCCAGCTCGTCTTCCATCCGCAGCAGCTTGGCCGTCTCGCCTTCGAGCATCCGCCCGGCCGGGATGCCGGTCCACGCCGACACCACGTCGGCGATGTCGTCGGGCCCGACCTCTTCCTTGAGCATCACGTTCTCGCGGGCCTCGGCCTGCGGCAGCGCCGCATCGAGTTTCTTTTCCACCTCGGGGATGCGCCCGTACCGCAGCTCGGCGGCCTTGGCCAGGTCGCCGTCGCGCTCGGCGCGCTCGGACTCCCCGCGCAACGCCTCCAGCTGCTCCTTGAGTTGGCGAACCGTGTCGATGGCGTTCTTCTCGTTCTGCCACCTGGCGGTCAGCTCGGCCAGCCTTTCTTTCTGGTCGGCCAACTCGGCGCGCAACTTCTCCAGGCGCTCCTTCGACGCCTCGTCCTCTTCCTTCGCCAGCGCCATTTCTTCGATCTCGAGGCGGCGCACCAGGCGCTCGACCTCGTCGATCTCGACCGGCCGCGAGTCGATCTCCATCTTCAGCCGGCTGGCGGCCTCGTCGACCAGGTCGATGGCCTTGTCCGGCAGGAAGCGGGCGGTGATGTAGCGGTCCGATAGCGTGGCCGCGGCCACCAGTGCGGAGTCGGTGATGCGGACGCCGTGGTGCACCTCGTAGCGGTCCTTCAGGCCGCGCAGGATGCCGACGGTGTCCTCCACCGACGGTTCACCGACGAACACCTGCTGGAAGCGTCGCTCCAGCGCGGCGTCCTTTTCGATGTACTTGCGGTACTCGTCGAGCGTGGTGGCGCCGACCAGCCGCAGCTCGCCCCTCGCCAGCATCGGCTTGATCATGTTGCCGGCGTCCATCGCCGACTCGCCGGTCGCGCCGGCCCCGACGATGGTGTGCAGCTCGTCGATGAACGTGATGATCTGTCCGGCGGAGTTCTTGATGTCGTCGAGCACGGCCTTGAGCCGTTCCTCGAACTCGCCGCGGTATTTCGCGCCGGCCACCATCGACCCGAGGTCAAGGGCGATCACCGTCTTGTCACGCAGGCTGTCCGGCACGTCGCCGGCGACGATGCGCTGGGCCAGGCCCTCGACGATCGCGGTCTTGCCGACGCCCGGCTCACCGATGAGCACCGGGTTGTTCTTGGTGCGACGGGAGAGCACCTGCACGACGCGCCGAATCTCGTTGTCCCGCCCGATAACCGGGTCGAGTTTGCCCTCGCGGGCCCGCTCGGTCAGGTCGGTGGAGTACTTCTCCAGCGCCTGATAGGTGGATTCGGGGTCGGCGCTGGTGACCCGGGCGCTGCCGCGCACCTTGACGAACGCGTCGCGCAAGGCCTGCGGGGACGCCCCGTGTCCGGTCAGCAGTTTGGCGACCTCGGAGTCGCCGGTGGCCAGCCCCACCATGAGGTGCTCGGTGGAGACGAATTCGTCGTCCATCTCGGTGGCCAGCTGCTGAGCCGTGGTGATGGCGGCCAGCGATTCGCGCGACAGCTGCGGTTGCGAGCTGGCGCCGCTGGCCTGCGGCAGGTGGTCCAAAATGCGCTGCGCTTCGGCGCGGATCGTGGCGGGCTCGACGCCGACAGCCTCCAAAAGCGGTGCGGCGATGCCGTCGTTCTGCGTCAGCAGCGCCAACAGCAGATGCGCGGGCCTGATCTCGGGATTGCCGGCGGCTGAGGCCGCCTGCAGGGCTGACGTCAGGGCCGCCTGCGTCTTGGTTGTCGGGTTGAAAGAGTCCACGACACCTCCGTTCGGGTACTTGGGTAAAAATGCTTGTCGCGATGTTCAACGCCGTCAAGGTTGAGTCTGTTCCGCTCAACTTTGACCAATCTTAGAGGGCGCGAAGCTTAGAATCGAGGCCCGTGAGCCTAGAGGACCGGGATGCGTTGCGGGTGCTGCGCGACGCCTTCGGGGACGACTCGGGACTCGTCCACCGGTTCTACACCCATTGGTTTGCCCTCGACGTCTCGGTGCGCGACCTGTTCCCGCCCGAAATGGACGCCCAGCGGGCCGCGTTCGCCCACGCACTGCACTGGGTTTACGGCGAACTGGTCGCGCAACGCGCGCAGGAGCCGGTGGACTTTCTTGCCCAGCTCGGCCGCGATCACCGCAAATATGGCGTGCTGCCAGGCCATTACGAGACCCTGCGGCGCGCGCTGTACGCGGCGCTGCGCACCCACTTGGGCGACGAGTGGACCGACGCCGTCGACGCGGCGGCCAATCAGTCGCTCAACCTGATCATCGGGGTGATGAGCGGTGCCGCCGACGCCGACGAGTGGCCCGCCTGGTGGGACGGCACGGTCATCGAGCACAGTCGGGTCTCGCGCGATCTCGCCGTCGTTCGGCTGCAGCTGGACCGCCCGATGCAGTACTACCCAGGCCAGTACGTCAATGTCCACGTCCCGCAATGCCCGCGCCGCTGGCGCTATCTGAGTCCCGCGATTCCGGCCGACCCGGGCGGCGGAATCGAGTTCCATGTCCGCATGGTTCCCGGCGGCCTGGTCAGCACCGCCATCGTCGACGAAACCCAGCCCGGCGACCGCTGGCGGTTGTCGAGTCCGCACGGCGGCCTGCGGGTCGACCGGAACGGCGGGGACGTGCTGATGGTTGCCGGTAGCACCGGTCTCGCACCGCTGCGGGCATTGATCATGGACCTCAGCCGTTACGCGGAAAATCCGCGCGTACACCTTTTCTTCGGCGCGCGCTACCTCTGCGAGCTCTACGACCTGCCGACCCTCTGGCAGGTCGCGCAGCACAATCCGTGGCTGTCCGTCTCGCCGGTCTCGGAGTACCGCGGCGACCCCTCGTGGGCCGCCGAGTATCCCGACGCCACGCCGCCACGTGGCCTGCACGTGCGCCAGACCGGCCGGCTGCCCGACGTGGTGACCAAATACGGCGGCTGGGGCGATCGGCAGATCCTGATCTGCGGCGGACCGGCCATGGTCCAAGCCACCAAGGCCGCCCTGATCGCCAAAGGGGCCCCGCCGGAACGCATTCAGCACGACCCAATGTCCAGGTGAGCCGAGGTAAGCCATGCACATCGTCACCCTGACCGACCCGTCATCGCCGGTGGCCGCGCAGTTCGTGCCCGGGGCGGGCATGATCGGCACCTCGCTGACCGACTCGGGGGTGGAACTGCTCGGCCAACGGCGCGGCCTGCAGGCCTATGTCGAGGCGGGCAAGACGATGGGCATCCCGATCCTGTACCCGTGGGCGAATCGATTGGGCGCCAACACCTACACGGCCGAGAACGTGACGGTGACGCTGAAGCCCGGCGAAAACGGTGTCCGCCCCGACCCCAACGGGTTGCCCATCCACGGTGTGTTGGCCGCCTACCCCGGCTGGCGGGTGACGACGGAGTCGGAGAACGAGCTGACGGCCGAGGTGGATTTCGGGTCCGACCCCAGCTTGCTGGCCGGCTTCCCGTATCCGCATGTGCTCACGATCGCGGTGCGGCTGGCCGAACGGGCGTTGACGCTTCGCACCACGGTCACCGCGACCGGCGACAGGGCGGTTCCGTTGTGCTTCGGCTTCCACCCTTACCTGTGCCTGCCAAACGTGCCCCGCAGCGAGTGGATCATCGAGACACCACCGCTGCGGCATCTGCGCCTCGACGACCGGGGTCTGCCTACCGGGGAATCGGAACCGCAGCATGCGACGGAAGAACCCTTGGGCGACAAGGCTTTTGACGACGGCTACGACCAAGTGTGCGATGGCGCGGTGTTCGCGGTGTCCGGAGGCGGACGCCGCCTGGAAGTGCATTTTGATCGGGGGTATCCGGCGGCCCAGATCTTCGCGCCACTCGCCGAAGACGTGGTGTGCTTCGAGCCGATGGCCGCGCCCACCGACGCGCTGCGCCGCGGCGGCTACCGGTGCGCGCGTCCGGGCGACCCGGCGGTCACGCAGTTTTCCATCCGCGTCTGAGCCGGCCGCGGGGCCCGGCCGACTTTCCGTTGTCGATCGTTGGCCGGAACTCGCACGGGCGCAACGGATCCTCTCCGACCTGAGGCTAAAGCGGTTCAGAGGTCAGCTCTTTCAGCTCGTCCGGGCTGTCCGTGATTTCTCGAGCCCCCAGATAGTGCCGGCTGCGGTTGCAGGTGCCAGGTGCACAGGTGCCGCCGTCCGGGCCGGACCCTCCCACAGCTCCTGAAGTGAAGCTACTTGACATGTGCTGAAATCGGCGCGCCTGACGGGTACCCTTAGCCCATCTCGGGCAGGAGGAGCAGGTGAGCCCTGGCGCGGGCGGTGCATCGATCGATGAACTGCTGGACCGCGCGGTGCGGGCCATCAACGAAGGCGACCGTGTGACCGCCACGGCGTTGGCGGGACAGGTTCTTGCGGTCGACCGCGGCAACCCAGAAGCCGAGGACCTGCTGGCGACGCCAGCCGGTTACGGTGAGATCCGGCGGCTGACAATTCTTTTCGCCGATCTTGTCGACTCGACGGCGCTGTCCACCCGTTTGGAACCAGAGATGTATCACGCGTTGGTGGGCCGCTACCGCGACGAGGTGCGCCGGATCGTCGAGCGGTATGAGGGCCATATCAGCTCGATCAAGGGTGACGGGCTTTTGGCGGTGTTTGGCCACCCCAGGGCGCACGAGGACGATGTGCGCCGTGCGGTGGCAGCGGGGCTGGACATCACCCGCGCCGTAAGGCGACTCAGCGAGCGGGCCGAACGCAACTTCGGCGTGGCCGTCGACGTGCGGGTGGGCGTCCACCGCGGCCTGGTCTATCTCGACACTCACCAGGACGACGTGTACGGTTTTGCCGCCAATCTGGCCACCCGGCTTTGCGCTGCGGCCGAACCGGGCACGGTAGCGGCATCAGATGCGGTTGTCCCGTTGATACGCGACTCGTTCGAACTCCGCACAGGTGCGCCCGTTGCGGTCAAGGGGGTCGACGTGCCGATCAGCCCGCACCAGGTGCTCGGCGAGCGACCGGAAGCGCCGCCGCGGGGATCGCCACCGCTGATCGGGCGTGATGGCGAGCGCGGCTGGCTGCAGCAGAGCTGGCAGCGCGCACGCGACGGCGTGCTGAGCAGTCCGTGCGTGCTCTTTCGTGGCGAGCCGGGGATCGGCAAGACCCGGCTGGCGACCGAAGCGGCCGAAATCGCGAAAGGCTCCGGCGGAACAGTCATCGAACTAAGGGGTTCGCCCCTGCATACCGACACCGGCCTCCACCCGGTGCGCAGGCTGCTGGAGCGCCGATGCGGCATCACCCGGCTGACCGAGGGTGCCGAGCGGTTGCGCCTGCTCGAGTCCGAGTTGAGCTCGTGCGCACTGGATCCGGCTAACACGGTGCCGCTGTTAGCGCCCGTCCTGGGCATCGGTCCCGAGCATGGCTATCACCCAGCCGCTGTGGAAGGCCGCACTTTATACGAGTTGATCGGTGCGACGGTGCACCACTACTTGTCGGCGTGCCTGGACGACAAGCCGAGTCTGGTCGTTGCCGAAGACGTGCACTGGTTTGACCCATCGACCATGGAATTGCTCGACTCGCTGCTTGCGGGCGCCGACGGGCGGTTGCTGGTGGTGATGACCGGACGCGAAGGTGATTGGCTGCAAAGTAATTGGTCTGCAACGGTTTTCGATTTGGCACCGCTGACCGATGAGCAATCCGAAGCCATGATCGAGGCATTGGACCCGGCCGTGTCGGACGAGCAGCGTGCCGCGGTCCGCGCGCGGTGCGACGGCGTGCCCTTCTACATCGAGCATGTGGTGGCCGGCCTGGAGGTGGCCGGCGATGAACCGCAGGTGCCCGAGGCGCTCTACGAGCCGCTGTTCGCCCGCTTGCACGCCCGCAGCGACGTGGTACCGGTCGTCGAAGCGGCCGCTGTCATCGGGCGCGCCGGCGATCTACCGTTGCTGCGCTCGGTGGTCGGACTCGACGGCAACGACGTCGACGACGTCGTGGCAGAACTCGTGCGCGCGCGCGTGCTCGAACGACGCGGCACCCATGGCTGGCGATTCCGCCACGAGCTGCTCCGGGAGGTGGCCGCCGAGCTGGCCCCACCAACGCTGCGCCTTGACTTGCATGCCCGGGCTGCCCGCGCGCTGATCGACGCCGCGACCGCCGCCGAACCGGACTGGCGCGTGGTGGCAAGCCATTTCGACCAGGCACAGGAATACGACCAGGCCGTCGAGGCCTACCAGAAGGCCTCGATCGACGCCCGGCGCCGCGGCGCCGCACAGGAAGCGCTGGCTTGCCTGACGAACGCACTCGGCCAGCTCAGCGGCTGCAACGCGGGGTCCGCGCGCGACCGCATGGAAATCGCCATCCGGCTGGAACGTGGCTTCCTGGCGGGCACCGTTCAAGGCAGCCAGAGCGGCGAGGGACCCGCCGACTTCGAACGGTGCCTGGCATTGGCGAACGCCGGCAATTACCAAGACGAGTTGTTGGCCACGCTCTTCGCGCTGATCAGCTATTACATGCCACGGGCCGAGCTGCGGCGGGCCCACGAACTGCTGGACTCGCTGTCGGCCCGCATCACCAGGGATCAGCCCTGGAGTTATCCGGCCATAGCGTCATCGTTGGGTTCCGTCACCTGGCTAGAGGGCGACTTCATCGCCGCCCGTGGACATCTGCTGGAGGCGCTGGCCGATCGTTCCGCCGCTGATCCGCGTGCGCTGGAAACCGCGTGGTGGGTGGCCGTCGATCCGATCTCGTCGGCACACGTCTTCCTGGCATTGACGCATATGGTCTGCGGGGACATCGACCGTGCGATGGCAGAGTTGGCCGACTCACTTCGGCGTTGCGACGAACTGGGCTTCCCACAAAACGCCCACAACACAGCGCATACGCACTTCATGGGAATCTGGGTGTGTCTGGAAGCCGGCCTGATCCAGGAGGCGACCGCGCTCGTTGCCAGCCTTCGCCAGCTGAGCGAGCGGTCGGGACTTGACTTGTGGCAATGGGTCGGCAGAACCCAACACAACACCGTCAAGGCGCTCGCCGCGCTTGCCGCCGGTGCCGACGCCGCCACGCTGATTGAGCATGCCGAAAAGTTAGCGCGGCACGTGGACATGTCGCGATTGATCCACCTCAATAGTTACCTCACATTTCACGACGCGATTGTCGGCCGCCTCTTGATCGCCGGCGGTCTGCCGGAGAAGGCGCGGGAGCGATTGGAGATGGCGCTGCGGCACGCGGAAGAGACGGGCATGAACTTCCACGACGCCGAATTAATGCGCGTGCGAGCTCACACGTTCACGGACCCACAAGAACGTCGCAACGCCCTGACCGCCGCGTATGAGCTCGCACGCCGCCAGGGTGCGACTCTGTTTGAATTACGTTCTCTCTTGGATCTTTCCGACCTGGCCGGTGGCGGTGATCGGTCCGAGCTCGCCGACGCCGTCCGCCGCTTCGCCGGTGACAGTCGGTGGCCGGAATTCGCAAGGGCACAAAAGATTCTCTCTTAACTCGGGATTCCCTCGAGCGACTGGATGTTGAAGGCAACGTCGCGGCTCTCGTGCTTGGCGATGGTGCGAATGAGCCTGGGGAGAGGTGTCCACCGCCCGGTCGGTTGCAGGTACCAAGAACTCAGAGACGCCGTCCAGGCCTCCTGGTGCAATGACCTCTCCATTGCTTTGTGCCGGTGCGTCGCCATGTAGTAGGCGAAAAACCAAGCCCCTCTACGTAGTTTCGTCAGCGCGTCCCTGAGGAGGCCGCCCTCATCCGGTATCAGCCAGCGGCCCCACCGAAGCTCGGGGGAAAGCTTATCGACGTCTTTGACGATGCCGGGGATCTCCGAGCAGAGCAGGTCGCCGACCCGCTGGTAATCCTTCGTCAGCGTGTCCAGCGAGTCGGCCGCCGTCGCCAAGAGGCCGAGGCCCAGGTCGAAAGTAATGTGCGCATTCAGTCCGGCCAGCATGTGCTGCAGGATGATCGCTTTGCGGTCATAGTCACCAACGAACGCGACCTGCCAGGGCAGTGTCAGTCCCTCGAACTCGTCCGGGTAGAAGTACGCGTTCAACGCATTGAAATAGCGACGCCCGAATGCGACGTCGAGTTCCCCGATAACGGGCCCGTGGTCGAACTTTCCCTCGTTGATGGCGTCGCGAATGGCGAGGGTGACCCGCTTGTAGATGACGGCGAAGTAGCCGATGTGGCTCTCCGCTTCGATGGCCCACTCGATGATCTGACCGAGATTGCGCAGAACATCGTCGATGGTTGCGGGTTCGTCGAGGCGATGCAGGGGAAGCGACGGGCTGGGAGCCACAGGAGCAGACATCTCAGAGGATCCTCCGTTCATCGCGCCAGCAGGTCCCAGCTGCGGGCGAGGTCATCGGGTATGTCGAACGGTGCCCGCTCGCCACCCCGCTCCAACTTGAACAGCGCGTCGACCAGGTCCCGCCCGAATGGCGCGGCCATTCGCGACACCAGTTGGTAGCGCGACAAGTCGCGCTCCACCCGGCCGAAGACGTGTACGAAGAACCAGTTGCCGATGCGCGCGGGCCACCCGAGGTCGTCGGCGAGGTCCGACGGCGGCACGAGCAACAGATCGGCAGTCTCGTCGCCGATCAGGTGACGAATCAAGGGCGGGACGGTGTCGTCGAACCTGTGCAGGGGTGTCAGCTCGTCCAGCAAATCCATCAGCGCCCGGGTGAGTTCCTGCCCTTCGAGCGACGCCTCGAACTGCCTGCGCCGGATGGTGTCGACCAGCGCGGAGGCGTCGGCGACGTCGCGCACCAGCAGCTCGTCGCGGACGCCGAGCAGGTGCCCGATGACGTTCCATAGATGCAGGTAGGCGTCGACGTCCTTGGCTGACACGCGCACTCCGAGGCGAGGCATCGGCTCCGCAACGATGTACGAGAAAGTCAGCAGTGTCCCGGCCAGGTCCTCCTGGTTGATCGGTGTGCCCCACTCGGGATGCCACATCCCGGGCGTCTGCTCGTTGCGGGCCTTGATCAGGTGGCGCACCGCGGCGTGCATCAACCGGACCCGCTGGATGGTGCGTCGGCCTTTGCCATGGTCATCGAGGCCACCGACGGCGAGTACGTCCATCAGGAACTGGCCGGTCTCCATCACGCGCCGACGCGCGTCGGTATCGAGCCGGGCGGTCAGGTACAGCACCTTCACGCCGTTCGCCGCCGCGTACGCTGCCGGAAGCGACGCGCAGAACAGGCAGAGCGTGATGAGAACACCCCATGTCTCGAATAGCTGCTGCCCGCGCCTGATTTTGCGCATGTCAGCCCACTCGGGCAGCGGCAGGGTCTCGGCCAGGTAGGCCCGGATTTCCTCGGGCAACTCCTCCGGCACCGGCTGGTCGGCGCGGACCAGCGTCCGCATGATCGCGCTGACCGCGTCAACGCCGCCACGCTCGAGCACCGCCGCGACCGGCGCGTCGGCCACCGGATCGCCCACGTTTCGCATGCGATCGAGCAGCGCATCCGTCCATCTGGAGTTTCCGTTTGCGCCCGCCATGGGCACAGCTTGTCAGGCGCTGCGCTCTTTGCCCACGGCTTGGGCCTCAATCGAGTGGATTCGGCCGCAATACGAGTAATCGACTACGCGTCCTACGTGCGAGTGGCCAGCCGTACGTTTCACGCATCATGACGGCCCACGCGCCGCAGAGACGATCAACGGTGTTGGATTCAGGACTTTCCGCCGAAGCAACTCGCGATGTGGGAAATGGACAGCCTATGAGCTGATTTGGCCGGCCCGCAGGATCTCGACCAGCTCCTCGCGCGACCCGGCCCCCAGGCGCTGAAAGGCGCGATACAGGTGACCCTCGACGGTGCGCACCGAGGTGACGAGCCGTTCGGCGATCTCCTTGTTGGACAAGCCCGCGGCGGCCAGTTCGATGATCTCGCGCTGGCGACCGGTCAACGGTTGGCCTATGGGGTTTCGCAGCGCCGGCGTGCACAGCCCGCCGCAGTCGGTGGCGAGCTGCTGCGCCAACGCCGCGGCGTACAGACTGCGCTTGCGCTGCTGGTTGCGGCTGAACGCCACGGCCGCTTGGGCGGCGACGTCGGCGGCGGCGGCCCGATCGCCAAGCTCCCGATAGTCGGCCGATGCCGCGAGCAGACCCTCCCCATCACCGATCCGCAACGATTCCGTGTGCCGGGCAACGATATCGGCGAGGGGTAACGACAATTCACCGGCAAGTTCACGTGCGCGGGTCGCGCCCGAAGTGTCGGCCCACTGAGCCGCGACTTGCAGGCAGGCCACTTCGTGCGTCGGCTGATTGAGCTTGTGCGCATCCTCGCCGGCAGCATGAACGGTCGCGATCGCGTCGGTCAGATACCCGCTTGCCGCCAGCACCCAGCCGTTGGCGACGGCCAGGGCGGTCCGCATGAACAGGTAGTCGGCCGGCACGCACTGCCGTGCCTGGGTGATTGCGGCATTCGCGGCATCCGGCTGACCCAGCTTGGCGTGGGCTTCGGCCAGCGCGAAGCAACTCGCCGGTCGTAAACCGCTTGTGACGCTGTGCTTTTCCGCCCCGGCCAGCGCCTCGTGCAGCAGTTTCACCGCAGCAGGGATCTCCCCGCGAACCAGCTCGGCGTGGCCCAGCAAGAACGCCAGGTTCGCATACGCGAGACCGGGCACGTCGCGTGCCGAGTCGGATAGCCGCTTGGCCGATCGCACGCATTCATCGATGCGCCCGGTCAACCGGCAGGCACGCGCGTAGACCCCGCCATACCAGAGCCTCACCGGCGACGCCTGCGACGACGTGATCGCGCGGTCGATGGCCTGCGTCACAAAGTCGGTGATGTCGTCGAGTCTGCCCAGCGCGCCCTGCGCGATGGTCAACGCGATGGACGCCAACATGGCGTGAAAGTCGGGTAATTCCGGCGAGCGCAGCGCGGCCCGCGCCTTTTCCGCCGCGGTTTCGCAGCGAGCCATCACCGCGTCCACGCAAGATTCGACCGCGACGCGCTCGGCGCGCTGCGCCCCGGATTCCGGTGTCGAGGCCAGGTCGTCGAGGATGGCCGACGCCTCCCTGGGTCGGCCGAGATTCCAGATCAGGTTCGCCGCCCGCATGGTCACCCAGTGATGTCCGTCGGGGTCATCCACGCCGATCCCGGACAGGACCGCCTCGGCCTGACTGCCGTCCCCGCGCCCGGCCAGGCATATCGCCCGCAGGCCGACGGCCTCGCTGGCCCCCGAATCGGCCGCGGCGGTGGCGAATCGGTCGGAGAGCTCCAGGTCGAGCAGCGTCATCGCGAACCGCGCCGCCTCCAGGAATAACTGTGGGTCGGGGGGAAGGTCCGACTCGAGGGCGAGTAGTGCCCGGCGCACCGTCGCGTGCATGTCGGCGTCGGCGTCCTTGGCCAGCCGCTGTGCCAGCTCGCCGCGGATCCGCGACAGGTACATCTCGCTGGCCGCGGCCCGCCGAAGCTCACCGAACAGCGGATGGGCCAGTCGGGCCATCAGCCGGGAGCCGCTGCGTTCCACGGTAATCAGGCTCATTCGCTCGGCCACCTCGAGATCGCGGCGGTGCACGAGGTCGCAGAGCACGTCGACCGCCAGCGGCTCGTACTGCGACAAGGTGTCGACGACCAGCGCCACATCGGGGGCGAGCCGGCTCAATTGCCGATCGACCATATCGCCGAGGCTGTCCGACACCGCGACGCGCTCGTCCCACATCCACACGCCGGCGACCTGCCGTATCGCGCCGGCGGCGATCTGATCCTTGAGCAGTTGCCGCAGGAACAGCGCGTTGCCCCCGGTAAGTTTCCAGAACCGGTTCGCGCTGCGGCTGTCCACCGCACCACCGAGCACGGTCTCGACCATCCGGCGGGTGTCCGCGGCCGACAGCGGTTGGAGGTCCAGGCGGGCGAGCAGGTCATCCTTCCACAGGGCGGTGATCGCATCGGGCTCGTGCCCGCCCGTGCGCACCGTGATCACCAGCCGTGTCCCACGGGTTTGGGCCAGCTGGTGCACGACGTGGGCCGACAATCCGTCGAGTAGATGCGCGTCATCGACGCCGATCAACACCCGGCCCCGACGTTGTTGGGTGACAAAGTAATTGATCACACGGCTAACATCGGATGTCGCGTCGGGGACGGATTCGCATATCGACGCGGTGAATGCGCCTAACGGGAGCTGTTGCGCGGACTGGGTGCCCACAATCCAGTACGTCCGCTCGCCTGACGCCTCGGCACGGGCGAGCACTTCACGCGCAAAGCGGGTCTTGCCCACTCCCGCGGCGCCACCGATGACGGCACCCGAGTAGCTGCAACCAACTCCGCCGAGCGCGCGGAAAACGGCAGCTAACTCGCAATCCCGACCGGTCAGCGTGTCACCGCTGATCACCGGCCGACTATAACGCGTCTTTCCCGCAACGGCGAGGTTTAGGCCGCGATCAGCCGCGCGTCTTGCGCGGCTGCCACACCACCACCGCGGTGCTCTTCGGCACCAGCGCGACGTCGCGGCGCTGGTTGGCACGCAACGCCGTCAACTCCTCGGCCATTTCCCGCAGCCTGGACTGCAGCGCCTCGACCTGATTGGTCAGCTCGATAATGCGTTTGATCCCAGCCAGGTTGACGCCCTCATCCTGGGAGAGCCGCTGCACCTGGCGCAGCAGATCGACGTCACGCTGCGAATAGCGGCGGCCACCACCGGACGTTCGCCTCGGGCTGACCAGCCCGAGGCGGTCGTAGGTGCGCAGGGTCTGCGCGTGCATGCCGGCCAGTTCGGCGGCCACCGAGATCATGAAGGTCCGGGAATCGGGTTCCCTGGGGCTCCTGGGGTTTCCAGCCATCAGCGATTACCCGCCCATCCGGCGCGTGGGTCGAAACCACTGGCCCGCTCGGCCTGCGCGTAGGCCTCGAGCGTTTCCTGGGCTTTGCCTTCCAGGTTCGAGGGGACGGCCACCTTCACGGTGACGAGCAAGTCCCCGTGGCCACCGCTGCGCTTGGGCACACCGCGTCCGCGCACCCGCAGGATGCGGCCGTCGGAGGTGCCTTTCGGCACCCGGACGCCGACCTTGCCGTCCAGCGTGGGAACCGAAAGCGTCGATCCCAAGGCCAATTCGGTGAAGCTGACCGGAACGGTCACGGTGAGGTCGTCGCCGTCGCGGCCGAAAACCTTGTCCGGCCGCACATGCACCGTCACATACAGGTCACCGGACGGCGCACCGCGCAACCCGGCCTCGCCCTGTCCGGGCAGCCGGATCCGCTGTCCGTCTTCGACACCGGGCGGGATCCGCACATTGATGGTGCGGGTGCGGGTGGTCACGCCGGTACCCTTGCACTCCTCGCAGGGATTCTCGATGGTCGATCCGGTGCCCCGGCAATCGGTGCAAGGTTCCGAGAAGCCGAACGCGCCCTGGTTGCGGTTGATCACCCCGGAACCGTTGCAGCTGGGACACACCTTCGGGCTGGTTCCCGGGCGTGCGCCGCTGCCATGACAGTTGGTACACGGCGCGGGGCTGGTCAGCCGCAACGGCATCGCCACGCCCTTGGCGGCCTCGACGAAATCCAGCTCCGTCTCGGTCTCCAGGTCGTTGCCGCGCCGCGGCCGGCTGGGACGGGCACTGGCACCGCGCCCGAACAGTCCGCCGAACAGGTCGCCGATGTTGGTGCCGCCGCTGCGGCCGGCGGCGTCGAAAAGATCGTTGAGGTTGAACTCGGCGCCGTCCCCACCGACGTCGAAGTTGAAGCCGGTGTCAAACCGGCGTCCACCGAAGCCGCCGCCGGCGAACAGCCGACGGGTTTCGTCGTACTCCTTGCGCTTGGCCGGATCCGACAACACGTTGTGCGCCTCCGACACCGCCTTGAACCGTTCGCCGGCGGCCGGGTTGTCGGGGTTGGCGTCCGGGTGCAGGTCGCGCGCCAGCTTGCGGTAGGCACGTTTGATCTCGTCCGGGCCGGCGTCAGAGGAGACGCCCAGTTCCTTGTAGAAGTCTTTTTCGACCCATTCACGCTGGGCCATCTTGCGTCACCTCCTCACCTTTCGCTATCCATTTGTCGTTTTGATTCTGTGGCCTATTCGCCGGAGGTGTCGGCGTTATCGTCCATGTCGGGCTGCCCGGTTTCGTCAGGGGTTGCGGCGGGGCTCGCAGGGTCGGGCGCGGCGGCCGGTTCTTCGCGCTCCTCCGCGACCGTGTCGACGACGCCGACCAAAGCGTGACGCAGTACCTGGTCGCCCAGTGTGTAGCCCTGCCGCATGACCGTGCCGATCACCGGTTTGGAGCCGTCGGCGCCGTCGCCCTCGTGCTGCACGGCTTCGTGCAGCACCGGGTCGAAGTCCTCGCCCTCTTCGCCGAACGCCGTCAGGCCGAGGCCGGTCAGCGCATTCATCAGCTTGTCGGCTACCGACTTCAGCGGGCCCGACTCCAGGTCGCCGTGCTTGCGCGCCCGGTCGAGATCGTCGAGCACACCGAGCAATTGGCCGACGACGGTGGCCTTCGCCCGATCCGCCGCGGCCTGCTGGTCGCGCAGCGCCCGCTTGCGGTAGTTGGCGAAGTCGGCCTGTACCCGTTGCAGATCGGCCGTCAGCTCGGCGATCTTCTCTGCAGTCTTGTCCGTCGGTGGGCCCGCAGGCACCATCCCTCCCGGCGTTGCGCCGGGAGGGACGTGCCGTACTTCCCCAGTCTCGGGATCGATTCGCCGCTTGTCGGTGACCGTTACCTGTTCCGGGTTGCCTTCGGTCACTTGGACTCCCGGTCGTCGTCGACCACCTCCGCGTCCACGACGTCGTCGGCCGAGCCGGATG
>Ga0318513_10000098_pt1 | contig 17284 bp, 14 predicted proteins | sample GRESIP171b2f20_FD_203683 | JGI IMG/M metagenome (GOLD analysis project Ga0318513, IMG submission 203683) | Tropical soil microbial communities from Luquillo Experimental Forest, Puerto Rico - GRE.SIPMG.171b2f20 | ecosystem: Environmental > Terrestrial > Soil > Tropical forest > Bulk soil... | reverse complement strand
CTGCTCGAGGGCATCGAGGCAGCGCGACAGCGGAGCGCGGGGGTGGTTGTGGACGATGACGACCGAGAGGCGCAGTGACACGCCCGGTCGGGGTGCAAGGACAGTGCCCACCCGGGCCGGGTGGGCGGGCGTTGATCGCGGCCGGCCGCCGGGGCCGCTGCAGGCGGCTCGAATTCCACCGCGCCGGCCAGCCTTCAGGCGTCGATCGGGCGAAATGGCGCAGCGCGCGCCGTGCGGGCGTGGCGGGGCCCGTGCCGATCAGTCCGGGCGCAGCAGCGCGCGCAACGCGGCCGCGGCCTGAGCGCCCTGGCCGATCGCCTGCGCCAGGCTCGGCACCCTCGGCCGCGTCACGTCGCCCACCGCCCACACCCGCGGGCGTGAGGTGCGCAGCTCGGGATCGACCCTGACGAAGCCCTCGGGGTCGAGCTCGAGCGCCGCCTTGCACCACTCGGTGTTGGGGATCACGCCGACGTTGATGACGATGCCGTCGGCCTTCACCTCGCTGATCTGGTCGCCGCTCTTCATGCGCACCGCGGTCACCCAGTCGCGGCCGCGGATCGCGATCACGCTGGCCGCCGCCGCGATGTCGATGCGCGGCTCGTTCGAGATGCGCTCCAGCAGCTCGTGCCGCGCGCGCGGCATGCTGCGCATCACCAGCGTGACCTGGCAGCCGACGTCGGTGAGCAGCAGGGCGCCCTCGAGGGCGGCGTTCCCGGCCCCCACGACCACCACCCGGCGGTTGGCGAGCAGGGCGCGGTCGCGGCTCGCCGAGTAGGTCACCCCGCGCCCCTCGAACTCGGTCTCGCCCGGGACCTCGAGGCGCCGGCGCCGCACGCCGCTCGCGATCACCACCGCACCGCCCTCGTGGACCGCGCCATCGGCGGTGATGACGCGCGGCGGGTTGACATCGCCTCCGCCCTCGAGCGCCACCGCCGTGACCCCATAGCGCACGTCGAGGCGCGCGGCGGTGAGCTGCTCGCCGATCAGCCGGCCGAGCGCGCGTCCCTCGGCGCCCATGACGCCCACGAGGTCGAGCAGCCGGGTCTCGATGAGCTTGAGCTGCCCGCCGGCCGCTCCCGTCGACTCCAGCACCTCGGGCACCAGGCGCAGACTGCGCGCCCACAGCGCCGCCGAGGCCCCGGCCGGCCCGGCCCCGACGACGACGACGTCGGCCCTCACGTGGCGCGCGGCGCGTCGAGCACGCCGGCCCAGGGTGGGGTGGCGAGCAGCCCCCGCACTACGCGGGTCTCGACCGTTCCGGGCTTGCGCACGCCGCGCATCTCCATGCACAGGTGCCGCGCCTCGAGCACCACCGCGAGGCCGCGCGGCCGCAGCAGGCGCTCGAGATGGTCCGCGAGCTGGGTGGTGAGCCGCTCCTGCAGCTGCGGTCGCCGCGCGTAGAAGTCGAGCAGGCGCGCCACGCCGCTGATCCCGATGATGCGCTCGCCCGGCAGGTAGGCGATGCGCGCGCTGCCGAAGAACGGCACGAAGTGATGGACGCACAGCGAGTGGAACGCCAGGTCGCGCACCACCACCAGCGGATCACCCTGGCCCGGATGCGGGAAGGTGGCGATCTCGGGCTCGGGCCCGGGGCGGGCGGCGGCGAAGATCTCGGCATAGAAGCGGGCCACCCGCCCGGGCGTGCGCTCGAGCTCGGGCTCGAGCGCCGGATCGAGGCCCAGCGCCGCGATCAAGTCGCGGATCGCCTGCTCGGCGGCGGCATCGTTGGCGGAGGGGGGTCGGCCCACGCGCACCTCGCTGGGACGCTGAACGGGCCGGTCGCGACGCCCCGCGCGCGGCGGGAACCGCTCGGACCGGCCCGGCGAAGCTGGAGCGGAAGACGGGATTTGAACCCGCGACATCCACCTTGGCAAGGTGGCGCTCTACCGGTCTGAGCTACTTCCGCGCAGGATCTTCGAAGGCGGCGCGGACTATAGCGACGGCCGCGCAGCAGCGTCAAGCCGAGGCGGCGCGCGCGTCGCGGCACGCCGGCGCGCCACGCACGCTGCTCACGCGCCCGAAACCACCGCGCGCGCCATCCCGGTGGGCGCGCGCGGGTGAGTACCGGCTGGAGCGGCAGGCCGGCGTCCGAGCCGTCACCGAAGCACTCGTCCTGATCGAAGGTCATGGCCGGGAGGAACACGGTCTCGACGCAGTCGGTGGCGAGGCCGGCATGACAGGTGCTGGGGCCCGACGACGGCGTGTTGACCTTGTCGTCGGCGTCCGAGTCGATTCCAAACGGACCCACGGAGTTGACGTAGCAGCCCAGCCAGTCGTTGGAGCGCGGGTGCGCCCGCCCCGGGCACGGTCAAGACATTAGGCCGTGCATCGCGCCGGGCCAGCCCCTATAAATCCCGGCATGGCGGTTCTGGTCCAGAAGTACGGCGGCACCTCGGTCGACGGCCCGGAGCGCATCCGGGCGGTGGCGCGCCGCGTGGCCGCCGCGCACGCCGCCGGCGATCGGCTGGTGGTGGTGGTGTCGGCCATGGGGCAGACCACCGACGAGCTGCTGAGCCTCGCGCGCCGGGTGTCGCAGGCGCCCAGCCCGCGCGAGCTCGACATGCTGCTCACCACCGGCGAGCGGGTCGCGATGGCGCTGCTGGCGATGGCGCTCGGCGACCTCGGTGTCCCGGCGATCTCTTTCACCGGCTCGCAAAGCGGCATCCTCACCGACGGCGCCCACCGCGCGGCGCGCATCACGGCGGTGCGGCCGGAGCGCATCCGCGCCGAGCTGGAGCGCGGCCGGGTGGTGATCGTCGCCGGCTTCCAGGGGGTGCACCCCGAGACCCGCGAGATCACGACCCTGGGCCGTGGCGGCTCGGACACCACCGCGGTGGCGCTGGCCGCCACCTTCGCACCCGCGATCTGCGAGATCTACACCGACGTGCCGGGCGTGCTGACCGCCGACCCGCGCGTGGTGACCGGGGCGCGGCTGCTGCCCCGCATCGGCTACCGGCTGTGCTCGACCCTCGCCCACCTCGGCGGCCGGGTGCTCCACGCCCGCTCGGTCGACCTCGCGGCGCGGGCGCGGGTGCCGGTGCGGGTCCGATCCTCGTTCGACGATGCTCCCGGAACCCTGATTGAGGAGGATGCCATGGAGAGCCCCCACGTCACCGCGGTCGCGCTGCGCGCCCCGTGCTCGATCGCCATCGCCCAGGGCGTCGCCGGCGGGCGCGGCGAGGCGCGCGGCATCATCACAGCGGTCGCCGAGGCCCATCCCGAGCTCGAGCTGATCGCCCACGAGCAGGACAGCGGCGCGCGCGCGGCGCTGGTATGGATCGGCGAGCGCGACGAGGTGGACGCGCTCGAGAATGGCTTCCGGGCGCTGCGCGGCCCGGGCGGGGAGTGGAAGCTGCTGTGCGAGCATGGCGCCGCGTTCGTCTCGCTGGTGGGCCTGGGTCTCGGGGCGCGCGCGGCGGCCGACGCCGAGGCCGCCTTCGAGCGCGCCGGGGTGCCGCTGGTGGCGCTGCGCGTCACCCCCACCGCGCTGGTGTTCCGCGTCCCGGCCGAGCGCGCGGAGGCGGCGGCGCGCGCGCTTCATGCCGCGTTCCTCGAGCCCGCCGCGGCGCGCACGGCGGCGGGAAGCCGTTAGAGCGGGCGGCCGCGGTACGGCCCTCGCGCCCGTGCGGGGGGTGCGCGCGTTGACGCTCAGTCCCTTGCCGCGCTAGAATTTGTGCCCGTTCGCGCCGTCCCATCCGGCCCGGCCCCGGGCCATCCCGCAGGAGTTCGCGGTAGTGTCCTCCCCCACAGCCGCACGACACTCTGCCGCGCCATCGACCGCGAGCCAGGAAACCCCTCTGTTCTTCGAGGCCGCCGGCCGGCCGCTCTACGGAGTCTACCACGCCCCCGCTCCGGGGCGCGCCGGCGCGCCGCTCCTGGTCCAGTGTCACAGCCTGGGGGTCGAGCTGGTGACGAACTACCGGAACGAGGTGCTGTGCGCGCGCGCGGCGGCGGCGGCGGGCTTCCCGGTGTTCCGCTACCATGCGCGGGGTCACGGCGATTCGGCCGGCGACTTCGCGGCGGTGACGTTCGCCGGCCTGGTCGAGGACGCCCTCGCCGCCGCGGGCCAGGGGCTGGCGCGCTCCGGGGCGCGCGGAATGGTGTGGCTGGGCGTGCGCTTCGGGGCATTGGTTGCCGCCGCGGCGCTCGAGCGGGGCGGCGCCCCCCGCGGGCTCGCGCTGTGGGAGCCGGTCGAGGAGCCGGCCGGGTACTTCCGCCGCCAGCTGCGCGGACTCCTGTTCTCGAGGGCGGCGAAGGGTGAGCGCCCCAACGCCACGGTGGATGAGCTGCTGGCGCGGGTCGCGAGCGAGGGGCAGGTCGACGTGCACGGTTACTATCTCCATCGCGCGCTGGTCGAGAGCGTGACGGGTCTCGGGCTCGCCGGACTGCTGGCGGCCTGGAAGGGACCCACGCTGCTGGCCCAGATCCAGGCGCGCCCGCGCCTCGCCCCCGAGCACGCCGCACTGGTCGAGGGGCTCGAGCTGCGCGGCGTCCGCGTCGCGGTGACCCGGGTCGCCGAGGAGCCCGGCTGGCACTTCATCTCGAACCCGGCCTGGGAGTCCGAAGCGCTGGTGCGCGAGACCGTGGAGTGGCTGCGTGCCGTGGCTTGAGAGCGCGGCCGAGCTGGAGCGGGCGCGCGCCGAGCGGCCGGTGGTGGTGCACGCGCCGCGCGGCGAGCTGTTCGGGGTGTTCACGCCTGCGGCGCCCGCCGCGCCGGCGCGGGGCCGCTGCGCGGTGCTGTTCACGCGGCCGCGCTCCCACCGCAACCGCATGTGGGTCGAGGGCGCGCGCCGGCTGGCGAGCCACGGCTTCGCCTGCTTCCGCTTCGACTACCACGGCACCGGGGACAGCGGCGGCGACAGCGCCTTCCTCAACCCCAACCACCCCTACCGCGACGACGCGCTGGCGGTGCTGCGCCACCTGCGCGAGCAGCTCGGGCAGCCCCGCTTCGTGCTCTCCGGGGCATGCTTCGACGCCCGCACCGCGCTGTCGGCCTTCGACGGGGAGGGCGCCGCGATCGACGGCCTCGTCTTCACCGCCGCCCCGATGATGGAGCTCGACACGCTGGTCAAGGCCGACGCCGATCGCAAGGGCTGGCGCCACCTGCTGCGCGCGCTCGGCAGCGCGGAGAACTGGCGCGCGCTGACCCGGCCGGAACGCTGGCGCTACATGGCGGCCGTCACGTCGCGGGTGGCGCGGCGCTCGGTGGTGGGACGCCGCGGCCGGCTGCCGCTGGCGGCGGGCTTCCTCGAGCACTTCGACGCCTGGTGCCGCTCCGAGGCGCGCGCGCTGTTCCTGTACGGCGAGCAGGACGCCGAGTACCAGTCGTTCCAGGTGGCGAGCGAGTGGCTGTTCCCGGCGCTCCCCGCCGCGGTGCGGGCGCGCATCGAGATCGAGGTGTGGCCGGGGCTGGTCCACGACGGCTACCACGAGATGGGGCGCCAGCGTGAGGTGCTGGAGCGCACGCTGGCGTGGATCGAGGCGCTCCCCGTGCCGGCCGCCGGGGCGCGTGACGGCGGCGCGGGCGCGGGACGGGAGGCGGCGTGGACTTCGGCCTGAGCCCCGAGCAGGCCGAGCTCGAGCGCGCGGTGCTCGAGTTCGCGCGCCGCGAGCTCAACGATGACGTGGCGGGGCGCGACGAGGCGGGCGTGTTCTCGCGCGCGGCGTGGAGCAAGTGCGCGGCGTTTGGACTGCTCGGACTGCCGGTGCCGGCGGAGTTCGGCGGCCAGGGCCAGGACCTGCTCACCACCACCGTGGCGATGGAGGCGCTGGGCCGGGGCTGCCGCGACAACGGCCTGGTGTTCAGCCTCAACGCCCAGATGTGGGCGGTGGAGATGCCGATCCTCGCCTACGGCAGCGAGGAGCAGAAGCGGGCCTGGCTGCCGCGCCTGGTCTCGGGCGAGGCGATCGGCGCGCACGCGATCACCGAGCCGGGTGCCGGCTCCGACGTGTTCGCGCTCGCGAGCCGCGCCGAGCGCGTGGGCGAGCCGGGTAGCGCCGGCGCCGGCTATCGGCTGAACGGCGCCAAGACCTTCTCGACCAACGCCCCGGTCGCCGACCTGGCGCTGGCGTTCGCCTATCTCGATCGTGGCGGCGACAAGGCGCGTGCGCTCACCGCCTTCCTGGTGCCGCGCGACACGCCCGGCGTCACCTTCAGCAAGCCGATCGAGAAACTGGGGCTGCGCACCTCGCCGATGGGCGAGGTGGTGTTCGAGGACTGCGTGGTGCCCGAGGCGGCGCGCCTCGGGCCCGAGGGCGCGGGGATAGCGATCTTCAACTCGGCAATGGAGTGGGAGCGCGCCTGCATCTTCGCCGCCCATCTCGGCGCGATGGAGCGCCTGCTCGAGGACTGCATCGCGTACGCGCGCGGGCGGCGCCAGTTCGGCCAGCCGATCGCCAAGTTCGAGTCGGTGGCCGACCGCATCGCCGACATGAAGGTGGCCATCGAGGCCGGACGGTTTCTGCTCTACCGGGTGGGCTGGCTCAAGCAGCAGGGAAAGGGCGCGGTGCTCGAGGCCGCGCTCGCCAAGCTGTTCGTGAGCGAGACCCACGTCCAGGCTGCGCTGGACGCGCTCCAGCTCCATGGCGGCTACGGCTACATGAAGGAGTACCCGATCGAGCGCGAGGTGCGCGACGCGCTGTCGGGCACGCTCTACTCCGGCACCTCGGAGATGCAGCGCAAGATCATCGCGCGCTGCCTCGGCCTGTGAGCCCGATCTCGCTGCTGCCCCAGCTCCTCCGCCGCGCCGCGGAGCGCCACGGCGAGCGCGACGCCATCGTCATGGAGGGCACGCGGCTGAGCTACGCGGCGCTCGAAGCCGAGTCCAACCGCTTCGCGCGCTCGCTCGCCGCGCACGGCATCCGCCGCGGCGACCGGGTGGCGCTGTGGGCGCCCAAGTCGCCGCGCCTCATCGCCGCCCTCTACGGGATCATGAAGGCGGGCGCCGCCTACGTGCCGATCGATCCCGGCGCCCCGCCGGCGCGCATGGCGTGGATCGCGCGCGACTGCGAGGTGGCCGGGATGGTCTCGATCGGCGAGCGCGCCGTGGCGATCGACGAGGCCTGCGGCGCACGGGCGCCGATGCGCGCGCTGTGGTGGGCCGATGCGCGGCCGCCGGCGGCCACCCCGGCGATCGCCGGGCTACCGGGCGTGCCGTGGGCCGAGGTCGAGACCGAGGCCGACGGCGCGCCGGCGGTGGCGGCGCTGGACGGCGACCTGGCCTACGTCCTCTACACCTCGGGCTCGACCGGCGAGCCCAAGGGCGTCATGCTCACCCATCGCAACGCGCTGGCGTTCGTCGAGTGGGCCACCGCCACCTTCGCGCTCACGCCCGAGGACCGGCTCTCGAACCTGGCGCCGTTTCACTTCGATCTCTCGACCTTCGACCTGTTCGCGGCCGCCGCCGCCGCGGCCGCGGTCCACCCGGTGCCGGCGCGCCTCGCCGCGTTCCCGGCCGCGATCGCCGAGGCCTGGACCCGCGACCGCCTCACGGTGTGGTATGCCACCCCCAGCGCGCTGGTGCTGCTGCTGACGCGCGGCGGGCTCGTGGGACGCGACCTCGCGGCGCTGCGGCTGCTGCTGTTCGCGGGCGAGGTGTTCCCGGTCAAGTACCTGCGCGAGCTGATGGGGCTCGCGCCGCAGGCGCGCTTCGCCAACCTCTACGGCCCCACCGAGACCAACGTGTGCACCTGGTACGAGGTGCCGGCGATCCCCGCCGACGACCGGCCGCTGCCGATCGGCCGCGCGTGTTCGAACGACGAGGTGTTGGTGCTCGACGAGGCCGGACGCCGGGTTCCGGCCGGCGGGGTGGGCGAGCTGTGGGTGCGCGGCGCCACGGTCATGCAGGGCTACTGGCGTGCTCCGGAGCGCACCGCGCTGGTGCTGCAGCCGGTCGAGATCGCCCCCGGCCTCACCGATCTGGCCTACCGCACCGGCGACCTGGTGCGCGAGCGGCCGGACGGCGCGCTCGAGTTCCTGGGGCGGCGCGATCACCAGATCAAGACCCGCGGCTATCGCGTCGAGCTGGGCGAGATCGAGACCACGCTGCTCCGCCACCCGGCGGTGGACGAGGCGGTGGTGATCGCGGTGCCCGATCCCGAGATCACCCACCGGCTGCTCGCGGTGGTGGTGCCGAGACCCGGAGCGCCGGTCACCGAGGCCGACCTCAAGCAGCACCTTTCGCTCACCCTGCCGCGCTACATGGTGCCCGAGAGCATCGTGCTGCGGGCGACACTGCCACGCACCAGCAGCGGCAAGGTCGACCGCCGCGCCCTCGAGCCGCCGCTCGCCCAACCCTGACCCGGGGATCCCGCCATGAGCGACACCGCGACCGAAAACACGATCCGCGAGTTCCTGATCCACGACGTGTTCTACGACCGCGATCTGTCCCGGCTCGGATCTGATCAGTCGCTGCTCGAGGCCGGCCTGCTCGACTCGCTCTCGATCCTCAAGATCGTGACGTTCTGCGAGGAGAGCTTTGGCATCACGATCCCCGATGTCGAGGTGCTGCCCGACCACTTCGACAGCGTGCGCTCGATCGCGGCGCTGGTGGAGCGCCGCCGGGCCGCGAAGGCCTGAGCGGCCGGGGACCGGCGCAGGCGGCGGGTTACCGGGCCTGGGCGCGGCGGTGCCGGTACGAAGCCGCCAGCCCTCGGTCATGTCGGCAACGCCGCCACGGTCGCCGGCCTCCATCTCGTGCAATGCCGGTCTGCAAAATATGTAAGTGCGAGCTTGGCTCGCTGCTCGAGCGAGGCGTCGGGTGTGGCCTCGCACGGTGCCGCCGCCGCGCGCGATTCGTCGGCGCGAAAACCGAGTGCTCTGAGATAGGGGATCACCTCTTCGGCGGCCTGTTTGCGCTTTGCGGCGGCCGCGGCCTCCCGCACCTGCTGTCGCTTGCGGTCCATGAACCCGGCGCCAAACGTGCACCCCGCGCCGTACTGATTGTGCGCCCTGCACCTGAGCCGCATGCCTTCCACGGTGGCCTGGCCCCCGCAAGCCACCGGCTCGATGTGATCGAACTCGAGTCTCGTGCGCGCCGGACAGCGCCGGCCGCTGTCGCTCCGGAACGTGCACTGGTCCTGATCCCGCTCCCGGACCGCGCGCTTCACCGCGGCGGGGATATGGCGGGGGTTCAAAGACGAGCGACCACGCCTGCGAGGCCGGTCCGTCGCAGCGAACTTGCGCCGCTCTAGATGCCGCACCAGCAGCCTGAGCGCACGGGTGAGAACCTGGGCAATGTCGCTGGAGTTGAGCTGATGCCCGAGCAGGGCCTGGGCCTGACGGAGCAGGTCGTAGGTCTCCTGATCGACCGTGGGCTGGAGCGCATAGCGCTGCCGCGAGAGGGGCGCAAGCTTCTGGGGCGCATGCTCCTCCGCTCGTTCAGACGCAGGTGGCTCAACACGCCCCAGGGTGTGTTGAGCTGCCATCACCAGCGCCGGCTGTAACGCGCTCATTGGCACCACCTGCTCGGGCAGGTCGGGCCGAGGGGAACGCTCCGCCAAGAGCTTCTCGATCTCGGCCTTGCTGCGGTGGGTGGCAGCAGTCAGCAGCTCGGCACCGTTCTCCGGCGTCAGGTGGAGAGCCAGCATCACGACCGCGCTCAGGTGCAGGCGGCCGTCGGCCACAGCGCCAAAGATCGCCGGGAAACGGCGCGCTGCCCGTGCGGCGTGGATACGCTTGAACGCCGCCTCTTCGGAGAGCTTGAGCTCATGGACACAATACGAGTACATCGACGGATGCGCCGCCGGCACGTAGAGCTTTCTCGCGTCGAACTCGGCAATGTGCGCGAGGAGAATTGCGGTGCTGGCGCGATCGCCTGCTACGGCCGCGGCGAGGTCGCGCGCCAGGGCGGCGTCGGAAACGTGGGACAGCGAGTACTTGCCCATGTCCGGTGACTCCGCGGGGGCGGGTCGCCGGGGGCACACGCATTCATATCATGCCCGATGTTGACGCCCAGAGAGCCGCGCACGCCTGATAACGCAGGCTTGGGCAGGAATTCTCCCGCCCCGGGCGGTTCAAGCTCCGCTGTGGGCTTCTCAGGGACGCTGGCGAGTGGCCAGCGTTGGCGCACCGCAAGTGCGAATGAGCGCGCATTTCTAGCGCGTCAAGGAGAATTTCTCGTCGGGACCGGGCAGCAACAGTTCAGACCGGGAACTTGGGTAACCATGTGCGGGCATCATCGGGCACGCAGGCGTCGCCGCCCACTCTACCGAAGTTGGACGTGTTACCCATGTGCCCGGTACGGGTTGTCAACCATGTGCCTTGTTGCAACGTTTTCTCTACCGTCCCAGCACGGCCCGGGTCTGCGCCACGACGTCGGCCAGCACGGGGTCGCGAGCCACGGCCGCGGGATCGACCGCCGCGAGCTCGCGGCTCGCGGTCGTGCCGTCCCCGGCCACCGCCGCGAGCAGCGCGAGATGCGCATGGAGCTGGGGCGCCGGGAGGCCGGCGCGCTGCGCCGCCTCGAGCGCCTCGCGGGCCTGCGGGAGCCGGCCGAGCTGGACCCGGAGGCGCACCAGCGCCGCCCAGGCGTCGGCACGCCGATCGTCGAGGCGCACCGCGTCGGCGAAGTAGCCCTCGGCCTCGGCGATGTGGCCGGCGCGCGCCGCCGACCAGCCCTGCGCGATCAGCGCGCCGGGATCGCCGCCGATGAGCCCGGGGAGCCGGGCATAGAGTGACGCGGCTTCCGCACTCCGGCCGCGTTCGTCGTACGCGCGGGCCAGCGCGCGCACCGACGCGGCGTCGTCCGGGACCTCGCGCACCGCGCGCTCGTAGTACCCGAGCGCCTCGTCGTCGCGGTGGAGCCGGGTGAGCGCGATCGCCAGGTTGAGATCGAGCTCGCCGCGCTCCGCGGCCCCGGTGGCGCCGGCGAGGTGCGGAAGCCGGCCGGAGCCCTGGATCGCCACTGCCTTCTCGAACTCGGCGAGCGCCAGATCGGGGCGGTCGTGCTCCAGCCAGCGCGCGCCCAGATCGGCGGCCAGCCCCCACTCGTATTTCTCGCGGCTCAGGCCCGGCGCGGGCAGGAATACCACGATGGCGCCGAGCGCCAGCATCCGGAGGAGCGCCGCCCGCTCGCGCGGCGCGAGCCGGCGCAGCGCCACGAGGCGCTCGAGCGTGAGCGCGGCCAGCAGCACCGCGGCCGGCACCAGGTGGTGCCGGTAGCGATCGGTGACGAAGAACGGGACGATGCCCGCGGTGACGCAGGCGACGGTGGCGACCAGGAACCCTCCCGGCCGCCCGCGCCGCGGGGCCATGAACAGGCCGGCGAGCGCGAGCGGGCCGATGAAGGCGAAGCTGCCGAGGAACGGCAGGCCGATCGGGCCGACCAGCGAGCGGAACTCGTCCACGTTCTCGACCTGCGGCACCTCGCGCCGGTTCCACAGCAGCAGAAGCTTGCGCCCGGCGAGCTGCAACGCCCGCCCCGGCTGGCGGCGCGCCCACTCCAGCGCCTGCGCGGCCCAGTAGCGTGAGCTGGCCGACGGCCCGAGGTCGAGGCCGCGGGTCTTCTTCAGGTATTCACGGCCGTCGAGATCGACCGCGCCGTCGCCGTGCTCCCCGACGATCACGTGCGTCTGAGAGCCGGTGATCCACACGAACCCGCCGGTCGCCTCGGGGTTGTTCCCCACGTAGAGGTTGTAGCCGAAGTTGTAGGTGAACGGGATCCATTCCCCCGACACCCGGTGGTTGCGCCACGCGATCGGCGCCGAGATCGCGAGGAACCCGGCGACCAGCGCCACGGCCCCGATCGCCGCGCGCCGACGGGTCGCGCCCGGCGGCACGATCACGAACGTCCCCGGAACGAGCAGCAGCACGGCGGTCGCGCGCCCGGCGGCGAGCAGGCCGATGAGCAGCCCGAGGGCCGCGGCCTGCCAGGGCGTGGCGCCCCGTGACCCGAGCCGCACCACCTGCCACAGCAGCAGGCACTCGAGGAAGAACAGCAGCGACTCCATCAGGATCAGGCCGTCCATGAAGACGCCCATGCCGAACAGCGCGACGATGAGGCCGATCGCGATCCCCACGCCCCGGTTCGTGAGCCGCCGCGCGGCGTCGGCGAGCAGGGCGACGCTGGCGGCGCCGAGCACGCTCTGCACCTCGAGCACGCCGCGGATCGGGAGATGGAACGCAGTGCGCAGCAGGGCAAGCACGTAGGCATAGAGCGGACCCATGAAGAACGGGTTCCGCCCCAGCGGCCCGTGCTGAATCAGGTAACCCGACCAGTCCCAGTAGATCTGACCGTCAGGGCCGAGACTGTCGCCGAGCGGCGTGCGCGAGAGCCGGGCGAGATAGAGCAGCCGCCACGCCCAGGCCAGCACCGCGATCGCGGCCAGCGCCAGCGGCCAGGCCGGCGGGCGCGGTCGCGCCGCGGGCCGGCGAGCGCCGGCACGAGCGACCGCCGCCGGCTTCGTCGCGCCGCCCCTCGCCATCATCGACGGCCGCGGCTAGATCGCCGCCCGCACCGACTCGAGCGTCGGCACCCGGCCGGCGGCGACGCGCGCGCGCGCGTCGGCATAGAGCCGCTCGTAGCCGTCGGCGCTCACCCGCCACGAGAAGTCGCGGCCCATGCCGTTGCGCTGAAGCGCCGTCCACAGCTCGGGCTGACGGTGGATCGCCAGCGCGCGCCGCAGCGCGCCCATCATCTCGTCGGGCTCGTAGCCCCCGAACCTGAACCCGGTGCCGCGACGCGACAGCACGTCGAACTCCTCGACGGTGTCGGCCAGTCCGCCCACCGCATGAACGACCGGCACGGTGCCGTAGCGCATGCTGTACATCTGGTTCAGCCCGCACGGCTCGTAGCGCGACGGCATGAGGAACAGATCGCTGCCCGCTTCGACCAGGTGGGCGAGGCGCTCGTCACGCTGCGGGCGGTAGGCGAGCCGGCCCGGGTGCCCGGCGGCCAGCCGGCGCAGCAGGTCCTCGTAGTTGGGCTGGCCCACGCCCAGCACCACCACCCGCGCCTCGAGCGCCAGAAGCTCCTCGGCCGCCTGCTCGATGAGATCGAATCCCTTCTGCTCCACCAGCCGCGACACCATGCCGATGATCGGCAGGTCGGGCACGCCGAAGCCGCAAGCCGCGGCCAGCGCGGCGCGGCAAGCCGCCTTGCCGTCGAGGTGATCGGCGTCGTAGCTCGCGGGCAGCGCCGGATCGGCGGCCGGGTTCCACTGCTCGACATCGATACCGTTCAGGATCCCGCGCAGGTCGGCGCCGCGGCGCGCCAGCACGCCCTCGAGCCCGAAGCCGAACTCGCCGCTCGACTGGATCTCGCGCGCGTAGCGCGGGCTCACGGTCGAGAGCAGGTCGGCGAACGCCAGCCCCACCTTCATGGTGTTGACCCGGCCCCAGAACTCGAACGGGCCGCGCGGCGTGAAGTGCTCGAGCGGGATGCCGGCGAGCCCCAGCACCCACGGATCGTAGAGGCCCTGATAGCCGACGTTGTGGATGGTGAACACCGTGGCCGCCTCCTGGAACGCCGTATGGACGCTGCTCTGCACCCGCACCAGGCACGGCACCCACGCCGCCTGATGGTCGTGGGCGTGGAGGATGTCGAAGCGCTCACCCAGTCGCTGCAGCCCCTCGAGCGCCGCGCGGCACAGGAACAGCCAGCGCTCGGCGTTGTCGGGCCACGCCGCGCCTGTCGCCGGATCGTCGTAGATGCCGGGCCGGTCGAAGAAGCGCCGCTCGCCGACGTGGTGGATCACCAGCACCTCGAGGCGCCCGCCCGGGTCGGTGGCGCGCTCGAAGCGGGCCGGCTCGCGGCCCATCCCCCACGGCACCTCGCAGCCGATCCACGGCTCGCGCCGCCAGCCCGCCGGCCACAGCAGGCCCCGGTAACCTGGCAGCACCACGCGGACGCGGTGGCCTCGCCGCGCCTGCTCGAGCGACAGCGCGCCCACCACGTCGGCCAGCCCGCCGACCTTGGCGAGCGGCGCGAGCTCGCTGGCGACGTGGACGATCGAGAGCCCGGACAAGGCGCGCTTCAGACTTCGACGGCGATCTCGCGCAGGTACTGCGCGGCGTCCTCGGGCGGGGTCGGGTTGATGTAGAAACCCGAGCCGATCTCGAATCCGGCGACGCGCGTCAGGGTGGGGGTGATCTCGAGGTGCCAGTGGTAGTACTCGAGATCGCCCTCGGCGACCGGCGAGGTGTGGAGGACGAAGTTGTAGGGCGGGCGGTCGAGGGCGCGGTTCAGGCGCTGCAGGGTGTCCTTGAGGATGGTGGCGAGCTCGACCATCTCCTCCTCGTCGGCCACCACCTGGAAAGAGGCGTCGTGGTGGCGGGGCAGGATCCAGGTTTCGAACGGCACCCGCGGGGCGAAGGGCTCGATGGCGAGGAAGCGGTCGTTCATGGTGACCACGCGCCGGCCGTTGGTGTCCTCGGTGTCCTGCTGGATGATGTCGCAGAACACGCAGCGCTCCTTGAGCTCGAAATAGCGGCGCGAGCCCTCCAGCTCCTCCATCAGGGTCTTGGGAATGATGGGGGTGGCGATCAGCTGGGTGTGCGTGTGCTCGAGCGTGGCCCCGGCGCCGGCCCCGTGGTTCTTGAAGATCAGGACGTAGCGGAAGCGGCGGTCGCGGTGGAGATCGAGGATGCGCTCGCGATAGGCCTTGAGCACCTCGACGATGTGGGGCACCGGCAGGTCGCACAGATCGAGGTCGTGATCCGGTCCCTCGATGATGACCTCGTGGGCGCCGACGCCGTTCATCTTGTCGTACAGCCCCTCGCCGCGCCGGTCGAGGGCCCCCTCGATCTGGAGCGCCGGGAACTTGTTGGGCACCACGCGCACCAGCCAGCCCGGGCCGTTGGGCTCGCCGCCCCCCGGGCGCTGAACGTAGACCTCGGGCGGGGTCTTGTCTTCGTTGCCGGGGTCGAAGGGGCAGTAGCCGGAGCTGCGCTCGAGCCTGACGGGCGCGAAGTTGGTGGGCCGGCGGCTGCGCTCGGTGGAGATGATCACCCAGCGTCCCACCACCGGGTCCTTGCGGAGCTCGGGCATGCTCCTCCTCGTCGCGTGGGTCTGGCGGGGGCGCGGCTCCCGGGCCGCAGCCGGCCGCGGAGCACGTGGAGCGCCCCGCAAACGCTCCAGTCTAGGCGGCGCCCGGCGCCAGGGTCAAGACGCGCCGCGGGCGGCGGGCGCGCCGGCCGCGACCTCGCCCGCCCCGCGCTCGGCGGCGCTGGCCTCGAACCAGGAGCGCAGCAGGCGCTCGTCGGCGGGGCTCATCGGCCGCTCGCGACGCCCCATGGAGATCCGCGCCGTGGCCAGGAACGGCTCGAGGCGGTGCTCGACCATCCGCTCACCGTCCCACCAGGCGAACGGCGGCACCGAACGCGGCGCGAACCGGCCGCCCCCGAACAGGTTGGAGCCCGAGCCGATGCTGGCGCCGGTGGGCAGCAGCGAGCCGATCCCGGTCTTGGTGTGGGCGCCGATGAACGCACCCACCTTGATCTGTCCGCTCTCGACCTCGCGCCCGTCCACCCAAACCCGTACGCTGCCGTAGTTGTTCTTGAGGTCGCTGGTCGTGGTGAGGGCGCCGAGGTTCACCCACTCGCCGATCAGGCTGTGCCCGACGAAGCCGTGGTGGCGCTTGTTGGCGAAGCCCTGCCACAGACTCGCCTCCACCTCGCCGGCGATGAAGCAGCGCGGGCCGATGGTCGAGCCACCGATCGCGCCGCCCAGAAGCTCGGCGCCGGTGCCGACCGCGCACGGCCCGCTGACCAGGGTGTGCGCCGCGACCCGCGCGCCGGCGCCGATCCGGATCGGGCCTCCGCGCGCGTCCAGCACCGCCTGCGCCTCGATGTGCGCGCCTTCGCCGATCGCGATCGCATCGGGCGACTCGAGGGCCGCGAGGCGGTGCACCGTGCCGCGCTGCTCGAACCCGCCGGCGGCGAGGTCGCCGGCCAGCGCCTCGGCGTTGTGCTGGAGCAGGTCCCAGGGCCAGGCGAGCAGCGTCGCCGTGACCTCCTCGCGCGCGCCGCCCAGCCCCTCGAGGAACGACTCGAAGCGCTCGCCGCGCCCCAGCCCCTGGCCGAGCTTCTCGATCGGCACCCGCGCCGCCACGATCCGCCCCCCCTGGGTGAGGAGCGCGGGCCCGTCACCCGAGCGCGCGCCCTCGAGCCACGGCCCCGGCAGCGCCGCGGCGTTGACCGCCAGCACCTCGCCCGGGCCCGCGAGGCGCTCGACCTCGGGCGCGGGACGCTCGCGCCAGGCCGCGAGCGGCGCCTCGCGCGCCTCGATCGCGAGCAGCGGGAGTGCCGCGGCCGCGCGCCAGCGCCGGGCGAGGCTCGAGCCGCCGAAGGCGAGCGCCGGGACGCAGGCCAGCTCGGTCAGGGGACGGAGCGAGCGCCAGTGCCGATCCTCGAACAGCAGCAGCGCGCGGATCACGGCTTGGCGGTCACCGCGGCGGATGGACGCGTGGTGACGAGGAAGGCGCCCTTGAGCCCGCTCTGCGCGGCGCGCGTCTTCAGCGCGTTCGCGGCGCCGCGGCTCATGCAGTCGCGCGCGCGCACCTTGAAGCGCTGCTGCTCGTGCTCGATCACGAACGGGGTGAGGAGCTGGGAGCTGGCGAGCTGGACCAGCGCATCGGCCTGGGCGCGGTCGGTCGGGGCTCCGACCTGGAGCCTGAAGCAGGTGTCGGGCGAAGCGCTGGCGGCGGCCGCCGCGGCGCCGCCCGCGCTCGCCGCAGCGGGCGGGATCGCGGCGCGGTCGGGCAGGCCCTGGGTCGCGGCACCGGCACCCTGCCCGAGGGGCGTGGTGGCCGCCGGCACCGGCACCGTGAGGCCCGCGGAGGTGTCGGGCGGCGCGGCCGTCGTGTCCGGGTGCTCCGCTCCGGTCTCCGCCGAGCCGCCGAGCGGCTCGGGGATGGTCTTGAGCACGGCGAGCGCCTCCGGTGATGGCGTGCTGTCGACCCGCGCCGCGACCGGATTGGTGGCGGACCCCGGCGCGGTGGCGGACCCGGGCGTGGGCGCGGCCTCGTGGTGCGCCGCCGGCGCCGGATGAGGCGCGGCGGCGGGCGTGGCGCCGGGCGCGGGTGAGACGTGCCCCAGCCCGCCGGCGCAGCCCGCGAGCGCCAGCGCGGTGAGCGCCGCGGCGGCCGCGGCCGCCACGCCGGGGCGCGGGCGCGGGGCACGACGGGGGCGCGCGCTCATCGCCCGTCCCCGCGGCCGCGCGCGCGCGCCGCCTCGCTCACCTGGCGCACCCGGTCGCTGCCGTCGAGCGGGCACACCAGCGTGTCGCCGTCGGAGTGCACCACGATCATGCGCTTGAGCCCCAGCGCCGCGGTGGTCGCCCGGCCC
>Ga0318513_10000072_pt1 | contig 18436 bp, 16 predicted proteins | sample GRESIP171b2f20_FD_203683 | JGI IMG/M metagenome (GOLD analysis project Ga0318513, IMG submission 203683) | Tropical soil microbial communities from Luquillo Experimental Forest, Puerto Rico - GRE.SIPMG.171b2f20 | ecosystem: Environmental > Terrestrial > Soil > Tropical forest > Bulk soil... | reverse complement strand
CGTTCCAGCCATCATGAGCATCCACAGCACGATACCGAGCGTTCCCTGGATATTTATGCAGACCGTCGTGTCCGCGGGGAACGTCCGCAATTGCCGCGTAGGGCGCGTCGGGCCAGGTGCGATCCGGCCAGTGCCGGCCGCCCGTTTACTCACAACGTAGACAGCCACATCGCCCGGTATCGAACCCCAGACCAGCCAGACCGCACTGAGTCCACCGGTCGGGAATCCCGCTACTGTTAGTGACAGCGACGGTCAGGGATAACGCGCGCCGAGCCGCCTAATAGAACCCGAGAGCGCTGCGGTTTGCCGTAGCGTTCGGGAGGCCCGGCGGGCTGGCTCCCGAACCGCCTGCCGGTCACGCTGGTGACCTGGCTTTATAACGAGGTGCCCAGCCTGCCGGGCCGTGTCGCGGCGTGGCTCGAAAGAGGCGCGAGCGCCAGCCCTGGTATTAGGCATGCCCGCCGCGGCCTTCCGGTTCGGTGAGACATGGTTGGGAGTGCTGATGGCGAACGTGATGATCGGGGTTGACCCGCATAAGGGCTCGCACACCGCGGTGGCGATCGGCGCAGGCGAGGAGCCGCTGGGCGAGCTGCGGGTGGACGCCTGCCCGTCCCAGGCGGAACAGCTGCGGGCGTGGGCGGTGGCGTGGCCGCAGCGGGCCTGGGCGATCGAGGGCGCGGCCGGGCTGGGGAATCTGCTGGCGCAGCAGCTGGTCGCCGCCGGTGAGCGGGTGCTGGATGTGCCGCCGAAGCTGGCCGCCCGGGTGCGGCTGTTGCAGGCCGGGGACACGAACAAGAACGACCCGAATGACGCCTACTCGGTGGCGGTGGCCGCGCTGCGGTCCAAGCTGGCGCGCCCGGTGCTCGCCGACGGTCACGCTGTCGTGCTGAAGGTCTGGGCGAAACGGCACCGGGACCTGGCCCGCTTGCGCAACCAGGCCTGCTGCCGGCTGCACGCGGTGCTGTGCGACCTGGTGCCCGGCGGGGTGCGCCGGGAGATCAGCGCCGGCCGAGCCGCCCGCCTCCTCGAGCAGGTCAGGCCAGCGGATGCGGTCACCACGGCGCGCTGCGAGCTGGCCGGCGAGTTCCTCGCCGACATCCGCCGCCTCGATGCCCAGCTGCGCGAGTGCCACAACAAGCTCGCCGCCGCCGTCCGGGCCTCAGGCACCAGCCTGACCGGCCTGTTCGGCGTCGGCCCGGTGATCGCCGGCACCGTGATCGGCGACGTCCGCCACGTGTTCCGGTTCCCTCGCCGGGACCACTTCGCCTCCTGGAACGGCACCGCCCCGGTCGAGGTCTCCTCGGGGGACCGGAGGAAGGTCTACCGGCTGTCGCTGCGCGGCAACCGGCGGGTCAACCACGCGATCCACATGGCCGCGATCAGCCAGATCCGGCACAAGCACAGCGACGGCCGGGCCTTCTATGAGAAGAAACTGGCCGAGGGCAAGACACACAAGGAGGCACTGCGGGCGCTCAAGCGCCGGATCAGCGACGCGATCTACGCCGCCCTGGCCGCCGACGCCCGGCGCGCGGCAAGCGCATGCTCCAAGAGCCCGGGAGGGCAACCGGGGGACCACTCTGCATCCAGGGCGGCCGGCTCACACCCCGCACACCGGCACTTCGGGCAAGCCACTCCCGGGCCTGCCCCCACGATACGGCCCGGCGCTAACTCAAGTCGCGCCCCGACTCAGCCGAACCGAGCCCGCCGCCGAGCTGCGCACTCTCCGGCAAGTTCGAAGAAACCCCCTGCAACTACTTGACACCGGCAGCAAAGAGGACTCGTTATGATCGGCTTGTTCGCTGTTCAGCATGATCGTGAGATTTGCGCAGAGATGGATGATCTGGGCGCCTGTCGTTTGTATCGCTCCATGGCAGCGTGCTGGGTACGCGTAGCCTCCGCATCGTCGGGGTGCCCATCGGCCCGGTTTCTAACCGGGCCGACAGAAGCCCCTCCGGCTCGAAACCATGCTCCGATCTGGCGGGTCTGGAGAACGTGGATAGCCTTGGCCAGCTGCCCGGCCCGCCACGGGCAGTAGCGGAGTTTGCGCAGGATGCGCCAGGTTTTGAGCTGGGGTGTTGGCGTGCTCGCCGGGAGCGCGTAGCGTGGCGTGGGCACGGTTGGCGGCCGTCTGCGATTCCGGCTTGTTCCATCCCCTTGGACGGGGTGCGGATGTAGCCACCGGCGCCGTGGTAGCCCTTGCCCGCCAGCACGACCAGCCCGGCGACGGCCAGCCCCCGCACGATGCCCCAGATCCGGGCGGCCTTCAGGTCATGCACCGCACCAGGCAGCCGGCCGGACGCCCGCGCCTGGTGTTTGTGGGCGCCGCCGGATGCGTCTTCCTGCCTGCGGCTGAGGTTATTTAAACTCTCGGACGGTTATGGTTCGTCCAGTGGGACCGGCCGAAGATCTCATACGAGAACAGGCCGCTGGGTGCCGGCCACTTCTGGCCGGGTGGGAGCTGCGTGTACCGGAGTTCCTCCGCCTGCGGAAGACCGGTTGCGGGGTCGATGACGAGGACCTGCTGGACGGTGCATGAGGTGAATAGCACCCGCCTGGCGGCGGTGCGGGACATCCCGTTGCCGCAGTTCGCATACCTTCCGGCGTAGGCGACCGCGGCCCCGTGTTTCCCCGAGACGTCCTTGACCGTGCCCAGGCTCTGTATCCCGGGCAAGGCGGCGAGCATCCGATACAGCGCAGACCGTACCGCCGGCGTGACCGGCATCTGCAGCACCGGCGGCACGGCCTGGAGAAGATAGGCACTTTGGCTGACTCGCGGATAATCCGACGACCCCGTCAAAAGCAGTTCCTTCAGCCTGGCCGGGTCGGCTGGCAGCGCGAGCAGCCGCCGCAGCGACAGGGCCTTATCGCCGACCAGGAACGGCTGGGACCCGTAGGTGGCCCACCCGGCGGTCAGCTTGCCAGGGGCGGCGCTGAGCGGCAGCAACCGGGCGTCGCCTGGGACCCCGTACGGATCGGCCAGGGCGGTGTCCTGACCGATCTGTTTCCATTCCGTAGGCGAGCCGCCGCGGCGCCACGCCGCCTGGTCGCTGGGGGAAGCCGGCCGCGCCCACAGCGCCTGGGCTAGGTACGGGCTCCCCTCCCGCGGCGACCGCGCCGCCCAGGATTGGACGCCGACCTCCTCCAGCACCAGGTAAGGGTCGCCTGCCGGGCCGACCCTGAGGAAGTTCCCTACGGTGCCGGATGTCACCCAATACCGGCCAGCGGCGCGCTGCACGGCCCGGGCGGTGGCGGGGCCGCCGGCCCGTTGCTGGCCTGCGCCGGTGACCGTGCGGGCAGGCGGGCGGGACCCATCCCCGGCCGCCATCGCGTATCCGGCCACGGCGCAGGCAAGCGCCAGTACGGCCACCGCACCGGTGCGGGACTGCCGGCGCCGCTGACGGCGACGCGCCTCACGGATGACCGCATCCGCCTCCGCGACAGCGGCCCTGGCCTCCTCGCTTATCGTGTGCCGCCGGCTGGCCTCATTGATCTCCATGTGGTCTCCTATGGCACCTGCTGGACGATCTTCACAAGCTCCTCTGGCCCGGGCCCGGCCGCCCGCGAGCGGGTCACGCTCCTCATGGTGCTAGTATAAAGCTACTATGATTAGTACCACTAGCCCGATCCTGGGCGGGGTCGACCACCGCGACCCGACCCCGCTGCACCAGCAGGTCGCCGCGGAGGTCCGCCGCGCCATCGCCGACGGCCAGGCCGCCCCGGGCGAGCGGCTGCCCCCCGCCCGGGACCTGGCCGCGGTGCTCGGGGTGAACCGCAACACCGTGCTGCGGGCGCTGCGGCTGCTGCGCGAGGAGGGCCTGCTGGAGTTCCGCCGCGGCCGCGGCATCACCGTGGCCGGCACCCCGCAGCGCGGCGCCGTGCTCGCCACGGCGCGGGAACTGGTGCGGCTGGCCCGCCAGCACGGCTACCGGCGCGAGGAGCTCATCCAGATCATCGAAAGCCTGCCCTAGCCCACCGGCGCCCACGAAGGCCCAGGCGGCGCCCCGAGGAGGAGGCGAAATTGCGCGCACACCCGTCACTGGCGCCGCGTGCTGGGCAGGGCTGTGAACAGACAGCCGGACATGCGTAGCAGCGCCGCCAGGGGCACGCCTGGCGCGAGCCTGGCGGCAGACGCGGACCAGCCGGCAGGCAGGCTCGCCAGCGCCGGCCGCGACGCAGCCGGGGAGCTGTTCACCGCCTGCTACCCGCGGCTAGCCGGCTGGGTCCGGCGGCTGGTCAACACCGACGAGGACGCGCACGACATCGCCGCCGAGGCGTTCGCCCGGCTGCTGAGCCGCTGGTCCCGGGTAGCCAATCCCCACGGTTACCTGTACATGATTGCCGCCAACCTGGTCAGTGACCACTGGCGCAAGACCGGCAGAGAACAGCGCGCGGTCGGCAAACTGGCTGGCGCCGCCGCCGGGACCTCCTATCACCAGGCGCAGGAGGTGGACGTGCGGGCGCTGATCGAGGCACTGCCGCCGCGGCTGCGCGCCGCGTTCCTGCTCCACCACTACGCCGGCTTTGAGGTCCGGCAAATCGCCGCAATGACGGGCAGGCCAGAAGGCACCATCAAGGCCGATCTGTACCACGCGCGCCTACGGCTGAAAGCAGCCCTCGCCGACACGGGAGGTGATCCCGCGCCAGGGGCGGTGACTGGCTCCGGTGGCCATGTCACCGGCCTCGGCTGAACCACCTGGCGGCGGCCACATCAACACTGTGAAACCACGCCCGGCCACCCAGGAATGCTCACACGGCTAACGTGGCCGCCCGATGCAGGCAATTCCCTCCTGTTGCGCGCCGACCCCAGCGGCATCACGGTCACCTGCGGGACGAGGCGGCGAACGACCGGAACCTGACGCGCCGGCCCGGTGCCAGGCGTCGCGGCCGGCGCGACCCGCAAGATCACCGAATGGCGGCTGGACCGCGACCGCCTGACCGCCGTCATCGCGACGGTGGCGCCGGGAATCCCCATCCTCGATGCCGGTACGGGCGCCAGGCCGGGCGTGGAAGGGCCGGGCCGGCCAGCCAGCCCGCCAGAACTCGGACCTGCGGATTAAACAGGCGGCGCTGCCATCTGCCCGTTCCAGGCCAACAGGCCAAGATGCCTCGCGGCCGCACGAACGAATGCCGGAGCCTGCCCGAGCTGATGGTGTAAGGCTCGGGTGGGGGTTTACCAGACCGGCCACGAGCCGAAGCCCAGGCTCTGTAGCGAGGGCGCGCCCGGCAGCGGCGTGAAGCGGCTCCCGGACACGACGCCGAACTCGATCGGATTGCCAGCGTCGCGGCCGTGTTTGCCGAGGGGTACCGGGGGCCCCGGGCGGTGCGCCACGACGATGAGCTTGCTTCCGGAATGGTTGCTCCACAGCACGTCCTGGACCTGGCCTGGGTACAACCCCGGCAGCTGCTGCGGGTACAGCACCCGCGTCACGGTGCCGGTGGACGCGGCGAACTCGGTGAAGGCCAGCTCCGAGTGCAGCGGCTTTGGGGTGACGCTGGCAGTCGCGGCGACGATCTTGCTGCCATCCGGGGTGATGATCGCGCTGTAGCCGAAGATGACGTTGGTGATATGGCCGTGGGTGTAGTGGAAGGTCTCGGCGTCGTGGCGCCACTGCAGCGCCAGCTTGCTGTCGCGCTGCAGGCTGCTGCCCGGCGCTGCGGTGTCAAGCAGCCGGACGTCGATGCTGTCGCCCGCCCACTGCTGGAACGCGACCGTCCCGTCCGCGGCCCAGGACAGCACCTCGCCGCTGCCGCCGGCGTTGTTGGTGATGGGCGGCCCGCCCGGCCACGTCCACACCCGTTCGGCGCCGGTGGCCAGCGTGACCACCTCGATCGCCGGGGGCGGGCCGCCGCCGCCGCGCACCGCCAGCGCGAGCTTGCTGCCGTCGGGGGAGAGCGCGGCATACTCGGCCTCGTTGCCACGCAGCGCCGGGATGCGCTGCGCCGTGAGCCGGGCACCGCCGGGCCCGATCCGCAGCAGGAAGAAGCTCGGGGGGCCGTTATTGAAGAACTTCCCGCCGTCCCGGCGGATGATGGTCAGCCGCGCCGCGGACAGCACGAACTCGCGCCCGTTGCCGCTGGCGGCCACAAGGCCGAACACGCGGTACGGCCGGGGCGGCGAGAGCGTCGCCACGACGGCCCCGGTCGCGGTGGCGCGGACGACGGCCCGCCTCCCCGCTGAGCCGGTGAGCGTGATGTAGTAGGCGGGCAGCCCGCTGAGCGGGCTTGCGGCCGCTGGCCGTGGGTGGTGGTGCCGGTGACCGTGGATGATCCCGGACACGGCCACCGAGGTGCCGATGGCGGCGGCGACCGCCACCGCGGCGGCCACGGGCGCCAGCCAGCCCCGCAGGCTCGGCCCGCCGCGCCACGCGCCAGCGGCCCCCGTGCGCTCGGGCAGCACCAGCGGCGGTGCGCTGCCCGGCGGCACGGTGCGTGCCGCAGCCCTGGTGGCTGCCCGGAGACGATCCTCGACGGTGCTCATCTGCCTGCCTCCCCTGCGCGCGCTTGGATGGCGTCGGGAGGCAGGTCCCCGGCACCTGGGCACGGCTGCGGTCCTTCGGGTCCTCGTGGCGGCCGGCTCGGCGCCCGCCGCCTCCCCCCGAAACCGGCGGGGGCGGACGGAGGGTGTCTCATCGGACCTCCCTTACCTGACGTCCGAGCGCGGCGAGCGCGCGCGACGTGGTGGACTTGACGGTCCCCTGGCTGACGCCCATGACCGTGGCGATCTCCGGCTCGTCCAGTTCGAGGTAGAACCGGAGCACCAGGGCTTCCCGCTGCCGGGCGGGCAGCGCCTGCAGCGCGGCCAGCACCTCGCGATGCTCCTCCCCCAGCAGGGCCGAGGCCTCCGCCGACTCGGTGGTGTCCCACCCCGAGGCACCCCCGGCGGGCCGGTCGTGCCGGGTGCGACGGCGGCGCAGGGCCGAACGGCACCCGTTGAGGACCGACGACCGCAGGTACGGCAGCGCCTTGGCCGGGTCGCTGAGCCGGGCCCAATGCCGGAATAGCCCGCAGAACGCTTCCTGCACTACGTCCTCGGCGGCGGCACGGTCCCCCAGCATGACCACCCCGAGCCGGATCATCGCGACCGCGTGGAGCTCGTAAAGGCCGGCGATCGCCTCCCGCGCCTCGGCCTGCCGGTCCTGCGCCCGCACCCGGGCCGGGTCCCGCGTCACATCCGTTCCCACATATAAGAGACGCGCCCGCCGCCGCACGGTTGCCTGCCGCCCGGCGACCCGGGGTCGCTCCAGGCGGCCCTGTCTGCCTCATCCTGGAGCGCGGGGCTAACCGGATGACAGGCCCGCCTGGCGGGGCCATCATGGCCGGGTGGACCTGGACGGGTTTGTCCGGGACGGGTATGTGGCCATCCGCGGGGCGGTGGACGCGGGGACGGCGGCGGCGTGCCGGGAGCTGATCTGGGCGGCGATGGAACGCCGCGGCGTCCGCCAGGATGACCCCGGCAGCTGGCCCCCGCTGGTGGAGGGCATGGACGACCTCACGGGCGAGCCGCTCCTGGCGGCGTACACCGCGCCGGCGCTGACCGCCGCCTACGACCAGCTGATCGGGCCGGGGCGGTGGGAGCGCGCCATGCGCTCGGTGCGCTCGGCGGATATCGGGCAGAGTGTGGTGGTGCGGTTCCCGGCCGAGGATGAACGGGCCAACGCCGGGTATCACATCGAGGGGAGCTACGACGCGCCGGACGGGTCCAGCGCGGGCTGGGTGAACATCCGGTCCAGGAACCGCGGGCTGCTGGCGCTGATCTTGTTCACCGACGTCTTCCAGGCCGGGTCTGCCTGGCGGATTCGGGCGGCGGCCAGCCGGATCTCGTGCGGGCCGATGGTGATCGTCCGGCCACCGTGGGAGGTGGTGCACTGGGCTGCCAGCGGGCAGGTGCGGCAGGCCACGCCGAACCTGGCCGTCCCGACACCCCGCCCGGCTGGGGCGCCGATGGGCATGGTGATGCCCGCGGGGCAGGTGACGGTCCCGGCGTGCAGGTCGATGCCGAAGCGGTCCTTGGGAAAGTGGCCCTTCGGCGCGGGCGGCGGCTGCACCTTGATGCCGGCGCGCAGGCCGGCATCTTCCACCCTTTCCAGCAGCTCGCCCGATCCGTAGGCGGCATCGCCGTATACCGCCGCCCCGCCCTCGCCCGCCGGGCCGGCACTGTCCTGACCGGCGGCCAGCAGGTCAGCCAGCAGGCCGGCAGCCGCCTCGGCGTCCCCGCTGTTGCCTGGCGTGACGGCAGTAGCGGTGATGAGCTCCGAGTCCGGGTCGACCGCGATGTGCCCCTTATAGCCGTCAAACCCGCGGGCGGCGGTCTTGCGCCCGTGCCGGGCCTGCGGGTCGACAGTCGAGATAACCCTGTCCCCGGCGACCTGCCGGGCGATCCGGAACACGCCGTCAGCGTCCTCCTCCAGGTCCTGCCCGGTCACGGTGGCCAGCAGCTCCGCTGCCTGCGCCAGCACCAGGTCCAGCTCTCGCCCGTCCAGGGCAGCCAGCAGCGCCCCGGCGTCGCGGGCCAGCGCGTCCACCAGCTCCTCACGGGCGGCCGGGTCGTCGAAATCACACACCGGCTTTCCCGCGGACGCATAATCGTCATCACGCGCCAGCAGCCCGCGCAGCTGCACGCCCAGCTCGCCGTCACAGGCTCGCAGCAGCCCGCGGATCGCCGAACGGACCAGTGTCACGGTGTCCATCGTGGCTACCGCGTCATACAGCGGGGTGGAATCCAGCACCCGCCGCCGCCCCGCCAGCCCAGCCGCCCTCGCCGCGTCCAGGATCACCTCGAAGATCCGGTTCGGGTTCTGCGAGCGGGCCAGCCGGGCGCGCATATCGACCAGCACGGTATGCACGAACCCCGGATAGTCGAAGTCCAGCCCCCGGCCGCGTACTTCCACCGCGCGTCGAAGCTGAACCGGTCCACCGCCTCCCGGTCCGACAGCCCCTCAATCCGCTGCAGCACCATCACCACCGCCACGATCATCGGCGGTACCGACCGGCGGCCCACGTCGTCAAACAGGTCGGCGAACATCTCATCGGGGAACAGCGTGAAGCACTCCCGATGCAAGATCCCGTAGATCGAGCCCGGCGACACCCGCCCCTCGCAATAAGCCGCCGTGGTCCGGAACAGGTCAGGCTGCCTCGGCGCCAGGCCCAGCGTCATCGACCACTCCCGCAAGAAGCCCTGCAACTACAGCAATTCTCCCGGAATGATCAACTAATCCGATGGACCGCCACGTACGAAAAACACCAGCCACCTAGGTCTTGCTGCGCGTGACGGTAGCTAGTAGCAACGTAACGCGCTGCAGCTCCGGGGGCATGGCGGCCGGAACGCGAACAGGCTTATGATGCTAATGTATCTAGCACTAATCCCACGTTGCGGATCGATCACTCTGGCCCTGTGCCGCTGCATGAGCAGGTCGCTGCGGCTATCCGCCAGGCGATCGCCGAGGGTGAGGCCCGCCCGGGAGAGCGGCTGCCGCCAGCCAGAGACTTGGCCGCGGTGCTCGGGGTGAACGCCAACACCGTGTTCCGGGCGCTGCGGGCGCTGCGGGAGGAGGGGCTGGTGGAGTTTCGCCGCGGCCGCGGGGTTTCTGTTACCGGGATCGCGCCGCGGCGCAGCCCGGTGGTGGCCAAGGCGCGCGAGCTGGTGGCGTTGGCCCGGCGGTGCGGGTACCGGCCGCAGGTGCTGGCGGAGATCATCGAGCGGGTGTCGGTGGAGTTGCCATGATCGCCCTGTCCGGGCTGGCGCCCGATCCCCGCGCAGAAGCCGAGGCGCTGATCCAGGAGGCGCGCAGGCGCCGGCGCCGCCGCAATCTTCTGGCCTGTCTGGCGGTCGTGGTGCTGGCTGGCGTGGCGGGCGCCATGGTCAGCCATTTCGGGCCGTCCGGCCGGTCGCGAGGCCCCGCGTTCCTCACCGCGCGCGGGGACGGGCCAGCGAGGTACTCCAGCGCGCCCGGTTACTACGCCTACACCGTGCGGGGGGACATCTACAACTACACCTCGGGCCTCACGCAGTACTCCATGGGGGTGCCGGGCCGCTACCTCAAGATCCGCGCCACCGCTACCGGGAAGCTGCTGGCCACCATCAGCCCGCCCGGGCCGGATAACGACTTCGGCCCGCTCACCGCCGACGCCAGCGGGCACACGTTCGTGTTCGCGGCGCGGCGCATTTGGGAGCGCAACGCGGGCCCGTCACCCAGGCTCGCCGGGCGCGACCTGCGGACCCCGGTGAGGTTCCTGGTGGCGCACATCACCCCGGCGGGCCACCTGCAGCGGGCCGTGCTGTCCCTCCCGGAACCGGTGACGCCGGTGCAGCTGCCCAGCATCGCCCTGTCCCCGGATGGGACGAGGCTGGCCGTGGCGTTCGGCGGCCGCGGGCACACCGCGGCCGTGCAGGTGATCACGCTTGCCACCGGCCACGCGCGGCAATGGGTCGTGCCCCACTCGCCGTGGACACCGGTGCTCGGCGGGGAGGGCGCCTGGACGGCTAATGGGCGGACGCTGGCGTTCGAGCAGGAGTCCATTCCGCCGCCCCGGGTCCTCAGGCTGCTCCCCGCGCCCGGGATCACCCGGGTGCGCCTGCTTGACACCGCCGCGCCGGGCACCAGCCTGGCCGCCAGCAAGCTCCTCGTGCTGCGCCCCCCCGCGGGTGAGTCCGCACCGGCACGGCCCTTTCTCACCCCGGATGGCACCAGGCTGATCGCCCCGGCCGGGACGCTCGGGCGGCAATCGCGGAACGGCTCCTGGCACGGAGAACTCGCCGTGTACTCCGCCCGCACCGGCGCGCTGCTCTCCCCGGTGGCGCCCTGGGCCTGGCGGTGGCCCTCTCCCCCGGGTCGAGGCGGCAACCCTGACCAGACCGTCGCGTGGTCTGACCGCACCGGCAGCCAGCTCATCATCTTGCAGCCCCGCGGTGACCTCAACATCCTGGCCGCCGTGGCCGGAAACACCGTCACCCAGGCAGGGGCGAAGGTCCTGCCGCTGCAGCCTTCGGGGTACCAGGAACTGCAATATGCCCTGCGCATTGCCCCCCAGATGGCCTGGTAGCACCAGCAATCGACGGCCTGCCCGGAACCTAGGCGGGCCAGCTGACGTCGAAACAATGATTCCACCGGCCAGGGCTCCGTAGGGAGATGGAAGTGGCCAGAACCACCACCGCGGTGCGGTGCGGCGGCGGAGCGGTGTTGACATGTGTCGTCGCGCTCGCTGGCGTCGTGGCGACCGCGTGTGGCACCGCTGGCCCGGTGCAGCCTGGCGCGGCACCGCCGGCTTCGGTCACCGGCCGGCCGGCCGTCCCGCCCGGCGGCTCGCCCGCCGAGGCCCGGGCAGTGGGCAGGCGGATGCTCGCGCGCCTGATCCTGCCTCCCGGCTCTCGCCGGATCGGGCCGCCGCGATCCCAGCCGCCGCAGTTGGTACTGATCGGCGGCCAGAACGTGGTCGACGTGCGCAGGTTCTACTGGCTGCCGCTGCCCGGGGAAGCAGCAGCCAGCTTCCTGCAGCATCACCCGCCCGCCGGGACCGGCGTCTCCGGGACTGGCTCAGGGGAGGCCTTCGTGGAGGTGCAGTACTCGCTCACCGCACCCCCGGCCGGCCTGGACACCTACGGCAGCATGCTCCTGGCGACCCTGGCGGCGGGCCCCCATGGCGGCACGCTGCTGCGCGCCGACGCCGAGCTGACCTGGTACCCGCCCCGGTCGGCGGCGGAGTACCTGCCGCCCTCCGGCTACCACTCCGTCACGGTGACCGCCACCGTCCCCAGCCCCCAGGGGCGGGCCGGGCCGCGCACCATCACCCGCGTCATCACCAGCCGGGCCGTCATCGCCAGGCTGGCCCGGCTGCTCGATAGCCTGCACGCCACCCCGCCGTGGACCGGAAGCTGCCCGGCCCTGCTGCCGCAGTTCCAGATCGTGTTCGCGCCCACCAGGACCGGGAACAGCACGGCGGGCCCGGTGTCGGTCACCCCATCGGGATGCCGTGGCGAGCTCCTCACCACCGGCGGCATGCCACAGCCGGCCCTCGAAGACATCGGCAGCACGCGGCTGCTCGCGGCCATCGGCCCGCTGCTGGATGTGCACCGCCACGTGCTGGGCACCGCTGTCGGTTCCCACGCAAGCGACGAGCCGGTCGTATGACGCTGCGGCCCCGACGAACGTCACTGACAGTAACGCCCGGACACTGATCGCTAACGCCGATCTGTACGTCGGCACCCCGCCTGGTGCTCGCTAGCAGCGGCGCCCAGAACCGGCTAATCCGTGCCGTGAACCGTCCCGGAGTTTCCGGAGGCTCCATCTCGTGAGAGGAAGATGAGCCGTGGGACGTCGAGCAACGAACTATCCGCTGGAGCTGCGTGAGCGTCAGTCCGGATGGTCGCCGAGGTGCGGCTGGTGGCCGGGCGCGTCTAGAAGGGTCATCGGCCCAAAGAACGCCTACCAGGCGATCTGAACGCTCTGGTAGGTGCCATTGGGGATCGGGGTGAACGTGTTCCCGGTGAGGACGCCAAGGATGGTGTCGGGGCCATAGGGGGTTGGCTTGCCGCGGGGGTCCGAGACGACGAGCGCCTGGCCGCCTGGGCCTGCCCACAGCACGGTCTGCCGGTCCACCTCCTGCGGGCCGCCGGCCGGGAACTGGTTCGGGGAGAACTGGTCCTCGGACAGGATCGGCTGTCCGGTGCGGGCGGAGAACTCGGTGATCCCCTGCGGGGTGGCGGTGACGATCCTGGTGCCGTCGGGGGTGAGGAGCGTGTTGAGGCCGAAGGCTCCGCCGCTGGGGAAGGTGAGGACGATGGTGGAGGACGCCAGGCTGGTGCCGGGCGCGTTGGTGTTGAGCAGCCGGATGTTCGTGGCCCCCGGGGCCAGGTCCCGGTAGGCGCCAAGCGTGTGCGCTGCGAGCGCGATCGTGATCGCGGACGCGGCGATGGTCCAGGCCAGTAGGTCAGCGTGCCGCAGACGGACGTACCGCGTCACGATTATCCCGGTGAGCACGGCCGCGGCGAGGGTGCCGGCGACCGCGGCTAGAAACGAGAGGGACAGTGCTCCCCCGCCGCCGTTCCGCTGCTGGAACGCCAGCGTCGTCCCGCCCGTGGTCCAGGAGAAGATCTGGCCGATCGGCTTGTTGTTGCCGATCCAGCCGCCGCCGGGCCATGTCCAGGACCGGACCGCCCCGGTGGCGACGTTGACGACCTGGATGGACTGGCGGAGGTCCAGGGCGAGCCTGGTGCCGTCGGGGGACACGGTCATCCCGGCGAGCTGGGCGGAGGGGATCGTTTCCGGGACGGCCAGGCGGGCCAGCTTGGCCGTGTGGGTGGCCGGGTCGAAGGTCATCCGGAAGAACGCCGTGGGGGTGGTGTTGTCCCGGTTCTCGGCGGGCATCCCGGCCTGGCCAGAGGCGATGGGCCAGTACCGCTGGGCGGCCAGGACGAAGGTGCGGTCGTCGCCGGCGGCGCTCACCCAGGTGAAGATCTGGTAGGGCGGGGGCGGGGTGACCGTGGCGAGCACGTGCCCGGTGAGAGTCGAGCGCACTGCCACGGCCTCGCCGCCCATCACCTGGACGGGGGCGGTCAGGGTCAGCTCGGCGAAGAAGGGGGGCACCTGACGCAGCGCCGCGGGGCCCAGCGCCGCCGGGCGCAGTGCGGCCGGGGAGGAGTGGGACTGTGCGGCCGGGCCTGGGCCGGCCGGGTGGGCGCGGCCGTGGAACGCGGCACCGATGGCCAGCGAGGCGGCGACCACACAGGTGACCGCGGCGACAGCGGCCAGGGGCACGAGCAGGCCAGACCACTTCCTGCGCCGACCGGGAGGCACGGACGTGGCCTCGAGGGCGTGGAGCAGCTCTGGCGCGCCCGGCGCTTCCTGGTCGTGGCTGGCCATCACCTGGCGAAGGGTGTCTTCGATGCCGCTCACCGCTGATCTTCCTTTCCGATGCCGGCGGGCACGGCCCGCTGCCGCAAGACGGCCAGCCCGCGACTGGCCAGGCTGCGCACGCTCGCCTCGCGGCAGCCGAGCAGCGCCGCGATCTGGTGGTCAGGCAGGTCCTCGTAGTACCGCAGCACCAGCGCCGCACGCTGCCGCGCACTCAGCGCCCCCAGTGCCGCCCAGAGCTGCGCCCGGTCGGCGATCTGGTCTTCTGGTCTGCCGGCCACTGGCTGTTCGGGCATCCTGTCGGTCACCACCTCGCCGCTGCTGCGCAGCCGCCGGCCGCGCAGATATTCATTGATCACCGCCCGGCGCAGGTAGGCATACCAGTCCTCGGGTGGAAGGCCGCGGCGGCGTATCGAGCGATAGACCCGCAATAGGGCGTCCTGCACCAGGTCTTGCGCTGCCACCCGGTCGTGGGTCAGCTGATAGGCAACCCGCAGCAGCCGGTCACCAGAATGTGTGACCAGCTCCGCCAGCGCGTCATCAAGATCCACGCCACCACCTCGGGCCTACCCAGATGATGCGCCAGCCGCGCCCATCTGTTGCGTGTACCGGTGGCCATCAGATAACGGTGACGATTCCTACGGCGCGCACTAACGCGTCACACGTCGGGTGGGAGCAGGCCCGCCGCGGCCTCTTGACGAACGCTGGTTGCACGCTACGCGCCCCGCACAATCCGATTGGCCACCACCCGCCAGCGGCCAGCCGGCCAGCCGCCACCAGCCACAGCCACGAGCCATAACTGAGTGATCTGCGCCGTCCGATCACCCGGCCTGGACGATGTACCGCCGAGCGCATAGTCGGCGATCCGGCGTGCTCCTCGGTGAAGGGTGCCACTCCGGGTGGGTAGCTCCATGTGACGTTGCGTGATCACGCGGGCGGGTCTAACGGTGAGCTGAATCATCGTCGCTGGGACCTTGGCAGGCCCAGCCTCCGGGTCTCAGCCCGACCCCGGAGGTGCCCGATGACCACGACCCCGTCCGCTGCCCTCGTCCAGGTTGCGCCGGCGTTCACCAACACCGAGCGGCTGGCGCTCGCCGGATTCCTGGCCGGCTACAGCGGCCTGACCCGCGAAGCCTACGAGCTGGATCTGCGCCAGTATGCGAGCTGGTGCCACCAGCACCACCTGCGTCTCTTCCAGGCCCGCCGTGCCGACATCGAGTGCTTCGCCCGCGATCTGGAGGCCCGCGGCCGTGCCCGGGCCATCATCACCCGGCGCCTGTGCACCGTCGCCGGGTTCTACCGGTACGCGGTGGAGGAAGACCTGCTGGATCATTCACCCGCGGCCCATGTCCGGCGCCCTCGGCTGGATTATGAGTCGCGCGCGACCGGGCTGGACCGCAACGAACTCGGTGCGCTGCTGGTCGCTGCGGGGCTCGGCTTGCCGGCCGAGCACGCGCTGGTCTCACTACTGGCGCTGAACGGGCTGCGCGTCTCTGAAGCCGCTGGCACCGACATCCAGGACATGGGCGTCGAGCGCGGGCACCGGACCTTGGTGATTACCCGCAAGGGCGGCAAGGTCGTCACCATCCCGCTGGCGCCACGCACGGCCCGGGCGATCGACCTGGCCGTCGGCGAGCGCGTGGAAGGGCCGATCTTCCTCAATGCCGACGGACAGCGGCTGGACCGGCACGCCGCCGCCCGGGTCGTCCGGCGGGCGACCCGCCGCGCCGGGATCATCAAGCCGGTTGGGCCGCACACGCTGCGGCATGCGTTCATCACCGCCGCCCTCGATGCTGGGGTGCCGCTGCGGGACGTGCAGGAAGCCGCCTCGCACGCCGACCCGCGGACAACGATGCGCTATGACCGGGCCCGCGGCAGTCTCGACCGGCACGCCACCTACATCGTCGCTGCCTACCTTGCCGGGGCTGCCCGGTAAGCAGCCAACTCCCCACGAGCAGACTCCGCCTGGCCGCTTGGCTGGGCCAGGCGGAGCCCAGGCGGCAAGCGCCCGGGTATGCGTGACCGATCGTGACCCGGACTGCGATCACGAACCGCCGATCTGGGCGGATGGCGGCGTCTCGGCGATCACCAGCCGAGGAGTGCAGATCTAGGCATTCGGGGCGTGGCCGGCGACCCGGCGAAGAGCGTGCTGTGGGCGGTGGCCTGGCCGGCCCAGCCGGAATCCGGCGATCCGCGGGCGTCGCCCGGCAAGGGCAACGACTACGCGGGCAGGTCGCGGCGGGACGTCAGCCCCCGGGTCGTCAGCCGGGCATGGGCGGGGTCGTTTCTGGGCCAGGGCGGCGGGACTTTCGCAGATGGACGTCCTCACTGTGCTTGTTATCGGCTTCCTATCCAGGCCGTCAGTGGTCTTCCTGGCGTTCCCGCCAGGCTGGCTACCATCGCCGCTAACTACATCTAGCCCGCCGCCGTCCGGACCCGGGTTCGCCCGCGGATACCACACCCACGCCGGTCCTGCGGATCGCGTGGCGTCTCCGGCCGCATCGGGTATGCGTGGCCAGCAGGCACTGGACTACCGCGCATTTCCGCAGGCAGGCGACCTGTCGTGTCTCACCAGGGGAACTTTCGGGCTAGGCCTGGTCCAGGCGGATGATGCCGCGTTCGAGGGCGGTGGTGACCGCGGCGGTGCGGTCGTTCACGCCGAGCTTGGCGTAGATGTGCACCAGGTGGGCCTTGGCGGTGGTGGCGCTGACGAACAGCTCGCTGGCGATCTCGCTGTTGCTCAGTCCGCGGGCGGCGAGCTGCAGGACTTCGATCTCGCGCGGGCTGAGCGGGTCGCCGGCGGGCGAGCGGACGCGCTGCATCAGCCGTTGGGCGATGGCGGGCGCGAGCGTGGTTTCGCCGCGTGCCGCCGCGCGCACCGCGCGGCTAATGTCCTCGTGCGGTGCGTCCTTGAGCAGGTAGCCGACGGCGCCGGCGTCGATCGCCCGGACGATGTCGGCGTCGGTGGCGTAGGTGGTGAGCACGAGCACCTGCGTCTTGGGGAGCTGCGCCTTGATCTGGGCGGTCGCGGACGCACCGTCGAGGCCGGGCATCTGCAGGTCCATCAGCACCACATCGGGGTGCTCGCGCAGCGCCAGCGCGACGGCTTCCGGGCCGCTGGATGCCTCGCCGGCCACGTCGAAACCTGGGTCGGGTTCGAGCATCCCTTTGATCCCGCTGCGCACGACAGGGTGGTCATCGGCGATCACTACCCGGACCACGCCGCTCATCACCGGCCTTGCCCGGCATCCGCGCGGCTTCGCGGGAGCGCGGCGGCCACCGTGGTGCCCTGCCCGGGCGCGGCCTCGACGGTGAGCGTGCCACCGTGGGCGGCCAGGCGCTCACGCATACCGGCCAGCCCGAACCCGCCGCCGGGCCCGTTGCCGACTGGTGCCGCGGGGTCGAAGCCGACCCCATCGTCGCGGACATCGAGCAAGGTCGCGTCGTCCAGGTAGCTGAGCGTGAGTCGCACCCGGTGCGCGCGGGCGTGCTTGCGCACGTTTGCCAGCGCTTCCTGCGCGACCCGCAGCAACGCCTCCTGCGCTTCCGGTGCGAGCTCGTGTTCCCCGCCGGTGACCGCGGCCTGGGTATCGATGCCGGTCTGGGCACCGAACTCGGTGGCCAGCTCGCCGAGCGCGCGCCCCAGTGAGCCGTGCTCCAGCACCTCGGGGCGGAGCGCCCAGATGGCGCGCCGCGCCTCGCCGAGGCTGGCGCGGGCCACCTGCCCGGCCTCCTCCAGCCGCCGCATCGCGGCCTGCGGCGAGATGCGGGCCTGGGCGCGGGCGGCTTCCGACAGCGTCACGATGCTCGCGAACCCTTGCGCCAAGGTGTCGTGGATCTCCCGCGCCAGCCGCTGGCGCTCGGCAAGCACACCCGCCCGGCGCTCGGAAGCGGCCAGCTCGCCACGGGCCGCCTCCAGCTCCTCAAGCAGCCGCTGGCGCTGCTCGCTCTGCTCGTGGATCGCCTGCGTCATCGCGACGAACAGGCCCAGCGCCAGGGTCACGGCCCCATAGAACACTAGGTTGAGCGGCTGGAAACCGTAACGTGCCGACGCCGTCGCCACCACCAGCGCGCTCACGGCGACGATCCGCGGGACCGCACGGCGGGGCGGCGCCGGGGCCGAGCAGGCCAGGTGGTAGGCGCTGAACATCAGCAACTGGAAGATCCAGTGCAGCACCAGCAGCGGCGTCCACAGCGCGGCGCCCACCGCCAGGCTGGGCAGCGCCGCCGCGCGGCTGCTCAGGGCACGGCCGGTGCGGACGACCTCGTGCCAGTACCAGGCCGCCAGGCCGGCCGCCAGCGCGAGCGTTGCCCCGCGCCGCGCGCCACTGCCCAGTTCGGCGGCCGCGATGCCGGCCGACACAGCCAGCAGCACGAAGAACAGTGCGCTCCAATACGTCTGCCAGCGCGTGAACACAGCGCCTCCAGCCTCAGCTCCCCCAAATCTATGCGTCGGCTCACGCGGGCGCATCGTCCAGGCGGACACCCCACGCGTCATCCGAACGGCCGCTTCCGGATTCGCCCAAACGGCCGTCCGCAAGCGTGCGGTCAGACGATGCGCAACCGCGCCGGCATCCCGCACGATCAGG
>Ga0318513_10000070_pt1 | contig 18651 bp, 22 predicted proteins | sample GRESIP171b2f20_FD_203683 | JGI IMG/M metagenome (GOLD analysis project Ga0318513, IMG submission 203683) | Tropical soil microbial communities from Luquillo Experimental Forest, Puerto Rico - GRE.SIPMG.171b2f20 | ecosystem: Environmental > Terrestrial > Soil > Tropical forest > Bulk soil... | reverse complement strand
CCACGCATATAACGCGAGCGTCGCCTTGAAGGCGCCATCGGTCATTTTGCTCGGCAGCCAGCGTAGCTCTAAAATGTCATCTGCCTCGTGGTGGATGATTTCTCCCCATTCATTGGCGGCCACGGTGGAACTCATCGCTCGGCCTTCGCTTCGAGACCCGCCGCACACGATTGCACGGCGTATTGCGCGAGGCGGCATCTTGGCGTAAGTTTTTCCTGACGTAAAGTAAAACTAACGGAGTTGACGGCAATTGTCCGTGCTTCTGAAGATTCAGGCGCTGAGCAACCAAACCCGGTTCGAGATCGTGAAACTCGTTCGCGAGCGGGAAATGGCCGCCGGAACCATCGCGAAACGGTTCAAGGTGACGCGGCCGGCCGTTTCCCAGCACCTTACGATGCTGCGCGAGGCCGGTCTCCTCGACGAACGGCGCGTCGGCTCCAAGCGCTTCTATGTGGTGCGGCCGGAAGGCTTCGCCGAAATTGTTGCGTTTATCGAAGGATTTTGGCGTCCTCGGCTGCGACGCCTGAAACAGGCCGCCGAGGCTGCGGAACGGGGCAAAACGACGAAATGAGCGACACTGGCCGCGGCGCGGAAGTTCGACTTGAGATTCGAATCGATGCGTCACCCGAAACGGTGTTTGCTCTCCTGACCGAGCCGGCTCGGATGAGAACTTGGCTCGCCGAGCTGGTGGAGGCCGAGTCCCGGCCGGGCGGGATGTTTCGCATCTCGGGGCCCGCCGGGGTGTCCATCGAGGGGACCTACCTGGAGGTCGTTCCAAACAGGAAGGTGGTGTTCACCTGGGGCGGCGTGGAAGGTCTTAAGCCCGGGCAATCGACGGTGGAGTTCGTGCTCGAACCCGACGGCGGGAGCACGTTGGTGCGGCTGCGCCACTACGGACTGCCAAGACCCGCGGTCGAGCCGCATCGCCGCGGCTGGATCTATTCCGGACTCGTCAAGCTCAAGGATGCCGCCGAGGGGCGCGCGCCGACCGGGCTGTGCCTGAGCGATATTGCCCAGCAGCGCGGGGCCGTCTGAAGCGAGGTCTTGATCATGAATTGGTGGATGGTTGCCGGCGGTTTGATGGCATCGATGTGTGCCGCCGGGCACGCCATTGCCGGGCGCAAGATGTTTTACCGTCCGATAAAGTCGGCGATCGCCGACGAGCTTCATGCCGGTGTTCTGACCGGCATGTGGCACTTGATCACGATTCATTTCGGGTTGTCGGCTGTTGCTCTGTTTGTGCTTGCTGCCCGTGGGCGGAGCGAGGCGGTCGCTTGGCTTATTGCGACACAATTCGCCGGTTACGCCACGGTCTATCTCATCATTTCGTTGCGGCTCGGCGGAGCTTTGAAACTGTTTCAGTGGATCCCCTTTGGTTTCACCGCGATTCTCGCCGCAGTGGGCGCCGTCATCGCGCCTTAATCAGCGTTCGCGCGACGCGCTCTTCATGGCCGCTCAGTCCGTCTGATATCGAAGCTCATCTTTCCCGCAACGGTCCATGGCCGAGCCGCGAAACAGCTACGAAGCAACCCTGCGGGCTCCTATCAAGCGCAGACGGTGCTGCCGAGGCGAAGTCCCAAACCAGCGCTTGGACGCACGGAAGAAACTGCTCAGGTTGCCGAAACCTAGCAGATAGCATGCATCCGCAAGCGAGAAGTCGGTTTGACCAAGGTATTGTTGGGCTAACTCGCGACGCGTGTCATCCAAGAGACGCTGGAAGGAGGTTCCTTCCGCTTTCAAGCGCCTTTGCAACGTGCGTTCGCTCATCTCCAATGCACGGGCGATTTCCGTGCGCCGCGGTTCGCCATCCGGCAAGCAGCGAAGGATCGCGGCGCGGGCTTGGCTGCAGGTCTGGGCATGGTCCAGCCGCTGGAGATGTTCGCTGGCGAGCCGCTCGTGTACCTCGGCGAGCAGCGGATGCGCCGTTGGCAGGGGCGCCATTACATCGGTGCCGGCGAACAGTAAGGCATTCACCGCGGCATTGAAGCGCAAGGGGCATTTGAAAGCATCCTGGTATGGCTGAGGATCGGCAGGCGGTGGAAACCTCAGTTCGAGTGCGAGCGGACGTAGATCGCGATTGGTAACCCACCGGCAAAAGGAGAGAATTGTCATAAGGTCAAACTCGAAGCGCTGCCTTGGCACGGGCTGGCCACCGCCGAACAACTCAAGGGTCATTCGGCACCCTTCATGGTCTTCCGTTACGGCGACGCTGGCCGCGTCGCTGACGATGCCGACGTAACGAGCCAAACGCTCCAGGATGCCGAGCAGGTTCGGCGACGACATCATGGTGTATGCGACCACATCGAAGCTCGCCGGTCTCACGACGTTGGAAGTCAAGAGCCCGATCGCCGGGTTGCCTGAGCGCGCCACCGCAAGTTGCCACAAAAGGCTGATCCTTTCGGTTGGAAAGCGTGCATCGGGATCGCTCAACGCCGCCGCGTCGAGCCCTGCCTCGTCGAGGAGCGCAGCGACATCGAGCCCCCCTGCCTTCAACGTCTCCGCGACTCCCTTGACCCAGAAGGCAGCAGAGCTGCGTTGATCGCCATTCATTCGTGCCATCGCTCCGATCCGCGGCATCTCCAACTGCGTTCGGGCAACCGTGCCGCGCCCTGAAATGCACCGCGTCCCTGAGAATCCAACTTGACCCGCAAAGCCATTCAATTGGCCGCAAAAGCCAGTAAATCGTCGGCTTGAATGATCTCGCCGGTCACTTTATCGCGAGCTATTGAAATTCCAACAGCGAAGCGCAGTAGTGTCAACAAAGGCACGTGGGGCGGGCGTCTCATGGAACTGCACCAGATCCGCTACTTTGTTGCGCTTTGCGAGACGCTGAACTTCGCGCGGGCCGCTGAGCGGTGCAACGTCTCGCAGCCGTCGCTCACTCGCGCGGTCCAGAAGCTCGAACAGGAGCTTGGGGGATCGCTGATCCACCGCGAGCGCCGCCTCACCCACCTGACCGAGCTTGGTGAGTTGGTGCGGCCCATGCTCAAGGATGTCTTGTCGCAGACGGAGCGCACCAAGACCGCTGCCGAGTGGCATTTGAGCGGCAAGAAGGCGGTTTTTCGGTTGGGAATTATGCCCAGCATCGGGCCGGTCCGGTTGGCGCCGCTTGTAGGGCAATTCGGTGCCAAGCACCACAGCGTACAGTCGACGCTGGTCGAAGCGCCGCTCCCACATCTAAACAACTTGCTGCTGGGCGGGGATTTGGATGCGGCGGTGGTGGCCTATGTCGCTCGGCCCGACAAGCGGTTTCGATATTGGCGGCTTTACCGGGAGCGCATCGTCGTAGTTGCGCCCAAGGGCCACCGCTTCGAGCAGCGCGAGGTCGTTCGGCTGCGCGACCTGCAGAACGAGAGTTTCCTCTTTCGCACCAATTGCGATATGGGCGATTTCCTGCTGGAAAGTTGTCGCAAGCAGGGGTTTGAGCCTCGTATCGTGTACCGAAGCGCGCGAGAGGACTGGGTCCAAACAATGGTCGCGTCGCGCTTGGGTATCACGGTGATGCCGGAGTTCACCCATACTGACGTTGCGACCGCGGCGAGACCGATCGTCGATCCGGATTTATTCCGCGAGCTGTCGCTAGTCACCGTCGCCGGGCGACGATATGAACGCGCAGTCGCCTCGCTCCTACGTGCCATTCGCGCTCACTCTTGGCACGACGACAGCACACAGCCGAATTCCCTTCAGGGTTCAATGATGCGATTCTCCAAGACGATAAGGCCCGGGGCAGGTTCTAACGCTCCCACCTCGGCAGATGTTTCATGAAGGCGAAGATTGCGCTGTCGTGTGACCCGAAACTGCCCCCGCCTACCAATCACTAAATTGTGCGATGATAGCTTTTGATCATCAAGTTAGTAGCCAAAAGATAATGTACATATTTCAGTACTCTTCCCAATAATCGGGCTGGCTAAGGTCGCGCGACGCGAGGGCCGCGCAGCGCATACGGCGTTCAACCACCACTGCGATTCCTGGAATGCGCGGCGTCCGTGCAACGGCGGGAAGGCCGGACAAGCTCACCCGGTGCTGCGCGGGATTTACGCCGTGCTTGGCGGCAAACGACGTCGACTGTCGGCCGTCCGTGCTCAGCGACGCCAAGTCGCGCAGCAAGGAAGAGCACCATGAGTCAAAAATCGCTGGGTCGACGCTCAGAGAGCAAGTTTGACAAACAAATCGCCCTCGTTCTTCAAGGGGGCGGCGCGCTGGGGTCGTATCAGGCCGGCGTCTACGAAGCGTTGGCGGAGTACGACTACCAGCCGGACTGGGTCGCAGGCATTTCGATCGGCGCGATCAACTGCGCGATCATTGCCGGAAACGCGCGTGAAGAACGCGTCGCGAAGCTTCGCGAGTTCTGGGAGCGGGTTTCGTCTCCATCGGCGAATTGGCTCGATTTGCCGCACGACATTTGGCGGGACGCGATGCGGCGGACGGCTGCGATGTCCGCGCTTTTGTGCGGCCAACCGGGCTTTTTCCGCCCCAGCCTGTTGCATTGCTGGCTCACGGGGACCGCACCGACCAGCTATTATGATACGTCCTATCTGAAGCGTACCCTAGAACGGCTTGTCGACTTCGACCGCATCAACGCTCGCGAGATCCGGTTCAGCGTCGGCGCCGTCAACGTGCGGACCGGCAACTTCGCTTATTTCGACAATGCCCGTCAGACCATCGAGCCGGAGCACGTCATGGCGAGCGGCGCGCTTCCGCCCGGCTTCCCCGCGATCGAAATCGATGGCGAGTTCTATTGGGACGGCGGTCTCGTCTCGAATACCCCACTGAAGCACATCTTGGAGACCTTGCCTCGGCACAGCACGCTCGCTTTTCAGGTCGACGTATTCGCCGCGCAAGGCGAACTTCCCTCATGCCTCGAGGCTGTTTCGGAACGCGAGAAGGACATTCGCTATTCCAGCCGCACCCGCATGGGCGTGGAGACATTCCGCTACGCTCATAACTTACGGCGGAATATCAGCAAGCTGCTTGCGAAGCTTCCGGCTTCCCTCAAGGACGAACCCGAAGTCGAGTTCCTGGCACGTGCGGCCTGCCAGACAACGATGGACATTGTCGAACTGATCTACCGTCCCGAAGCGTGCCAGGGGCCGTCCAAGGACTATGAGTTTCTGCGCGCCACGATGGAACGTCGCTGGGACCAAGGTCTGAGCGACGCGCGTGCATCGCTCGCAAGCGCTCCATGGTTGGAGCCGGCGCCCCCGGAGATCGCGGTGCGCACGTTCGACATATCGTCGACCAAGAGCCAGACGTCGGCCCGCAAGCCCAATGCGAAACCACTCCCCGCAGAGCCAAGTCGGCCGGGAGCCCCTGCTCATGGATGAAGCGATGGTGTGCGAGGCGGCCTATGCCATGCCGCTCAATAACCCGTCTTATCCGCCGGGACCCTATCGGTTCGTCGATCGGGAATACATGATCATCGCTTATCGGACTGATATCGACGCCTTGAAGCGGCTTGTTCCCAAGCCGCTGGAGGTGACCGAGCCGATCGTCAAATATGAATTCATCCGTATGCCCGATAGCACCGGCTTCGGTGACTACACCGAGTCGGGTCAGGTCATCCCCGTGCGACTTCGCGACGAGGCGGGTGGCTATGTCCACTACATGTTCCTGAACGATCATCCGCCGGTCGCGGGAGGACGTGAACTCTGGGGCTTTCCAAAGAAACTTGCGAATCCCAAGCTGGAAGTCGCTCGCGACACCCTGGTCGGAACGTTGGATTACGGACCCGTCCGGATCGCGACTGGCACGATGGGCTTTAAGCACCGCGAGCTCGACCGGGCGGCCGTCATGCGGTCTCTCAGCGAGCCGGGCTTCCTCCTGAAGATCGTCCCTCACGTCGACGGCTCGCCGCGCATCTGCGAACTAGTTCGCTATTATCTCAAAGACATCGTGTTCAAGGGCGCGTGGACCGGCCCGGCGGCACTCGAGCTTCATCCCCACGCACTCGCGCCGATCGCGGATCTGCCGGTCCGAGAAATCATCTCCGCGACGCACGTGATCGCCGATCTCACGCTTGGGCTCGGCGAAGTCGCGCACGACTACCTCGCCCGCGGCGAGAAGCCGTTCGAGCCCGCAATTCGCCGACCGGTTGAAAGGACTTTGACGCCATGGGACGTCTCGACCGTAAGGTAGCAATTATCACCGGTGCTGCGAGCGGCATCGGCAAGGAGATCGCCAAACGTTTCGCCAGCGAGGGCGCAAAGGTCGTAATTGCCGACCTCCAGATGCCCGCGGCGGAAGCGGCGGCCGCCGAAATCAAGCGAGACGGCGGCATCGCGATGGGAGTCGCGATGGATGTTAGCGACGAGGCCGCCGTCGAGGTCGGAGTCACTCGCACGATCGAACGCTTCGCCGGGCTGGATATTCTCGTCAGTAATGCCGGCATCCAAATCGTCAAGCCGATCGACGAGTTCCCGTTCGCGGAATGGAAGAAGATGCTCGCAATCCACTTGGACGGCGCCTTCCTGACGACCAAGGCCTGCCTCAGGCACATGTACCGGGCGAGAGGCGGAGCGATCATCTATATCGGTTCGGTCCATTCCAAAGAGGCGTCTCTTCTCAAGGCGCCCTACGTCACCGCGAAGCACGGACTGATCGGGCTCTGCAAAGTCGTAGCGAAGGAAGGCGCCAAGCACGGGGTGCGCGCGAACGTCGTCTGCCCCGGCTTCGTGCGGACGCCGCTCGTGGAGAAGCAGATTCCCGAGCAGGCGAGAGCACTCGGAATCTCTGAGGACGAGGTCGTCCGCAACGTGATGCTGCGCGAGACGGTCGATGGCGAGTTTACGACCACCGAGGATGTGAGCGAGGCCGCCGTATTCTTTGCTGCCGCAACGACGAACGCGCTGACGGGCCAGTCGCTCATCGTCAGCCATGGTTGGTTCATGGAATAGCGCGCGGCAAGAGGAGGAACGTCGATGTCTCGAGAATTGCTCGAACCAGCCGACTTTTTCGGCGCCCTGCCGCGCGCCATCATCGGAGCTTTGATCGGGACCGTCGTCTTCACGCTGATGATGAAATTCGCGGCGCCGATGATGATCGGACATCCGATGGATATCGCAGCCGTGCTGGGGACATTCACAGGCTTTGGCACTTCGGCCGGGATGGTCATGCACTTCCTGCTCGGCACGATCGGCTTCGCAGTCGGTTTTCTCATTGTCGGCCCCTATTTGCCGGGTCCGGTATGGCTGCGGGGCGTGACATTCATGGCCGGAATCTGGTTCTTGGCCGGTCTCATCGCCATGCCGATCCTCGGCGTCGGATTGTTTTTCGGAGGCGTCCGGGAAGCCATGGCCTCGCTCATGGGGCATGTCGTTCTCGGCGCCATCCTGGGCGCGATCGCGCGCCTGCCTTCCCGGCGCGTCCAAGAGTGGTCGCATTGATGAATGGCGCCAGGCCACGCGTCGTGATCGTCGGCGGTGGCTTCGGCGGCCTATCCGCGGCACGCGCCCTCGCTCGGGTTGCGGTCGACGTCACTCTGATCGACCGCCACAACTACCACCTGTTTCAGCCTCTGCTCTATCAGGTTGCCACCGCGGCGCTGGCGCCCAACACCATCGCGGCCCCAATTCGCGCAATCCTCCGCACACAGAAAAATGCGACCGTGCTGATGGAGACCGTGACCGGGATCGACACGGCAGCCCGCGCCGTCTTGATCGGCGAACGCCGCGTGCCCTACGACTTCCTGATCATCGCGACGGGAGCCCGCCATGCGTATTTCGGCCATGACGATTGGGAGAAGTTCGCACCTGGCATCAAGTCGCTGGCAGACGCTCTATCCATTCGCCAGCAGATCCTCTCCGCTTTCGAGGCCGCAGAAATTTCGACCGAGCCGAGCGAGCGCCGCCGGCTGCTCAACTTCATTCTGATCGGTGCCGGTCCGACCGGCGTCGAACTTGCCGGTGCCATCGCCGAGCTTGCGAAGGCGTCGCTGGTCCATGATTTTTGCAGCATCGATCCGTCCCAGGCGCGGATCATCCTCCTCGAGGCTGGGCCGAGGGTGCTTCCGACCTTCTCCGAGAGATCGTCTGCCGCTGCGCGGCGTGCGCTCGAACGGCTTGGCGTGGAAGTGCGGGTTGGCAAGCCGGTCACCGCATGTGACGCCCAGGGCGTGGTGGTCGGCGGCGAGCGGATCGAGGCGCGCAGCATTCTGTGGGCGGCGGGCGTTGCAGCGTCACCCGCGGCACAGTGGCTGGGGGCACCCGCCGATCGCGCCGGACGGGTGGAGGTTCGCGACGATCTGTCGGTTTCCGGACATCCTGAGATCTTCGTGATCGGCGACACCTGCCTGTCCAAGAGCTGGGACGGAAAGCCTGTACCAGGCATTGCTCCAGCGGCGAAACAAATGGGGGCCTATGCCGCCCGAGTGATTCGGACGCGCGTCGAGGGGGCTTCGCCGCCACCACCGTTCCGCTACCGCCATGAGGGCAGCCTCGCAACGATTGGGCGCAACAACGCAGCCGCAGACTTGCGCTGGACGACTCTGTCCGGCTGGCCGGCCTGGCTGGTCTGGAGCGCAGCCCACATTTACTTCCTGATCGGTTTCCGTTCGCGCATCGTCGTGACGCTCGATTGGCTGTGGGCCTATGTCACTTTTCGCCGCGGGGCTCGCATCATTCTCGCCGAGACCGGCCGCACGGGCGAGATCGGGGGTGTTGAGCCGCAGCAGAGCGGATACGCCGGCGCCATCCGGGTCAGTTAGCGCGAACCGGCGGCCGCACGGGTCGTCGCGACCGGCGCGGTCATTGATTCTCTATTGGAATATCTGACCGGCCGTCAAAGTCGAGGAGATCACTCGATGAGCAAAACGAGGCTGAGCTTGTTTTACTTAGGGTCTTACCTCGCCATTATTGGCTTTGGGCTGCTCCTTGCTCCGCATGTAACTCTGAAGATGCTTCAATCCAACGAGGACTACGGCGATGTTTTTCCACGCGTCGCGGGAATGCTGATGAGCGGACTCGGGCTGTCGATCTTCGGTATGATTCGTGCCCGCTCCTCTGAACTATATCCCGCGACGCTGCTCATGCGCGTGTATTTTATTGCTTGCATTTTTGCTTTCTACGCGATGACTTCTGATCCGCTGTTCTTGGTTTTGGTCGGCATTGTCGGGCTGGGGTTCGTTCTAACGCTGGGCTCCTATCTCCTCGATCGAAAGGGTTCACGTGAAATGCAGGTGTGAGAGGCCGCACAACGAGTACTAACATTGGGGGAACGCCATGACCGATAAAGAGGACTGGGTCGACATCGGCAGCGCCGAGGACCTTGCGAGGACGCCGCTGAAGAGCTGCAAGGCGGCAACCACCGCCATTGCCATCTCGTTCAGAGATGGGCAGTTCGGCGCGGTGTCGAATATCTGCAACCACGTCGGTGGGCCACTCGGCGAAGGCCGTCTCGACGGCGATTACATCACTTGTCCTTGGCACGGTTGGAAGTTCCATCGCCGCACCGGCGTGGGCGAGCCTGGATTCGAAGAGGATCGCGTGCCGGCGTTCCCGGTGAAGGTCGAGAGCGGCCGCGTGCTCGTCAACGTCGCGGCGCCGTCGCGGCGCACCAAAGCGCCGCACAAGCCGCATCCGCTCTCGCGCCAGCCCGAACGCGCGCCGGGGCCGCCGCGTCTCGCCGGGATCTCGACGACCGTCATGGACATGGCCAACCCGCGCTTCTCGGGCTCCGACTATCTGCTCGAACGTGCGCTCAAGTCGGCGGCTGACCTCGGCGCCGAGACGCGGCTCATCCGGCTCAACGATCTCAAGTTCCGCGCCTGCGAGGGTTACTATTCGAAGGCGGCGCAGGCCTGCACCTGGCCCTGCTCGATCACGCAAATGGATGCGAGCGACGAGTTGGACCGCGTCTATGAGGCCTTCGTGCACTGGGCGGACGCAATCATCGTGGCATCGCCGATACGCTGGGGCACGGCGTCGTCACTCTATTTCAAGATGGCCGAGCGGATGAACTGCGTCCAGAACCAGATCACGATTGCCAACCGTGTCCTCATTCGCAACAAGGTTGCGGGCTTCATCATCGTCGGCGGCCAGGACAACATCCAGATGGTTGCCGGCCAGATGCTCGGCTTCTTCGCCGAGCTCGGCTTCATCTTTCCGCAGTTCCCGTTTGTCGCTCATTCGCGCGGTTGGTCGCACGAAGACATGGAGAACAACGTCGCGATGGTGCGAAACTCGAAGGAGCTCGCCGACGGTGCATGCATGCTCGCGAAGCGGTTGCTCGATCTTGCGGGGCGCCTGATCGCGCAGGACGAAGCGCCAGCTTCGATCGAGCGTGGCGGCCGCAAGGCCAATCCGGTGTAGATGGGATAGCCCAGCGTGGCGCGGCGACGCGGGGTTGTGAACGTCGAGAAAGGAAAGCCTCCCCGCACGAAGTCTACGACATTTTGATGGATTCGAAGAAGCACCAGTCGCTATCAGGCGAGCCGGCTAAGATCAGCAAGAAGGTGGGCGGCAAATTCACCGCTTGGGGATCTCATTTATCCGGCATCAATCTTGTCCTCAAGCCGGGCGAGAAGATCGTTCAGGCGTGGCGTGCGACAGGCTGGTGGCCGGACCACTATTCCATCGCAATCTTCGACATCACCAAGGTACGTGGCGGCTCGAGGCTCAAGTTTACGCAGATCGGCATTCCCCCCAGCCGCTACAGCGGCCATTACCGTGGTTGGATTGAGACCTATTGGACGCCAATGAAGGAAATATTCGCGACCGGAGTGATTAGCGACAAAACTCGTAGGAGGGTCAAGATCGACCGCGAGCAACGTATCCGTACTGGAAAATTTCGGAGAAAGATTTCAGGAGAGGCATAGCTGCCTCGCTGGAGTGGATTTGCAGGCCCATCGCCTCGGCGGCCGAGTGGTTTCGACCAGTTCGTAGGTGGTCGACCCTGATCGGAAGGAATCGGGGCGACCGCAGGCTCGCAGCGGCACCCCGATCCGCCCGTTCGAAGGCCATTCACGGCGTCTCTACTCTTCGGTGGGTTGCGACGAACGGGTCATAAGCCTGTCTGAGCAAGATTGGCGCCGCTGGCGTCGAGCAGTCGTTCCATCCTCTCGGCCGTCTTGCCGATCAGCGCGCGCGGCTCGCCGGTTTGAACCTGGCGCTTGAGCTCGATGAGGGCCTGATTGGCGCTGTCGAGACGCTGGGCCAGGACCGTTGCAACGTAGAGGAGCCCGATCGGGTCGATCCTGAGTAGGGTGGCCGCGTCGGCGACGTGAAACTGTGACGTTTCCAGTGCGCGCAGGTCCGCGGTGTGCGGCTGATTGAGCAGCACGGAGAGTTCGCCGAATACGGCGCCGGGCTCCGTCACCTTGGCGATCTGGACGCCGTCCCTGACGACTTCGACCGCGCCTTCCCTAAGGATCAGCAGCCGGCCGGTCGTCGAGCCTGCGGTGAGCACGGACTCGCCCGCCTGATAGGTTGCGAGCGGAAATCCGGCAAGCTTCCGCTGAAAAGCGGCGATGTCGGGAATGAGCGGCATAGGCATGCTCGGCGCTCCGATCCGCGTTTCGGGTTGCGACCATCTCTGCGCCGCATCGCGGGCAAAAAGCGTGTGTCACGGCGCACGCAGCGCCCGAGTCGGTTCGCCGTCCTCGATGGACCGCTCGAGCGGTACCGTCCCAAGTCGGTCGCAAATGTCGCGCTTATACTGCCAGGGATGCCGCGTTGTTCAATGGCAGCGCGGAGGCTGGCTGCGCTGATGCGAATTGGGTCGCCGGCGCGCCCCGGATGGAAGGCACCGGGGCTCGCTTGATGCTGAAGAAAAAGCCCCGGCTAAGGGACGGGGCTTGAGTTTAACAAGGGTGAGACACTTGCAGTCTCCTGCCTCACCATCACCCCAATGCTGCAATGCTGCATTGGGTTCCACGCTATTCGGTTCGCCGGTTTCGCTTTACCATTCCAAATGGGGCGTTCGTCGCTCACCTTGCGCGTCTTGCCTCTCGTCCTCCTGAAGGAGGCAACGGCTGGCAAGGCTGGGCTTCCGGAATGAGCAATGGGGGGCCCCCCAAAAAGATGCCCCGGCTAATAGGGGCTGCCGGGGCATTGGCGTCGAATTGCTGGCTGATGGCCAGCTTATTCAGATTGTGGATGACCGTACTGCCACCTTTCGCTTCGGGTACTTTCGCTGCCTTTTCTTAGCGGCGGGCCGCCCTTTGTGGGGCTGGGCAATCCTTCTGAAAGCCGTAACCGCGATTGAGGTCGGCATGCTCTACGCACTTATTGCCGCGACGCATCGGACCGGGCCCCGCGTGCCACTCCCACGGGCCAGAGCTTTGACCGGCATATGTTTGAGCGGAGACGCTATAGGGCGGCGGACCGGAGCCCGGGGTGTAGACGGTCCCGGTGCCGTAGGTTTGACGGGCAGATCGACCGTAGGCGCGACGGGTATAGCGTGGAGACGGAGCATAGGTTGGAGCAGGGCTGTAGGCTGGAGGAGGGGTCTAGGATGGCGGAGCCGGCGAGCCATACTGTGCATTCGCCGCCTTCACCCCAACGGCCGCAGCCACAATGCCCACGCTAGCGAGGGCGATCAAAGCGCGTTTCATCGTTACCTCCCTTTGATTTGACGAATTTTGGTGCGCGGAAAAGTAACGCCCGCGTAAACGCGAACGTTCCAGGGATGCCGACTAAACGTTCGCTCTAATAGCAAGCTTTGCCGCGCCCGATGCTGTTGAGCGGATGCGTTTCCCAACGAGAACCCCGTGTATCTGACGGTGGTATCGGGCTGACGGCGGCGCTTGTGGTACGCGCCGTTTGGACATCCTGGAACGCCGGAGTCGTCGACACCTCGCATCTGAGCTTTTGGCCAATCCGGAAAATCGCTACCATCCACGCCGGTTAGGGGTTGGCGGGCTGTTTCGGGAGGTGCAGCAACGATAGGGAGGTGTCCCATGAAAGCTCTCTCGATCGGTTTGGTCGCTGGCGCTGCGCTCTGCGGCGTCATGTCGGCGCCGGCGTCGGCGATGCCCATCGGTAATCTCGCCGCCGCGGCGAGCGATCTCACGCTGGGCCAAAGCGTGCGTTACGTGTGCAATCGGTATCGATGCCGGTGGCGCCCCAATTACACCTATCGGGGCTATTATGGCTATGGACCAAGCTATTACGGCTATGGACCAAGCAACTACGGCTATGGACCAAGTTATTACGGCTATGGACCAAGCTCCCCGCGCTACCCTTAAAGCCGCTTCGCGCCGGACGCTAAACCTCTGAACCGCCGGAACCCCGCGCTTGCGCCGAACGACTCCGCTTGCCTCGGGAGGAGCGGAACTCCGCCTCGCCGACGGCGCCACGCTGCTCGGCAAGTTCGACGGCGAGTTCGCCCTATGCAGACGCTCGTCTCCTTGACCGATACGTCGCCTTGAGGCGTTCAGTGAGGCTCGGATAGCTCAACTGGGAAACGAAGCAATACGAACCGTCAGTAGCCGTTACAGCCGAACGCGGAGCTCGACGGCGACACGGGTGCCGCACTTACGGACTGGACGAAGGTCGGCGCGGCCATCAGCGTGACGATCGCGAGAATAGCGATAAGCTGCTTCATGATACTTCTCCAAGGCGGTGCGCGAGCAAACAACGCCGTATGAGGTGAACGTTTCCGTAAATTAGACCCGCGTTTCCATAAGTTTTGCGTATTATCCATCCGTCTAGCGGACATCAGCATGTCGCGGTGCCAAAGCCTTGCAGCGACTGTGGCCTGACAGCGATCGCGATCGACGCGGACGCGAATCAACTCCGTTTACGTCGGTCGGATCTCCTTCAGCGCGGGCGAGGCGTGGGGCTTCAGGGCTCGACAGGGAAGTGGGTATCGAACGCCTTGCTGATCTCCATCACCCTCTCGCTGGTGAAACCGCCGCCGGCGGCGAGCTCGGAGATCGCTTTGAGGTAATGGTCCTGCCCACCAGGCAGGCTCCAGCCCAGCATGCGTCCCGTGATGCCGCCGACGTTCTTGAAGCGGTGCACGACGTTGCGCGGGATGAAGACGATGCTGCCGGGACCGGCCTTGGCGGTCTCATCGCCGACGGTCACCTCATAGAGGCCCTCGATGATGAACAGAATCTCTTCCTGTTTGAAATGGACATGGGCAGGCGGGCCTTCGCCGGGCTTGTGCCACGCCATGATGACCGAGGTGGCGCCGCCGGTGGCCTCGGTGGTGAGGAGCACATCCATGTCGAGGCCGAAAGGCTTGATCGACAACGCCTGTTTGGGCGTAACGACAGCGGGCTGCAATGGGGTTCGCGCGTCCATGGATGCTGTCTCCAGTTCTTCACGACCTTCTAGTTCGACGAGGCTCGCATCGCCGGACGCGAGATGTCGGCAAAACGCCTCGAATAAAGTGGAGGAGGGGTTTCGCTGCGCTCAACCCATCCTCCGAGCTACGCGCTACCTTTACGGATAGCAGGGGGAGCTTGGTCCAAAGCCGTAGCCGTAGCAGTTCGCCGTATCGCCGGCATTGCCGTTAGAGCTGTCTTGGTCCCGGTAATGGTTGCGGACATACCGCACGCTTTCGCCCGGCGTGAGGTCACTGGCTGCGGCGGGGAGATTGCTCATGGGGATCGCTGATGCCGGCACAGCAACGGCGCTGCATAGCGCTGCGCCGGCGACGATACTGATCGCGAGAGCTTTCATGGAACACCTCTAGTGTTGCTGCACCTTCAATCGATGAATCGCGACCGTTTCCTTGTCGGATGCCGGCCTGCGACCGAAGCCTGGTGCGGTCGTACACGTATGGCCATTGGAAAAAGTAACTTTGGCGTTCTTGCTCTGACTTCGCCGAAGTTGCGCCAATCGTGCAAAAGCCGGGGATGACATGCGCGGGGGCGGGCATGCCGTTATTTCGACGAACATCCCCTGATGGAACTGCGCGGCGGCAAGGAGAGGTTCAATAAGCGATTTGAAAGGCAAGGTAGCGAAGGGATTCAGGGCGATTCAGAACAATTCAGTTCTAGCCCAAGGACCTTAAGCCAACTCTGGTGAACTATGCCACCAGCCCAAGAAGGTCATGAAGACAGGTCACGTCAGCAATCCGCCGAGGCCGTGGCGACATGGAGGGGGCAAAACAGAAGATCGACGCCCCCGCGCGACGCTAGGTTCCGGCAAACGTGAGGATGGAGCCATGACGACCAGCGACGACGTCCAAAAGCGAAATGCCTTTGCCGCGTGTGCTGCGTTTCGCATCGAGGGCCTTGAAGCCTCCCTGGATCACGCGCGCGAGATCGCAGTCCGCGACGAGCTCGGTGCCGTAGGGCACTACATCGCGGAGGCGCAAGGATACCTGGCTCAAATTCGCCTCCTGCATCAAGAGGCGCTGGACGAGTTCAGCCGCGCGCAGGGCGAATAAAGGCTCTCGCTCCGCCGTGCGGCCTTTGAAACCCTCGCGCGGTCAGCGCTCGAACGACGGCAGCAAGCGCCTGCCGCACATCGTTGGGCCTAAAGCTCGCTCTGCAAGCCGCGCCGTCCGCCGCAAGGCGCGCGCTCTTCGATATGACAACAACTCAGCGCCGCGCTTTGAATGACAGGGGCCCTCTCACCCTCATTCATCGCGGGGCGCTGTAAACCAAAGGGGTGTTTTCGACGTCCAGGGATTGCGGCGATAGCGATTGTGCAGCAGCAGATAGGCTGCCTTCGACGTCTCGGTATTCATTTGCCCGTATCGCGTTGCCCGCACCACCAGGTGAAGCGCCTCGGGCACCCGCGGATCGCGCGGCTGGGCATTGGCCCAGGCGATAATGATGGCGCCGAGATAGGCGGGCGCTCCGGGAAGCTGGCGCAAGCGTGCGACCTCGTTGCGCGCGCGATCGCGATCCTGCGACGTGAGGAAGGCCGGCGGGGCAAATTGCAGCGGAAGGGCGCAATCGTCACAAAGCGTGACATCGTCCGGGGCGTCGGGCACGGCTTGATTATCGGCGTCCCCACGCTCCCACCAGCGCGTTGCAACGAGCCCGATCACGTCGCGCATGTAGGGGTAGCCGAGCCCCGCCGCGAACCAGGGACTTGCCCCGGGCAGCCGTAGCAGGAGCAGCGCCGCTTCTATCTTCTTCTGCTGCGGCGTGGCGGCGCTCTGATAGGCTTTCCAGCCCGCGCCGTATTGGGGAAAGTGACGCGCGACGGTGGGCGTAACGGAATTGGCAATCTCGGCGTCGTCGAGCAGCACCGCGCGCGTCCACACCGCCAGCGCCACGTCGCGCTGCATGTTGGGCGGTAGCCGGTCAGATTGCGCCACCCGGGCCATCAACGGCAGCGGCATGACGAACGACATGGCCGCTGTCGCATCGGTGTCGAAATATCGTGGGTTCGGCTGAAACAACTCCGTCCGCCACCTGAGCATTGCGCCGAAGTCGTACGGAAAGCTCGTCGACGACTTCAAAGGCGGCGCCGTCGCGTCGAGCTTGGTGCGCGGGTCGGGAAGGTACATCACGAATTCGCCGCGGCGCAGCGCGAAGCGGGCAAACTCGTCGAGATCGCGCGCCAGCTTCATGCGGTGATAGCGCATCAGGTTCTCAACCCCTTCCGGCAGCGGACGGCCGTCGAGGATTTGATCGAACTCGGTGCGCGCTTCCTCCTGCTTGTTCTCGCCGATGAGCAGGCGCAGGCGATTCCAGGCCAACGTGTAATAGGCGGGCGAGCTCGCCTCGATCGCGCGCGAGGCGGCGATCGCAGCCGCGACATCCTCGTCGCCGGGGGAGAGATGCATCAGCGCGGCGACGAGCCACGGCAGATTGCGCTGCTCGCGCCATCGGGTGAGCGCATCCGTTTTGGCGGTGGCTACGTCCTGCTCGCGACCGGAGGTGGTCAGAATGTCGATGTCGTACATCCACGCGCCGAGATCCGTGTTGCGCGTGCCGGTCCGCTCCAACAGCAAAAGGTCGCGCAGCTCGAATGGAAGCGCGGCCGGTAGCTCGGGAGCGAGTAGCGCGCGTTCCAAGTCCCGCGCCCGTTCCTGCGGGCGGGTCGCGAAGGCGAGCAACGAGGCCAGTTTCGGCGCGTCGGCGCGATAGTCGGCGAGCTGCGGATCCGTTGCGAGCGCGTCGATGGCCTGCTGCGCATCGGCGATGAGCTTTGGCGTCTTGTCCTCGATCGCCGCGTGGACTGCGCAGCGCGCAACGAGATAGCGTGCCGTTTTCTGCCACGGCGAGGCGGCGTCGCGGCCGATCTCCGCGAACAGCTGTCCCGCGCGGGTATAATCCAGGCGATAGAAATAGGCGGCGGCGATCTGATAGGCGAGGTCGGCCTTGAGCCAGGCCGGCGCCCCATTCGGCAGCTCTTCCGGCAGGGGTGAATCCTCATAGCAATTGAGGAGGACGGCGTCCTGGCCGATCACCCAGTCGCGGAGGAGCGCGCTGTTGGCGCCGTGTTCGGCAATGCGCGCGCGCAACGTCGCGGCGGAATTGCGATAGGCGTTGGGGAAGCACGACACGTCGAAGAGCTGCATATCCTCCGGCCGCCGGCGGTACCCGCCATACCTTGGGTCCTTAGCAGGCGGAACGCCGGCGACGCGCTTGCGCAGGTCGTTCCAGCTCGTCTCCGTGTCGAAGGGGGTCTCCGGGGGACCGCAACAGGGCGCGAGCAACTGCCGCGCCTGCGCCTCCGAGAAGCGCCCGCCCAGCATGATCCGATAGGCGGCGTAAAGCCGGTTGTCGGTGAAGGTGGGACGCAGGATGCCGAGCTGCCCGCGGAAATACGTCAGATCGTCCACCGGATCCTGGCCGGAGCGGCTGAAGAACCTGATCTCCGGCCCGAGTGGACCGGTCGCCCGCGCAGCGGGGACGAGACCCCAAAGCAGGATGGCGAGGGTCAATAGAGACGAGAAGCATCTGACCATTGACGTATCCTCTCGCGGAGCGTGGCGTAGGTTTCGGCATTCCAGCGTCGCGGGCTGAAGGCGTAAATGCGTCGGCCGGACGGTATTGCAGCCGGCAACTCATCCGTCGCGACGCCGATGCTGGTGCGGCAGTTGGCCGAGCGAAAATCTCCCCCGTCGGCGAAATACTCCCGGATGCGTCGGCGGTCGGGACCCAAGCGGAACAGCATCGGGACCACCTCGTCCACCGCCAGCGACTGCGTCCACCGTTCGTTGAGGCACCAGGATGTCAGCGCGGTGGCCGAGAGCACCGCATCGGGAAAGCGGTGGCGCAACGCCGCAACCGCCTTCACGAAAAAGTCGCGCTGCGACGATTTCGCCTCGAAGTCGATCTGGAGAAATTCTCCCGGAAGGTTCTCGCGCAACGCGGCAAGCGTCGCGGCGAACTCGCGCGCTTGCGCGTCGCTCACGACCGGCGGCTCATGGCGGTCGACCTCGACATGGGCGACCGCGACCAGGCGAGTCCCCTTCGGCGGGGCCAGCGGATGATGGCGCGGCGCGAGGAATACGGTCTCCCCGCGCAGGATGACGGTGGCGGCCAGATAGGCCACCGCCGTGTCCCGGGGATCGATGAAGCTCAAATCGTCGTCGCGGTCCCATGCCCAGAGGACAAGCGCAGGCAGATCAACGGGCATCCGGGTACGAGCAGATATATTTTGATCGCTGACCAAGAAAACCAATAGCAGCAAAGGAGCAAATGCAATGCAGCGTCGGAGCAGAGAGCGCATAGCAGCCGGCTCGACTGACGAGGTGACTGCCATTCAAGCTTCACTTTCACTGCGACGCGATGGGCCG
>Ga0318513_10000046_pt1 | contig 21297 bp, 21 predicted proteins | sample GRESIP171b2f20_FD_203683 | JGI IMG/M metagenome (GOLD analysis project Ga0318513, IMG submission 203683) | Tropical soil microbial communities from Luquillo Experimental Forest, Puerto Rico - GRE.SIPMG.171b2f20 | ecosystem: Environmental > Terrestrial > Soil > Tropical forest > Bulk soil... | reverse complement strand
GCCGTCGGTCGAGCCCGGAGGGAACACTCGCCGCGTCCGGCAGCCGCAAGCCCTCCCCTACGGCATGTCCGCGGAGGGCGTCGGGCTGTTCTCCGCGGATCGGGCACGGGTCGCGGAGGTGCTTGGACGGGTCCGCGGACACGCGGGTGCTGTGCGCGGGCTGTCTTTCCCGAGGTCCGCCGTTCGAGCGCACTTGCTTCGTGGGCACGCGGACGCTCTGGATGAGCCCAGCGCAGCTCTCCCGGTCGATCCGCACTGCTCGCTGATCGAGCTCGTCGGAACTCGGGTCGTCCTGGACGTCTGGCTGAAATTCGGAGCCGCTTGGAAGCCTGAGGCCTGGAACGAGGTCGCGCTGAACGATGGAACCACCGCACAGGCACGCGTCGTGCTCGACGAGTCCAGCCCCGCCGGGACTGCAAGTGGATCGTCTTTCCGCCTCGTGCTCGAGCTCCAACGACCGCTCGCCGCCTCCATCGCCGGCATCGTCGGCGACGGCGTCCTGATTCCGCTCCGGTGAGTGACTCCGCGCCGGACGAGCTCGATGCGATCGCCAAGGGCGATTCGGCGGCCTTCGCCCGCTGGCTTGCCGGGCGCGAGCTCCGCCTGCGCGCCAGCCTGCGCTCGTTCGCGCACTCGGTCGACACCGAGGCGATCGTGCAGGAGGCGCTGCTCCGCGTGTGGCAGCTCGCGCCCAAGGTCACCCGCGACGGCAGGTCCGAGCCCTTGCTGCGGCTCGCAATCCGCGTCGCGCGCAACCTCGCGATCGACGCGACGCGCCGTTCGAGCCAGCCGCAGCCGGAGTGGGTGGAAGCGCCCTTCGAGCCGGCACCCAGGCCCCCGGACCCGTGGCTGCGGCGGCGGATCGCGGAGTGTCTCGGCGCGCTCCCCAAGAGGCCGCGCAAGGCGCTCGAGAGCCGGCTCGCCAGTGCAGGAGAACGCCGCGACCAGGATCTCGCAGAAGCGACCGGGATGCGCCTCAACACCTTCCTGCAGAACGTCGGCCGCGCCCGCCGCCTGCTCGCCGCATGCCTCGAGCGCGCGGGCATCGACCTGGCTCGGGAGCTGACGTGACCGATCGCGAGCGCGACGTGCTGCTCGAGCAGGTCTTGAGCGCGCACCGCGAGCCCCATGCGCGCCTGCGTGTCCGCAGTCACCCCGCCTGGCACGACTTGCCCGACTCCGATCGCGAGCGCGCGTTCGAGGCGGCCCTCGCGTTGCGAACACTCGAAGCGGCGCTCGACCCCGGCGGTCTGTCGACCGCCGCGCGGGCCGTGCTCGCACGCATCGGTCCGGACCGCGCCTCCGCCAGCGAGTGACTTCGCGAGGCGCGCCCGGGAGGAGTCGAACCTCCGACCTAGGGATTAGAAGTCCCTCGCTCTATCCAGCTGAGCTACGGGCGCGTGCGGGCAACTCTAGCGCGCCCGGGCGTGGTAGAAGAGGGCACGAAAAACCAGCGAGGGGAGGCCCGTGGCCAAGCGCGCATCGCGGCAGCCGCGTCCGAAGGGGACGGCGCCGAACATTCTGACCTGGACGCGGACGCGGCGGACGCTCGCCGAGCTCGGCGTGGACGAAGAGCGCTTCATCAAGACCTACGAGTCGCTGCCGAGCACGCGCGCGCCGCGCGACCTGGACGAGGCGCTGCTGCAGGCGGGCGAGCGCTTCACCAAGGACGGCGACTTCGCGGCCTTCAAGCGCGCGATCAAGTCGAACAACGACCAGCAGGCGAACGCGCGGCTGGGGCGCTACTTCCGCTACCGCACGCGGCGGAACGGCGGCGCCTAACGACTCGCGACCGGAATCGAGGGCGGCGGGCAGGCCTTCTCGGGGAAGCAGCCGTCCGCGAGCCAGGCGCGGAAGTCGGGGTAGCTGCGGATCTCGGCTGCGTGCAGGAGCTCGTCGACCCGGCCGCGCAAGCCGGGCGTGACCGCCAGCGCGCTCGAGCCGCTCACCGTGAGCGCGACCGGGCCCGAGAGCCGGGTGCGCCCCGCGATCTCCGCGGCGCGGGCGCCGTAGGCCGCTGCGAAACGCTGCGCGCTCTCGGCAGAGTCCCAGCGGGTGAGCCAGAACAGCTCCCACTTGCCGCCGCAGTCCAGGCGCACGAAGCGGTCGCCGCGCCAGGCCGACACCATCTTCTCCAGCGCGTCGCCTTTCAGTGTCGCCTCGAACAGCACCCGCATGGTCAGCGCACCGGCCACGTTGGGCCGTCCCTGCGTGCAGGCGGCGGTGGCGGGATCGGCGCGCAGCTCGTCGAGCGGCAGCCGGATGAAGTCGATCGGCCCGCGGATCCCGGGATGCAGCACCTGCACGGTGGAGAGCGGCGGGTCGCGCAGCGCGGAGTCGAGCCCGGCGTTCCCGTTCTGCTCGTACAGCCGCGCGGCGGCCACCGTACCGTAGGCGTAGGGGAACACCAGCCCGACCGCGAGCAGGCGTGGCGCGCGGCCGATGTCGGAGTCGGGCTTGTCGAGCTCGGCGAGCATCGAGTCGCGCAGCTCGTCCGCGACCTCGACGGTCTCGGCCTTGGCCCCGCCCGGCAGCGCTCCCACCATGGTGATGCTGGCGTCGCCCTCGACCGTGCCGGACAGCGCGCGCACCAGGTCGTCCTCGCCGTCGAGATCGAGCATCAGGTGCAGCGTCTCGGGGAAGTGCTGGTCCTGCAGCGCGTGCGTGAGCTCGTGCACCACGATCGAGTCGAGCAGGAACGACTTCAGCGGCCCGCGCATGTCGTCGGAGACGAACAGCGTGTTGCGCTTGGGGCTGTACAGGCCGGCGAGCTGGCTCTCGTAGAGCGCCATGGTCTCCTTGGCCAGGTCGACGCCGGGGTCGAGCGCGCCCAGCGCCGCGTAGCTGTCGCGCTCGTCGGTGACGCGCGCCGGCTCGAGCTCGTCGCCCGCCTCGTCGCGCAGCAGTGCCGGCAGGTCGTCCCGCGTCACCCAGCGCAGCGCCACGTCGCGCTCGAACTCGAGCCCGCGCAGCGACACGGTCTTGTGTTGCCACTCCGCGAGCCGGCGCGCGTCGTCGCCGAACGGCCACAGGCTGGCGCAGGCCGCGCAGCCGAGCGCGAGCGAGACGGCGAGCGCACGCCGCATCGCCGCTAGACGCCCCAGCCGGAGCGGTGCACGATCGGAATGCGCCGGCCCGAGCCGTAGGCCTTCTGCGAGACCTTCAGCACCACGGGCGCCTGGCGGCGCTTGTACTCGTTGCGGTCGATCTGGCGCAGGATCCAGGCCACGGTCTCGCGCGTCGCCCCCGGTGGCGGCTCGATCTCGTCGCCGGGAAGGCCCAGCTCGATCGCCTGGTGCAGCACCTCGTCGAGCACCGGGTAGGGCGGCAGAGTGTCGCTGTCCTGCTGGCCGGGCGCGAGCTCGGCGGAGGGCGGCTTGTCGATCGAGCCGCGCGGGATGCGCTCGCTGGTGCGGTTGGCGAAGTGCGCCAGCGCGTAGACGTCGCGCTTCAGCACGTCGCCCAGCACCGCCAGCCCGCCGACCAGGTCGCCGTACAGCGTGGTGTAGCCCATGCTGAGCTCGCTCTTGTTGCCGGTGGCGAGCACGATCCGATTCTCGGCGTTCGACACCGCCATCAGCAACGCTCCGCGGATGCGCGCCTGCACGTTCTCCTGGGTCAGCCCGTAGCTCTCGCGCGGCCCGAACAGCGTGCGGAACTGCTCGAGGTAGCTCTTGTAGATCGAGTCGATGCGCACCGTGCGCGCCTCGATCCCGAGGCTCTGCGCGAGCGCCTCGGCGTCGCTGATCGAGTGCTCGGACGAGAACGGCCCGGGCATGAGCAGGCCGGTGACGTTCGCGGGGCCGAGCGCGCGCACCGCCAGGTGCGCAGTCACCGCCGAGTCGATCCCGCCGGAGAGCCCGATCACGGCGCTCTGGAGTCCGAGCTTGCCCAGGTAGTCGCGGATGCCGAGCACGAGCGCTCGCTCGAGCAGTTCAGGATCGGACTCGATCGGCGGCGCCTCGGGCCGGCCCGGTGTGAACGGGTCGATCACGGCGAAGTCCTCGCTGAAGCGCGCCAGCCGCGTCACCACGCGCGCGTCGCGATCCACGGCGAAGCTCGTGCCGTCGAAGATCAGCTCGTCGTTCCCGCCGACCAGGTTCACGAACACGATCGGCACGTGGTGCTGGCGCGCGGCGTCGCGCAGCATCGCCTCGCGCAGCCCCATCTTCGCGGCGTTCCAGGGCGAGGCCGAGATGGTCCAGATCACCTCGGCGCCGCGCGCGACCAGCTCCTCGACCGGGTCGACCGGGTACGGCCGGCGCGCACCCCAGAACTTGCCGCTCCACACGTCCTCGCAGATCGCGATGCCGACGCGGTGGCCGCGGAACTCGATCACCCGCCGCTCCGCCGCCGGCTGGAAGTAGCGCGCCTCGTCGAACACGTCGTAGGTCGGCAGCAGCGTCTTGGTCTGCACGTGCGCGACCTCGCTGCGCGCCCAGCGGCGCCGGCAGCACCGCCCCGGTCAGGATCGCGACGTCGCGCGACTCGGGCACGAGCTCTTCCAGCGCGCGCGTCTGGTCGCGCAGGAAGGTGGGGCGCTCCAGCAGGTCGCCCGGCGGATAGCCGCACACGGCGAGCTCCGGCAGGATCACCACGTCGGCGCGCTCGGCCCGCGCGCGTTCGACCGCGCCGCGGATCTTGCGCAGATTGCCGGCGAAGTCGCCGATGGTCGTGTTGATCTGCCCCAGCGCGATGCGCATCCCGCGGGGGACGATAGCGACTCGGGCCGCGCCCTAGTAGCTGCCGCCGATATAGCGGCGCAGCGACTCGACCGCCTCCGCGCGCTCCTCCAGCTCGACGAACAACACGTCGCGGATCGACAGCATGTCGACCAGCGCCCCGTGCTGCACGATCGGCAGGTGGCGGCACTGGGCGTCGTCCATCTTGCGCATCGCCTCTGCGCGCTCGTCGCCGGGCGAGGCCGTGATCGGATCGGGCGTCATCACCTCGGCCAGCCGCGTCTTGTCGATCGGCCGGCCCATGGCGACGACGCGCCGGACCACGTCGCGCTCGCTGAAGATGCCGACCAGGCGCCCGTTCTCGACCACGGGCACCGCGCCGACGCGGCGTGCGGACATCAGCGCGACGGCGTCGAGCACGCTCTGCTCGGGGCTCATCACGTGGACGACCGGGGATCGCCTTCCGAGGAGATCTGCAATCAGGCCCATCGTGGCCTCCTCCTCCTCACTCCCCCCGGATTGTCCTCCTGCCTTTCGCGCGGGGCAACGGGTCATTTCGCGCGGGAGACGCCGGCGAGCGCGCGGACGAGCTCGGCGCTCTCCGCGGGCTGCAGCACCGGATCGAGCGGCGCGAGCGCGGCCGGCGTGAAGGTGTCCGCGGTCACAGGGACGGCGGCCGCGAGCAGCTCGAGCTGGCGGTCGGAGAGCCGCGCGATGGCCGGGCGCAGCTCGCCGACCAGGTCGAGGTTCGGGGTGCCTGCGCGTGTCTCCGACTCGATCCGCCTGGCCAGCCGGATCTCGAGCGCGAACAGCGCGCGCACCGAGGCGCGGTCGAGCCCGAGCTCGCCGGCGCGCGCGGCAACGCGGTCCAGCACGCGCGCCTCCTGCTCGGGGTCCTCGATCGGCTTCCCGTGCGCGCGCTTCCAGGCCCCGACCGCGTCCATCAGCTCCATCCGGCGCGCGACCAGGTCGACCAGGTGCACGCTCGGATCGCGGGGCTGGTCGGCCCCGAACCAGCGCGCGCGCAGCTTCCCGAGCTCGGGCTCGTGCGTGCGGAGGAAGCGATCGACGGCCGGGCCGAGCTCCGCCGCGCGCGCGGGCGCGACCCAGTACACCTTGCGGTAGCTCTGGGCCACACACAGCGAAGTGTCGCCCGGGCGGCGGAAGTGCGCGACCTCGAAGCTGTCGGTGACGATCGCGTCGACCGTGTGGGCGGCGAGCAGGTCGGGCAGCGAGCCGTTGTCCTCGACCGCGACGATCTTCGCGGCGGGGAAGCGCAGGTGGGCGAAGCCTTCGAGCGCCCCGCCCTTGTTCACCCCGACCGACGCAGGCTCGGCCGCGCCGATCCAGCACGGGCCGCCCTGCCCGACTGCGAGCGACATCCAGCCGTGCACGTCGCGGTCGGCGCGCCAGGTGATCCCGCTCATCACCAGGTCGAAGTCGCCCTTGGCCACGCGTTCCGCGAGCTCTGGCCAGCGGAACGGCACGAGCTCGAGCGGTCGACCCAGCGCGTCCGCGAGCTGGCGCGCGACGTCGAGGTCGAAGCCCTGCCCGTCCTTCGAGAACGGCGCGTAGTCGCCGCTCGTGCCGACGCGCAGCGGCGCGGGCGCCTTGCAGGCCAGGAGAAGCGCGAGGAGCAGCAGAGCTCGCACGGACATAGCGCCAGGATACGACGGAGTCAGGACGCGGCCGGGCCTCGCCGCCAGCAGCGCACCCCGACCAGGCCTGCGATCGCCACCAGCACCAACGCCGTCGAGCCGGGCTCCGGAGCCAGCCTGAACTCGTATGGAAGACCTTCGATGATGGTGCCGAAGATGACAGACACCGAGTTCGCAGTGTGTGTCAGCGTGCCACTGAAGTAGTCCGGCGCATAGACGAAGTTCAGGGAGTGGAGGCCGCCATCGAACTGGAGATCACCCAAGGTCACCTCGATCACGCCGGTGCCGTTGCCTTCGCTGATCCCGGACGGCATCTCGATCGTGAACGCGGATGCGTCGACGTCGACCGTGAAGACGGAGGGACCGCCGGCGCGCACGCCGGTGAACTCGACGCCGGGGCCGACGACTGCCGGAGAGATGAACTGCTCGGTGACCGGAAGGCCATCGATGAGCGAAGTCAACTCCGCGCTGACCGAATCACCGATCAGAGAGCCCGCCGCCGCCATCCGAGCGACCGCAAACAGAGCGAAACATAGCGCCGCGCCAGCTCGACTCATCCTTCGATGCTATCAGATCAGCTGGCGCGTCTGGCTCCCGACGTGATGTAGCGCCGCGAGATCGGCGAGAGGTCGTCGGGTGGAGTCACCGCCTCGACGATCGAAAACCGGTCCGATTCGAACGCCGCCGCGAGCGCGGCGCGGAGCTCTGCTCGAGTGGCGGCACGCGCGCCAAAGCCGCCGAGCGCGCGTCCGATCTCGGCGTAGGGCCAGCTCGGCACGTCGAGCAGGTCTTGGCGCTCGGTGATCGGCCGGAAGATGCCCCAGCCCGAATTGTTCACGACCACGCAGATCGGAGTCAGGCCGTACCGCAGCGCTTGCGAGATCTCCATCCCGGTCATCTGGAACGCGCCGTCGCCGCAGAGCACGAGCGGGCGCACGCCGGTGCCGATCTGCGCACCGAGCGCCGCGGGAACGCCGAAGCCCATCGACGCGTAGTAGCCCTGCGCCATGTACTGGCCGCCGCGCAGGCGCAGCTCCATGCCGCCGAACAGCATGTCGCCCGACTCCGCGACCACGTACACGCCGGGGTGTCGCGCCAGGAACTCGTTGATCTCGACCAGGAAGTCGTTGGTGGAGAGCGGTGCGTCGGCATTCGCCTCGAACGGCGTGCGCGCCAGGTTGTCGCAGTACTCGACCTTCTCGCGAAAGCAGGGGAGCACGGAGTCGGCGAGCCCGCGCACGAACTCGTGCAGCACCACGTTCGGGTACTGGTGGAACGAGATCGACACGCGCTCGGGCTCGGCCCAGATGGTGCGCTCGGCCGGCGCGATCTCCGGCGCACGGCCGAGGTTGATGTCGGTGTGCTGGGTGCCGAGCTCCAGCACGAGGTCCGCCGCGCGCACCCTTTCCTGGATCGCCGGCGCGCCGAACGGGCCGATCTGGATGCCCAGGTGCAGCGAGTGGTCCATCGGGAAGACGCCCTTCCCCAACATCGTGGTGGCGACGGCGCACTCGAGCTTCTCGGCCAGGCGCAGGAAGTCGCCGTGCGCGCCGACGCGGTGCAGGTCGACGCCCGCGATCAGCATCGGCCGCTCGGCGTGGCGCAGGCGCTCGACGGTGTCGCGCAGCGCCTCCGACAGCCGGCGCGGATCCGAGCTCAACCGCGGGACCGCGCCGTCCCAGTTGCGGATCGACTCGGGCACCGGGATCTCGAGATCGACCTGGTCGCGGTGGATCTCGAGATAGCCCGGACGCAGCTCGTGCATCACCGTGCAGACCAGCTCGTCGATCTCCTGCGCGGCGCGCTCCGCGTGGCGCAGGATGCGCGCGTCGCAGGTCACCTCGGAGAGCACGCGGCACTGCGAGTCGACCGACTTCACCATGTGGTGTACGCCCGAGCGGCGCGACTCCTCGGCGCCCGGCCCGCCCGAGATCACCAGCAGCGGCACGCGCTCGGCGTAGGCGGCCGCGATCGAGTTCACGATGTTGTTCCCGCCCGCGCCGTAGGTCACGCAGATCACGCCGAGCCGTCGGGTCGCGCGCGCGTAGCCGTCCGCCGCGAAGCCGACCGCGGGCTCGTGCGAGAAGGTGACCATCTCGATCCCGCGCTCGCGCGCCAGGCTCTGGAACAGCGCGAGCACGAGATCGCCGGGCAGGCCGAAGATGTGCGTCACGCCCAGGCGCCGCAGGTAGGCGACCAGGAACTCGCCCAGCGGCATGCGCGGCTTCACGGCCGGCCCTCGAGCTCGAACCAGTAGAGCGCGGCGATCACCAGGGCCGACGTGATCTGGCCCTCGCGCAGCGTGCGCGGCAGGTCCGCCAGCGGCACGAGCTCGACCGACGTCTCCTCGGTGTGGCCGTTCTGGATCTCGGCCACCCGCTCGACGCCGCGCGCCAGGAAGGTCTCGGTGCGGTTCCCGAACAGCGCGGGGTTGGGATTCACCACGCCGAGGCGCTCCACGCGGCTCGCGCGGTAGCCGGTCTCCTCGAGCAGCTCGCGCGCCGCCGCGGCCGCGGAGAGCTCACCCGGGTCCACCAGCCCGCCCGGGATCTCCAGCGTGACTCGGCCCTCGCCGTGCCGGTACTGGCGCACCATCACCAGCTTGTCGTCCGGCGTCAGCGCGACGATGTTCACCCAGTCCGCGGAGTCGATCCTGTAGAATGGATGCGGCTGTCCGGTCAGCGGCGAGCGGGCGGTGCTGCGGCTCACCGTGAACACGCGGCAGTCCTGCAAGAGCTCGCGCTCGACCTCTTCCCAGTCCTTCACCGACATGATGCGATTCTAGCGAGGGAGACTCTCGTGGACAGACGACCGCTCGGACGAACGGGGATCCGCGTTCCTTCGCTCTGCCTGGGCACGATGACCTTCGGGGTCCAGGCCGACGAGCCGACCGCGTTCGCGATCCTGGACCGCGCGTTCGAGGCCGGCGTCGACTTCTTCGACACCGCCGACGTGTACCCGCTCGGCGGCGGCGTGCCGACCGCGGGCCGCACCGAGGAGATCATCGGCCACTGGCTGCGCGAGCGCCGGCTGCACCATCGGGTCTTCCTCGCGACCAAGTGCCGCGGCAAGGTCGGCGACGGCACCAACGACGTCGGGCTTTCGCGCTTCCACATCCAGCGCGCGGTCGAGGCGAGCCTGCGCCGGCTCGGCACCGACGTGATCGACCTCTACCAGACCCACTTCTTCGACCCGTTCACCCCGATCGACGAGACGCTGCGCGCGCTCGACGATCTGGTCCGCGCGGGCAAGGTCCGCTACCTCGGCTGCTCGAACTACCCGCTCTACCGCCTGGCCGAGGCGGCGAGCACCGCGCGCGCGCTCGGGCTCACGCGCTACGAGACGCTGCAGCCGCGCTACAACCTGCTCTACCGCGAGATCGAGACGGAGCTCCTGCCCTACGCACGGCAGGAGTCGCTCGGTGTGATCGTCTACAACCCGATCGCGGGCGGGCTGCTCTCGGGCAAGTACCGCGCGGGCGAGCGGCCGCGCGAAGGGACGCGTTTCACCATCCGCGGGGCCGGCGAGATGTACCAGCACCGCTACTGGGACCAGACCCAGCTCGCCGCGGTCGAGGAGCTCGCGAAGGAGTCCGAGTCGCGCGGCCTGGCGCTCGCCGCGGTGGCCGTCGCCTGGGTGCTCACGCAGCCTGGCATCACCTCGGCGATCATCGGGGCGAGCCGGCCGGATCAGCTCGATGCGACGCTCGCGGGGGCGGAGCTCCAGCTCGATCCCGAGCTCGCGAAGCTGTGCGACGCCGTCTGGTGGCACCTGCCGCGCCGGCCGGTCGCGGAGGGCTATCGGTAGGGGTTGCCCATGAAACGAGCATCCTGAGCGCGCTCGATGAGCAAATTCTAAACATCCGCGCTGCCAGTGCCGTCCGCACGCCTCGGCATCGTCCTTGCTCGAAGGACGGGCCGGCTGCTGACAGGCTCACACGAGGGGAGAAAAGAGAGATGTGGACCAGCCTGTTCGCCACTAGCCGGCGCAACTGCGGGATCGCAGCGGCTGCATTCGCAACCGCGCTTCTCTGTGCGAGCACGGCGCTCGCCGACGGGGGCCCGACCGCGATCGACACGGGCGACACCGCCTGGATGCTGACGTCGACCGCGCTCGTGCTGCTGATGACCCTGCCGGGTCTCGCCCTCTTCTACGGCGGGCTCGTGCGCGCGAAGAACGTGCTGAACGTGTTCATGCAGTGCTTCGTGGCGGCCGGGGCGATCGGGCTGATCTGGATCGCGGTGGGCTACAGCCTCGCGTTCTCGGGCCCGGGCGACTTCGTCGGGAACCTCGACAAGGCGTTCATGAACGGGATCACGCCCGACAGCATCTGGGCGAACACGATGAGGCCGCCGCGCGGCATCCCAGAGTACGTCTTCGTCATGTTCCAGGCGATGTTCGCGATCATCACGCCCGCGCTGATCCTGGGCGCGGTGGCGGAGCGGATGAAGTTCTCCGCGTTCCTCGCGTTCATCAGCCTGTGGCTGATCTTCGTCTACTGCCCGCTCGCCTACATGGTCTGGGGCGGCGGCTGGATCTTCAAAGCCGGCGGGATCGACTTCGCGGGCGGCATGGTCGTGCACATGTCGAGCGGCACCTCGGCGCTGATCGCGGCGTTGATGGTGGGCAAGCGCAAAGGCTTCGGGCGCGAGCCGATGCCGCCGCACAGTGTGCCGCTGTGCCTGATCGGCGCGGGCCTGCTCTGGGTCGGCTGGTTCGGCTTCAACGCGGGCAGCGCGCTCTCCGCGAGCGGCCTCGCGGCGCTGGCCTTCCTGAACACCAGCACCGCGACCTCGGCCGCGGTGATGACCTGGGTCGGGATCGAGTGGATCCTGCGCGGCAAGCCGACCGCCCTGGGCGCGGCGACCGCCGCGGTCGCGGGCCTGGTCGCGATCACGCCCGCCTGCGGCAACGTCTCGCCGATGGGCTCGATCGCGGTCGGCTTCGGCGTGTCGGTGATCTGCTACTGCGCGGTGACGTACCTGAAGCCCGTCGGCGGCTACGACGACTCGCTCGACGCGTTCGGCGTCCACGGCGTCGGCGGCGCCTGGGGCGCGCTCGCCTCCGGCCTGTTCTGCGCGACCTACGGCACGCCGGCCGAAGGCTCGATCACCTCGCACGCGCAGCAGGTGCTGATCCAGCTCAAGGGGATCGGCTTCACCGCGGTGTTCGCGCCAGCGATGTCGTTCGCGATCCTGCTGGTGCTGCGCTTCGCGTTCGGCTCGCTGCGCGTCTCCGAGGAAGAGGAGTTCGAGGGCCTCGACCTCTCGGCGCACAGCGAGAGCGCGTACTCGATCGGGGGCGGAGCGACGCTCGGCGGCCACGGGGGCCACGGCGCAGAGGGCGCCGCGGAGCTCGCGCCCGCGCATCACTGATTTAGGAGGAGAATGGGCAATGAAGATGATCAAGGCGGTGATCAAGCCGTTCAAGCTCGACGAGGTCCGCGACGCGCTCACGGCGGCGGGCGTCGAAGGCATGACGGTGTCCGAGGTGCGCGGGTTCGGCCGGCAGAAGGGCCACACCGAGCTCTACCGAGGCGCCGAGTATGTCGTCGACATGCTGCCGAAGATCGAGGTCGAGGTCGTCGTGCCCGACGGGCGGGCCGAGACGGTGGTCGAGGCGATCCGCAAGGCCGCGAACACCGGGCGCATCGGTGACGGCAAGATCTTCGTCACGCCGGTGCTCGACGCGATCCGCATCCGCACCGGCGAGCGAGGCGAGGAGGCTCTGTAGTTGCGGGCCGTCGTACGGCTCGCCGAGCCGGCCGACGGCGCGGGCGTGCAGGCGATCTACGCGCCGATCGTCCGCGACACCGCAATCTCGTTCGAGGTCGATCCGCCGAGCGTCGAGGAGATGTCTCGGCGGATCTCGACCACCCTCGAGCTCTGGCCCTGGCTGGTCTGTGCCGACGGCGGCACGGTGCTGGGCTACGTCTACGCCTCGCGCCACCGCGAGCGCGCCGCGTACCGCTGGTCGGTCGACGTGACCGCCTACATCCACGAGTCGGCACGGCGGCGCGGCGTCGGCCACGCGCTCTACTCGGCGCTGCTCGCGCTGCTCGCGGTGCAGGGCTACCACCGCGCCTACGCGGGCATCACGCTGCCCAACGAAGCGAGCGTGGGCCTGCACGAGGCGCTGGGGTTCACACCGATCGGTGTCTACCCGGCGGTCGGCTGGAAGCTCGGCGACTGGCACGACGTGGGCTGGTGGCAGCGGACGATCCTGCCGCCCGCGCGCGGTCCCGCCGAGCCGCTCTCGCTCGAGAGCGCGCGGCGCCACGCGGGCTGGAAGATCGCGCTCGAGGACGGCCAGCGGCTGCTCGACCGGCGCGCGCCCTAGGCGTCTTCGAGCCCCACGTAGCTCTCGGCGAAGGTCGCCGCGGCGGCGGTGGAGCTGCACACGCGCTCGAGCTGCGCCCGCTGCAGCCGGCGGCGCAGCGCGGCGTCGGGCGCGTCGTCCGGGATGCGGTGGATCATCCAGGTCATCCAGATCGAGAACTCCTGCACCCGCCACACGTCCGCCAGGCGGGTCGCGGAGTAGGCCTCGAGGCGGCTCGCGTCGCCGCTGCGAAAGCGGCGCGCCAGCGCGTCCGCGAGCACGCGCGCATCGGCGACCGCGAGGTTCAGCCCCTTCGCACCGGTGGGCGGGACGATGTGCGCCGCGTCCCCGGCGAGGAAGAGCCGGCCGAACTGCAGCGGCTCGACCACGAAGCTGCGCATCTCGCTGACGTTCTTCTCGAGCACCGGCCCCTCGCGCAGCTTCCAGCCGTCGCGGCTGGCGAGGCGGCAGTGGAGCTCTTCCCAGATACGCGCGTCGGGCCAGCGCTCGATCGGATCGTCCGGCGCGGTCTGCAGGTAGAAGCGGCTCACCGTGTCGCTGCGCAGCATGTGGCCGGCGAAGCCGCGCTCGTGGTGCGCGTAGACGATCTCCTCGGTCGACGGCGCGACCGCGGCGAGCGCGCCCACCCAGGCGAACGGCAGCGGGTGGTCGAAGACGCGCAGCGCGCCGGCGGGGATCGCGGCGCGCGAGGCCCCGTGGAAGCCATCGCAGCCGGCGATGAACTCGCACTCCAGCCGCTCGCTGCGGCCGCCGGCGCTCCAGCGCAGCTCGGGACGCCCGCCCTCGAGCCCGTGCAGGCTCACCTCTTCGGCCCCGAACTCGATCGCCCCGCCACGCGCCAGCCACAGCCGGATCAGGTCCGCGACCAGCTCCTGCTGCGCGTACACCATCATGTGTCGGCCGCCGCAGAGCTCGCCGTAGGCGATGCGATGGCGCTCGCCGTCGAAGCGCAGCTCGACGCCGCGGTGCACCTGCCCGCGCGCGCGCAGCCGCTCCGCCAGCCCGTGGCGCTCGAGCAGCGCGACGGTGCGGTGCTCGAGCAGGCCCGCGCGCACGCGCCGCTCCACGTACTCGCGGCTCTTCTGCTCGAGCACCACCGCTTCGATTCCCTGCTCCGCGAGCAAATGCGCGAGGACCAGCCCCGCAGGGCCCGCGCCCACGATCGCGACCGGCGCATGCGCCACGTCTAGCGCTCCCGCGCGCGGAAGCGCGCGAGCGCGCGGTCGACCAGCTCCGCGGCCGCGCCGAGGGAACCCGCGGGGTCGAGCAGTGCGTCGAGGCGCGCGAGATCGAGCACGGCCGCGACCTCCGGGTCCGCGGCGAGCGCGTCGCGCACCGGCGCGCCCCGCTCGAGCGCGCGCTTGCAGGCCGCCTCCACGCGCTGCTGCGCCTCGCGCTTGCCGAGCTGCGGCGCGAGCGCCAGCGCCACGCGCTCGGTGGCGATCGCCCCGCGGGTCGCGTCGAGGTTCGCGCGCATGCGCGCGGCGTCGATCTCGGCACCGTCGAGCGCGGTGCGCAGGTGCGCCGCGGCGGCGCCGGTGAGCTCGAAGAGCTGCGGCAGCGTCTCCCACTCGGCCTGCCAGCCGCCGGCCGCGCGCTCGTGCTCCTGGGGCATCGCCGCGAGCAACGTGGCGACCAGGCCCGGCACGCGCTTCGCGCAGGCGAGCGCGTTCACCGCACCGACCGGGTTGCGCTTCTGGGGCAAGGTCGACGAGCCGCCGCGCCCCGCGGCACCGCCCTCGCGCAGCTCGCCGACTTCGGTCTGCGCGAGCAGCACGACGTCGAGCGCGATCTTGCCGAGCGCCCCGGCCGCGACGCCGAGCGCGCAGCCGAGCTCGGCCACGCGCCCGCGCGCGGCGTGCCAGGGCAGCAGCGGCTCGGCAAGACCGAGCTCGCGCGCGAGCGCGCACACGAGCTCGAGCGCACCGGGCTCGAGCGCCGCCAGCGTCCCCGCTGCGCCGCCGAGCTGCAGCGCGAGACCGCTTCGCGAGAGCTCCGCGAGCCGCACGCGCGCGTCGTCGAGCGACGCGAGCCAGCCCGCGGCCTTCAGCCCGAAGCTCGTCGGGAGCGCCTGCTGCAGCAGGGTGCGCGCCGCCATCGGCGTGGTGCGGTGCTCGGCGGCGAGCGCCGCGCACGCCTCGAGCACCTCGGCGATCCCCGCGCACACCAGCTCGAGCGCGCTGCGCGCGCAGAGCATCGTCGCGGTGTCGAGCGCGTCCTGGCTGGTCGCACCGAAGTGGACCCAGGCGCCGTGCTCGCGCGGCAGCGCCGCCTCCAGCGCGCGCACCAGCGGGATCACGGGATTGCCGGCGTCGATCGCAGCCTCGGTGAGCACGCGCAGCTCGAAGCGCTCGGCATGGCAGTGGGCGGCGATCGCTTCGGCAGCGGCCGCCGGGATCCGCCCCGCGCGTGCCTGCACCCGCGCGAGCGCAGCCTCGAACTCGAGCAGCCCCTGCACGAGCGCCCGCGCCGAGAACACCTCGCGCAGCGCCGGCGTCGAGGACAGAGCCGCGAACAAATCGGCGTCAGACATCGAGGAAGGGCGTCTCGCCCTCGCCCTGCAGCACCAGGTCGAAGCGCAGGCCGCTCGTGCCGGGCTCGCTGCGGGCGATCAGCCGTGCGCGCCGCGCGGGGTCGGCGATCGACGCGAGCAGCGGATCGGCGGCGTTGGCGGGGTCGTCGGGGAAGTAGATCCGCGTCACCAGCCGGTGCAGGAGCCCGCGCGCGAAGACCGACACCGCGATGTGTGGGGCATCCCGCCGGCCACCCGCGCCAGGCACCGGGCCGAGCGCGCGCAGCCGGACGCGGTACTCGCCGGCGGCGTCGGTCGCCGTGCGCGCGAACGCGCCCTCGCCCCCGTCGGTCTGCCACAGCTCGAGCAGCGCGTCGGCGACCGGCGCGCCGGCTCCGTCGACGACGCGCCCGCGGAGCTCGACGCCGTGCCCCCCCGCGCTGCCCCGCGGTGAGGGGAGCGGCCGGCACAGCGCACCGTGGAAGAACGGCCCGACCGTCTGCGCCGGAGTCACCCGCGACTTCACCGGGAACTCGCCGGCGTCGCGTCGCGGCCGCGCAGCACCAGATCGAAGCGGTAGCCCAGCGCCCACTCGGGCCGGGTCGTCGCGAGGTCGAAGCGCGCCAACAGCCGCTCGCGCGCGTGCGCCGGCACGGCGAGATAGATCGGATCGAGCTCGAGCAGCGGGTCGCCGGGGAAGTACATCTGCGTGACGAGCCTCGTGGCGAAGGCGGGCCCGAACAGCGAGAAGTGGATGTGCGCCGGCCGCCAGGCGTTCGTGTGGTTCTGCCATGGGTACGCGCCCGGCTTGATCGTCACGAAGCGGTAGCAGCCCTCGGCGTCACTCATGCAGCGGCCCGCACCGGCGAAGTTCGGGTCGAGCGGAGCCGCGTGCTGGTCGACCGGGTGCGCGTAGCGGCCCGCTGCGTTGGCCTGCCAGATCTCCACCAGCTGGCCTGCGAGCGGGCGACCGTCCTCGTCCACGATCCGGCCGCTCACCGCGATCCGCTCGCCGAGCGGCTCGCCTTTGCACTGGCGGGTGAGGTCCGAGTCCACCTCGTCGAGCTCGAGCTGCGAGAAGTCCGGGCCGGTGGTCTCGGTCGTGCCGTGCGCCCAGGGAATCGGCGCAGCGAGCGGCACCCGCAGCCGCGTCGACCGGTAGTCCGGAGAGCGCAGCGGCGGATGCACCTCGCGGTCGTCGGTGCGGAAGCCCGTCACGGCGGGCCATTCTACGTCCCGGCGCGGTAGATTGGCGCATGCCCTTCGTCGCGCTCGGCCTCGACAATGTGCACTACCAGCTCGCGGGGCCCCCCGGCGCCCCGGCGCTGCTGCTCATCCACTCACTCGGTGCGAGCACGCACGTGTTCGACGCGATCGTCCCGGGGCTCGAGCGGCGCATGCGCGTGCTGCGCTACGACCTGCCCGGCCACGGGCTGAGCAGCCCGCCCGCGCCGGGCCGCGGCCGCACGCTCGCCGAGCTCGCCGCCGGAGCGGCCGCGCTCTGCGGCGCGCTCGGAATCGCGCGCGCACACCTGCTCGGCCTCTCGCTCGGCGGGCAGATCGCGCTCGAGCTCGCCGCCGCGACACCGGAGCGTGTCGACCGGCTGGTGCTGTGCGCGACCGGCGTGCGCATCGGCTCGGAGGCACTGTGGAGCGAGCGCATCGAAGCGGTCGAGCGCGCCGGGATCGAGCCGATCGCCGAGGGCGTGCTCGCGCGCTGGACCACGCCCGAGTTCGCGGCGCGCGCCCCGGCCGAGCACGCCGGGCTGCGCGCGCAGCTGCTCGCCACCTCGCGCTCCGGCTACGCCGCCGCGTGCGCCGCGCTGCGCGCGTCCGACCTGCGCGGCGCGTGCGCCCGCGTGAAGGCGCCCGCGCTCGTCGTCGCCGGCGAGCGCGACCCGGCGGTGCCGCTCGCCGACGCCCGCGCGCTCGCCGGCGCAATCCCCGGCGCGCGCTTCGCGCCGATCGCCGAGGCGGCGCACCTGCTCGTGGTCGAGCAGCCGGAGGCCGTGGGCGCTCTCCTTCTCGACTTCCTCTGCCGCGAGGTCGCGTCCGCAGAGACGCTCGCGCAGCTGTTCGAGCGCGGGCTCGCGGTCCGGCGCGAGATGCTCGGCACGGCGCACGTAGAGCGCGCGCTCGCCGGCGCGACGGACCTCGACCGCGACTTCCAGGAGGTGATCACACGCAACGCCTGGGGCAGCGTCTGGGCGCGGCCCGGGCTCGATCGCCGCACCCGCAGCCTGGCGACGATCGCGCTCCTGGTCGCGCTCGGCCGCGACGAGGAGCTCGCGCTGCACCTGCGCGCCAGCCGCAACGCCGGCGTCGAGCGCGGGGAGCTGGCGGAGCTGCTCCTCCACTGCTCGGTGTATGCCGGAGTGCCGGCGGCGAACGCCGCCTTCCGCATCGCGAAGGCGGTGCTCAGCGAGTCCCGCTGAGCGAGCGGAGCCGCGCCTGGAGCTGCGCGCGCAGCGCGCCCTCGGACGGCGGCGTCTTCGCCAGCGCGAACTCGAGCAGCGTCCGGCCCTCCGCCTCGCGGCCGGCGTCGAGCGCGGCGTTCGCGAGCGACGCCAGGTCGTCGTAGCCGACCGACGCGCGGTAGACGTCGCCGAGCGCGCGGCGCAGCGCGCGATAGGCCTCGGCGGGGCGATTCAGCCGCGCGTAGCAGGCCCACAGCCGCCCGTTCAGGTAGAAGGACTGCTCGGGGCTGTCACCGCTGCGGGCGAGCGCGTCCGCGTAGGCCTCGGCCGCGTCGCCGACGCGCTGCGCGCGCACCAGCACGTCCCCGCGCAGGCGATAGCCCTCGGGGCGCTCCGGGTGGCGCGCGACCACGTCGTCGGCGATGCGCTGCGCGCCCGCTGCGTCGCCGCGCTGCAGCGCGAGCGCGCCCTCGAACACGCGCATCCGCTCGCCGTCGGGGAAGATCGCGTTCACGCGCGCGAGCTCGGCCGCCGCGCGCGCCGCGGCGTCGGCGTCGGTGCCCGACGGCTGCAGTGCGAACGGCTCGATCGCGGAGAGCCGGTACTGCGCCACGACCCCGGGCTGCGACGCCGCGCTGGCGTAGAGCACCGTCGCGTCGTCGACGAACACGGGCGCGTACTCGGGCACGCGCGCCGCCAGCGCCGGGAAGCCGCGCAGCTCGCGCGGCACGAGCAGGTACGCGGGGTGGTACTCGGCCACCAGCGACGCGAGCAGGGTCGGGTCCTGGAACGCCTGGTCGGCCGCGAAGATCGCTGCATCGGGGAAGAGAAATGGCGTCTGCAGGTCCGCGAAGATCTTCTGGCGCGGGTACGCCTCCCACTCGAGATAGCCGCCCTGGTCGGGGTGATTCAGGATCGGGCCGCTCGCGTTCACGGTGCGCAGGAACACGGCGCTGCCGACCGGCAGGTTCCGCCCGCACAAGGGAAACGCGCAGCGCCACTCCACCGCGGCGGCGAGGTGGCGGAACGGCAGGACGGCCAGCATCAGCGCGAGCACCGCGGCCACGGCGCGCGGCAGGGCCGGCGCGAGCTCGAGCCGCGGGCGGAAGCCCGCCAGCACCGGCACCGAGAGCAGCGCGAACTCCGCGGCGAAGCGCTGCATGCGCACGAGCAGGAGCACCCCGCCGACGAACAACACCAGCTGCGCCGGCCGCAGCGACGCACGCCGCAGGCTCGCCGCAGCGGCGATCACCCCGGCGCCCGCGATCAGCGTGAGCCAGGTCTCGCGGGTCACCAGCCAGCCGTCGAGCGAGAGCGAGAAGAGGTGCGCGAAGTCGTAGGGCTTCAGCTCCTCGATGTACTGCGACGCGAACGTGAGCGACGCGAAGGGCGCGCGCAGGAGCGCGAGCCCGTGCGGGGTCACCAGCACGCCCAGCAAAGCGGCCCCCGCGGCGGCGAAGCTCGCCACGGGTGGCGCCTTCACGCTCGGCAGCCACCCGGCGCGCGCGAGCACCCACTCGCCGAGGTACGCGCCCAGCAGCAGCGCCATCACCGGCCACTCGATCCCGTGCAGGTTCGCCCACAGCACCGACCCCACCGGCAGCGCCCAGGGCCAGCGCCGCGACTCGAGCAGGAACGCGAACCCCGCGATCCACAGGTACGAGAGGTCGTGGGGCCGCACCGGCGCGAACCGAGGCAGCAGGTAGAGCCCGACCGCGGTGAAGACTGCGGCGTTCCAGCCCCAACCCTCGCCCCGTGCCCGGCCGATCCGCAGGGTCGCGAGCACCCCAACGAACGTCCCGAGCGCGAGCACCGCGCGCAGGGCCACCAGCGCCCCGTAGCCCCCGAGCGCGTGGACCCCGTAGAACGAGAGCTGCGCCAGCCAGTAGTAGTCGAGCCAGGGCGGCTCCGGCCGCAGGAACGAGAAGAAGGCCGTCTGCGGCAAGGCGTGCGCAGCGGCGATGTAGCGGCCGGCGCACAGGTGGTACCAGAGGTCGGTATCCACGGCGACGATCGGCCAGCGGGCCAGGGAGACCGCGATCGCGGCCCCCAGCAGCGCCAGGTACGCGAGTGGGAAGTCGCGCCACACCCGACCCGCACCGCTCGGCGCCACGGGCGATAGGCTACCAGAAGGCCCCGGCTTGACAGCGCGGCGGCAGGTCTTAACCACCCGTCGCGCGGTGCCCCTCGTTTTGGGTTCGGGGGGTGCCGGATCCAAACCCAGGAGGACAACCGTGAAAGTTCGACCCCTGCACGATCGGATCCTCGTGCAAAGACTGGACGGCGAGGAAAAGACGGCGGGCGGGATCATCATCCCCGACACCGCCAAGGAGAAGCCGCAGCAGGGCCGCGTGGTCGCGGCCGGGCCCGGCAAGGTGAACGACGACGGCAAGCGCCAGGCCATGGGCGTGAAGGCCGGCGACCGGATCCTGTTCGGCAAGTACAGCGGCTCGGAAGTGAATCTGGACGGCGAAGAGCACCTGATCATGCGCGAGGAAGACGTCCTCGCGGTGCTCGAGTAGTGCTTTAGAGAGTTTTGGGAGGAGGACGAGAATGGCTGCAAAGATGATCTGCTTCGACGAGGAGGCGCGCGCGCGGCTCCTCGAGGGCGTGAACACGATGGCGAACGCGGTCGCGGTGACCCTCGGGCCCAAGGGCCGCAACGTCATCATCGAGAAGAGCTTCGGCTCGCCCACCGTGACCAAGGACGGCGTGACCGTCGCCAAGGCGGTGGAGCTCGAAGGCAAGTACGAGAACATGGGCGCGCAGATGGTGAAGGAGGTCGCCTCGAAGACCTCCGACGTGGCCGGCGACGGCACCACCACCGCGACCGTGCTGGCGCAGGCGATCTTCAAGGAGGGCTCGAAGCTGGTTGCCGCCGGCGCCAGCCCGATGGAGCTGAAGCGCGGCATCGACAAGGCGGTCGGCGCCATCGTCGAGGAGCTCGCGAAGATCTCGAAGCCCACGCGCAACTCCGACGAGATCGCTCAGGTCGGCACGATCTCGGCGAACTCGGACGAGTCGATCGGCAAGATCCTGGCCGAGGCGATGGAGAAGGTCGGCAAGGAAGGCGTGATCACGGTCGAAGAGGCGAAGTCGATGTCGACCGAGCTCGAGACCGTGGACGGCATGCAGTTCGACCGCGGCTACCTGTCGCCCTACTTCGTGACCAACCCCGAGCGCATGACGGTCGAGCTCGAGAACCCGCGCATCCTTCTGCACGAGAAGAAGATCTCGAACATGAAGGATCTCCTGCCCCTGCTCGAGCAGGTGGCGAAGAGTGGCGACACGCTGGTGATCGTGGCCGAAGAGGTCGAGGGCGAGGCGCTCGCGACCCTGGTCGTGAACAAGATCCGGGGCACGCTGCACGTCGCGGCCGTGAAGGCGCCCGGCTTCGGCGACCGCCGCAAGGCGATGCTCGAAGACATGGCGATCCTGACCGGCGGGCGGCTGGTGGCCGAGGAGCTCGGCGTGAAGCTCGACAGCCTCACGCTGAAGGACCTGGGCCGCTGCAAGAAGATCACGATCGACAAGGACAACACCACGATCGTGGGCGGCGCTGGCGCGAAGAAGGACATCGAGGGCCGCTGCAACCAGATCCGCAAGCAGGTCGAGGAGACCACCTCGGACTACGACAAGGAGAAGCTGCAGGAGCGCCTGGCCAAGCTCGCCGGCGGCGTCGCGATCGT
>Ga0318513_10000043_pt1 | contig 21968 bp, 20 predicted proteins | sample GRESIP171b2f20_FD_203683 | JGI IMG/M metagenome (GOLD analysis project Ga0318513, IMG submission 203683) | Tropical soil microbial communities from Luquillo Experimental Forest, Puerto Rico - GRE.SIPMG.171b2f20 | ecosystem: Environmental > Terrestrial > Soil > Tropical forest > Bulk soil... | reverse complement strand
AAAACGCCGGACGCAGGACGGTTCGCCGTGGGTGCGCTCAATTTAGTGTTCCTCTTCGAACGGGCTGTCAGGTCGAAGGGTACACAGAGGAAGCCCCCTCTTTTTCGGGGGGCTTGGGTTGTCAGAAGCCTTTGTGACCCCCGACACCCTCGTCGTCGACATCGCGCCAGAAGTCGCTGTCGTACTGCGTGTCGGGAATGACGATCTTCTCGGCAGACTGCTGCACGGTGGCGCGTGCGAGATCCAATTCGGAGACGTCGGTATCGAGTAATTCGACGTCGGCCAGGATCCGATCGGCGTCGATGACGATGCGACGCATCGCCGGGCTGTCGCCGTATCGCGCCCTCAAGGAGCGCACGCACCGCCGCAAGCTGCCGGTGAGGTCGTGAAGTTCGGCGAGTTCAGTGGTGCCAGTGGGGCCCGACAACAGATCTCCTAGGACAGACGGTGTTACGGATCACAGTACGCCCTCGATACTATCCACAGCACGGGCCTGATGTCAGACAGGTCACATCGTGCGACCCAGGGAGCAAACACCCCATGACAGGTCAAACCGCCGCGCAGCGTGCCACCGCGCTGCTCGAGCTGCACCGGCCGGGCAACCCGGTGATCCTGCCCACAGTGTGGGACGCATGGTCGGCGCGGCTGGGCACCGATGCCGGGTTTGCCGCGCTCACCGTGGGCAGCCACCCGCTGGCCGACTCGATCGGCAAACCGGACGGCGAGGGCATGTCGTTCGACGATGTGCTGACCCGCGTCGCCCAAATCACCGCCGCGGTCGACGTTCCGGTATCGGTGGACATCGAATCGGGGTACGGGCAGCCGGCGGCGCGCCTGATCGAGGGTTTGCTGAGCGTGGGCGCCGTCGGGCTCAACATCGAGGACACCGTGCACTCCGAGGGCAAGCGGCTGCGGTCGGCCGGCGAACACGCCGAATTGGTTGGCGCGCTGCGGGCGGCCGCCGACGCGGCCGGGGTGCATGTCGTGATCAACGCCCGCACCGATCTGTTCCTGCGGTCCGACGGTGACGACTCGGATCGCGTGGAAAGGGCCGTGGCGCGGCTGACCGAGGCCGCCGCCGCCGGTGCGGACGTACTGTATCCGGTCGGTCGCCACGAGCCGGAGACGTTGCGGCGCTTGGCCGCTGAGTTGCCGCTGCCGATCAACGCGATCGCGCTGCCCGACCGGGACGACCCGGCATCGTTCGGTCCGCTGGGTGTCGCCCGAATCAGCTTCGGGCCCTTTTTGCAGGCCGCGCTGGCCGGCCGGGCCCAGGAGCTGCTGGCGCGCTGGGGGTGACCAGGCCCTAAATCGGCTCCAGCATCCGGTGTGGCCGTCGCAGTGCCCGGCTCACCGGATCGTCGCGATTGGGGTCCCGCGGTCGCCGGGGCGGGTGCGCGATGAGATCGCCGACATCGGGAACCTGCTCGCATCTCCGGCACACGCGGTCCGGCCCGACCGGACCCCCGCAGTCCGCGTGGCGGTACGTCCGCCTGTCGGGCTTCTCGAGGTAGTTCGCGTTACCCCAGGCAATCATCGACCAGATCAGCGGCCACAGCTGTTCGCCCTTGTGGGTCAACCTGTACTCGCCCGAATCCTTTGTCAGCACACCGTGTTCCACAAGCAACGCCAGCCGCTCGGCCAGCACCGCCTTCGGGACGCCGAGGTGACCGTGGAAGTCGCTGAAGCGGCGCACCCCGTAGAAGGCGTCGCGCATGATTAGCAACGTCCAGCGTTCGCCGACGATCTCCAGGGACCGCGCGATGGGACAGCTCTCGGCGGGATACTCGCGGGGAAGGGCCACGCCCTCGATATTACGCCTTGCAAGTTCATTCACCGAACCATATGCTGGCGATGGCAAGTTCATTCACCGAACCAAGTGGGGTGCGCGTCGATGAAAGCAATCAGCTACGACCGCTTCGGGGGCCCGGAGGTGTTGCAATACCTTGACCTTCCGGATCCGACGCCCGGCCCGGGTCAGCTGCTCGTCCGGACCGCCGCGATCGGCGTCAACTTCCCCGACATTCGCGAGCGGCTCGGCACCTACAACAAGGCGGAGACCCGCGTTGGCGGTGTGCAACTGCCCCAGGTGGGTGGCCTCGCGGTCGCGGGCACCGTGGTCGCGGCCGGTCCCCAAACCTCGGTGCAGGTGGGCCGGCGGGTCGTGGCGCTGATGAAGAAGGGCGCCTACGCCCAACTCACCGTGGCCGGGGAAGCGTTGTGCGCGGTCGTCGACGACGACGCAGACGCCGTGGTGCTGGCGGGTTTCGCCGCCCAGGCCACGTGTGCACACCTGCTGCTACAGGCCTCGACCACGCTGCGGGCGGGTGAGTCGCTGCTGGTGCACGGCGCCGCGGGCGGCGTCGGCAGCCTCGCGGTGCAGATCGCCAAGGCACTGGGTGCGGGCCCGGTCATCGGTACGGCCAGCACCGCGGAGCGGCGCGAGTTTGTCATGGCGCTGGGCGCCGACGCGGCCATCTCCTACGACGAGCCCGGATGGACCCAGCAAGTCCGCGAGCTGACCTCGGGCCGCGGTGTCGACGTCTTGATCGAGTCGATCGGCGGCGACGTGTTCGAGCAGAACTTCGACGCGCTCGCCACGTTCGGCCGGTACCTGTTGCTCGGTTCCACTCGCGGCCCCGGCGAGCCGTTCGCTCCGCGCCGCTTGATGACGAGATCGCAAGCCCTGATTGGCTTCTACCTTCCCGTGTTCTACGACCGGCCCGAGTTGATCGGCAATGCGCTGCGTTTCCTCGCGGACGGCCTGAAGACCGGGCAGATTAAGTCCCAGGTGGACGAGGTGTTGCCCCTGAGCCAGGCCGCCGAGGCGCATCGGCGGCTGGAAAGCCGCGATATTCGCGGGGTGATTGTGCTGGACCCAACTATCGGATCGTGAGGAATCGCAATGACAACCACTAGCGCCGACGAGGCCGATTTCCGCGTGGTGCCGCACACCATGAACCGCATCGATGTCGCCACCGGGGTGTCGTTCGACGAGTTTCGTGCGGCATTCGAGAAAGCGGCGCCGCCGTTCAACGCGGCGTCGGTGCAGGAGATCCTCGACCGCGACGGCACTTGGGACGATGTCCTTGCGGCGGCGGCGAAAAACGCCCCGAACGGCCTGATGGTCTACGCGACGATCGATGCGCTTCCCCTGCTGCGCCTTGCCGGCCACACGACGAAAGCGGTGGAGTACCTGCTCGGCAACCATACGATCGCCGAGACCATGTTCCGCCATGATCCGAGGGCGTTGCTCCACGCGCCGTTACGGGTCCTGATCTACGCCGACGCGGACGGCAATGCGGTCTTCTCGATGGACCAGCCCAGCGCGGCGTTCGGCAGCCTCGGCATCGCGGAGGTCACCGAGGTGGGGGAAAGTCTGGATCGCAAGGTGACAAACCTGTTGTGGGTCATCGGGATTGATGCCGCCCAGGCGTTTGAATAACGGGATGCGAAGAGTCCGGCGGAGCTGGTGGCCCCGCCGGACCCAACGTTCGGCGAAATTACTTGGTGATCTCGATGCGCTGCGCCTGAGTTCCGGCGTATGCACCGCTGACGCGCACCGTCAACACGCCGGCGTCGTACGACGCCTTGATGGCCTCGCCAGTGACGTGGGCGGGCAGCTGGAACGACCGGCGGAACGATCCGTAACGGATCTCACGCAAAGTGCGGCCGTTTTCCTCCTCCGCACGCTCGTCGCGGTGTTCGCCGTGGATTACCAAGCGGCCCTTGTCTACCTCGACGTTGACGTCTTTCTCGACGTCAACACCCGGCAGCTCCAGGCGGACGACCGCGTCGTCGCCGTCCTTGACGATCTCCGCGGCCGGCCTAAAACCGGTGCTCACCGGCTTGAACCAGTCCGCCGTCGCGGCGGGGCCGAAGAAGTCGCGCATCCACCGGTCGGTGTCCCAGGCCGGTCGCGACCACAATGCGAGGTTGCTCATGGATCCTCCTCTTTGCATCCTTATGCTTTCTTGTGAGTTAGCTGGTGACCGGCGCCTTACCGGTCGGCTATTTCTACAAACTTGAGTCGCCCCCGCTTAAGTTCCACCAGGGCGTTCGCCCGCAGCGAACAGTTTCACAGCGGCGCGTGTGAGGTGTGAGGGCGCCGTCATGCAGGCGTCACATTTCGCGCATTTTCCTTAATTTGGCGCCCCTACGCTCGTGGCATGACCGCATCCGAAAGTGCGCGCGCACACCGTGCTGCGCGTCACGTCGTGGTGGTCGGGCATGGCATGGTGGGCCACCGCTTCGTCGAGGCGCTGCGTGCGCGCGACACCGAGGGATCGTGGCGCGTCACGGTTTTGGCCGAGGAGGCCGACGCGGCCTACGACCGCGTTGGCTTGACCTCCTACACCGAAAGCTGGGACCGGGCAGCACTGGCACTGCCGGGCAACGCCTACGGCGGTGACGAGCGGGTGCGGTTGCTGCTGAATGCGCGGGTCACCGAAATCGACCGCGGCACAAAGTCCGTGGTTACCGCCGACGGCCAACGGCACAGCTACGACGCCCTGGTGCTGGCCACCGGGTCCTACGCCTTCGTCCCGCCGGTGCCCGGACACGACCTGCCCGCGTGCCACGTCTACCGCACGCTCGACGACCTCGACGCCATCCGCGCCGACGCCCAGCGCACGCTGCACGCCGGTCAAGCCGGCGGCGGGGTGGTCATCGGCGGCGGCCTGTTGGGACTCGAAGCCGCTAACGCGCTGCGCCGGTTCGGGTTGCAGACGCACGTCGTCGAGATGATGCCGCGTTTGATGGCCCAACAGATCGACGAGGCCGGCGGCGCCCTGCTGGCCAGAATGATCACCGAGCTCGGCATCTCCGTGCACGTGGGAACGGGCACCGACGCGATCGAATCCGTTGCGCATCCGGACGGCTCGACCTCGATGCGCGTTCGCCTGACCGACGGCGACATCATCGACGCCGGCGTGGTGATCTTCGCGGCCGGCATCCGCCCCCGCGACGAGCTGGCGTCGGCCGCGGGCTTGGCGCGCGCCGAGCGGGGCGGCGTGCTCACCGATTTGTCCTGCCGGACAAGCGATCCCGCCGTCTACGCGATCGGTGAGGTCGCCGCGATCGAGGGCCGGTGCTACGGCCTGGTAGGGCCCGGTTACACCTCCGCCGAGGTGGTCGCGGATCGGCTGCTGGACGGCGCCGCGGAGTTCCCGGACGCCGACCTGTCGACGAAGCTCAAACTCCTGGGCGTCGACGTTGCCAGCTTCGGCGACGCGATGGGGGTGACCGAGAACTGCCTCGAGGTTGCCATCAACGACGCGGTGAACCGGACGTACGCCAAACTGGTGCTGTCCGACGACGCCAAAACCCTTCTCGGTGGGGTGCTGGTGGGCGACGCCTCGTCGTACGGGGTGTTGCGGCCCATGGTTGGCAGCCAGCTGCCCGGTGATCCGCTCGCACTGATCGCGCCGGCCCAGTCCGGCGGCGCGGCGGCCCTGGGCGTTGGGGCGCTGCCGGATTCGGCGCAGATCTGCTCGTGCAACAACGTCGCCAAGGGCGATCTGAAGGGTGCGATCGCCGGCGGTTGCGCCGACGTTCCCGCGCTCAAGTCGTGCACCGCGGCCGGCACCTCGTGTGGGTCGTGCGTCCCCCTGCTCAAGCAGCTGCTGCAAGCCGAGGGCGTGGAACAGTCCAAGGCGTTGTGCGAGCACTTCAGCCAGTCGCGGGCGGAGCTCTTCGAGATCATCTCCGCCACCGAGATCCGGACGTTCTCGGGCCTGCTGGAGCGCTTCGGCCACGGAAAGGGTTGCGACATATGCAAACCCGTGGTCGCTTCCATTCTCGCCTCCACCGGGGCCGACCACATTCTCGACGGCGAGCAAGCCTCGCTGCAGGATTCCAACGACCATTTCCTGGCCAACATTCAGAAGAACGGCAGCTACTCGGTGGTGCCGCGGGTTCCCGGCGGTGACATCAGACCGGAGCATCTCATTCTGATCGGCCAGATCGCGCAAGACTTCGGGCTTTACACCAAGATCACCGGCGGCCAGCGGATCGATATGTTCGGCGCCCGGGTGGACCAGTTGCCGCAGATCTGGAAGCGGTTGGTCGACGGCGGCATGGAATCCGGCCATGCCTACGGCAAGGCTTTGCGCACGGTGAAGAGCTGTGTGGGAAGTGACTGGTGCCGCTACGGCCAGCAGGATTCCGTGCAGCTGGCCATCGACCTGGAGCTGCGGTATCGCGGCCTGCGTGCGCCGCACAAGATCAAGCTCGGCGTCTCGGGTTGCGCGCGGGAGTGCGCCGAGGCGCGCGGCAAGGACGTGGGAGTCATCGCCACCGACAAAGGCTGGAACCTCTACGTCGGCGGCAATGGCGGTATGACGCCCAAGCACGCTCAGCTGCTGGCCAGTGACCTGGACACCGCGACGCTGGTCCGCTACATCGACCGGTTCCTGATGTACTACATCCGGACGGCCGACCGGCTGCAACGCACCGCGCCGTGGGTCGAATCGCTCGACGGCGGCCTGGATCACGTGCGCGAGGTCGTGTGCGACGACTCGCTCGGCCTGGCCGAGGAATTCGAGGCCGCAATGGAGCGGCATGTGCAGAACTACAAGTGCGAATGGAAGGGCGTGCTGGAGGATCCCGACAAGCTTTCGCGGTTCGTGTCCTTCGTCAACGCCCCGGATGCCGTCGACTCGACGGTGACATTCACAGAGCGTGCCGGGCGCAAAGTGCCCGTGCCCATTGGCATGCCGCGGGTCCGCTCGTGAACAGGAGAGGAACAAACATGACACTTCTCAACGACATTCAGGTGTGGACGACCGCCTGCGCGTACGACCACCTCATTCCGGGTCGTGGCGTCGGAGTGCTCCTCGATGACGGCACGCAGGCGGCGCTGTTCCGGCTGGACGACGGGTCGGTGCACGCGGTCGGTAACGTCGACCCGTTTTCCGGGGCGGCCGTGCTTTCGCGCGGGATCGTCGGCGACCGCGGCGGCCGTGCCACGGTCCAATCCCCGCTCCTGAAGCAGGCTTTCGCGCTCGAAGACGGTTCCTGCCTGGACGACCCAAGGGTCTCGGTGCCGGTGTACCAGGTGCGTGTCACCCGCGACGGCCACATTCAGATCGGGCGGCTCGCTGAGCCGTTGGCCATCAGCGCGTGATGTCACCGACCAGATAGCGCTGCATCGTCGGGCCGATCGCGTCGACGATCGCGTCCACCGACATCGAGTGCAGCGGCTCGGAGCGCACCCCGTAGCGCATGATGCCCAGGCCGACCAGCTGGGAGGCGCACAGCGACGCCCGCACGGCGACCTTGTCGGCGCCCAGCATTTTCAACAGTGGGCCGAAGATCGGACCGACGAACATGCTCTCCACGAGTTCGGCGGTCTTGGCCATCCCCGTGGACGCGATCGCACTGGCCGCGAAGGGGCCACCGCCGGCCGCATCCCAGGTGGTGATCAACATGTATAACGTCCGCCGGCCCACCTGGTTGGCGCCTCCGGTCACGATTCGATCGATGAACTCCGGTGTGCCGAAGGGCAACCGCAGCATCTTCGCGACCGGATCGAGGAGCCCACGCGACGGCTCTTCGCGACGAGGCATGGTGTCAGGATCGCCCGTGCGTGCTCAAAGATCAAGCGTCGCGGGCTTCGGCGCGCCTCGGCAGCACATGGGGTCCTTGAGCTCGCTGAAGGCTGGGTCGACGCGATGTGTGCCGCGTCGTTGGGGGCACGAGCCCGGGCGCGGCCCTGCGAAAACGGTTCGCGATCAGCCCAGCCAGTCCGGGATGAGTACCCAGCGGTTGGCTGACCCGGTCGGCGCCGCAGGCGCGCAGTCGTTCTTGAAACAGGCCGTCGGCCAGCAGATAGGAGGCGACCACGACGCGGCGGGCACCGTCGCGGCGAGCGTCGGCGACCGCGTCGTCCACATCCGGATCGCCGGTGGCCGCAAATCCCAGCCGCACCCGCGATCCGACCAGCGCGGACAATGCCGTCGCGGCGATGTGTAGGTCGGCACGCGCTCTGGAATCCGTTGTGCCCGCGGCCCCGAGAACGACCGAATCACCCAGACGCCAGCCGGATTGCGCCAACTGGTGGGCGACTATGCGGGCGACCTCCCCGCTCGGGCCCAGGGCGGGGGTGACGATCACGTTCGGGTGTCCGCTGGCCGCGACATGGGCGGGCAGATCGCTGCGCACGTGATATCCGCGTGACAAGAACGCCGGCACCACGATCGCGGGCCGGCCGCTGGGCGCCGCGCGAGACAGCACCTCGGTGGGTGTGGGTCCCAACACATCGACGAACGCAACCTGCACCCTGCGTTCGAGAAGCGCGCTCACCTGCGCCGCAAGGTCTCCGATCATCGCGACACCGCCCGGTCTGCGGGTGCCGTGCGCGGCGAGGATCAGGTCCACGGGGAACCCGGCTTGTCATCGATGGCAAGGCGGTAGCCGCGCTTGACGACCGTCGCGACGATGTTCTTGTCCCCCAAAGCCGTTCGCAGCCGGAGCACGGCCGTGTCGACGGCGTGCGGGTCGTTGCTGCTGCCGGGTAGCACCCGCAACAGGTCGTTACGCGCGACGACATCGCCGGGTCGTTGTGCCAGCGCACGCAGTATCGCCATCCCGGACGGCGACAGCAGTTTGATCGAACCGTCCACCAGCGCGCAGGTTCCGCGGATGTCAACCGCGTGGCCGGCGGCCTTCACCGTGCACGACCCCAGCAGCGGCAGCTCCTCGGCAATGTGGCGGGCCAGCGCACCCAACCGCATCCGTTCCGGCGCCGACGTCGGGATACCCCTTCGGATCAGCGGTTTGGAAGTTACCGGACCCACGCACATCGCGTGCACATCGGTGCGCAGGGCTTCCAACAGCTGGTCCTCGATATTGAGCTCGCGGCCGCGCTCCAGGACCGCGGCCGCCGCCGGCGCCGACGTGAAAGTGACCGCGTCGAATTGTCGTCGTGCGATCCCAGTGACCAGCTGATCCAAATCGCCGCCCAATGGTGTTGGCTTCCACCGGTACACCCGGATGGGCACCACGTGGGCGCCCGCGAAGCGCAACCCGCCGAGAAACTCCGGGAACGGGTCCCAGGCGTCGGCGGCGCCGTGCAGCTGGATGGCGACACTGAGCCCGGAGATACCCGATTCGAGCAGATATTCCAGCACCTCCTGTGAGGATTCGGACTCCGGAGACCACTCCTCGTGCAGGCCCGCGGCGCGCAACGCGCCGGTCGCCTTGGGCCCGCGTGACACGATCCGGGCCGACGACAACGCCGCGATGAGCTGGTTGGCCAACCCCCACCCCTCGGCCGCGGCGAGCCAGCCGCGGAAGCCGATGCCGGTGTGCGCCACCAGGATGTCGGGCGGCTCAGCGATCAAAGCTTTTGTGTTGCAGTGCAGTTCATCGTCGTCGGGCAGCGCGATCATGTTGATCGCTGGGGCGCTGCAGACCTCGGCGCCCTGGCGGCTCAGCAGTGCGCACAGCTCCTCGGCACGCCGAGCTGACGTGACGGCAACCCGGTAGCCGGTAAGCGGCGCAGAATTCGCCTCGGCCATATGACCTGTGTATGCCTGTGACATTTCCGTTCCGTTACCAAGCAATTGCTGACGCATTGCCCCTGTTGCGACGGTCATCACACTCTCGCCGGCTCGGGTTGCAGCACGGGTTCCGGCACGCTTTTGACCGGGACCCAGTACGGCGCTTCGTCGCGCGCGATCGCAAGCGCCAGCAGGCGGACCAGCTGTATCACCGCGACCCCGAGGTTGCCGACGCCCGTCAACCTGATTCAGCCGAAATCGCCTGTAAGTTGAATCTCAGTTATCTGGTAAATCGCTGGGGGACAATTCGGCAAGTAAACCCGCAGCGCTTCAGGTGATTTGGTGCGGCCGTGGGATTTGGTGTGAGCTTGAATACAATTCGATGGTCTTTTTCCGCGAGCGTAACGTCATGGTGGGAATTCGCCGGATTTTTCGCCGTGGCGTTACGCCCGCGGCGATCCCGACCTACCAAACGTCACCCGCGCGCCAATCGCACATCAAGTCCGCCGAGGTGTCCAAGCTGATCTCGACGGGCAGGACGAACACGGTGCCGTCGTCGTCGGGTGTGCGCGTTGGACCGGTGGGGGTCAACACCGACGTCGGGCCGCGCCACGGCGACCACCCGCGCGCCGTGTACATCCTGCGGGCACGGGCCGACGAACTGAGGGCGCCCAATTGGTAGGCGCCGCGGACGACCTGCTCGCAGCCGTCCATCAGCGCGTGTAACAGGCCCTGGCCGCGGCAGTCTTCTCGTACCGCGACACCTTCCACGTAACCGCAGCGCAGCGCGTCGCCGTGGTACATCAGCCGCCGCTGGACCACGGCGGCGTGCGCGATGATCGCGCCGTGACGCCAGATCAGGGCGTGCATGCCGCCCAGTGAATGCTCCCAGTCGTTCTCGGTGAAATCCCCGGCGAACGCGTCGGTGACCATCTGCCAGACGCGCTGCCGAGTCTCGCCGTCGAGATCGGAGGTGTGGACCAGGCGGGCGGTGTGTACCTGGGCGTGCACAGTCCCTGTCTACCAGCCCCGGCCGGCGGCCGGTGCTTGCCTGTTCTAAGAGAACGGCCAGCCCACAGAACTCGCCTGCGGCCCGCCCGCCAGCGCGCGCCGAGGTCGTGCCCAGTGCAGCCGCACGTATTGGCCCGGCCGCACCTGGGCGACCTTGTCGACGTCCTCGTCGATCACCACGCCAACCACGGGGTAACCGCCGGTGACCGGGTGATCCGGTCCCAGGATCACCGGTAAACCGTTGGGCGGCACCTGGATTGCGCCGCGGGTGGCCCCCTCGCTCGGCAGCTGCCGGTCCGGGTAGCGGTGCTGCAGCGCGCGGCCCTCCAACCTCATGCCGACCCGGTCGCTGCGGTTGGAGGCCATCCAGATGGTGTGCACCAACGCGTCGGGATTGACCAACCAGTCGTCACGGGGCCCGGGCACCACCTGTAGTTCCACCAGATGCTCCGAGATGGCGGCCACCGGGGCCTGGTCGAGTTCGGGGTAATCGTTGGTGTGCGGGCCCACGGGTAGCCGGTCACCGGTCCGCAGCGGTGACGGGCCGATCGCCGACATCACGTCGTAGCTGCGCGACCCCAGCACCGGCTCCACACAGATGCCGCCGCGAACGGCCAGATAGGTCCGCAGTCCGGCTCGCGGGGCGCCCAAAGTGATCACCTGGCCGTCGCGGACATGGTGAATGCTGTTGGTGCCGAACTCGATTCCGTTCACGGCGGGGTCGGTGTCGGCGCCCGTCACCGCGATATCGGCGTCGCCGCCGCGGACTCGGGCGCAGAAGCCCCCGAACGTCACTTCGATGGTGGCGCGGTCGTCGGGGTTGGCGACCAGCCGGTTGGCCAGCTTGTGGGCGCGGCGGTCGGCGGCCCCGGATCGGCTGACTCCGAGGTGCGCCAGGCCAGGCCGGCCGAGGTCCTGGACGACGGCGAACGGTCCGGTACGCAGAATCTCCAAGGTGGTCACGGCTATCTCCTTGGTCACACGGCCCGGAACTGAACCCACATGCCCTGCATCAGCAACGCCGGATCGGGCCGCTCGAGATCCCAGAGGACGGCGTCGGTGTGGCCGATGAGTTGCCAGCTACCGGGCGATTGACGCGGATATACCGCGCTGAATTCGCCGGCGAGCGCGACGGAGCCGGCCGGCACCGAGGTCCGCGGCTCCGACCGGCGCGGCACTCGCAGTCGTTCGTCGCCGTCGACCAGATACGAGAAACCCGGTGCGAACCCGCTGAATCCGGCCCGCCACATGGTGGCGGTGTGGGCGTGGATCACCTGCGCCGTGGTCAGCCCGGTGTGGTTGGCGACGTCGGCGAGGTCGGGGCCGTCGTAGACGACGTCGATCACCACATCGGCGCTGCGATCCGCCGGGGCCTCGACATCGGTGGGGACCCGCATCCTGCGCAGCCGCTGACGGGTGACGCCCTGAAAACGGGGATTTTCGAGCCTCACCAGCACCGTGCGGGCGGCGGGTACGACGTCGCCCACACCGGGTAGCGCCGCCCCACGTAACGCGTCGACCCAGGCCAATACCTCAGCGGTGCTGCCACATTGCAGCATCAGGGCTTGGTCGCCGTAGTCCAGGACGGTATTGCCGACCAGGTCGGTCGCCAGGCCCCTGGACCGGTCGCTGGTTAGGTCCGTCACGCTCATTACTCGACGGTAACCCCGGAATCGGGGCCCGAGCGAGGGGATGCCCGAGGATTTTCGAACACTGCCAGAGGTGCCTTAGCGAACGCTCAAACAGGCCGGGGTCTCGGGGGGATCTAACCCAAGATCTTGCCGATCAGCGGTGGTAGCTGGTCGGCGACCAACGGGTAGCTCAGCGGTGACGAGAAGGCGATCGCGCCGGCCTGGTCCTTGGTGGTGAAGATGTGGCGGTTCTGGGCGGTCGCCGCCGTGCCCGCCACCTCGGGGTCGGCCAATAGGGCCTTTTGGTCGTCGGGGCTCTCGGTCGTCCAGATCACCACGTCCGCGGAATCAAGCACCGCTTTGATCTGGTCGCGTGGGATGACGGCGCGGTGATCGCCGCCGAAGGGCTTGATGCTGTCGGCGATGACCAGACCCATCTCGTTCAGGAAGTCGGTCCGCCAGCCCGACATGGTCGCTACCACGGTGCCCTGCCAGAATCTGCCCTGCATCAGCAACGCCTTCTTGCCCTGCCACTGCGGATTCTTTTGGCCGACTGCGGTGAAACCCTTTTCGACGGCTCCGATCAACGACTTCATCTGCTCGGCCTGGAACACCGCGTCACCCACGGTGGTGGCCTGGTCCTTCCACGGCTCGAAGAACGCGTCGCCGTCCGACTGCGGGATGGTCGGGGCGATAGCCGACAGCTTCTGATAGGTGTCGGCGTCCACGCCGGCATTGATGGCCACGATCAGGTCGGGCTTGAGCCCGGCGATCTGGTCGACCGGAATTCCGTTGTCCAGGTTCAACACCACCGGCTGCGCCCCGCCCAGCTTGGGCTGGGCCCACGGCCACACCGCGAACGGCTGGTCGCCGAACCAGTTGGTTACGGCGATGGGCACGACGCCCACCGCGAGCAGGTCGTCTTGCTCGGTATAGCCGGCACTGACCACACGCTTGGGCGGTTCCTTGATGACGGTCTGACCGAAAAGGTGGTTGATTGTCACCGAGCCGCCGCCAGGGGTGCCCGGCGGCGATTTGCGTGACGAGCACGCTTCTGCTCCTCCGGCGACCGCGACCACCCCCGCAGCCCCTGCGAGCTGCAAGAATCGCCGTCGATCCCATCCCTGTCGCATCGCGTGAGATTATCGCGTTCTGCGCTTCCACCCGCGCCGGCGCGGCTGGGCTGCTCAGCCCAGAGGCATGCCGGCGTCCAGAAAGTCCAGGGCCCGATAGACCGTGTCGGCCGTTTTCGGCGCGCTGTCGTAGGCCGCCATCATGGCACCGACCATCGCGCCGACAAACACCCGGACCTCGAAATCGGTTGCGGGACGGCCGATTCGGTCGCCGATCGCGGCGGCCATGACGCTGACGGTGCGGTAATACTCGTCGTAGAGGGCGGCCTTGAGTTCGGGTATCGCGAAGATCAGCCGCTGCCGGGTGTTTTCGAACTCCAACTGCTCTGGTGGCAGGCCGGCCATGGTCGTCTCATAGGCCCGGCGGATGGCCTGGCTCGGCGAAAGGTCGGCCGGCTGCGCCTTGAAGGCCGCCAATATCAGCGGGTCCAGGTCGTCGGCGAGCAGCAGCGACTCCTTGGACGGGAAGTACCGGAAAAAGGTGCTGGGTGACACCTCGGCGGCGTCGGCGATCTCTTCGATCGTGGTGGCGGCGTAGCCGTTGGCGTCGAAAAGGCGGAACGCCTCGCGTCTGATGGCCTGTCGGGTCTTGATCTTTTTGCGTTCCCGCAGCCCCAGTTGCTGGTCAGTCGCCTGCATACCGCGATTGTCGCGCATGCACCCCGCTGGCGGCACGGGACATCAGCGGGATGTACCGTATCCGCCGCCGCCGGGGGTTTCGATCACGAGTGTGTCGCCGCGCTCGACTTCCGTCGAGTCGCAGCCGGCCAACTCGGCTGTGCTGCCGTCGGCGCGCTCCACTCGGTTGCGTCCCAGCTCCCCGGGTGAGCCGCCGGCCATGCCATAGGGCGGAACTCTGCGATGACCGGACAGCGTGCTGACCGTCATCGGCTCGGTGAACTCGATGCGACGGACGGCCCCATCACCCCCATGCCAGCGACCGGCGCCACCGCTGTCGTGCCGAATGGCGAACTCGCGCAGTAGCACCGGGTAACGCCACTCGAGCACTTCGGGATCGGTGAGCCGGGAATTCGTCATGTGGGTCTGCACAACGGACGCTCCGTCGAACCCGTCACCAGCCCCGGAGCCGGACCCCAAGGTTTCGTAGTACTGGTGTCGTTCGTTGCCGAAGGTGACGTTGTTCATCGTCCCGGAGCCTTCGGCCTGCACACGCAGTGCGGCGAACAGCGCGCCGGTGATCGCCTGCGAGGTTTCGACGTTGCCTGCGACAACCGCGGCCGGATAGGTCGGCGCGAGCATCGAACCCTCCGGGACAACGATGCGCAGCGGGCGCAGGCAACCGTCGTTGAGCGGGATATCGTCGGCGACCAGGGTCCGGAATGTGTAAAGCACTGCGGCCATCGCGACCGAGGATGGCGCGTTGAAGTTCGTGTCCAGCTGGGGCGAGGTTCCCGTGAAATCGATGGTTGCACTGCGGGTGGCGCGGTCGACGGTGACGCGGACAGCGATGGTGGCACCGGAGTCCATGCGGTAGCGGTATTCGCCGTCGTCGAGCCGATCGATGACGCGACGGACCGCCTCCTCGGCATTGTCCTGGACATGGCGCATGTAGGCCTGCACCACGTCCAGACCGAAGTGGTCGATCATCTTGCCGACCTCGTCGACGCCCTTCTGGTTGGCGGCGATCTGGGCGCGCAGATCGGCGAGGTTGGCGTCGGGATTGCGCGAACCGAACTGTGCTTCGGTGAGTAGGCGCCGGGTTTCGGCTTCGCGGAACTGCTCGTTTTCCGCGAGTAGCCAGTTGTCGAAGAGCACGCCTTCTTCATGGACTGTGCGGCTGCTCGCGGGCATGGAGCCCGGGGTGATGCCGCCGATTTCAGCATGGTGTCCGCGAGAGGCTACGTAGAACAGGACGTGCTCGTCGCCGGTGTCGAAGACCGGGGTGATCACGGTGATGTCCGGCAGGTGGGTGCCGCCATGGTAGGGGTCGTTGACCGCGTACACGTCGCCCGGCTTCAGTCCGCCGGCGCGGCGGTGAATCACTTCTTTGACGCTGGTGCCCATTGAGCCGAGGTGCACCGGGATGTGCGGTGCGTTGGCGACGAGATTGCCGTCGGGGTCGAACAGTGCGCACGAAAAGTCCAGCCGCTCACGGATGTTCACCGACTGGGCGGTAGCTTCCAGCCGCGCCCCCATCTGCTCGGCGATCGCCATGAACAGGTTGTTGAAGATCTCCAGCAGCACGGGGTCGGCCTCGGTGCCCGCGGCGGATTGATCGGGTGCGGCCACCCGCTCCACGAGCAGATGCCCGGAGGAGGTCATGGCGGCGCACCAGCCGTCGTCGACGACGGTGGTGGCGTTGGCCTCGGCGATGATCGCCGGGCCGGTCACGGTGCCGGTCGGTCGCATCCGGTCCCGGTGATGCAGCGGGGCGTCGCGCCACGAGCCGGCGGAGTAGAGCCGTACGGAACCCACCGCGCCGACGTCGTTGTGGACCTGATCGCCCAGGTGCGAGAGGTCGGGTTGGTCGGTGAGTCCGATCGCCTCAACCGCCACCGCGCCGGCGATCAGCGGACGGTCCATCAGGAACGAGTACATCGCGCGGTGGGCCGCCCGAAACGCCGCGGTCATCGCCTCGAGCCCGGCCAGTTCAACCGGGATCAAGGTGTCGGTTCCGTCGTAGCGAAGATGCACTCGGCGAACGACTCGGATCCGCTCGGCCGGGATGCCCTCGTCCAGCAGCTCGGTACGAGCCGTCTGCTCGAGGGAATGCGCGACCGCGGCCAACCTCTCCAGGGCGGCGGATTCGAGCCGGATCTCGACGGACTGCTCCCGCATCGCCGTCGTGTCGGCAAGGCCGATCCCCAATGCGGAGAGCACACCGGCCATCGGCGGGATGAGCACCGTGGAGATACCGAGTGCATCGGCAACCGCGCACGCGTGCTGCCCGCCAGCGCCGCCGAATGTGGTCAGTACGTAGCGGGTGACGTCGTGTCCCTGTTGGACGGAGATCTTCTTGACGGCGTTGGCCATATTGGTCACCGCGATCTGCAAAAACCCTTCGGCGACTTGCTCAGGGGGCCGGTCATCACCGGTTTGCGCGCGGATATCGGCGGCCAAGCTGGTGAAGCCGCTCCGCACGATCTGGTCATCCAGTGGCTGATCGCCGCCGGGACCGAACACGGCCGGGAAGTGCGCCGGCTGGATGCGACCCAGCATCAAGTTGGCGTCGGTGAGGGTGAGCGAACCACCCCCGCGGTAGCAAGCCGGGCCTGGGTCGGCACCCGCGGAGTCCGGGCCCACCCGGTAGCGACTGCCGTCGAAATGCAGGATCGACCCACCGCCGGCCGCCACGGTGTGGATAGCCAGCATCGGAGCCCGCAACCGAACTCCCGCCACCTGCGTGGTGAACACCCGCTCGTACTCGCCGGCGTAGTGCGAAACATCGGTGGAGGTGCCGCCCATGTCGAAACCGATGACGTGATCGAACCCGGCCAGCGCCGACATCCGCACCATGCCGACGATGCCGCCGGCCGGGCCGGACAGAATCGCGTCCTTGCCGCGGAAGTGCCGCGCCTCGGCGAGGCCTCCGTTGGACTGCATGAACATCAGGCGCACGCCCCGCATCTGGTCTGCCACCGAGTTGACGTAGCGGCGCAGCACCGGTGACAAGTACGCGTCGACGACAGTGGTGTCCCCGCGTGGGACCAGCTTCATCAGCGGGCTGACCTCGGACGACAGCGAGATGTGGCCGAAGCCGATCTGCTCGGCCAGCTTGCCAATCATTCGTTCGTGTGCCGGGTACAGGTAACTGTGCACGCACGCGACGGCTACTGCGCGGATCCCATCGGCGTGGGCTTGCTGCATTTTCGCGCCCAACGCCTCGATGTCGGGTGCCTGCAGCACCGTGCCGTCGGCCGTGATCCGCTCGTCGACCTCGACGACCCGCTCATAGAGCATCTCCGGCAACACGATGTGCCGCTCGAAGATGCGGGGACGGTTCTGGTATGCGATGCGCAGTGCGTCGCCGAAACCCCGAGTGATCACCAGCAGGGTGCGCTCCCCCTTGCGCTCCAGCAACGCATTGGTCGCGACGGTGGTGCCCATCCGCACCGCGTCGACTCTCGCGACCGGAACGGGCACGTCCTCCGTGATCCCGAGCAGCGCGCGGATTCCCGCGACCGCCGCGTCGCGGTAGCGCGCCGGATTCTCCGAAAGCAGCTTGTACGTCACCAAGCGTCCGTCGGGCCGGCGCGCGACGATGTCAGTGAACGTGCCGCCCCGGTCGACCCAGAACTGCCACCCCGCATCAGTCACCCGGACTCCCTTTCCAAAAGCGCTATCCGCGAGTGGGGAATGAAACTGCCCGGGCCGCCAATGGCTCACTGAATCAGATACACCAGCCGAGTGCTCGGGTCTTCTAACTCCTCGGCCCACGCTCCGCGGGTTGGCTTAGGGCGCTGTTCGCCGCCTACCACGGTCGCTAACACTACCCGCCGGCAAGGTCCACACACCGCCCGTTCGCTGCCACCGACAGGGCGGACACCATTCGCCCCTTTATTAGGCTGAGGAGTCACGCCTCTGGCCTAAGGCCCCGGGCCACGGGCTGTAGTCGGCGATCAGCTCTTCCTGCGGAGGGCGCTGGTCGGGGGGCACGTGCTGCAGGTTGATCCGGATCCGGTACCAGATCGAACTCGGCCCGCGCATCCCGTCGACCAGGACATCGGCCGGCCGCAGGAGGCCGGCCGCGGCGGGGTAGCGGCCACGCCAGGTGTCCAGCGCGGCCAACGCCTCGTCCTTGGTCCTGGTGCGGGCGATCTCGATGAGCGGCTTCGAGGACTGCCGCCTGCCGTCGCCGTGCCGGGCGGTGTTTTTCGCCCCTGCCGGGGCCTTATCCGGAGGGCCCATTTCTTCGGCCAGCATCAGCAGCCGATCAAGCTCGCCTACCGCGTCGTCCATCCCCGCCCACGGATCGCCCATTTCGGCGAACCGGCCGGGGACGGTGTCGATGGTGAAGGCCTCGGGTTTACAGTCGGCGACCTCGTCCCAGTGCAGCGGCGTCGACACCCGGGCATCCGGGGTCGCCCGCACCGAGTAGGCCGACGCGACGGTGCGGTCCTTGGCGTTCTGGTTGAAGTCGACGAACACTCCCTCGCGTTCTTCCTTCCACCAGCGGCTGGTCGCCGCGTCGGGCACGCGCCGCTCGACCTCGCGGGCAACGGTCTGCGCGGCCAGCCGCACCTGGCGAAACCCCCAGCGCCGGGCGATCCGGGCATAGATGTGAAAGCCCCGGGACCCCGACGTCTTCGGCCACGCGACAAGGCCGTAGTCCTCGAGAACCTCGCGGGCGACCAACGCGACGTCGACGATCCGTTGCCACGCGACCCCGGGCATCGGATCCAGGTCGACCCGCAGTTCGTCGGGGTGATCGAGGTCGTCTGCCAGCACCGGGTGCGGGTTGAGGTCGACGCAGCCCAGGTTGATCACCCACGCCAGTCCGGCGGCGTCATGGATGACGGCTTCCGCCGCGGAGGTGCCCCGCGCGTAATGCAGTTCGGCAACGTCGATCCAGTCCGGCCGTTTGGTGGGAGCCCGCTTCTGGAAGACGGCTTCTTGTGCGATGCCCTTGACGAAGCGCTTGAGAATCATCGGCCGGCCGGTCACACCACGCAGCGCCCCGTCGGCGACGGACAGGTAGTAATGGACCAGGTCAAGCTTGGTATGACTAGGTCGACCAGCCTGCCCGGGGAAGACCACTTTGTCCGGATGGGTGATGGTGACCTGGCGTCCGGCCATCTCCAGTGACACCGGGCCGGTCATGGGTACATGGTAGTTACGAACAACCTTCCGGCCGCTTTGCGACCTACGTCACATAGGGTGAAGTTATGCCTAATCTGATTGGCCTGCCCGGGCAGACCGTGGCCAAACTCCAGCAGTACTTCGAACGCGGCAATGCCGAGTTGCACTACGTGCGCAAGATATTCGAGGCGGGTGCATTCCGGATCGAGCCGCCGCAGAACTACGCCGCGATGGCCGCCGATATCTACAGGTGGGGCGAGTTCGGCATGCTGCCGTCGGTCAACGCCAGGCGTGACCCTAACCGCGCGGCGTGCATCGATGAAGAGGGCGAATTCTCCAACAAGGAGCTCGACGAGGCCGCGCACGCGGTGGCCAACGGGCTGATCGACAAGGGCGTCAAGGGCGGCGACGGCGTCGCCATCCTGGCCCGCAACCATCGCTGGTTCCTGATCGCCAACTTCGGCGCCGCCCGGGTCGGTGCCCGCATCATCCTGCTCAACAGCGAGTTCTCCGGCCCGCAGATCAAAGAGGTGTCGGAGCGCGAGGGCGCCAAGCTGATCATTTACGACGACGAATACACCAAGGCCGTCAGCAAAGCCGAGCCGCCGTTGGGCAAGCTGCGTGCGCTCGGCGTCAACCCCGACGCCGACGAGCCGTCGGGCAGCACCGACGAGACGCTGGCCGACCTGATCGCACGCAGCAGCAAGGCCCCCGCTCCGAAGGCGAGCAGGCACGCGTCGATCATCATCCTGACCAGCGGGACCACCGGCACCCCGAAGGGCGCGAACCGCAGCACCCCGCCGACGCTGGCGCCGGTCGGCGGCATCTTGTCGCACGTTCCGTTCAAGGCTGGCGAGGTGACGTCGCTGCCGGCGCCGATGTTCCACGCGCTGGGCTATCTGCACGGGACCATGGCAATGTTTCTGGGTTCCACGCTGGTGCTGCGTCGGAAGTTCAAGCCGCCGCTGGTGCTGGAAGACATCGAGAAGCACAAGGTGACGGCCATGGTCGTGGTGCCGGTGATGCTGTCGCGGATTCTCGACGCGATCGAGAAGATGGAGAAAAAGCCCGATCTGTCCAGCCTGAAGATCGTGTTCGTATCCGGATCGCAGCTGGGCGCCGAGCTGGCCAGCCGCGCGCTCAAAGACCTCGGTCCCGTCATTTACAACATGTACGGCTCGACCGAGATCGCGTTCGCCACCATCGCCGGCCCCAAGGACCTGGAAAAGAATGCGGCGACGGTCGGCCCGGTGGTCAAGGGCGTCAAGGTCAAGATCCTGGACGACAACGGCAACGAGCTGCCCCAGGGTGAGGTCGGCCGGATTTTCGTCGGCAACGCGTTCCCGTTCGAGGGCTATACCGGCGGCGGCGGCAAACAGATCATCGACGGACTGTTGTCATCGGGCGACGTCGGCTACTTCGACGAACACGGCTTGCTGTATGTCAGCGGTCGCGACGACGAGATGATCGTCTCCGGTGGCGAAAACGTCTTCCCCGCCGAGGTGGAGGATCTGATCAGCGGGCATCCCGATGTCGTCGAGGCCACCGCCATCGGCGTCGATGACAAGGAGTGGGGCGCCCGGCTGCGCGCCTTCGTGGTCAAAAAGGACCAGGCCGATCTCGACGAGGACACCGTGAAGCACTACGTGCGCGACCACCTGGCCCGCTACAAGGTGCCCCGGGAAGTGATCTTCCTGGAGGAGCTGCCGCGTAACCCCACAGGCAAGATCCTCAAGCGCGAGCTGCGTGAGATGGAGATCGACTAGCGCCTCGCGGCGCTCGCAACCGGGTTAGCGCCGCGCCTGGATGCTGCGGGTGATTTGGGCGGACAGTTTGGGGTCGGCCAGCAGTTGGTCGATGAGTGCCGTAAGGACCTCTTGGCCGGTGACGCGGGCGACGCCGATGCGGTCGGCGGCCTCTCGCTGCCAGACGTCGAGGGCGCGGTGCGTGGCCAGCGGCAGATCGACGGTGCGTCGCGTTCGTCGGTCGCGCGTGGGCGCAGCGGGCGGTGGCCCGAACGGGGTGAGGCGCTGGGTCGGCCCCGTCTGCGGTGACGTGCCGGTGTAGTGGGCGAACCGCTTGGGACCGGATTCGCTGTGACCGGGTGTGATACTCATCGCGGGCGGCCCTCTCCGGGGTGCAAATCAGTAGATCCGCTTCTCAGTATGCGCGTCGTCGAGCATCCTCCCCATTGATACCACCGTCACGCGCATCACCGCGCGCGTCCGGCACCGGGCGGCCGCCTCGCCTTGACGGTGGCGTCGGTCTGGGCGTGCGGACGCGCCGGATCAAACTGCCGAAAAAGTATTGGACGCGTGGTGAATGGAAGTCAGCGGTATCTTTGAGTTTGCCAGGAAAGAATTGAAAACCATGCATGACGGCAATCTGGGTCATTGCGAAAGGAAGTAAATCATTAAGCAAGTATGCACGGAATTACGGGGCTCCGTAGCTCAGTAGACGCCATCCTACCTGGTTGTACAGTGATTCAGAAGATACTGAAACCAGTAGCTGCATAAACTCTGAAAACGAATATGTTACCTAACTGGACCGATTCCGGATCCGTGATCGTGCAGATATACAGGTAGCTACTATTGCGAATAGTCTTGCAGCTTGGATATTGTTGGAATGACGCATTAGACCTTATTAAGGCTTTAACCGTGAATCCGTCAACATGGTGAAAGGAGTTCACAGATGTTGACTTCACTGAGCTCGGTCCGCAGTGCCGCGATTGGCGCGGTGGGCGCCGGCGCGCTGACCGGAGCGATGCTGTTTGGTGGCACTCCGATCGCGCAGGCCGCTCCGGCGCCGACCCCAGGTACCACCTTCGACATGGCCGGCCCTCATGGCGCCCCCGATGTCCCGCTTAGGCCCGGCGGGGGGGGCGGCGGCCTTGGCGGCGGCGGCCACGGCGGCGGGCATAAGCGGGACAT
>Ga0318513_10000040_pt1 | contig 22559 bp, 23 predicted proteins | sample GRESIP171b2f20_FD_203683 | JGI IMG/M metagenome (GOLD analysis project Ga0318513, IMG submission 203683) | Tropical soil microbial communities from Luquillo Experimental Forest, Puerto Rico - GRE.SIPMG.171b2f20 | ecosystem: Environmental > Terrestrial > Soil > Tropical forest > Bulk soil... | reverse complement strand
CGACTAGAACTCTTGCGCGAAGTTGTTCCGGTTCTTCGCGGTTTGGCGGTCATGGCGAATGCCGGCAATCCCGTCTCTGTACGTGAGATGCGCGAGGTAGAGGCGACGGCGCGCAGGCTCGGCCACGAGGTCGCCATCTTCGAAATCCAGCGCGCGGAGGATATCGCCCCCACTTTCGAGGCCCTCAAAGGGCGGGCGGATGCACTTTACGTTTGCGGCGATCCGCTTGTAGATACCAACCGGATTCGCATCATTACGTTGGCGCTTGGTGCACGACTTCCGTCAATGTCCGATTTCCCGGAATACGTTGAAGCGGGAGGTCTGATGTCCTATGGACCGAACTTCCCGGATTTATTCCGTCGTGCCGCCAGCTATGTCGACAAGATTCTGCGCGGGGCAAAGCCCGCTGATCTGCCGGTCGAGCAACCGACCAAGTTCGATCTCGTTATCAATCTGACCACCGCTAAGACTCTCGGCCTGAACCTCCCCGAAGCATTCCTGCTGCGCGCCGACAAGGTGATCGAATGAGGCGGCGCGAGTTCGCCGCCCTTATAGGCGGCATCGCGGTTGCTTGGCCGCTCTCGGCGCCTGCGCAGCAGCGGACAATGCCAGTGGTTGGCGTCCTTTCCCCAGCGACGTCAGAAGCCGACGCCAATCGTATGAATGCAATACGACAGGGTCTCAAGGATGCCGGCTACATCGAGGGCGAGAACGTGATGATCGAGTATCGCTCGGCTGAAAATCAGCTTGATCGATTGCCGGCATTGGCGGGTGATCTCGTTAGTCGCCAAGTGAACGTAATACTAACTATCGCTACGCCCGCAGCGGTAGCTGCCAAATCTGCGACTAACGCAATTCCAATCGTGTTCAACTTGGGCGTTGATCCGGTGCAGCTTGGCCTAGTCACCAGCTTCAATCGACCAGGCGGTAATGTCACTGGGGTGTACGGCAGTCAGCTCGCAATAGCGGGAAAACGACTCGAGCTCTTGCACGAGTTGGTCCCGTCAACAGGCGCCATGTCCTTCCTTGTAAATCCGAAAAGTGAATCTTTTGCGGAGATCGAAACGGAAGCGCTGCGCGCGGCAGGGCGTAGCCTAGGTGTCGAGCTGCGCATTCTCAATGCGAGTAACAGCAACGAGATCGATGCTGCTTTCACGACCTTGGCAAAAGATCACTCGGTGCCCCTTATAGTAAGTGCGGATGCACTGTTTTTGAACCAGCGCGTTCAACTCGTTGTGCTAACTGCGCGTCATGCCATCCCTGTAATTTATGCATTCCGTGAGTTGACCGCGGCGGGCGGCCTGATGAGCTATGGACCCAATCTCGGTTATCTATATCAACAGGCCGGTGCCTATGCGGGAAGAATTCTTAAAGGGGCCAAAACAACCGATCTGCCGATCCAACAGGCGGTGAAACTCGAGTTAGTCATTAACCTCAGGACCGCCAAGGCGCTCGGTATCACAGTCCCACAGTCAATGCTCGTGGCCGCCAACGAGGTGATCGAATAGCGCAGTCTCTCGCGCAACGCAGAATGTCCGCTTTTGGCACAAAGCGGACATCGCACATGCTCAACCGATGTCCGCTTTTGGGGGTAAAGCGGACATGACGCGGACATGCTCCAATGTCTGCTTATGACCCAAAGCGAACATCGACTTGCGTCGGCAGTTTCAGTCTCCCGGATTGACCCTGTACTATGCCAGCCCTCGGACGCCGCATCGGGCTGAACTATCAATTCCACTGATCTGATTACGGCTTCCGCAAAAGCTCCGGCAGCTTGGCGATATTCGCCGCGATCCGTCGTGCCGCGTCGCGCAATGGGCCGGGAATAAAATAGGATGGTCAACGGTTACTTGGTGCGAGCTCCAAACGCCAAAATCTCCAAAATTGTGGCTTTTCGGCAAATCTTGCCCTGGTTCCTTCCTACACTGTCTTGTTAATCGCTGCTCGCGCCTTCTTGTTGGCGTTCTTTTGCGCTCCTTCGCCCGCTCTTTTTGCACGAGCGGCGCATTTGTCGCGAATCTCGGAAATCTCGTCTTCCGTGAGTTGTTCAATACCAATTAGCGCATTCTGAGCGGCGCTTACTCGAATGAGCTCGTCGAGCTTTGCTTGAACCGCCGCGCCATCGCGATTTTGGGTGTTTTGAATAATGAAGACCATCAGGAACGTGACGATCGTCGTCCCAGTGTTGATAATGAGCTGCCAAGTATCGGAATAGTGGAATATCGGGCCGGTGACTGCCCAAGCGATGATGATGAATACTGCGAACAGAAAAGTAATCGGCCGCCCCGCTTGATGGGCGGTAGCAGTCGCGATGTCGGCGAAGACGTGCTTCACCTGAGTAGAACACGCCCCGGCGAAACTTTGTTCCCGAAATTGCCACGCGACACTTTATGTCATTTCGATTCAGCGGCCATCTTCTTCGGCCTCACGTTTAAGCGCTGGTGCTTTCGGGTTTCTGACCTTGATCCAACTGGCCGACCGGCCAGAGCGATAAGTCGAGCCTAGTCGCGCTTCGACACGATGCCCTCGCAGCCGAGCGCGCATGCGTTTTTGAACACGATGTTGCCGTTGACAATGTAGTGAGCGTTGAACGCGATGCCGGGATGCTGGTCACGCACGAGCCGCATAACTTGTCCTTGCGCTGCTCGATAGGCGTTCGGCGCGGTTCTCGCCGCCCAGCTCGATCAGATCGAACGCGTGCTATCCTGCGAAAATGAAAGACTTTGAAGCCCGAACATTGATGCTCCAACGATTACGACAAGCTTGCTTACCGAGCCGAGGATCGCGCAGCGCGCGACGTGCCGGGACCTAGTCCAACACCGAAAGCGCCCTAACGGCATCAAGCACTCGATCATCAATCTAGGCCAGGAATTTCGCGGTGGTACCTTGCGGCTCGGAGCCTGTGAGCCAGAGCTGTCCCCGGAGAAATTTATACCACGTGCGCACCACAGCCATTCCTTGGGAAAGTTGACATGGGGGGCAGTGTTGAGCCCGAAGTTTCGGATCAAAAAGCAGAACCATTACCGGTTCCGCAAATGCCGTCACGCAACTACCGACGTTTTGCACAGCAACAATTTAGGTAATGGAAACTCACTCAAAAACCGGAACTGACGCAATTTCGAAATTGACGCGGAACTGCAACCTCTTTTGCCCGCCGAGCGTTTTTAGTTGGTAATGAGTGGAGGTGCAACATGTTCAAAAATTTTAGACATTCAGAAGGGCATGGAAGTCGTGGGCTTGGACAGCAAGCACGTTGGTACTGTCGACCGCTTGGAGACTGCCGATCGCATCGTATTGAGCAAGGACGATCCGAAAGCCGGCGGCCGGCAACACCTCATCTGGATCGATTGGGTCGATTACGTGGACCAGAAGGTTCATCTCAATAGGCCGGCAACAAAAGCAACTTCGGAATGGCAGGCGGCTGCCTAAGCCTCGGCTTTCGCCCGAGAAATAGCTCGGCCGGCCGCGCCGGGCTATTCGCTTAATTCGCAGTGGGAAGGTGATGCTCATCAAGAATCACGACAAGAGCAGAATTGTCGAGGCGAGGGCGTGCGCATCCGGCACCCATTGCATCGTGTAAGGCGAGCAGAACAGCCGTGGAAATCAGCCGTCCCGGTCGAATGCGTCCGGTCCGATCGTATGGTCCGACATGCCCCGCTTCACACACGACCACGTAGAAATCGCCTTCCTTGACGAAGGTGAGGGCGAGCCGGTCGTGTTGGTGCACGGGTTTGCCTCGAACAAGGAAGTGAACTGGGTGGCGCCGACATGGATCACGACGCTGACGCGCGCTGGCTATCGCGCCATCGCGCTCGACAGCCGCGGTCACGGTGCTTCCAGCAAGCTTTATGATCCCGCTGCCTATCACAGCGCGATCATGGCGGAGGACATTCGGGCGCTTCTTGATCGTCTGACGCTGCCGCGTGCGGACGTCATCGGTTATTCGATGGGCGCGCGTATCACGGCGTTCCTCGCCCTGGCATATCCCCATCGCGTGCGCTCGGCGGTATTGGGCGGACTTGGCATTCGTCTGGTAGAGGGCGTCGGCTTGCCGGAGACGATCGCCGATGGGTTGGAGGCGCCGTCGATTGCCGACGTGACCGACCCGACCGCTTACCTGTTTCGTGCTTTCGCCGAGCAGACCCAATCGGATTTACGTGCGCTTGCCGCCTGCATGCGCGGCTCGCGCCAGACGCTCAGCCGTGCCGAGGTCGGCCACATTGCGCCGCCGCTGCTCGTTGCGGTCGGTAGCGAGGACCAGGTCGCGGGCGCGCCCGAACCGCTCGCCGCGTTGATCCCGGGCGCCCAAGCGCTCGTCATACCGGGCCGCGACCACATGCTGGCGGTCGGGGATCGGGTCTTTAAATCCGCCGTGATCGATTTCCTGGCAAAGCGGCCGTAACTCGGCCATTGGCCCATTCTATCGGCCGTTGACTCGGGGTCATTGGGCTAAGCCATTGGCCCCATTGGCGGTGCATATTGCAGGCCTTGGTTTAGGCTTTGTCATCACCAATATGCTAGAAGGCCCGCCGTTTCCTGGTGACTAGTTATCGAGACCGTTTCGGAGACCTTTGCCATGGCGCAGCAGCAGGTTAAGCCGGCCGTCGACAAGCTCGATCCGGTTTGGGGGCGCATCCGCCGGGAGGCCGAGGACATCGCGCGCCGCGAGCCTGAGCTCGCCACCTTCATCTACTCGACCGTCCTGCACCACGACACGCTTGAAGTGGCCGTCGCCCACCGCCTGGGCGGTCTGATCGATCATCCGGCGCTGTCGGGCGAATTGATCCGGCAAGCTTATGCCGATGCTTTGGAAGACGTGCCCACGATTAGCGAGGCGTTCCGGGCCGATCTGATGGCGACTGCGGATCGCGATCCCGCGACCCGTCGCTTGATCGAGCCGGTGCTCTACTATAAAGGCTTCCACGCCATTCAAACCTATCGTTTGGCGCACTGGCTCTGGGCCAGGGGCCGCCGCGATTTTGCACTCTATCTGCAAAGCCGTTCGTCGGCGGTGTTTCAGTGCGATATTCATCCGGCCGCCAAGATCGGCCGCGGTATTTTCGTCGATCACGCGACCGGGCTTGTCGTCGGCGAAACGGCGGTCATCGATGATGACGTTTCCATGCTGCACGACGTGACGCTCGGCGGCACCGGCAAAGAAGCCGGCGACCGGCATCCGAAAATCCGTTATGGCGTGATGATCGGGGCGGGTGCCAAGATTCTGGGCAACATCGAAGTCGGCCATTGCGCGCGGATCGCCGCCGGTTCGGTTGTCATCAAGCCAGTGCCGAACAATGTCACCGTCGCCGGCGTGCCGGCGAGAGTAATTGGCGTTGCTGGCTGTCCTGAGCCTGCCCGCTCGATGGATCAGATGTTTCAAGACGAATTGTGACGAGCTGTAACGAGGGGATCGCTGCCATGTAACTGACGCCATATTCTGGCAGCAAATTTCCATTGGGTTTGGTTGGCCAAGCTGCCCTAGCTTGCGCATTATCGTTTGGGAGACGCACGGTGGACGTCCAGGAAGTTCGTAAGCTCGACGCTTACTTGAAAAAGCTGTTCGGCAATGCGCGCATCCGCGTAGTGCCGCGGCCGAAGAAAGAAGATTCGGCAGAGGTCTATGTTGGCGATGAATTCATCGGCGTTTTATTTGTCGATGATGAGGACGACGAGCGTTCGTACAACTTCCAGATGGCGATTCTCGGCGCTGATCTCGAATAGTCCCCTAAAGTAACCGCATCATCTTTTTTCTGGATGCAGTTGCGCCGTCAGGCGGTCGAAGCCTGCGGCGACATTTCGCCAATCCGTAAGCCGATCGCGCGGAATGCGGATACTGATCTGCGCGCCGCCAAGTGCGCGTTCGCTGATACAGCTACCCGCAACCGCGCCGGCCTGGCGCGTGCAGCGTGCGAAAAACTGCTCGGGATTGTCGAGGCTGTAGACGAGGTCCTCCCCTTCATAAGGGGTGCCAGCACGAAACGACAAAAGAGCAAGCCCATCTGGTCCGGACTCGGGCTGTCCCGCGAGGTAACGCGGATAAATCGTGCGCAAGCGCTCGAGCGGCGGCAGCACGCCGGCCAAAGCGGCAATTGTCACGAATAATCGATTATTTTCCGCCTGGCTGACGGCAGCGAGCGCGCTCTCCGGCGTCACCGGTGCTTTGCGCGCCCGGTTCTTGGCTGCCGGCGTAAGTGCCGGCCAGGAAAATACCAGATCAACCCGTTCGTGCTGCCCCGGATGGCGTTGCACGGTTTCCCGTATTGCCGCCGGCGGAATGCCAAACAGCATACCGGCGACGGTGATCGGCAACGCAGGTACATCAAGCGCGACCGGTTCGCTGGGCCAGCTCGGCCACAATACGTCGGAAACGAAAGCGGCGGCGGCCGCGACCGCAAGCACGAGAACGGCAAACGGCCAAGTGAGCACAGGGCCTTCGCGGCGGCGTGCTTTGGCGATTGCGTGCGCGCTCATGTGGTTTGGTCCCTTGCGGCGAATCAGGGCTGCCAGTATGGCACGCGCACAAAACTTAATAGGAAGGCCGGCCAGCGATAAATACTAAGGCTTGCTTGCCGCTGGCTGCGCTACGCTTGCCGTCGGCGCGGCGGGCTTTGTTGCTGCGGCGATTTGCGCGGCAAGTACGGCCGCGATCTTGGCGTGCGCGGCGGCGTTAAAGTGGATGCCGTCCCATTGATAAAAATCGCGCGGCACCGGATCGGGATCGTAGAGGATCACGCGGATGCCGCGCGCGTGCAAGCGTTGCGTCATGGCAGCGATATTGGCGGTGCGCGCCGCTTTGGTTCCGAAAAAGCGCAAGTCGTTGGCGCCGGGCTGGAGAACGACGATGTCGGTTCCGTTGGGCACGGCGGCATCCAGCCGGTTGCGCATGCCAGCAGTGACGTCGCCATTCACGCCGGCATTGGTGACATGGGCGTCAATTCCCTTCTGGCGCAGTAGCCGCTCCAGCACGGCTGGATAGGCGTTCTCGCTGCCAACGCCTAAGCCGGTCGTGTTGCTGGCGCCGATGGCGACAATATTGAGCGGCCGCGCTTGCAGCGGCGAGACGAGAAGCAAGCATGCGGCAATCACAAAAGCCCACAACCGCTTGGGCATCACAAACTCCTGCGGAAAATCGGGAATTGTCGTAAGCCCCAGCCGATGTCCTAGCCGCAACGGCGATCCTCTGCAATGGGCTCGGCTTTGCGCAACGGCACTCAAGCGGCTTGCCGCAACGCCGCTAATTTCCGATTCTGCGCGCAGCCAATGGAACCCCACGCTTTGATCGCGGATAGTTGCAATGATTTATAAACTTGACGGAATACGCCCCGAGTTTCCGGAAGAAGGGCGCTATTGGATCGCGCCGACTGCCACGCTGATCGGGAAAGTCCGGCTCAAAATTGACGCCAGCGTCTGGTTCGGCGCGGTGCTGCGCGGCGACAATGAATGGATCGAGCTCGGCGAGCGGTCGCAAATCCAGGACAATGCCACCTTGCATACCGATCCCGGTTTTCCGCTGACCATCGGACCCGATTGTGTGATCGGCCATAATGTCATCCTCCATGGCTGTACGATTAGTGCCGGCAGTCTGGTCGGCATGGGCGCCATCCTGCTCAACGGGGCGCGGATCGGCGCAAATTGCCTGGTCGGTGCCGGCGCATTGATCACCGAAGGCAAGAGCTTTCCCGATGGATCGCTGATCGTCGGCGCCCCGGCCCGCGCGGTGCGCACGCTCGATGAGGCGGCGATCAAAGGGATCGCTCCGGCCGCAGACATTTATGTCCGCCGCTTCAAGCAATACGCCAAGGGGCTCAAACCGATCGGCTAACCGCCCCGTGGCTCGGGACTGGCGCGCGCACAACACCCAGCGTCGCAGCCCTTCCGGGCTACTTCCACCGCACCGGTTTGACCCGCTAAGTTAGCGCGTTGGCGAGCATGGGTGGCGGCACGTGCAACGACGCTCAGATCCGGCGGAACGATCACGCAAGGCTCGCGGCCTCAAGCGGACAGCGCGTCGGCAGGTCGCTGCCGCAAAGCCCGGCAAGTCCCTAAAATCAACGGGTCCGACTGAGGTGAGGGGTCACGATGATCCTTCTGCGCGCCTGCGCCAAGAGCTCCAGGCTGCGCTGGAAGCGCAAAAGGCCGCTGCAGAGATCCTGGGACTTATCAGTGCTTCGGCTGGCGAACTTGAGCCGGTATTCACTTCGGTACTGCGAAACGCAACGCGCCTATGCCAAGCCAAGTTCGGTAATTTGTGGCTCCGAGAAGGTGGTGCCTTCCGCATCGCCGCCACGCATGGCGCGCCGTCTGCATATCGCAAGCATTTTGATCGCGAACCGGTGGTTCATCCTCACCCGAAAAGCGGTCTTGGCACTATCCTCGAAACTAAGCGGCTGCTGCACGTCGCCGATGTCAAAAGCCAATCGGCTTTCAAAGACAAAATGCGCGTTGCCACAATCGAGCTCGCGAACGCGCGGAGCTTGGTCGCCGTACCTTTGCTCAAGGAAAACGAGGTTGTCGGCGCGATCGCGATATATCGCCAAGAGGTTCGGCCGTTTACCGATAAACAGATTGAGCTCCTGCAAAACTTCGCGGCCCAAGCCGTCATCGCCATCGAGAACGCGCGGCTCCTGAACGAGCTGCGCCAGCGCACGACGGATTTGGGCGAGGCGCTGGAGCAACAGACCGCGGCGTCGGAGGTACTCAAGGTCATCAGTCGCTCGACTTTTGACTTGCAGACGGTGCTGAACACGCTGGTCGAGTCAGCCACTAGGCTCTGCGAGGCGCAGGATGCCTGTATTTTTCTGCCGGATGGTGACCATCTCCGCGCCGCCGCGCGCTTTGGATTTACGGCCGCACATCACAGCCTGCTCGAATCCAAACCAGTAAAGATCGACCGCGATACGGTAACTGGTCGAACCGCGATTGATGGACGTGTTGTCCACGTCGCGGACGTGCTGGCTGACGCTGAATTTACCTGCCACGATATCCAAAAAATTGCCGGGTTCCGAGCGGCTCTCGCAGTCCCGCTGTTGCGGGAAGCAAAAGTCGTCGGCGTCATCTTTCTCTCTAGGGCCAAGCCGGAGCCGTTTACCGAAAAGCAGATCGAGCTGGTTACCACCTTCGCTGATCAGGCCGTTATCGCCATCGAAAATGTGAGGTTGTTCGAGGCCGAGCAACAGCGCGCACGCGAGCTGAGTGAATCACTCGAGCAGCAGACCGCGACGTCGCAAGTGCTCAGCGTCATCAGCTCTTCGGCCGGCGAGCTCGATCCCGTTTTCCAGGCCATGCTGGCAAACGCGACGCGAATTTGCAAAGCAAAATTCGGGATTTTGTTTCGATTCGAACCCGACGGTACGGTTCGCGCCGCCGCAATGCGCGGCGTGCCGCCTGCTTTTGCTGAATTCTGGCAACGCCCGCGCCGGCCGGGTCGGCGCACCGCGCTTGCGCGCGTGGCCGAGACCAAACAGACCGTTTACATGATCGACGTGAAAGCCGACCCCGCCTATATCGACGGCGAGCAGATTTTGGTCGCCGCCGCGGAACTCGGGGGCTTCCGCACATTCGTCAACGTACCGATGCTCAAGGACGGTGAATTGATCGGGGTGTTCGCGATCTATCGGCAGGAAGTGCGGCCGTTTACCGAAAAGCAAATTGAGCTTCTGCAAAACTTCGCTGCCCAAGCCGTCATCGCCATCGAAAATACTCGCCTTCTGAACGAGCTGCGCCAGCGCACCACCGACCTGGCCGAGTCGCTGGAGCAGCAGACCGCGACATCGGAAGTCCTCAGTGTGATTTCCAGCTCGAGCGGCGAACTACAACCCGTGTTTCACGCCTTGCTGGAAAAGGCGACGCATCTATGCGCCGCCAAATTCGGCAATCTGTATATCGCGGAAGGCGATACGTTTCGCACGACGGCGATGCACAACGTGCCGGCGGCGTTCGCCGAGGCGCGCGCCCGCAATCCGGTGATTCACCCGGAGCCGGGAAGTACGCTCGATCGAATTGCCAAAACCAAACGTGCCGTTCACATCCCGGACGTCACCTTGGATCAGGGTTTTATCGAACGTCAGCCTCGTTTCGTATCGATGGTCGAGCTTGGCGGCTTTCGGGCCAGCCTTGCCGTCCCGATGCTCAAGGATGGAGCGGTGGTCGGGACGATTATGATTTACCGGCAGGAGACCGGTAATTTTTCCGATAAGCAGATTGAGCTCCTGCAAAACTTCGCGGCCCAGGCCGTCATCGCTATCGAGAACGCGCGGCTACTCAACGAATTGCGCCAGCGCACGACCGATTTGAGCGAGTCGCTAGAGCAGCAGACAGCGACCAGCGAGGTCCTCAAAGTCATCAGCAACTCCGTTTCAGACCTTCAGGCCGTGTTCGACACAATGGCTGAAAACGCCGTGCGGCTATGCGAAGCGGAGCGGGGATATATTTTCCGATTTGACGGCAAGCTTCTCCGGGCGGTCGCGGCGTACAATGTCGGTCCTGAGAACTGGGAATGGGTGAGCCAAAACCCGATTGCGCCCGGGCGACAGACAGTGTCGGCCCGCGCTGCGCTGGAACGGCGAACGGTGCAGGTCGCCGACATCCAAACGGACCCTGAATATGCTTATGTCGTTAGGGATGTGGAGCCGATCCACTCGGTGCTCTCGGTCCCGATTGTCAAAGGCGACGAGCTGGTGGGCACGATCACCATTTATCGGCTCGAGGTCAGACCGTTTACCGATAAGCAAATCGCGCTTGTGGAGACCTTCGCGGCCCAGGCCGTCATCGCCATCGAAAATACCCGGCTGCTTAACGAGCTTCGTGAATCGCTTCAGCAGCAGACCGCGACTGCTGACGTGCTCAAGGCCATTAGCCGCTCGACTTTCGACCTGAACACGGTTTTGCAAACCTTGGTGGAAGCGGCGGCGCGGCTTTGCGAGGCGGACCAGGGAACGATTGCTCGCGAACAAGAGGGGGTGTTCGTTCGCGCTGCGGCCTATGGATTTTCAGCGGAGTTTACCGAATTTGTCAGTCATTTGCCGGTCGAACGAGAGCGCGGATCGGCGACTGGCCGAGCCTTGCTGGAGGGCCGTACAATCCATATTCCGGACGTGCAAGCCGACCCCGACTACACTTTCGACAAAGCAAGAGAGCTCGGCGGCTTTAGGACGATCCTGGCTGTTCCGATGCTTCGCGATGGCGCCGCAATAGGAGTCTTGGCCCTAACCCGCATTGATGTGCGGCCATTCACCGACAAACAGATTGAGCTGGTGACGACGTTCGCGGACCAGGCGGCGATTGCGATTGAAAATGTTCGCCTGTTTGAAAGCGAGGAAGCGCGCACGCGCGAACTGGTGAACTCGCTTCAGGAATTGCAGACGGCGCAGGACCGCCTGGTGCAGACGCAGAAGCTTGCCTCGCTCGGCCAGCTTACGGCCGGTATCGCCCACGAAATCAAGAACCCGCTCAATTTCGTCAACAATTTCTCTGGTGTCTCCGGTGAGCTCCTTGACGAGCTGAACGAAGCAATTGGGCGGGTGAGGCTCGACGAAGGAATAAATTCGGAAATCACGGAGCTGATGGACACGCTTCGCGGCAATCTCGAAAAGATCGTGCAGCACGGCAAGCGTGCCGATTCCATCGTCAAAAACATGCTTTTGCATTCGCGCGAAGGCTCCGGTGAACATCGGCCGGTCGACATCAACCTTGTCGTCGAAGAGAGCCTTAATCTCGCCTACCATGGCGCCAGGGCGGAGCGGCAGGGCTTTAACATCACGCTGGAGCGCTCGTTCGATCCCCGCGCCGGGGAAGTCGATCTGTTTCCGCAGGAGATCACGCGCGTATTTCTCAACCTGATTTCAAACGGCTTCTACGCGGCGACAAAGCGTAAAACGGAGAGCAGCGACCAAAGCTATGAGCCGACCCTTATTGCTACCACAAAGAATCTCGGTGATCGTGTCGAAATCAGAATTCGCGACAATGGCACCGGCATTCCGCCGGAGGTCAGGGAAAGAATGTTCAATCCGTTCTTTACCACCAAACCAGCCGGCGAGGGCACCGGGCTTGGCCTTTCGATCAGCCACGACATTATTGTCAAACAGCATGCCGGCGTCATAGAGGTGGAAAGCGAGCCTGGAAAATTCACCGAATTCCGCATTGTATTGCCGCGTAGCGCCGCCTTTCTTGCCAAACCCGGAGGACAAGCGTGACGCTTTTAGTTCTGGTCGTCGATGACGAGCCCGATGTCGAAATATTGTTTCGTCAGCAATTTCGCCGCGAGTTGCGTGCTGGGCGCTTCACTATGGAATTCGCGCCCTCGGCCCCGGCGGCGCTTAAGCGCATCACTGACGCGGAAACAGTCTCTCTCATTCTGATCCTCTCCGATATCAATATGCCGGGGATGAGCGGGCTGGAGTTGTTGCCTAAGGCGCGGGCGGCGCGACCGGACGTCCCGATCATCATGATCACGGCTTATGGTGACGCCGACACCAAGCGCAAAGCGCTCGAGGGCGGAGCTGAAGCGCTGCTGACCAAGCCGATCGATTTTGTGCTGCTGCGTAATGAGATCGAAACGAGGGTCGGACGCGCCGCATGACCGCGCAAATTCTGGTTGTTGACGACGAGCCAGACGTCGAGGCGCTCGTCCTGCAGAAATTCCGCCGCCAGATAAAGGATGGAGCGGTCAGCTTTCTATTCGCGCATGATGGCGTCGAAGCTTTGACGGCCCTGCGAGCAAACGGCGCCATCGATCTGGTGGTCACCGATATCAATATGCCGCGGATGGATGGCCTGACGCTGTTGCAGAAACTTCAGGAAAGCGATGAAAACATCTCGACCATCGTCGTTTCTGCTTATGGCGACATGGCCAATATCCGAACCGCGATGAATCGGGGCGCCTTCGATTTCGTCACCAAACCTATCGATTTCCTTGATCTTGAAACCACAATCGCCAAGACGCTCAAGCACATCGCGTCGCTCCGCGATGCACGCCAGCGGCAGGCAGCGGCCGAACGCGCGCATGCGTCGTTGTCACGTTATTTTTCGCCGAATCTGGCGCAGCAGCTTGCCAGCGACACCGCCGCGCTCGATCTCGGAAGTCAGCGCCGCGAGATCGCCACGCTGTTTACCGATATCACAAGTTTCACCGCACTCGTCGAGACGCTTGAACCTGAAGTGCTGGGCCCTTTGCTCAATGAATACCTCACCGGCATGACCGACATCGTGTTTGCTCACGATGGCACAGTGGCAAAGATCGTCGGCGACGCGCTCCACGTGCTGTTCGGCGCTCCCGGCGAGCAACCGGATCATGCAGCGCGCGCCGTCGCCTGCGCTTTGGCGCTGGACCAGCATGCCGAAGCGTTCCGCGAACGCTGCCGGAAAAAGGGACTAACGCTTGGTGCGACGCGCATTGGCGTCCATGCCGGCCCGGCCATTGTCGGCAATTTCGGCGGCGGCCGATTTTTCGATTACACCGCCTATGGCGACACCATCAATGTTGCCGCTCGTCTCGAAGCGGCCAACAAGCAGCTCGGCACGCGGATCTGCGTGAGCGCTTCGCTCGCCGATAAGGTGCCGAACTTTGTCGGCCGCCCCGTCGGCGACCTCGTGCTGCGCGGCAAGACCGAGGCGCTCCCCGCGTTTGAACCGCTTCATGCGGAGGCGGCCGACGATCTGGCGACGAAGAGTTATCTCGATGCCTTTGCCAAGCTCAAAGCGCGCGATCCCGGGGCACTCGCCGCATTTGCGGCGCATGTCGGCGCGCGCCCTAACGATCAGCTCGCGAGCTTCCACCTCAAGCGGCTGTTGAACGGCGATTCAGGCGTGCAGATCGTTATGGATTAGGTTCGACAACCGCTTCAGCGGGCCGCCTAAAACCGTGGTCCGAGACGGCTTGCACTGCAAATCCCAACTTTCGTGCTGCGATGCGCCGCCCGAATACGTCGTGAAACCGTCCGCATAGACGACTCCGGTAACGCGTTCGACGCCGCCAATAATATGGCCCTCGGTGCGCCCCAGCTTTCGTTCGGCTGCGAACGAAATCCCGCTGGCATCCGTCTCTTTGATCAGTAACGCGGTTGGCTTCGTGGCGATCAAATGCCCGGTCGATTCATACCAAAACGCGAAAACGGCGTGCTTTTCGAGGTCGACCACGACGGAGCAATCGTTCACGGGTTTTCGCGGCTCCCTGGCGACGCCATCCTTTAGGGTATAGTCCTTGTCACGGTACCTGCGCGTACGAATGTCGCCGGCGCGGCCTGTGCCGCCGCCAGTGACAGGATCGTTGCCGCTGCGAGCGCCGCGACATGCGAAGCGACCCGCCTAAGCTTCAAGGTTAGTCCACGAACTTAAGAATCGGCGTTTGAACGCGCCGATCACTGAGCAAACCTTGCGCAAAAGGCTTGGCGATGTCCACGAGTGTACTGTGACGGAGGTTACATGGCAGGGCCGCGAATAAAGCTAGGCTGCATTCTCCTCGGGGTGGAATTGGTGGGCTGAATGCAAAGGCGCATTCAGATGAGCAAGATCACTTTGTTGACCGTCGCTGCCGCTGTGTCGATTCTGATCGGGATCGATGCATGGCTTTGCATCAGGACCATGACCCCGCCTGCGCTGGCTGTGCTCGTGGCCCATTGAATGACAGCGGGGCTGCTTTAGTCTGTCCGCAATACCTCCGGCAGCTTGGCGATGTTTGCCCCAATCGGCCGCGCCGCTTCACCGCTGGCGCATTTGGGTTTTTGATTTTGATCCAATGCTGAGGGCCTAGGCTTCCGAGCGGCGAAATCGGCGATTAGTTATGGACAACGCTGATAGTCCTTTAAATCTTCGAACGATCGTCCCATTGCCGCGCGATCTGGGCCAAGCGGCCGCACGATGATATTTTTGGTTTGGGTCTTCTCCGGCAGCGATGCGCTAATGCAAAGGCTATGCACTGCGTAATTGATGCCGTCCGATCCCGCCGTCTCAACGATCCAGCGTACCGCGCAATCGCCGCCGCCGTCGCGATATTTGGTGGGCTCGATCACGATGTTAGTTTTGTCTTTGGCGGCGCATTGTTCGGCTGTTTCGGCCCAGGTGCCCAGCAAGACGTTAGGAAAAGCAGCGTGACGGATTTCGTCGGCATGGGCGACTTGTAGGAACAGTCCCGACAGCATGATCAGGCTCGCAGTTCGCATGTTCTTAAAGTCCTTCCTAGTGCCTTGGCAGCATGGTTCGATAATCCCCAGCCCACCCGACGGGCAGCACGCTCAGGCAACAACATGCGCGAGTAATTAAAAATTCTAGCTCAAAGAGTCGAGTCGGCTGGGGCTTTTGGTGGCGAATCGTTGAGATGCTAGCGCCACCCATACCCGTAACCGTACCCGCCCCAATAGCCACGGCCCCAATAACCAGGTGCGTACCCAGACGCTGACGCCGCAACTAGGGGCGCTGTATGGTCGGCACTGCTGCATATATCAGCCAGGGGGTATGGATATAGGACGGGGCCGGGTAGCCGTAGTACGCCCCCGCCTCGTACTCAAAGACCGGAGTCGCGTAGCCGTATCCATAGTGATGCCGATAGCCGTTGGCCGATGCACTGGCCGCCGAAATGTCCAGAGCAGTTGCCGCGAGAATGAGAACTCTCATCATGATAATCTCCTCGTCGTGTTTCTTTGCGCTGCTCGGCCATCCTCTGCCGGCAGTAGCCTTCCGTTAAGCGAGCGTCCGCTGTCAAAAGCAGACATTCAGTAAGGTCCCACGGATGTCCGCTTTACCCCCAAAAGCAGACATTGGAACTCAGTCATGTAATGTCCGCTTTCAAGTAATGTCCGCTTTGTGCCAAAAGCAGACATTCTGCGCCGCGGCAGCGACTAGGCTATTCGATCACCTCGTCGGCGATGGAGAGCAAGCCTGACGGCACCTCGATGCCGAGCGCTCGCGCCGTCTGGAGGTTGATGACCAACTCAAATTTGGTCGATTGCAGCACCGGCAGGTCCGCGGGCTTGGCACCCTTAAGGACGCTGCCGGTATAGATGCCGACTTGACGATACATGTCCTCGAGAATGGTTCCGTAACTCATCAACCCGCCAGCCGCTACCGTATCTCGGTCTCCAAAAGCCGCCGGAATCTTGTCGCGCGCGGTGAGGGTGACAAATTGCACGGCACGGCTAACGAAAAACCCGTCTGGAGCAACGAAGAGGGCATCGGGGCGGTCGCGCGCAAAGCTGGCAAAGGCCGCATCAATCTCGCTGATCGTCGTGGCGTTAACAATTGCGATTTGCAGCCCAAGAGCGTGGGCGGCTTCCTGTACGGTGTGCAACGTAGTCTCGGTGTTGGAAACATTGGCGGGGTCAACGAGTACGGCAACGCGAACGGCCTTAGGTACCATGTCGTGCAAGAGCCGCAGCCGCTTGGTTATCACCTCGGCGACAAAAAAATTGACGCCTGTCGCATTGCCACCGGGCCGAGCAAGGTTGGCGACAAGACCAAGCCGGACCGGGTCTTGGGCGACGCCGAAGACAATCGGGATGGTTGCTGTCGCAGCTTTGGCCGCGAGTACAGCGGGCGCGCTGCCGGGAACGGCGATCACGGCCACCTGTCGGTGGATTAAGTCAGCGAGGACGGCTGGTAGCCTATCGTACTGGCCCACCAGCCAGTGATACTCGACGGTCACGTTTTTGCCTTCCGCGTAGCCCGCTTCATTGAGGCCGTCGCGGAATGCGGCTGCAACGCGCACGGAGGCATCGGCCGATCGACCGCTGAGAACCGCGATCACGGGCATCGCCGGCTGCTGCGCGTGTGCTGTGCGCGGCAATGTAGCCGCCGCGGTGCCGAGAAGCGTGATGAAGTCGCGTCGCCTCATTGTCTCGCCCAAGAATTCGAACAGAGCATCGTACTAAGTCAATCGGGGATACCGGAAGGGTCTAGTCGAGGTTCGGCGATGTCCGCTTTGGGTCATTAGCGGACATCCTGCGCTGCGGTAAAGAACGTCGTTATTCGATCAGCTCGTCGGCCGTGGCGAGCAGCGTTTGCGGGAATGTCAGGCCCAATGTCTTAGCCATCTTGAGGCTCGAACTTTGTGGGTTGTTCGACCGGCAAATCAGATGGCTTCGAGCCCTGCAGTATCTTGTGCACGTATGTCGCGCTACGCCGAGAGAGATCGGAAAAGCTTGCGCTATAAGACACCGCCTATTCGATCACCTCGGTGGTTGCGAGGAGCTGAGGTGGAATCGTAAGGCCGAGCGACTTGGCAAGCCCCGACATTGGCGGGCAGGTCGAGAACAGATCAAAGACCTAATAGGTCGGCAGCGTTGTTGTAGGCGATACTGGCGCGTAGGTCCTCGGCAAGCGCGACAGAGTCGATGAATTCGCACCCCTGCCAATCGAATGGGTAGTCGGCGGAAAACATCACATGGTCACGTCCCAGCGCATCGATCGAACAGCGTACCGGCGGCAGGTCGTACATGCCGGACGTTGTCACCCAAATGTTTTCCTTGAGATAGTGTGAAGGTGGCTTCGGCAGATTCCAGCCGTAGGGTGCAGAACGGCTGTCGAAGCGCCAGAGCTGAAACGGCAAGGTCTCCCCGAGATGGCCGAGCACGAGCTTGGTGTTCGGATAGCGGTGAAAGATCCCGCCGCAAATGATGCGCAGCGCGTGCGAGCCAGTCTCGACCCCCCAGCCCCACATCGGACGCGCCAAAACATTATAACCGGCAATTGCGGCTAGCGGCGCCACCGGATCGGCCGGATGCAAGTAGATCGGCACGTTCAGCCCCGCAGCACGCTCCCAGAACGGATCATACGCTCGGTCGTCGAGATATTTTCCATTGGTATGGCCGTTGATCATGGCGCCGCAAAACTTGAGATCACGCACGCAGCGTTCCAGCTCGTCGGCCGCAGCTTTCGCGTCCTGCATTGCAAGATGAGCGAAGCCGGAATAGCGGTCAGGCCGTTTTTGCACCTGCTTCGCCAGAAAATTGTTCGACTCGCGGGCGCGCCTTACGGCAATCGTGATGTCGCGTTCGGCCTGAACGCCCGGTCCGGCGATCGCCAAGACCGCGCGCGCAATGCCAGTTTTGTCCATCATCTGCAGGCGTTGTTCGCCGAAATCAGTCAGCGCTCCATAAAGCTGCATCTTCTTCTGCGGCGCCACATCGACCATGGTTGGATGCCAATACGGCTCGGTCGCTGGGTCGAGGAAGTGTTCTTCTAGCGCGATTTTCTTGATCACGTCCCCTCCCTTGGCCCGCCTGTCTCTGCCGGAAACCTAAACTCGCGCGTATTGGTGATCAAGTAAGCCTGCGGATGCCTCGACAGACCAGGGCGGCGGGAAGCGGCGCAAAGCACCCGATAACTATTCAGGCTTGGTGAGTTCCGCCTCGATCATGCGTCGTCGCCTCCTTACGCCAGGCGTTCCAGGCATCCACTCCCTTCTTAAGCAGAGCGATGTGATCGTCGTTCGCCATGTGAGTAGTTCAACACGACGGCCAGCGGCACGCCATCTTCAACATACCAGGGCGGCCGGAAGCGGCGAGGGGAGGGCATGTTTTGTCTGTTAGCATTTCGGCTGCTATCGATCTGTGGGTAAATTTGTGGGTACGCCCGGCAAAGCGAACTTTGTGGCCGCCAACAATAGACGGCTCGTGAACTGGCGAGGCTGTTTTTACTTGCAATTATAAAATGTTGCGGCCGGCCTTGGGGGAGGCCGGCCGCCGTGAACCCGGTCTGGGGACGGGGAGGGGTGGGGACGTGACCGGGAGCGCGTACTCGTCGATGCTGCTCAGCGTGACGAGGCCGTCGCCGGCGCCGCACGCGGTTCGCCGAGCGAGACCCAAACATTCGGATCGGATTGCGACTGGCGTTTTACGAAACGGTAGCCGGTGTCCGACCAGTACAAGATGTGGTTGGTCTGATTGTCGAGGATCAGCTCGCCGCGATCGGTTTTGACGGTGAGCACAGCATGGCCGTCGCCATGCTGGTCGCGCACGACCGTCATCAAAAGCGCTTCGCGCGGCCAGCCCGCCTGCATCAAAAGCTTGCGCTTCTCCAGGGCGTAATCCTCGCAGTCGCCGTAACCGTCGTCCGGATAGTTCCAGCGTTCGACGACACCCCAATGCTCCATATCGGTCATCGGCTTGACGCGGGTGTTGACCGCGACATTGATGTGCTTGAGCTCGTTAAAAGCACGCGACGACAACGCCACATCGTACGGCACTGAAGGCGTTGTGTCGCATTCCGGCGCGTACTCGATGCAAAATTCGGTCCATCCGATCGGCGCCGTAGTGACAACGCCAACCGGAATAAATCGTGCTGGCTCCTGAGCTGCCACGCGCGCGGTTGAGGCGATGAGCGCCGCAAGCGCCATAAACACGGTGACGCTTGCGGCCGCACGCCTGCCGGTGGATCCTGCGACGGATTTCATTGTGACCCCTTCCCTTATCGTTGGGTCACCTGTCGCACGAAGCTTTTGCGGCGCCGCTAAGTTGAGCGATTCAATTTTAAATAAAAGAGCTACAATTCTGAATCGACGCGCAAAATTCAATCACTGCGCATTTTTGCTCAACGCTTATGGCGCGCCGGCCACAATCCTTCGCCGCTATTAAGCTTAGCCAAAGGTTGAGATTGGCAGCGGTCGGCGCGCCGAATACGGTCGCGACGAAGGTGAGAGGCGGACGGGCGTGACCGCGCCATGTGCTGCAAAGACAAGAAGCGGGCTCGGCGGATTCGGGGGTACACCGTAAGGCAAAAGGGAGGACATTGGTCCTCCCTCCCGCAAGCGAGTTGAAGGGCAACTTCCGATGCGTCGTCGTAACCTTCGCTAGGCGTTTACTGGCGGCCACGAGTGGCCCGATGCTCTTGTGGATTAGGTGTGCGTATGTCGCCCTAAATAACAGCATAGACTTGTAAAACTCCGCGCATGAGCGCATTATTAATTTACGGGGGATGGGCCGTAGTGAGGGACGGCCCTTGGACCACTTCATCCCTAGCGAAAGGTTCGCGCCTCTCAACCCGTTAGAAGGCGGCGTTGACGAGTTGACGCGCTCGACGCTGCTCAAGCTATTGTTGCATGAAGCAGAAAAGTCCACTCCCACTCGCGAGGAACTGGACAGAATAGATCGCCACATGACTGCACTTAGACAACTGATCTACAGGCAACTCGAATTGGTCGAGAAATCGCAAGGCCACAACGCCGAGCGAACGCTAAAGCTCCTCGCAACGATGAACGACCTTATGGCGAACTATCAGACCCTTCGTCGAAGAATAAGCCCGGCTGGCTGATGAGGCGACGCAATCTCCGCTAGCCCCCCGCGCGGCACTTTCGATTATCGCAACATGTGTAAGTCTGTCGCGGGCGAGACTGGCGACAACAGCAGTACACTTGGCGCAGCCATGGCGACGGCCCTCTCCTTTGTCACGACCAGGGCCAGGTCATGGTTAGGGCCGGTGCAGTGCTGTGGCCACTATGGCCTGCGCTGGCCCTCCTGCACTTATCGTTGTCAGTGAACCCTGACTTGATGATCGTGCAGGATGCGTTCTGCGCGCGCTTTGCACTCTTCCAGCGTGTCGTACCATTCGATGTCGCCAGAGTGCGTCAACTGCTCGCTGCTACCATTCGGTAGTCTGCGACGCGCCGAGATGCCAAATCGAAGCCCAATCGCGCGCCAGATGTAAAAGTCAATGCCAGCCAGACGCGCCTTGTACTCGCGCGAGCCGTCATCTGGATCAACTATGGTAAGCCACGGGATCATGATCTACGTAGCCAGATTATCTGAAACACATCATCCGCTTCTATCCCTAAATGACTGTAGGCGAGCCTGACTTGGCCCGACCCATCCTTCGATTAGTTGGCAATTAGTAAGCGCGAGGCTCTGAAAATCGCAGAAGTTGTATGAAAACTCCAGCAATATCAGTGCCGCTAATGGCGCTACCTGTCTCAGTGATAGGGCGGCGACGACGTTTAGATCGCGACTTTCAGATCGACTTTCAGAGCGCGCTGTGCGCGCTCTGCATTGCTTGCCGCGTCCTGCGCGTCTTGCCGAGGATCGTGGAGTTGACCTCGATGGAGGGGGCGGGGCCAAAACTTCTGCCCGCTTCGTCGCGCAGGGGTACTCCGAATATTTTGCGCAGATCGATGCATACATATCCAAGGGAGAGAGCGCCTTGCGCGGGGACGCTTGCTTGTAGCGCGCGCGATCACTAAGTACCGCAGACTGTTGTGTCGTCGATGGGAAGGACACGAGTAATGGATGAGCTTTACTTGATCTTGCATAAAGTGAGAGGGCAGGCTGCGATTGACGTAGCGACCCGCGTCCATCTCAGTGGCGGAGACTGCATTTGGTGGATACCCACATCGGGACACCGCGCTTATCCCTACAAGTGGCAACCACTGCCGGAGAGCTTTAGCGCCGACACGATTGAAGGAGAGGTTTGGAAGGCACTGCCCGACCATTATGCTCGCGCTACTCAACGCACCCAGCGAGGGCTGGTAGCACGGCTACGTTCACGCCTACGCGTTGCGCTAACGGCATGGGTGCTGCGGGAGATTTGGAAGGTGCGAGCGAAGCGAGATGTCAGCAAGGCAGCGGTTCAATCACTTAGGTCGTAAAGCTTTTGCAGTCTAGTTTCGATGTTCACGATTATGCGCTCGCACATTGGCGTCGCGTTGTATGCATGTGAGACATTCCAAGTATAGTCAACGCGTTCGTCCGCAATTCTTTGCACGCTTACGCCAGTCATTCCTTCGCACTCTCGCGCCTTCCGAGCTTAGGCGACCACTAGCGCCTCAAGATCGCGGGCAGTCTTGCGTTGCTTTGCCATGTCCTAACCTGCGTGGTGCGGGATGACACGTGTGGAGGGGATGGTAGGGAAGGAGGACCCTCCGGCCCACTCCCCTCGGCTACTATCAGGCTCTGGGAGGGCAACGTGAGGGCATTTCTGCTAGCGATGGCGAGTGCGAGGTTTAGTAAATAATTACTCGCGCGACCTCAAACGGATTAATTGCTTTACCATTGATATAAAGCTTGGGGCAGCGTGAGACGCGTCTTCTTCTCTTACAATCTCGCGCATGTCGGTGGCTAGCAAATCCTGTGCCATTCTACCGACTGCCGTTTCAATCGCCACGTCCTGTTCCACTCTCCGGATCGCCGCTTCGAGCGCCGATTGCGCATTCGCTAGCTCGGCCTCTGATATTGGCGGGTCATGTGTGCGCAACGTTGCCTGAAGTGCTGTGCGTGCTCGTTCGTAAATTCCATGCCTCGCTTCATCGGTTTTGCTAGGTAAGCGAGAAACTGCGCGGGCTACGATAGAATAATAGTCGTCCACTGGTGCGCCGCCTCAAAACGCGACATCTTTATCATACTGGCAGTACATCTACGGCAGTAGCTCCACCGGCAAATAAAGTCATTTTAGGAGTTGTGTAGCAGCCCCGGCAGCTTCGGCACGTTGACCGCAATCCCGCCTGGGTTCGGATCATCGCACTCCCCACGCCGTCGGTTCTTTCGGCGGCTCTCCCCATTCCCATTTGCCAGTGTGCCAGTTGTAGCGGGCGTGGCCACGCTTGATCATTTCGTCGCGCCAGTGGTTGCGCGTGACAATAAAAG
>Ga0318513_10000035_pt1 | contig 23146 bp, 20 predicted proteins | sample GRESIP171b2f20_FD_203683 | JGI IMG/M metagenome (GOLD analysis project Ga0318513, IMG submission 203683) | Tropical soil microbial communities from Luquillo Experimental Forest, Puerto Rico - GRE.SIPMG.171b2f20 | ecosystem: Environmental > Terrestrial > Soil > Tropical forest > Bulk soil... | reverse complement strand
GTCAAGAGATTGTCCTGACAAAGAGTCTTAATCGGCGGAAGTAACCCGGGGCCTGCCAGCGGCCGTCCCGGACCGCGCGGCCAGCCGCGCCGCCCTGCTCAGGCGCGGAAGGAGCGGGCCGGTCAGCCCGCCGGAGCTGGCGCTGCCGGCCCGGCCCCGGCCAGCCGGTGGCCCGGGACCTTGCCAAGAATGTCATGAGGTATTGACATACTTCAGGAGAATCGGGCACGGTAGCCGAACCGGCGCAGGCGCGCGGGGCGCGGCCAGAACTGGACGGGACATGCCAGACAACTCCAGCCCGCGGATCGGGGTGGTGCTGGAAGCCTTCCTGGACCAGCAGCTGGCCGGGGTCCTGGGCGGGTGGCTATGCCCCGCATCCGCACTGCGACGTGACCGCCCTGCTGGCCAGCAGGCAGGCCCGCACCGACTGGCTGGACCTGGCCCGCCGGCACGGCTTCGCGGTCGACGCCCTGAACGCGTGGGGCAACCCGCTGCACCCGGACCCGGAACTTGCGGCCCGGCACGACACCGACCTGCGCAACGCCATCCGGCTGGCCACACTGCTGGGGGTGGACCGGGTGGTGGCGATGGCCGGCTGCCCGGCCGCGCTGCCCGGCGACCGGGCGCCGCACTTCGGGGCGGGCGGCTGGCTGCCGTACCTGGAAGGCGTCTACGAGCAGCAGTGGCAGCGGCAGGTCGCGCCGTACTGGTCCGAGCTGGCCGCGTTCGCCCGGGCGGAGAACCCCGGCCTGCTGGTCTGCCTGGAACTGCACCCGGGCACGGTCGCGTTCAACGTCGAGACGTTCGAGCGGATTGCCGCGCTCGGCCCGTCGATCGCCGCCAACCTGGACCCCAGCCACTTCTTCTGGATGGGCATGGACGGGCATAAGGTGGCCACCCGGCTGGCCAGCCTGGTCGGTCACGCGCACGGCAAGGACGTGGTCTTTCACCCCGAGAACCTGGCACTGAACGGATTGCTCGACCGGCGCTGGCCGGATCCGCCGGACCAGATGCCGTGGACGTTCGCGGTGCCCGGCCAGGGGCACGATCTGGACTGGTGGGCCGGCCTGGTCAGGGCGCTGGCGCAGTCCCGGATGAAGGTGATCTCGATCGAGCACGAGGATCCGTTCGTGCCGGCCACGGCCGGGGTGCCGGCCGCGGCCCGGCTGCTGGCGGCGGCCGTCGCGGCGGCGGGCCCGTGAGCCGGCGGCTGCGGCTGGGAGTGATCGGGACTGGCCTGATCGCCCAGGTCATGCACTTGCATTACCTGGCCGAGCTGGCCGGGTCCTACGAGGTCGCCGCGGTCTGCGACGCGGTCCCGGACAGCGCCCGGGCCTGCGCGGACCAGTACCGGATCGGTGCTGTGTTCACCGACTGGCACGAGCTGGTCGCCGAGCCGCTGGATGCCGTGCTGGTGCTCACCTCGGGCAGCCACGCCCCGATCGCCGTGGCCGCGGCCGGGGCCGGGCGGCACGTGCTGGTGGAAAAGCCGATGTGCTTCTCGGTCGCGGAAGGCCAGGCCATGGTGGCCGCGGCCGAGCGGGCCGGGCGCACGCTGATGGTTGCCTACCCCAAGCGGTACGACCCGGCGTATGCCCGCTTCCGGGTGGCGGCCGGTGAGGTGGCGGGAGCCCGGATGCTGCGGGTGACCACCTTCGAGTCCCCGCTGGCTCCCTACGTCGGCCACTATCCGCTGGCCCCCCGGGCGCCGGTCCCGGACAGCCTGGCCGCCGCGCTGGCCGCGGAGGCTGACGAGGCCATCGCCGCGGCCATCGGTGAGGCCGACGAACTGGAGCGCTACGCCTACCGGATGGTGCTGCTGGACACGCTGGTGCACGAGATCAACACCGTCCGCGGGCTGCTCGGCGAGCCGGACTCGGTGGATTATGTGGACCTGCGGCAGGCCAGCGTGACCGTCATGCTCAGCTTCGGCGACCTGCCGGTCGCCATCCACTGGCTCGACCTGCCCGGCATCGCCCGCTACGGGATGGAGTTCGCGCTGTATGGCCCGGACCGGCGGGTCACGCTGACCTTTCCCTCGCCGTTCCTGCGCAATGCGCCGGCGGTGGTCGACATCGAGGGAGGCGAGGCGGGCACCGCCCGGTCCTGGCGCAGCGAGGAGATCGTGTCCTACGCGAGCGGGTTCAAGCGGGAGCTGATCGCTTTCCACGAGGCAGTCGTCACCGGCCAGCCGCCGGAGACCACCGGCCTGGACGGGCTGCGGGACATCGCGCTCTGCCAGGCCATCATCGAATGCCACCGCCGCCGGGCACCGGTCGCCCAGCCGACCGCGGTCCGCACGTGAGCGGGGACAGCACGTAAGCGGGGATGACACGTGAGCGAGGACGACATGGGTGCAGCCGGGGTGGCCGTGGCCAACGCCCCCGTGAGTTACGGAGCGTTCGAGCTGACCGTCGGGCACGACCCGAACGTGCCGAGCGGGGTCAGCGTGCTGGATCAGGTGGCGGCGGCCGGGTACGCCGGGATCGACCTCGGCCCGGTCGGCTACCTCAGCCAGGGCGGGCAGCTCGGGGAGGCGCTCGCCGCCCGGGGGCTCGGCCTGGCGGGCGCCTACCTGGAACTGCCCTACGCCGACCCCGGCGCGCTCAGCCAGGCGCTGCCAGGCCTGGACGCGATGCTGGACACCTTCGACGCGGCCCAGCCCTACCTGACGGGGCCGCCGCCCCGGCCCACGCTGGCCGACAGCGGCAGCCCGGCGCGGCGGGCGGCGCCGGGGCGGTCAGCCACCGATCCGTCCCAGGGCCTGGACGCCGCCGCATGGCGGCAGTTCGGCGCGGGGCTGGGCCAGGTGGTCGGCCGCTGCCGCGACCGCGGCTACGAGCCGACGTTTCATCCCGAGACCGGCACCTACGTGGAGGCGCCGTGGGAGATCGAGCGGGTGCTGGAGCTGTCGGACATCGGGATCTGCCTGGAGACCGGCCACATGCTGCTCGGCGGTGGCGACCCGGTCGCCGCACTGCGGCCATGGGCGGGCCGGATCAACCACGTGCACCTGAAGGACGCGGTGCTGGCCGTCATGGCCGGCATCATCGCTGATGGCGCGCCGGTCACCGACATCTGGTCCCGCGAGGTGTTCTGCGCGCTGGGCAAGGGTGACCTCGACGTGCCCGCAGTGCTCGGCGGGCTGGCCGGGATCGGCTTCGGCGGGTGGCTGGTGGTCGAGCAGGACATCCTGCCCCGGACCGCGGAACGGTTCGCCCGCGCAGCCCAGGACCAGCGGGACAACCGCGCCTACCTCGCGGCCCGGGGGCTGTGATGGCGGCTGCGTTCCGGCTTGGCCTGGCCGGTGGCGGCCGGATGGGCCGCACCCACCTGCGCGCGCTGGCCGGGTCGGACCTGGTCCGCGTCACCGCCATCGCGGAGCCGTCCGCACAGTCCCGGGCCGAGCTGGCGGGGGCCGGCCCTGGCCTGTACCCGGGCCTGGCGGAGATGCTGGCCACAGAGAGCCTGGACGGGGTGCTCATCGCCGCCCCCACGCCGCTGCATGGCCAGCTGATCGCGGAAGTGGCGGCGGCCGGGCTGCCGGTCATCTGCGAAAAGCCGTGCGGGATGACCTCCGGGCAGGCGCGGGCCGCGGCGCGGGCCACGGCGGCGGCCGGGGTCCCGCTGCAGATCGCCTACTGGCGGCGGTATGTGCCCGCCCTCGCCGCGCTCCGGGAGCGGATGCACGGCGGCGAGATCGGCGACATCCAGCTGGTCAGCTGTTACCAGTGGGACGAGCAGCCGCCGCCGGCGGCGTTCCGGGCGGCCAGCGGCGGCATCGCCATCGACATGGGCGTGCATGAGTTCGACCAGCTCCGCTGGCTGACCGGGCAGGATCTGCGGGTGCTGGGGGCGGCCGCCGCGACTGCGGGCGAGGAGACGCGCGCCGCGCACGACGTGGACTGCGCGCAGTTCCTGCTCGAGCTGTCCGGCGGGGCCTGCGGGTTCGTGTCGCTCGGCCGGTTCCACCCGCCGGGGGACATGGCGCGGGTGGAGGTGTTTGGCACCGGCGGCATCATCCGCTGCGACTTCCTCGACCCCGCCGAGGGTGTGCGGGCCCAGCTCGACGCGGTACGGCGGCAGGCCGAGGATTTCGCCGTGCTGGCCCGCGGCGGGCCGGGCCAGGGCGCCACGCCGGCCGACGCGATCGCCGCGCTGGCAGCGGCCGAGCAGGCAACCGCGGCCATCCCCGCGATGGCCGGGCCGCGGGCCGGCCCGTGACCGGCGCCACGCAGCTGCGGGTCGGGATCGCCGGCTACGGGATGATGGGCCGCGCCCACTGTTACGGCTACCGGGTCGCGCCGCTGATCCACGCACTGCCCGTCACCCCGGTCGTGACCGTCATGTCTGGCCGGGACGGGGCCGCGCTCGCTGCCGCCGCGGCCGCCTGCGGAGTCCCGGACCACGTCACGGACTGGCGGCGGCTAGTCGAGCGGGACGACGTGGACGTGGTGGACATCTGCACGCCGCCGGGCACCCACGCGGAGATCGCGCAGGCGGCGGCCGCCGCCGGCAAGGCGGTGCTATGCGAGAAGCCGCTCGCCGTGAGTTACGCCCAGGCGGTGGCGGCGCTCGCGGCGGTGACCCGGGCCAGCGTGCACAACGCGGTTGGCTTCAACTACCGGCGGCTGCCCGCGGTGGCGCTCATGCACCGCATGGTCGCGGACGGGGCGGTCGGCGAGGTCCGGCTGTGGCGGGCGAGCTGGCTGTCGGACGAGTTCACCGACCCGGCGACCCCCTGGGACTGGCGGTTCGACCGGGCCATGGGCGGGACCACCATCGCCGACCTGGGCAGTCATCTGATCGACCTGGCCCGCTGGATGGTGGGAGAGATCAGCGAGGTCAGCGCGCAGTCGCAGACCTTCATCACCGAGCGCCCGCTGGCCAGCGGTGGGGGGACCGGCCAGGCCGGGGCCGGCGGCGGCCGCCGGGCGGTCACCGTGGACGATGCGTCGTCGGCGCTGCTGCGGTTCGCCTCCGGTGCCCGCGGCACCCTGGAGGTCGCCCGGTCCGCGGTCCGCCGGCCGTGTGACTTCACGGTTGAGGTGAACGGCAGCACCGGCACGCTGGTGTTCAGCTACGCCCGGCTGAACGAGCTCTGGTACGGCAGTGCCGCCGACGATCCCGGCCAGTACGGGATGCACCGGATCCGGGCCGAGCACCCCAGCCATCCCTACGCGGCCGACTGGTGGCCGATCGGCCAGGGCATCGGCTACGGCGCCAGCTTCGCCAACCAGGTGGCCGACCTGCTGGCTGGCTGGCCGGATGCGCCGTGGACCCCCGGCTTCGCCGACGGCGTCGCGGTCCAGGCCGTCTGCGAGGCGATGGAACTCTCCGCCGACCGGCACCGCTGGGTATCCGTGGCCGAGATCACCGCAGCCGGGCCCCGGGCCTGACGGGCTACTGTGCGCCCGCCACCGGGCGGAAGCCGGAGCACAGCAGGCGCATCCAGCTGATCACGCCTGCGGTCAGCTCCAGATAGGCCTGCTGCTCGATGACAAACTGGCCATCGCCGTTCGCCACCCGCAGCCGGTAGCTGACCCGGCCGCGGTCCCCGACCAGGCCGGTATCGACCGCCTCCACCAGCTCCACCACGTCGCCGGGCCCGAACCAGGTGCCGAGGATCACCTCGTTGACCACCTCGGCTGGCGTGCCGGGTTCCCAGAACCGGCGCGGGGTCAGTGCCCGGAAATCTACTGCGGGGGCGAACAGGGCCAGCATCGCAGCTGCGTCCTTGCTGGTGAGCGCGGCCACAAAGGCGTGCCCGACAGCGCGGACATCGTCCGAGGTGCTGGTGGTCGCGGAGTCAGTCATCTGCATTCCCTTTGGTAGCTGGGCCAGTGGCACCAGTGTCACAGCTGCGGCGTGCCAGGTCATCCGTGCCGGGCACGGATCTCCTGCCCGTGCTGTGCGGAGATGTGATGATACATCCGGCCGGCCAGGCCGGCGTCAGCCGGTCAGCTCGGCCAGCACCTCGCCGAACGCCGCCAGGTACGCTTCGACGTCGCTGTCGTCGGCGGCGACCGAGCAGGTCGGCCCGGCACCGACCAGCGCCTCCCACACCCCGCGGTTGGCCAGGTACACCCGGATCAGGTGCCGCAGCGCCGGGTCAAACGTCACCGCCGCCTCGGTGGCCGTCCGGGGCAGGGCCGGCCCGAAGACGTATCCCGTGCGCGGCCAGAACCGGTACACCGACCAGGGCAGCCCCACCCGGGTGATGGCCGCCACCAGGCCGTCCGCCAGCTGCGCGCCCAGCCGCTGGCTGTGCGCGTACGCCTCGCCGGTGAGCACCTCGCCCCTGGCCGCCCGGGCGGCGGCCATCGACAGCGGGTTGCCGAACAGGGTGCCACCGGTGGCCACCTCGGGCGTACCGGCATCCCCGCCGCCGGGCCGGACCAGCACCCCGGCCACGTCCTCGGTCATGCCGTACGCGCCCAGCGGCACGCCCCCCGCGATCGACTTGCCAATGGTCACGATGTCGGGCCGCAGCCCCCACCGCCGGGTGAGCCCGCCTGGCCCGACCACCTGGGTATGGGTCTCGTCGTAGGCCAGCAGTGTGCCCGTCTCGCTGGTGGCGGCCCGCAGCCCGGCGTGGAAGCCGTCGTCGGGCAGCAGCAGGCCGACGTTGTTGGTCAGGGCCGGTTCGGTGAGCACCAGCGCGATCCGGCGGGTCGCCAGCGCCGCCCGCAGCGCGCCCAGGTCGTTGAAGGGGATCACCACCGTCCGCGCGGTGACGTCGGCGGGCAGCCCGGCTTCCTCCGGGACCAGCTTGCCATCGGCCAGCCTGACCAGGGCCTCATCCAGGTGGCCGTGGTACTTGCCGTCGAACAGCAGCACCTGGTCCCGGCCGGTGCGGACCCGGGCCACCCGGATGGCCTCGGTGTTGGCGGCGGTGGCCGACAGCGTGAACTGCCACTTCGGCAGCCCGTAACGGCGGCCCAGCTCGGCGGCGACCCAGATCGCGTCCTCGGTCGGCAGCATGAACTGCGATCCGGCCGCGACCCGGGCGGCCACCGCCGCCGTCACCGGCTCCGGGCCGTAGCCGCAGAACATCGACATGTCCGCCACGTTGAAGTCGGCGTAGGTGTGCCCGTCCACGTCGGTGAATCGCGACCCGCGGGCATCGGCGACGAACAGTGGGCCGTGCTCGTACGAGGTCAGCATCCAGCTCATCGGCACGCCGTTTGGCATCACCGACCGGGCCTGCCCGGACAGCGCGAGGCTGCGGGGCCGGGCCTGGCGGAAGGCACGTTCCTCCCGCTGCCTGAGCCCGGCCACCCGGGCCGGCTCGATCCCGGTGGCGGTCACGGCGTGCCCTCCCGGCGCCCGGTATAGCGCAGGCACCCGGCCCGGATCCGCCCCGCGTCGATGGCGGCCTGCTCACCGGCCGGGCTCATGTCGGCCAGATCCGGGAAGTAGTAGGGCCCGCGGCTTTCGTGGATGGTGGTGAACCGGTTCGCCAGGGCCGCCTGGATGGCTGCCAGTGGATGCAGCCCGTGGCCCTGCGCCCAGTCCCGGCAGAACTCCGGCCATGGCAGCCCGGACTCCGTCCACTGCGCCCGCAGGCCGGCCAGCCAGGTGCCATGCTCCTCCTGATCACGCAGCCGCTGGCCGAAGCACCAGCGGGCGGTCGGCTCGTCGAAGGTTTCCCAGCCCCATTCGATGACCGCCACCGTGCCGCCCGGGCGCAGCGCACCGGCGACCTGATCGAGCACCTCGCCCAGGTCGGCAACGTGGTGCAGGGACAGGCTGGCCAGCACCGCGTCCACCGGCTCAGCGGGCCGGTACTGCTCGAACGGGATGGCCCGGTAGCCGGGGCCGGCCGGAGCGTCCGGGTCGATGCCCACCGCCTGGTACCCGGCATCGAGCAGGGCCGGGACGTGCCCGCCCGACTCACCGCAGCCGATCTCGATGATCGCTGCCGGCGGGCCGGGCAGCCGTGCCTGGATAAGCGGCCATGTTGCCGCCAGCCATATCTCATCCGCGGTCATCCCGCTGCTCCTTGGCCGTAACGCCAGGCCGCCCGGCTTGCTGAGCGTCAGCCGCAGGCCTCCTGGTGTGTTCTAGCATCCTGGCCAGCTGAGCCCCGAGTCAGGGTGGACATATGCTCGGGCAGCCAGCATCTGCCAGCCGAGGAATATGTGCCCATGATCACACCCGCGCCCGCCGCCCTCCCCGACCGGGCGCAGGTTGTTGTCGTCGGCGGCGGCATCATCGGTACCTCGGTCGCTTACCACCTGGCCCATGCGGGCATCACCGATGTGCTGCTGCTCGAGCGGGACCGGCTGACCAGCGGCACCACCTGGCACGCGGCCGGGCTGATGGCCACCTTCGGCTCGACCTCGCAGACCTCAACCGAGCTGCGCATCTACACCCGGGATCTTTATGCCCGGCTGGAAGCCGAGACCGGCCTGGCCACCGGCCTCAAGCAGACCGGCCTGATCGAGCTGGCGGTCGAGCCGGGCCGGCTGGAGGAGTACCGGCGGGTGGCCGCCTTCAACCGGCTGTGCGGCGTCGAGGTGCACGAGATCTCGCCGCGCGAGGTCGCGGAGCTGTTCCCGCTTGCCCGCACCGACGACGTGCTGGCCGGCTTCTACATCCCGGCCGACGGCCGGGTGAACCCGGTGGACGTGACGATGTCGCTGGCCCGCGGCGCGCGGATGAACGGCGTGCGCATCGCCGAAGGCGTGCCGGTCACCGGCTTCCTGCAGAACGGCGGTGCCGTCACAGGTGTCCGCACCCCGCGCGGCGACGTGGTGGCCGAGTATGTCGTCAACTGCGCGGGCATGTGGGCCCGTGAACTCGGCGAGCTGGCCGGGGTGACCATCCCGCTGCAGGCGGCCGAGCACTACTACCTGCTGACCGAGCCGATCGAAGGGGTGGACGGCAGCTGGCCGGTGCTGGAGGACCCGGCGAACTACGGCTACTACCGGGAAGAGAGCGGCGGGCTGATGCTCGGCCTGTTCGAACCGGAATGTGCGCCATGGCAGGTGGCGGGGGTGCCGGCCGGGTTCTCGTTTGGTGAGATCAGTCCCGACTGGGACCGGATGGCGCCCTATCTGGAGCGCACCATCTCCCGCGTCCCGGTGGTGGCGGAGACTGGGATCAGGAAGCTGTTCTGCGGCCCGGAGAGCTTCACGCCGGACCTGCTGCCGATCGTCGGCGAGGCACCAGAACTGCGCAACTACTTCGTCGCCGCCGGGCTGAACTCGATCGGCATCCTGACCGGGGGCGGGATCGGCCGGGTGCTCGCGCACTGGATCGCCCACGGCCGGCCGGACGTGGACGTGACCGGCATCAGCATCGACCGGCTGCATCCCTACCAGGCCAACCCGGATTACCGGGCGAGCCGGACGGTGGAGTCGCTCGGCATGGTGTATGAAACGCACTACCCGGGCCGCCCGATGCGGACCGCCCGCGGCGCCAAGCTGTCCCCCATCCACCAGCGGCTGGTGCCCCAGCGGGCCTACTTCCGGGATGTCAGCGGCTGGGAAGGGGCCGACTGGTATGCGCCGGGCGGCGCCGAGCCGGTGGCCGGCCAGCTCTCCTGGGGCCGGCCGGACTGGTTCGGCTACTGGGAAGCCGAACATCACGCCGCCCGCACCGGCGTGATCTTGATGGACATGGCCTTCATGGCCAAGTTCGAGGTGCAGGGCCGCGACGCGGGCCGGGTGCTGGAGCGGATCTCCGCCAACCATGTGGACGGGGAGCCGGGCCGGATCACCTACACCCAGTGGCTCAACGAGGCCGGCCGGCTGGAAGCCGACCTGACCGTGACCAAGCTGGCGGACGGCCGGTTCTGGGTGGTCGCCTCGGACACCGCGCACCGGCACGCGCTGACCTGGCTGCGCCGTCACCTCGGCGACGCCCGGGCCTTCGTCACCGACGTGACCTCCGGCTACGCGCAGATCAACATCCAGGGCCCGCGGTCGCGGGAGCTGCTGGCCGCGGTCACCACCGCGGACGTGTCGAACGAGGCGTTCGGCTTCCGGTCGGCCGCGGAAATCGACATTGGGTTTGCCCGGGTGCTCTGTATCCGGATCACCTACCTCGGCGAGCTCGGCTACGAGCTGTACATCCCGGCCGAGCAGGCGGTGGGCGTATACGACCGGCTGGTGGCGGCCGGGCGGGCGGTTGGCCTCCGGCACGCGGGCCTGAAGGCGCTGGCCAGCCTGCGGATGGAGAAGGCGTACCGGGACTACGGGCACGACATCGACAACACCGATACCGTGCTAGAGGCCGGCCTCGGGTTCGCGGTGGCGCTGGACAAGCCCGGCGGTTTCATCGGCCGCGACGCGGTGCTGGCGCAGAAGGAGCGCGGGCCGCTGCGGCGGCGGCTGGTGCAGGTGCTGATCACCGACCCGGACCCGCTCATGTTTCATGCCGAGGTGGTGCGCCGGGATGGCCGGCCGACCGGGTACGTGCGTTCGGCGTCCTACGGGTTCACCCTCGGTGGCGCGGTCGGGCTGGCCATGATCGACGCTGACGAGCCGGTCAGCCAGGCATACCTGGACGCCGGTGAGTGGACGGTCCAGATCGGGAACGCGGTCTGCCCGGCGGTGGCCTCGCTGCGGCCGATGTATGACCCCGGCAACAAGCGCATCCAGATGTAGCGGCCCGGCCCGCCCGCGGCGGGTCAGGCAGCGCGGCGGCCGATCAGCACAGCCAGGCCGGGCGGCAGTTGCTCACCGCCGAACGAGCTGCCGACGGTCACCTCGATGTCCTCGGCGGCGAGCAGGGCGGGCACCTGCGCGGTGTCGATCAGCACGTTGTCGTGCCGCTCGTCGTCACGCCGCCAGCAGCCGTCACCGCCCAGGGTGAAGATGGTGATGTCGCGCACGAAGCGGTCCGGGGCGGGCAGCGAGGACGCGGCGAGCACGGCCCAGCTGTCGCCGACCCGCCCCACCGGCGGCTCACCGCGGCGCTGCGCACCGTAGGCAAGGTCGCAGATGTCGATCGCGAACAGGCCCCCGGGCCGGACCGCCCGGGCGATGGCGGTGAGCGCCGCCGCGATGGCGCCGGCGCCGGGCAGGTAGCTGAGGACGTGGCCGACCGAGACCACGGCGTCAGCCGCGGGCAGCGGGTCACCGGGCAGCGTGAGCCGGCGGATCTCCGCATCCGGGACGTAGCCCCGGGCCAGGTCCAGCATGGCGGGCGAGGCATCGGTGGCGATGACGTGATGCCCGGCGTCGGTGAGATGCCTGGTCAGCAGGCCGCTGCCGCATCCGATTTCCAGCACCAGCCCGCCGCGGGCCCGGACCGGCGCGAGCAGCGCCAGCATGCCCGGCGCGCAGGCGTCGGCGTGAAAGCCGTAACCGAGGTGGTGGGCCCGCGCCAGATCAGGCCGGTAGTAGGGGTCATGATCGGTGGGCATGGCTGCCAGCATGGCATAAGCCGCTGCCACCGCTGGCGCGGCCGCGACCCGGAGGGCGGGCCCCATGAGCGACCCACTCAGTGCGCTGCTGGCTGCCGCCGCCGACGGCCGGTACCCGCCGCCGGACGGGGGTGTCACCATCGTGCCGCCGCCCGCAGCCCGCGATGCCGGCGTCATCGCGTTCACCGCGCATGCGGTGATCTTCACCGACGCCGAACCCGGCTGGGTGCGCGGCCAGCTCCCCGCCGGGGACCTGGCGGCGCCGCTGACCCCGGGGTTCCTGCAGGCGCTGTGCCAGCGCACCGGCCGCTTCGCGCACAGCATTGACATGCTGTGCGTGGCCGGCCCGCTGCCCGGACCGCCGCCGGCCGGGCTGGTGCCGCATGACGACCCGGCGCACCCGCGCATCGCCCGGGCGCTGCGTTACCGCGACGACGTGCGGGTCTGGCGGGCCGATGGCGGCGTGGTGGTGCTCGGGCGTGGGGTGGCGGGCCGCTGGGAAGCCTCGATCGAGGTCGATGCTGGCCGGCGCGGCGGCGGCCTCGGCCGGCAGCTGGCGGCTGAGGCCCGGCGGCTGGTGCCGGGCCGGGCGCCGGTCTGGGCGCAGATCGCGCCCGGCAACGCGGCCAGCGTGCGCGCCTTCCTGGCGGCCGGCTACGTCCCGGTGGGCGCGGAGGCCCTGCTGACCAGTTCCCGGCAGTAACGGCTGGCCGGGCTGTCAGCGCGGCTCGAAGTCGAGCGCGGCCAGCATCCGCTGCTGCGTGCGGTTCACCTCGCCGGTGATGTCGTCCCACAGCAGTGTCTCTTCCACGCCCAGCGCCAGCGAGCCCGCGCGGGCGGAGTGCCGGATGCCCACGTCCACCCGCTCCCAGATGAGCGGGTTCCGGGCCAGGCAGCGGACGTCGATCCGGATCCAGCCGCCCCGGTCGTCGGACAGGCGGACGACGCCCGCCGTGCCGGGAACAGCCGCCAGGCCGGCCAGCCGGCCGACGTGCACGGCCTGGCTGTGGCCCAGCCTGGTCACGGTCAGCAGCGGGCCGGTCAGCCTGACCCCGGCCGGCCGGACCATCAGATCGGCCACCGCCCCCGCACCCAGTACCAGCACCGGGCCAATGACCAGCAGGACGGCCAGCGGCAGCGGGTCGGAGCGGAACGCGAGCGGCGCGGCGAGCAGCCCGGCCAGCGTGAGCGCGGTCACCCCACCGAAGAGGTGCGCGACCCGGCAGGCACGGCGCCGGTCGGTATCGGTGAGCTCACCCGCGGGTGGCAGCTGCGTCTGCATGGCTGAACCTTCCGGGTATCGGCCGGGCGGCCGGCCAGTTCTCATCCGGCGCGTCGCCGGCCGCACGCCCGACCGGGCAGCGCGGGGCGGGGCAGGCCCGGATGTCGCAGAGCCGGCAGATCTGTTCCGAGTGGGTGAAGTCCCCGGTCATGGCGCCCAGCATCTTTTCCAGGATAGCGGTGAGCGCGGCTCGCTCGCCGGCATCGAGCCCGGCCATCGCATCGCGCAGCACCTGGTACCGGCGGTCGAGCAGGCCGGCCGCGGCAGCCGTGCCGGTGCCGGTGAGCACGACCGATACCGATCGCCGGTCGCGGCCGGGCCGCCGCTCTGCGTACCCGTCCGCCACCAGCTGATCGACGACCCGGACGGTGGCCGACTGGGTGCGGCGGAGCGGGAGTTTCAGTTGCTCGATCCCGAGCCCGGGCTCCTGGGCCAGGACGGCCAGCGCGGCGGCGGTGGCACCGGGCCGCCCGGCCGCGGTCTCCAGCTCGGCATCGAGCGCGTCGCCGAGCGCGACGACCAGCGCCCCGAGCAGGTTTTCCAGCCGCTGGCTCATGCCTTAAGCATGAATCAGTCATGCATGTATGTCAACCACGACGGGTGGGTCAGGGCCGGACCTCGTAGACGATGTTGAACGGGGTCTCGGCGGCGCGGCGGAACCGGGTGAATCCGGCGTCGGTCGCGACCCGCCGGATCGCGGCCTCGCCCGCCTGGGCACCGAGGGAGTACCCGCCGGGCTGCGACAGCGCGTTCGGCACGCACAGCATCGTGGAGAAGCTGTAGTACACGCGCCCGACCGGGGTCAGGTTGCTGGCGATGTGGTCGCCCGCGGCCGGCTCGACCACCAGCCAGGTGCCGTCCGGCTTCAGTGCCTGCCGGACATGCCTGGCCGCCGACAGCGGGTCGCCCATGTCATGCAGGCAGTCGAACGTTGCGGCCAGGTCATAGCCGGAGCCGCTGAACGACGACGCCGTCGCGACCTCGAAACTGACCCGGTCGGCGACCCTGGCGTCGACGGCCCGCTGGCGTGCCAGCTCGATCGAGTGCCCGTGGTAGTCCGAGCCGGTGAAGGTGGAGTCCGGGTACTGCTGGGCGAGCAGGATGGTGGACGCGCCGAGCCCGCAGCCGATGTCCGCGACCTTGGCGCCCGCCTGCAGCTTGTCCACCACCCCGTCCAGCGCCGGGAGCCAGGATGGCACCAGGTTGGCGATGTAGCCCGGGCGGAAGAACTGCTCGCAGCCGGTGAAGACATCCTCGTCGTGCTGGTGCCAGCCGTAGCCGGCGCCGGTCCGGAACGCGTCGGTGATCTGCGGCACGGACCGCAGCGTGCCCAGGGCGAGCACGAACGCGCCCGGCGCGTAGACGGCGCCGTCCGGGTTGGCCAGCGCGAACGCCTGCTCCTCGGTCATCGAGTAGCTGTCGGCCGCGGCGTCGTAGGTGACGTAGCCGCCGGCCGCCTGCCCGCGCAGCCATTCCGCCACATAGCGCGGGTTGGTGCTGGTGCGGGCGGCCAGTTCGGCGGCGGTCGCCGGGCTTTTCGCCAGCGCCTGGTACAGGCCCAGCTGGTGGCCGATGACAACGTTGCCGGCCGACGCCGTCGCGCCCAGGTCGGTGACGAACCGGCCCAGGAACTCGTGCAGCTTGTCCATGTCGATAGCCATGATGAGCCTCCCGTGCCGGTTCCGTTGGCTGCCAGGCTGCGCCGCGGGGTTGCACTGGCATTGCGCCCGCGTTGCAGCGGGGACTGCCCGGGCTGATCTGGTGCGCCGCGGTGGCCCGGGCCGGTTGTCCTACCCGGCTGAGGCCGGCCTGATGGTGCGCTGCGCCGCCCGCGCCTCGCGCAGCACGTGCGGCAGGCCGTGCTCGCGGGCCAGGTGCACCGAGCGCCGCAGCGCGTCGGCGGCCGGCCCGGTCTGGCCCAGCCGGAGCAGGGCCTCACCGTCCACCGCGCGGGCGGCCGCCTCGATGGCGATCCAGGGCACCCGCGCGGCGACCGACAGCAGCGGGGCGAGGATGGCGCGTGCCCGCTCGGCATCGCCGTGGCCGGTCCAGGCGCGGGCCAGCGACAGGTAGGTGTCGCTGCCGAGTACCCATGCGCTGCCGTCCGGGAGGCTGGCGGCGTCGAGCAGATCCGTGGCCTCGGCCAGCAGCCGTGGCGAGCCGGTGGCCTCGGCCAGCGGTGCGGCGCAGCGCAGCAGGTAAGCTTCGATGCCCGCCTCCCGCGCGGCGACCAGGCCCTCCTCGAACAAGGTGATCGCTTCCGCCCGCTCGCCGGTGAGCAGCAGCGTGCCGCCGAGCATGGCACGGGTGGCGGCGCGCCCCCAGGGGTGCGGGTACTGGTCGATGATGGCCACCGCGCGGCGGCCCTGCGTGACCGCTTCGGCGTCGTGCCCGCGGATACGGGCCAGCCAGCCGAGATTGGCCACATACCAGGCGGCCCAGCCCGGGTAGCCAGCGCGCCGGTTGGCTTCGATCCCGGCTTCGATCGCGGTCACGGCGGCATCCCAGTCGGCCGCGGCGATGTGCACAAACGCGGAATCGAATTCGGCCCATTGCAGCTGGAACTCATCACCCAGCCGGCGCAGCAGCGGGCGGAGATCGGCCAGCACTGCACTCAGGGCTGGGACGTCACCGAGGCCGACGTGGATGGTCTTGAAGCTGTCCAGCCCCGCCGCCAGCGCCTGGTCATCGGCGGCTGCCCGGCCGGCCGCCACCGCGCGGCGGGCGAAACCAAGCGCGGCGTCATAGTCCAGCCGGTTGACGGCGAGGATGGCCCGCCGCCCGAGCAGGTCAGCCTGGCTGGACCGGTCGCCCAGGGCTTCCGCGATCCGCAGCCCGCGTTCCAGGTTGGCGGTGTAGGTCGCAACCGGCTGCCCCAGCGCGGCGGGCACGTCGCCGCCGAGCTCGCGCAGCACCAGCATCTCCAGCCGCTGGTCGCCGGCCGCGCGGGCCTCGGTGGCGGCGGTGGTCAGGTCGGTGAGCGCCCTGGCCGGGGCGCCGGCCGCCTCGTACGCCCGGCCGCGTACCAGCAGGGCACGGCCGGTCACCTCGGCATCCGCGACGCGTCCGGCCGCGCCGAGCGCCTCGGTGGCGAGCGCGGCCGCGTCGGCGGCGGCGTACCGGCGCATCGCGTCCTCGGCGGCGAAAAGCCAGGCCCGGGCCGCGCGCGGCCAGTCGCCCGCGGCAGCAGCATGCCGGGCCAGCGACTCCGGCTGGCCGGTCAGCAGATCCGCGGCCCGGCGGTGATAGGCGAGCCGGGTCGGCTCGGGCGTGCTGGCGTACAGGGCTTCCCGCACCAGGTCATTGGTGAACTCGAAATCCCGGCCGCTGACCACCAGCAGCCGGGCGGTCAGGGCCTGCTCGCACAGCTCCAGCGCGGCCGCCGGGGTGAGGTCCAGCAGGCTGGCCAGCTCGATGGGGTCGACCGTGGCGCCGAGCACGGCAGCGGCCCTCAGCAGGGCCTCGACGCCCGGGCCGGTCCGGCGCACGCGGGCCTGCACCGCGGTGCGCAGCGACTCGGGCAGGCCGGTGCCGCCACTTGCCAGCGTGCGCAGCACCTCCACCACGAACAGCGTGTGCCCAGCGGTGCGCTGCAGGATCGGCCCGGCCAGCTCGCCCTGGCCGGCTTCGCGGGCAAGCTGGCTCACCGCCTCCGGGCCGAGCGGGCCGAGGGTGAGGCGGGTGGCGACCGGTGCCAGCGCGGCGCCGATCTCGGCGTCGTTCTCGGCGCGGATGGTGGCGAGGATGAGCAGCCGGTCGCCGCTCGCGTGCCGGCTCAGGTAGTGCAGCAGCTCGACGGTGGATTGGCCGGCGTACTGGAGGTCGTCCACCAGCAGCAGCACCGGGCTGGCCGCGGCGAGCCCGGTGAGGAAGGCGGTCACCGCCTCGAACGCACGCCGGCGCTCCATCTCGACGCTGCCGCGCCATGGCGGCGGCGGCCCCAGCACCGCAGCGGCGTCGGGCAGCAGCGCCGCGGCGGCCGGGGTGTGCTCGCCGAGCAGCTGCTGCAGCCGGGCGGCTGGCAGGATGGCGATGACCGGCATGATCGCTTCAACGATGGGCTGCAGGAACAGCGAGCGCTCGGTCTCGTAGCAGCGGGTCCACAGGACGATGGCGCCGTCGGCGTCCGCCTCGGCGGCCAGCTCCCCGGCCAGCGCGGTCTTGCCGATGCCCGCTTCACCGACGATGGTGACCAGGCTGGGGTGGCCGGCCACGGCGCCGTGCCAGGCAGCCCGGAGCTGGGCGGTTTCGGCGGCGCGGCCGGCCAGCGCCGGCCTGCCGCGGGCGGGGCGCGCTGGTGCGCGCGGTGCGGCCGGGCCGGTGCCGCCCGGCATTGCTGGCCCCGGGCCGGCGGCCGGACCGCCGGGCCGCTCCTGCAGGATCGCTAGATGGACGTCCCGGGTTTGCGGCGCGGGGTCAGAGCCGAGTTCGGCGGCCAGCCGTTCACTCAGCGCGGCATAAGCGGCGAGCGCCTTGCCGGGCTCGCCTGCCGCCGTGGCCGCCGACATGTACCACCGGTGCGCCGCCTCATCCAGCGGGTCGGCCGCCATCGCCGCCTCGGCGAACCGCGCTGCGCTCGGCGCGTCGCCGGTGGCCAGCGCGGCCTCCGCCGCGACCAGGCGGGCCCGGCGCAGGAGGCTGCGCGCTTCGTCGCGGGCCGGATCCGCCCAGGTCGCATACGGCTCGTCGGCCAGTGCGGTGCCCGCGGCCAGCAGTCGCAGCGCCCGCTGTGCCGCGGCCAGGGCGACCGCGGCGGTCGCGTCCACCTTCCGCTCCGCCTGGTCGCAGTAACCGGCGGCGGCGTCCAGGTCGACGCTGACCGCGGGCCCGCCGGCCAGCCGGTAGCCGGGCCGGCCGCCGAGGATGACGCCTGCGCCCAGCACCCCGCGGAGCCTGCTGACCAGGCTGGCGACGTTCTGGCCAGCTGCGGCCGGTGGCTCGCCATCCCACAGCACATCCGCGATCCGGTCCACCGGAACCAGCCCCGGCCTGTCCACGGCGAGCAGTTTCAGCAGCATCCGGGCCTTGCGGCTGCCGACCTCACCGCCGGGCAGCTCGGCACCGTCGCGGATGACAGCGAAGGTCCCCGCGAGACGCAGCTCAACCCGCGGATTTCCGGCGGTCCCGGTGGAACCCCCCCCGCCCACGGGACCGTTTCTACCCTGGCCAGCAATGCCGTGCAAGGCTCCGGTGGCGGGACGGCCCGCCGCCGGGCGGGGTGAATGGCCGCACCGCTGGCCAGCCAGGCCACTGCTGTCCCCCGCGAGGCCCAGCGCCTAGTCTTGGCCCCGGTGGCGGCGGATGGCAGGGGCCAGCAGATGGGCAAGGCGTTTGAGCGCGCGGTGGATGTCCGGTGGCGCGACACCGACGCCCTGGGCCACGTCAATCACGCGGTCTTCCTGACCTACCTGGAAGAGGGGCGGGACGCCTTCTTCACCCAGGCACTCACCACCGACCCTGACTACGTGGTGGCCCGGATAGAGCTGGACTTCCGCGCCGAGATCCAGCTCGCCGACCGGCGGGTAACGGTCAGGCTGGAGGTGGAGAACGTCGGCACCACCAGCCTCACCACCCGCGAGACGATCACCCTGCCGTCAGGGGAGAAAGCAGCGGAGGCCCGGGTGATCACCGTCCGCTGGGACACCGGCAAGCACAAGCCCGCCGCCTTCACCGATGCCGAGCGGCGGCAGCTGGCCGGCTACTCCTGATCTCACCCGCCGCTAATGGCTGAGCGGCCAGGTGTGCACTGGCTGGTTGGTGTGCATGTGTTCGATATAGCGCTGCGTCATCACCCGCAGCGCCTCGTGGCGGCTGGCCCCAGCGCTGGTGAGAGCCGCGACCTCACCGATCTGCCAGGAGGCGCCATTCTGGCCGGTCAGGCAGCGCTGCTCGATGATGCCCAGCAGGCGTCCGGCATGATCGCGGTGAACGCCCCAGCGGGCCAGTCCCTCCCGGGCCAGCGGCAGCAGGCGCCGCAGCACCAGCTCGGACACCGGCACCTCACCCAGGCCAGGCCAGTACAGCTGTGCGTCCAGGCCATCCCGGGCAGCCGTGCGCAGGTTCTCGGCCGCGGTGGCGAAGGACATCCGGGTCCAGATCGGCCGCTGTGCCTCGACCAGGGCGCGCACCAGCCCGTAGTAGAACGCCGCGTTCGCGATGATGTCCGAGACCGATGGCCCGGCTGGCAGCACCCGGTTCTCCACCCGCAGGTGCGGCATGCCGTCCACGACGGCGTAGACCGGGCGGTTCCACCGGTACACCGTCCCGTTGTGCAGGCTCATCTCGGCCAGTTGCGGGGAGCCGCCGCGGTCGAGTTCGGCCAGCGGATCCTCGTCCTCGCAGATGGGCAGCAGCGCGGGGAAGAAGCGGATGTTCTCCTCGAACAGGTCGAACACGGAGGTGATCCAGCGCTCGCCGAACCAGACCCGCGGCCGCACACCCTGGTGCTGCAGCTCGGCTGGCCGGGTGTCCGTGGCCTGCTCGAACAGGGTGATCCGGGTCTCGTGCCACAGCTGCCGGCCGAACAGGAACGGAGAGTTGGCCGCCAGCGCGACCTGCACACCCGCGATCGCCTGGGCGGCGTTCCAGTAACTGGCGAAGGCCTCCGGGGAGACCTGGATGTGCAGCTGCACGCTGGTGCAGGCGGCCTCGGGCGTGATGCTGTCAGCGTAGGTGAGCAGCGGCTCGGGGCCGTCGATCTCGATCCGGATGTTCTCGCCGCGGGCAGCGAAGATCTGCTCGTTGAGAACCAGGTAACGCTCGTTGGCCGACAGCACCTCCTCGTTCATCTGGTCCTCGGCCAGGGTCGGCAGGATGCCAACCATAACCAGGCGGCTACCGGTGCTCTGGGCCTTGCCGTCAGCGGCGTTGAGGCTGGCGCGCACCTCCGTTTCCAGCTCGGCCAGCGCATCGCCGTCAAGCTGGCGCGGCGGCACGTTGATCTCCAGGTTGAACTGCCCGAGCTCGGTCGCCCAGGCCGGATCGGCGATCGCGTCCAGCACGACCGCATTGCACATGGACGGCTCCCCGTCCAGGTCGACCAGATTCAGTTCGATCTCCAGGCCCACCCGCGCCGGGTCGTCCTCGAACCGGGACTCGCGCAGCATCCGGTCGAACACGTCCAGCGAGCGCTGCAGCTTGTCCCGGTACTTGCGCCGGTCATCTCCGCTGATCTTGATGGCCTGAATGTCGCGACCCATGGGACTCCCGCTCGCCGAGACGGGACCACGCACCTGCATGGTCGTCTTCCCGCCCAGGTTCGCACGTCACCAGGTGCTGGCGCCAGGCCAGGGCATCGCCCAGGCCGCCATTGTCACCACTGCCGGGGACCGGGCACGATGTGCGGGTGACCGGCGCATCGCAGGTACCGGCCGACGATGGCGTCGCGGCCTTCTGGGTGCCCGATCCGCAGCACCGGCTCGCCGGGGTGCGCCTGCACCCGGACGTGCCGGTCGATGGCGGCCAGCCCGACTTCCGGCGCGGCGGCGGCGGCTGGCGGCTGGCCGTCGGGCGGCCGCCGGTGAGCCGGATGGAGTATCTGGTCGAGCTGCGCTATCCCGGTGGCGGCAGCGAGACCGTGACCGATCCTGGCAACCCGCGGCAGGTGCCCGGCGCGTTCGGGCCCAAGAGTGTCCTTGAGTTCGCCTCGTACACCCCGCCCGGCTGGCTCACCGCCCCGGCCGGGCCGGGCCGCATGGACACCTTCAGCCTGCCGTCGCCGGCGCTGGGCGCGGCAATCCCGGTGATCACCTGGGCCCCGCCCGGGGTGCCGGACGATGAGCCGCTGCCGCTCGTCGTTGTGCACGATGGACCGGAGTATGCCGCGCTGGCCAGCCTGACCCGCTACCTGTCCGCGGGCGTGACCGGGGGATGGCTGCCCCGGCTGCGGGCCGCGCTGCTGGGCCCCGGTGCGCGGGACCGCTGGTACTCCGCGAATGCCCGGTACGCCCGTGCGCTGCGGCACGCGGTGATCCCGGCGCTCAGCCAGCGGCTGGCGACCACCGTCCGGGTGGGAATGGGCACCAGCCTGGGCGCGCTGGCCATGCTGCACGCCCACTGCCGCTACCCGGACACGTTCGGCGCGCTGTTCCTGCAGTCCGGCAGCTTCTTCTGTGACCGGTACGACAGCCACGAACGACGGTTCGGCTATTACCAGCGCATCGTCAGCTTCGTCGGCAGCCTGCCCGGCAGCCTGCCCGGCCGGCCGGTGCCGGTGACCATGACCTGCGGCACGATCGAGGAGAATCTGCCGAACAACCGGCTCATGGCGAACCTGCTGGCCGCCGCCGGCTACCCGGCGGCGCTGCATGAAGTCCCGGACGCGCACAACTACACGGCCTGGCGGGACGCGTTTGACCCGTACCTGACCCGGCTGCTCCGCCAGGTGTGCCGGTGAACCGGGAAGTTGCCGACCTGTGGTCGGGCGCCATCGGTGCGGCCGGCACCGTCATCCGGTACGGCCATTGGGGCCGGGCGGTGCTGGTGTTCCCGAGCGAGCAGGGACGGGCGGTTGACTTCGAGAACAACGGGATGGTCGGCGCGGTGGCCGGCCTGATCGACGCCGGCCGGCTCAAGCTCTACTGCGTGGACAGTTTCGATGCCCAGTCGTGGTCCAACCAGCAGATACCGCTGGAGGAACGGGCGCGTCGGCACGCCGGCTATGAGTCCTGGATCCTGAACGAAGTCACCGGCTGGATCTATGCAGATTGCGGTGGCGCCGTCGAGGTGGCCACGCTCGGCTGCAGCCTCGGGGCCTATCATGCGGCCAATTTCGCGCTGAAGCGGGCCGACCTGTTCCCGCTGGCGATGTGCTTCTCCGGCAGCTATGACCCGGCGGCCTGGAGCGGGTGGGGTGAGCGGGGCACCGATACCTACTTCAACAACCCGTTCGACTACGTCGGGCACCTGCACGGGGATCATCTCGACTGGCTCCGCAGCCGGGTCAGCCTGCTGCTGGTCTGCGGCCAGGGCCAGTGGGAGGACAGCACCGGGTCGCTGGACAGCACCCGGCGGTTCGCCGCGCTGCTGGCGGACAAGGGCATCCGCTGCGAACTTGACCTGTGGGGCCACGACGTGCCGCACGACTGGCCGTCCTGGCGCGCCCAGTTCGCCCATCACATGCCGCGATTTTGCTGAACGACCGGAGGTCCAGGTGACGCAGACGAGGCATCTCATCGGGCTGCTGCTCGGGACCGAGGAGGACTGGCCGGCCGCGTTCGAGGAGATCCTGCGGCGGCTCGGCCCGGTCGCGGGCGACGGTGGCACCTCGCATGCCTTCGACTGCGAGCGGATCACCATCGAGCCGTTCAGCCTGCGCGACCAGCCCCGTTACCACCTGGTCATCGACCGGCTCGCGTACTGGTACTACCACCCGCGGGAATGGCTGAAGAAGATCGCGCTGATGGACGGCGTGTACCTGCTGAACAGCCCGTTCACGTTCCAGTCGATGGAGAAGCACGCCGCCTACTGCGCGATGATGCGGCTGGGGCTCAAGGTGCCGGAAACTGTGCTGGTCCCGTACAAGAACCCGGTGGACAACGCCCGCTACGCCTACACCGCCGCCAAGTACAACCGGTCGTTCGACCTGGACGCCATCGCAGAGGGGCTCGGCTATCCGCTGTACATGAAGCCCTATGACGGTGGCGCCTGGCGGGGCGTCTCCCGCATCCGTGACCGCGCCGGGCTGCACGCCGCCTACAACGCCAGCGGCGAGATGCTGATGCACTTGCAGAAGGCCATCGATGGGTACGACGCCTTCGCCCGGTCCCTGTCCATCGGCGCCGAGACGATGGTCATGCGGTTCCAGCCGGACCAGCCCATGCACCTGCGCTACGCGGTCGACCACGACTTCCTCAGCCCGGCGGCCGGGGCCGAGGTGGTGACGATCGGGCGGCTGGTCAACGCCTTCTTCCGGTGGGAGCTCAACTCCTGCGAGACGCTGGTGAAAGACGGTGAGATCTATCCCATCGACTACGCCAACGCGTGCCCGGATCTGGCCCTGACCAGCCTGCACTACTACTTCCCCTGGGCGATCAGGGCACTGGTCAAGTGGTGCGTGTTCGTGCTGGTGACCGGCCGCCAGGGCAGGCTCGACACCGAGACCGGCCGGTTCTTCCAGATTGCCGATCAGGCCGGTGCGTCCTATGCCGCCAAGCTGTCGGCCTACGCCGGGCTGGCCGACGCTTACTTCGAGACGGAGCACTACCAGGAGTTCTGCGCCAGCAGGCTGCCGCATATCGACGAGGTGGTGCTGGACTGGGCCGCCAGTCCCGGCTTCGACCGGCTGCTGGTGGACACGGTCCGGTCGACCTATCCCGCCCACGAGCACGACGAGTTCATCGGGCACTTGCGCGGCCTGGTGGGTCTGTGGGTCGGCGAAGAGACCACCCGCCTGCGCTAGCACCAGCGGCGGCGGCCTGGCAGCTCGAGCAGGGTTAGGTGGAATTTGGTGCCGTCCCCGGCGGGCCGGCTGCTGACCGGGCTAGTCC
>Ga0318513_10000031_pt1 | contig 24054 bp, 24 predicted proteins | sample GRESIP171b2f20_FD_203683 | JGI IMG/M metagenome (GOLD analysis project Ga0318513, IMG submission 203683) | Tropical soil microbial communities from Luquillo Experimental Forest, Puerto Rico - GRE.SIPMG.171b2f20 | ecosystem: Environmental > Terrestrial > Soil > Tropical forest > Bulk soil... | reverse complement strand
CTCCCCGCCGATGTTCATCGACGAGCCGTCGGGCAATGGCGCCCTCAACGGCATCCCGGTGACGGTTAGCTGAATGTCGGGCTTCGATTTCGAGCGAGCGCCGCTGTGCAAGAAAATGGTTCGCCGCAAGGAAGGCCAGAAAGGGAATCAACATGACGAGCGCACGCAACAACCATCGGCATATCCCCGAACTCATTCCTCACCGGTTGGTGCGCGATAGGCAAATCCACAGTCCAGCTGTGCTGGAGGACGCCAAGAGACGAAGCGAGAAATTTCACCTCCGGCTGGCCGATCGCATCACCGCGTTCGCCGGCTCGATGAACTTCGTCTTGATTCACGTGATCATGTTCGCCGTGTGGATCGGGCTATTGGAAATGTACCCATGGCCGATACTGGCCCTGACCGTGTCACTCGAAGCGATCTTCCTGTCGACGTTCGTCATGATCGGCCAGAACCGCCAAGCCGCCTTCCAGCAGGCTAGGGCCGACCACGACTATGAAGCCCAGGATCTAGAGCTCAAAACCAACACCGAGCTGACCCGCCAAATCCAGTCCCTCACAGAGGAATTGCACCGGCACCTCATCGCCGACTCCGCCTGAGGGCATGACCACCGTTTTGTAAGCTCCCACAATGCCACTGCTCGGCCCGCCTTTCGTTGCCTGGCCTGCGCTAGCTGCACCGAGCCTGCGCACAGATCGCGATCGAGCCCAAGCCCAAGCATCACGCGCTGAGCGCAGTCTCGGCGCGCGGCGAAACGGTCGTTCGGCAACGGCGAAGCCCAGTACGCGTGACTGCACAGCGGATCGGATAACGGCGGTGCGCAGATTCATGCCCTACGGGTTCACGAAGCGGACGGAATGTGTTTTAGTTCACCTTCCCGGTGATCCGATGAACCGTCGGCGACAAGCCAGTCGTCGGCATAGGCATGACTGCAACAACGTTTTCCACTTCCGCGAACCACGCTGCCGGTGATGCCCGCAGCGCGCCTCGCATCGCCGGCACCGCGGTGGCGCTCACTCCGCACCGGTACAACCAGGATCAGGTGGCGCGCGAGCTCACCGACTTCACCGACCCGGGTTTCCTGCGCTTCGCGCAGACGACCGGAGTCGACAATCGCAGCCTCGCGCTGCCGCTGTCGCGTTACCCGAAACTGAGTGGTTTCACCGAGGCGAACAACGCTTACCTCGAGGTCGCCGTTGACCTCGGCGAGCAGGCAATACGGCAGGCGCTAGCCGCGGCGGACATCGCACCTCACGAGGTCGACACCATCGTGATGGTCTCCAGCACCGGAATAGCGGTGCCCACCATCGACGCGCGGCTGATGTCGCGAATCGGGCTGCGGCCCAACATCAAGCGCGTCCCGCTGTTCGGCCTCGGCTGCGTGGCGGGCGCCGCCGGGATGGCACGCGTCTACGACTACCTGCACGGGTACCCGGAGGACGTGGCCGTGCTGCTGTCCGTGGAGTTGTGCTCGCTCACACTGCAGCGCGACGACACCTCGATCCCGGCCCTGATCGGCGTGTCTCTGTTCGGAGACGGTGCGGCTGCCGTGGTGGCCACCGGCGCCAACCGAACACCATTGGGCGCCAACGCGCATCACGGCCCGCGCGTCCTCGCGACGCGCAGCCGCGTAATCACCGAGACCGTCGACGTGATGGGCTGGAACGTCGGCTCCAGCGGATTCGGGCTGGTGATGTCCCGTGACGTCCCAAAAATGGCCGACGACTACCTGCGCGGAGAGGTCGACAGCTTCCTGGCCGACCACGGTTTGTCGATCGCTGACATCTCGACGTGGGTGTGCCATCCAGGAGGCCCGAAGGTGCTCGATTCGATCGAGAACGCGATAGGTCTACCCCCGGAAGCATTGGCGCACAGCCGAAACTCCATGCGGGAGAACGGCAACATGTCGTCTGTGTCCGTGCTTGACGTGCTGCGCCGGACGATCGCAGAGCCCCCGTCCCAGGGAGCCTTCGGAGTGATGCTGGCGATGGGTCCAGGGTTCAGCTTCGAGCTGCTGTTGCTGCAGTGGTGAGGGGCGAAACCATGTACTACTCCCTGTTCATCCTCGCCATCGGCGTTGAGCGGTTGGTCGAGCTGATCGTCGCCCAGCGAAACGCAAAATGGTCATTTGCCCACGGAGGCAAAGAGTTCGGCCGCGATCACTATCCGGCGATGGTCAGCATGCATGCGCTGCTTTTGGTTTCGTGCATCGTGGAAGTCCGGGTCCTGGACCGGCCGTTCGTCCCCTGGCTGGGGTGGCCGATGCTTGCCGTCGTGGCGCTGAGCACCGTGGTCCGCTGGCGGTGTATCGCGGCGCTCGGTAAACGCTGGAACCCGCGGCTCATCGTCATTCCGGGCGCTCCGCTGGTTCGGCACGGCCTGTATCGATGGGTGCGGCACCCCAACTACACCGCGGTCGCCGCGGAGGTTGCGGCGCTTCCGCTGGTTCATTCGGCGTGGCTGACGGCGATCGTTTTCAGCATTGCCAATGCCCTGGTGCTCACCGTGCGGATCCGCACGGAGAACGCCGCGTTGGGCTACGCCTAATAAGCGGCCCGAGCGATCATGGTGCGACGGGACGGTTCGTCCAGTCGCGGTCGGCCCGGCGCGACGAGCGGAACCACCCGCCCGCCGCGCCGGTGCCGCCGTCGGTCGGGATGGTGTGGCCGGTGACAAACGCCGACAGGTCCGACGCCAGGAACAGGATCACGCGGGCCTGGTCGTCGGGCAGCCCCATCCGTCCGACCGGAACCCATTGCGGCCACTGCGTCTGCTCCTCGGCGGATAACCACTGCGAGTAGGGCACCTGTAGTGATTCGGTGACGTCGGGGCCGATCGCGTTGACCCGCACGCCGTCTCGGCCCACCTGGACCGCGAGGCTGCGGGTGAAGTGAATGACGGCGGCTTTGAAGGCCGCATAAACCGGATCCTCCGGATAGCCGCGTAACCCTTCGACCGACGAGACGTTGACGATCGCGCCGGCGTGTTGATCGATCATCCCGGGCAGGAATGCGTGGGTGACAAGGAAGACGTGGTGCAGGTTGATGCGGTAGAGGTCATCCCACAGCTGCGGGTCGGTGTCGACGAAGTTGCCCGGGTGGCGGAGCCAGTGGCCCACGTTGTTCACCAGCACGTCTACCCGGCCGTGGCGTTCCAGCACCGTTCGCGCCAAGGCGGCGACCTGCTCGGCGTCGCGGACATTGGTGGCGACCGCCGAAGCCGAGCTACCGGATGCCCTGATCTCGTCGGCCGTGCGTTCGCCCAGCTCGACATCGATATCGGCGATGACCACCCGCGCGCCATGTCGGGCGAACAGCCGCGCGGTTGCCGCGCCGATACCGCCGCCGCCGCCCGTCACCACCGCGATCCGGTCCGCCAGCAGCGGGGCAGCGGGCGTTGCCTCCTCCATCCCCATATCTTGGGGCACTAGGTGGTATTGCCGAAGTCGGTTCGGGGTCTCGAGCCTGCGCTGGTGGCGCCGAACCTGCGCCGAGAGCCGGTTTCGCCGGAAAATTCTGGCCTTGGGCGCAGACTCGAAGGCCCGGGCGTGGGAGCGGACGACGCGCGCTCCGCGTGGGAAACCCCTGGTGGGGAGCCGCGTTGACGACTTGCGCCCTGCAATCGGCGTCAGTCCCGATACAGTTGGGTCTCGTGAGCCTTCCAGCCCCGCCTGTGCTGACCGTGCGGTATGAGGGATCCGACCGCACCTTCGCGGCGGGCAATGACGTAGTCATCGGGCGTGACCTCCGCGCGGACGTCCGGGTCGCACACCCCCTGATCTCCCGGACGCACCTCATCGTGCGATTCGACCAGGGCCGATGGGTGGCTATCGACAACGGCAGCCTCAATGGGCTGTATGTCCACAACCGTCGCGTGCCGACCGTCGACATCCAGGACGACCTGCGGGTCAATATCGGCAACCCGGACGGCCCGGCGCTGACGTTCGAGCTCGGCCGTCACCAGGGTTCGGCCGGGCGGCCTCCGCTGACGGCGTCGATACCGATTTTCAGCCCGCACGGCGGACCGAGCGCGCCGGTGCCCCAGGTCCAGCCGCAGTTCGGCGCGCCCTGGCCCGGCCAGCCTCAGCAGCCACCGCCGGCCCCACCTCGCCAGCCCTCGCATCCACACACCGGACCGCAGCCGAGCCCTTCGCTGCCAAAGGCGGATCAGCCGACGGCGGTACATCCGGTGGGATCGCCCAGCGGGCAGCAACCGGCGCCGAAGATTTTCCGGCCCGAACCCATGCAAGTGCCCCCGGCCCACGCGGCGGCGCCCGAAACCTCCCGGGTAGGCGAGTCCGCAAAAGTCGCGACCTCGATGATGAAAATCCTGCGGCCGGGCCGAACCTCGGCGGTGTCGATGCCGGGCGCGATCAAGATCGGCCGGGCCAACGACAACGACATCGTGATTCCTGAGGTGCTGGCATCGCGCCACCACGCCACGCTGCTCCCGACGCCGAACGGCACCGAGATCCACGACAACCGCAGCATCAACGGAACTTTCGTCAATGGCGCCCGGGTCGACTCGGCGGTGCTGCACGACGGCGACGTCGTCACGATCGGCAACATCGACCTCGTCTTCGCCGGCGGCACCCTGGCCCGCCGCGATGAGAGCGCGACGGCGACGCGCACCGGCGGCCTCGATGTGCGCGGGGTGACGTGGACGATCGAGAACAACAAGGTCCTGCTGGACGACATCTCGCTGGGCGCGCAACCGGGGACGTTGACGGCCGTCATCGGCCCGTCGGGTGCGGGAAAGTCGACGTTCGCCCGGTTGGTGGCCGGATACACGCACCCGAGCGAGGGCACGGTTGCCTTCGAGGGCCACAACATTCACGCCGAATACGCCTCGTTGCGCAGCCGGATCGGGATGGTGCCCCAGGACGACGTGGTGCACGGCCAGCTGACCGTGCAACAGGCGCTGATGTATGCCGCCGAACTGCGGCTGCCGCCAGATACCACCAAGGCCGACCGCGCCCAGGTGGTGGCACGGGTGCTCGAGGAACTCGAGATGAGCCAGCACTTGCAAACTCGCGTGGACAAACTGTCCGGCGGTCAGCGCAAGCGCGCCTCGGTCGCGCTGGAGCTGTTGACCGGCCCATCGCTGCTGATCCTCGACGAGCCGACCTCCGGCCTGGACCCCGCGCTAGACCGGCAGGTCATGACCATGCTGCGGCAGCTAGCCGACGCCGGACGTGTGGTGCTCGTGGTCACCCACTCGCTGACATACCTGGACGTCTGCGATCAGGTGCTGTTGCTGGCGCCGGGCGGCAAGACCGCATTCTGCGGGCCGCCCAGCCAGATCGGCCCGGCCATGGGCACGACGAACTGGGCCGACATCTTCAGCACCGTCGCCAACGACCCGGACGGGGCGAAGGCGCGGTACCTGGCGCGGACCGGACCGCCCCCGCCACCGCCGCCCGCGGAGCAGCCCGCCGAACTGGGCGACCCATCGCACACGAGCCTGTTCCGGCAATTCTCGACAATCGCGCGGCGGCAAGTCCGGTTGATCGTCTCCGACCGTGGCTACTTCATCTTCCTGGCGCTGTTGCCGTTCATCATGGGATCGCTCTCGATGTCGGTGCCCGGCGATGTCGGCTTCGGAATGCCGAATCCGATGGGTGACGCGCCCACCGAGCCCGGGCAGATCCTGGTGCTGCTCAACGTCGGCGCGGTCTTCATGGGCACCGCGCTGACCATCCGCGACCTGATCGGTGAGCGCGCTATCTTCCTGCGCGAACAGGCGGTTGGCTTGTCCACGACTGCCTACCTGCTGGCAAAGGTCTTCGTGTACACCGTGTTCGCGATCATCCAGTCGGCGATCGTGGTGGGGATCGCGATTCTCGGCAAGGGTGGCCCGACTCAGGGCGCCGTGGCGTTGGGCAGTCCCAATCTGGAGCTGTTCGTCGACATCGCGATGACCACCGTCGCCTCCGCGATGCTCGGGTTGGTGTTGTCGTCCATCGCCAGGTCCAACGAACAGATCATGCCGCTGCTCGTCGTCGCGGTCATGTCGCAGCTGGTGTTCTCCGGCGGCATGATCCCGGTCACCGGGCGCACGGGTCTCGACCAAATGTCGTGGGTTACACCGGCGAGATGGGGTTTCGCGACGTCGGCCTCCACCGTCGACCTGCTCACTTTGGAGGCCAAAGTCCCATCGGTGGCCAAGGATTCGCACTGGCACCACACGCCCGGCGCCTGGTGGTTCGACATGGCGATGCTGATAGTGCTCAGCATTTTGTACCTGGGCTTTGTGCGTTGGAAGATCCGCCTCAAGGGCGGCTGATCACTTACCCGGCTTCCGGTGTGGCCCGGAGGCGACGATTCCGAGAAATCCGCGCCGTCGAAGCACGCTCGGCTGTGCGGGCTAGGCGCCCTTGCGGACCGCCTGCTCGGCGGCCGCCCGCATCCGTTCCGACAATCCCAGCAGTTCATGCTCGCCCACCCCGTGCGGCAGCGTGTACGCCAGCTGCCGTAACTCAACAGCACAGTTGCGCAACTCCTCACGGAGGAGTGTCTCGAGGGTGGGCATGACTTCTTCCTGTCAGCTGGGGGACCGACCAAAACGCGTGACTATCAAAGATCTTTGCAGCCCACCCGCGCATCCGCGATGGCCCCGATGCGTTTTAACGGAAGATTGACAGGAGTTTTACATCTGACTGCCAATCACGGGTGCGCGGCAACCAACGTTTCGTTCGATACGCCGGCGGCGAGCTCCTCGACATCGAAGGGCTGATCGAGACGGGCACGAAGCTTCTCGGGGTCGGTGAGAAGGCTGATCTCGGCGGTCTGGCGAGCCAATAGCCGTCCGAAAAGCGGGTAGAGCCAACGCATTATCGCCCTCTCCGCGCGGGTGCAGCGCGCCGCGCAGTAGCCGACGTGTCCCAGCTCGTCGGTGAGGATCTCGGTGTAGAGCCGTTCGATCCGTTCGGCCACGTCCGGTTCATCGGCGAACAACTCGACGCCGACGCGGCGGAGCTCGTCGAACATGATGCAGCCCGCCATTTCTGCCGCACCCACGAACGGGAACCCGATTCGCTCGGGTAGAAAGACTTGTGTCTTGACGAATTGACGCATCACGAACGGCGGCACCACCACCTGGAACGGCAGACCGAACATGTCCAGCACGTAGGCCAGTAGGCGGGTGTGATAGTGCTCCTCGAGCGCGAGATACACCCGCTCCGGCGGCTCGTCCTCGCCGCCGATGCGTCCATAGGTATCGCCCAAGTCCACGCCGAATCGCTCCGCCTGGTTCAGTTTTGCGGTGGCCAAGAGGAACAGCAGCTCGCGGTCGAGCCCTGGCTCGGGTCGACGGCGGCGCAGATTCCGCATGAACACTTGCCGATCGATGGGACGGGCGGAGCGGACGGGGTCCGTCTCCAGCGACCGGAAAAATTCCTCGCGGTTGGCAAGTCGGCGATGCAGCAGATCGGCGTCGCCGTCGCGATGTGCTAGGTAGACCCGGTAGCCCTCGATGCCTGTGCCGCTCATTGCGCCTCCATTCCGTTAACGATGGTCTTCACGTATCGGTCCAATAGCGCGGCCCGCGGCTGGGGCGCGGTGGTAGCTGTGGCAAGCAACGCGAACAGTCCGGTCATGAAGATCACCCCGAGTTCGGCGGCGTCCGCATCCCGAGACACACGCCCCGCGGCCTGCGCTTCGGCAATCGCGGCGATGACAAACTCCGCCAGCGGATGCTTGCCGAGCTCATCTTCGAGTGGTCGTGAGGAGGAGAAGTGCAATCCCAGCATGTCCCGGAAGACCACTGGACCCAACCGCTCCTCGGCGGCAAGCACATGGCGCACCAGCAGAGTGAGCATCGACGTGAGATCACCGGGCTCGCCCGTGTCGGTGGCGAGCTTCGCCACGATTTTGACCTCTTCGGCCCGTACCAATTCGACCAGGACGTGCTCCTTGGTCGGGAAGTGGAAATAGAACGTGCCCCGCGCCACCCCGGCCGCCGCGGCGATCGCCGCCACATCCGTGCCCGACAATCCCGACCTGGCGATCTCGGCCACCGCGGCGTCGAACACACGGGTCCGCGTCTGCAGGCGCTGGGCCTCCCTGGCGCTCACAACCAGCGAAGCCGTTTCCGACGTCGATGTTGTCGAGGACACGTTGGCAAACGTACACGCGCTCGCTGACGCCTGTCAATGACAGGCGTCAGCCAAGTAAACGTGCACCTCTGGCCAGCGAATTGGAGCGGCTTAGCGAGCCACCCCCTTTTGGAAGCAGGAGCTGCGGGGCCATCAGTCGATCCGGATCGCCAGCGTGGCAACGACCGCGTTGGTGCGTGCGCGAAGCGCCGCCGCGAGGACGGGGCCGCGTTGGTTGTAGAGCAACCGGTGGCGCCAGCGCCGGGGCTCGACCTGGGCGAGCAGCACGGTGACATCGCGGCCCTTTTCGATCTGTGTTCGCACGAAACCGACCGTCGGAGCGACCAGGCTCCGGTGCGGGCTGGGCAAGACCTTGAGCTTCAGGCCAGGATCCCATTCGTCCCACTGATGGCACAGCCGCCGAGTCGAGGCCGGGTCGACTTCGACGGTGACCGGCACGACTTCGCCGCCAAGCCGCAGAGCGGCCTGCACTGCGCGTTCGGCCACAGAGCTGACCGCGACGATTGGGACAATGACCATTGCCTGCGTGTCGACACCGCGCACCGGCTTGGGAGGTATCTGCCCCAGGCCCAACTGTTCGCCCGCGCGCCGGTAGTAGCGTTCGATTCGGTCGAAAAGCAGGACCAGCCCGGGCACCAGGATCAGTAGCAGCCAGGCGCCCTCGGTGAATTTGCTTGCCAGCAAGACGATCCCGGCCACGGCGGTGAGCACCGCTCCGGTGCCGTTCAGGACGGCCTTGCCCAGCCACCCGCGGCCGCGTTCTTTGCGCCAGTGCACCACCAGACCGGTTTGGCTGATTGTGAACCCGATGAACACCCCGATCGCGAATACAGGCAGCAGCCGCTGGGTGTCGGCGTCGACGATGAGCAGCACCACGGCGGCCAGGACCGCCAGCGTCGAGACGCCGTACCGGAACACGGGCCGTTCCGCGCGCAGCGCGAACAGATGCGGCAGGCGGTGGTCTTTCGCAAGCAGCTGCAACAGCACCGGCAGCCCGCCGAAGCTGGTATTGGCCGCAAAGCCGAGCACCAGGGTCACCGTCAGGTTGATTACGTAAAACGGCCATCCGGTTCCGAACGCGCCCGCTGATAGCTGCGCCAGCAGGGTGACGTTGCCGCGGGGCACCATCTGGTGCGACTGGATCAGCGCGGCCAGACCCAAAAGCATGGCTCCCAGCAAGATCCCCAGCGCGACCTCAGTGTGCTGGGCACGCTTCACCGCCGGCGACCGGAACGCGGGCACCGCGTTGGCGATCGCCTCCACGCCGGTCAGCGAGGAGCATCCGGCCGAAAAGGCCTTGAGAATCACCACCAGCCCCAGCGCTTCGGTCGCGTGGATCGGACCGAGATCATCGCCGATCATGGCCACCGGATGCGGTTCGAAGAAGCCGACGACGATGATCGCGAAGATCCCGACGATGAACACCACCGTCGGGCCCATCAGCACCTTCGCCGACTCGGCGATGCCGATCAGATTGATCACGGTCAGCACCGCTAGCCCCGTCATCGTCACTGCAAGCAAGTGATGCGCCAGCGGCGGAAACACGCTCCCCAAGCTCGCGGCGCCCGCCGCCAAGCTCACCGCCACTGTTAAGACGTAGTCGACGACCAGACTCGCCGCGGCCAGCAGGCTCGGCCACCGGCCCAAATCCTTCTTCGCCACCGCGTACGCCCCGCCACCGTCGGGGTGTACGGCGATCACCTGCCGGTACGACACCACCAGCACCAGCAGCAGCACCGTGATCGCCACGGAGATGGGCAAGGTCCAGCTGACCGCGGCGGCGCCCGCGGTGATCAAACCGAGCACGATCGCTTCCGGGCCGTACGCGACGCTGGACAATGCGTCCAGCGACATCGCGGCAAGACCGCCGATCGCGGTCAGCCGATGCGAGTCGCCGCGCTGATGTCGTCGGAGGCGAGGATCGGCGATTCTATTGATCGGGGGCACCCGGTCCCGGGTTTCGACCACGGTCCGATTTAACACCGGGAAGGCGCGGGCCGCTGAGTTTGAGCCGTGCTCGCTTCTTGTGACGAACGCCGAGCGTAACGTCAGTGCGAAATCGCGGGCGGAATCTCGCAGTGGCGTTACGCTGGCGCGGCCTGGTGAAGGGTTAGGTGGGCACCGGAATGGATTTCGAACTCGACGCCGCGCAACGCGCGTGGCTGACCGAGGTTCGCGAATTCCTCGATGAGAACGCCACCCCCGAATTGCGGGCCGAACTCGCCCGGCATGACCTGGAGTTTCCCGACGGCGAGGTCGCACGGTTTCGTCGCAAGATCGGCGAGAAAGGCTGGTTCGGGCTGAACTGGCCGCGCGAGTACGGGGGTCTGGGCCTTGGCGCCGTTCACCAGCATCTGCTGATGAGCGAGTTCGAATACCGGGGCGTCCCCGGACCGGATCTGACCGTCACATCAGTGGCGCCGATGATCATGCGGCACGGCACCGAGCGGAACAAAACCGAATGGCTGCCGCTGATTGCCAAAAGCGAAATGATCTGCGCCGTGGGTTATTCCGAGCCTGAAGCCGGAACCGACCTGGCCAACCTGCGTACCCGCGCGACGCTCGATGGCCACGAGTGGGTGATCAACGGGACCAAGATCTGGAACAGCGGGGCTCAGCGCGCGACGCACGAGTGGCTCTGCGTGCGCACCGACCCGAATGGCGTTCGCCATCGGGGGATTTCGGTCATCATCGTCCCGATCGACAGCCCCGGCGTACAGATCCGCCCGTTGTACTCGTGGTCGGGCTATCGCACCAATGAGGTGCACTTTCGCGACGTGCGGGTCCCAGTCACCAACCTGGTGGGCGAAGTCAACCGCGGCTGGACGTACATCACTGGCGCGCTCGATCTGGAACGGGGCGCGCTGACCAACGCGGGCGATCTGCGCCGCGCCGTGGAGGAGTTAAGCGAACTTTCGCGCCGCCCGGGGCGTGACGGTACCGTGCCCGCCCACAGCGCGGCCCTTCGCCGGCGGCTGGGGCAGGCCGAAGCGGACGTGGAGGTGGCCACGCTCATGGGCTACGAGGCCGCGTCGATCCTTGACAGCGGCGTCATTCCGACCGTGGAGGTCAGCGTCGAGAAGATCTTCACCAGCGAGCTGCGCCAGCGCATCGCCGATCTCGCGCTGGACCTTCTCGGTCCGGACGGCTTGTTGGCGCATGGCAGCCAACGCGCGCCCCTGGCCGGCAAATTCGAGCGGCTCTACCGCGCCGCACCGCTGATGCGTTTCGGTGGAGGCGCCAACGAGGTCCTCCGTGACATCATTGCCCAGCGCGGCCACGGAATGCCTTCGTATGGAAGGTAACCGGTGAAAGCGATACCCACCGCCGAGCAGCGCGAGTTCGCCGCGACGTTGCGGGCCCTGCTGTCGGCGGAGAGTCCGGTGAGTCTGGTGCGCGCCCTGGACACACCGGGCGCCGACCGAAGCACCCCGGCGCTGTGGAAGGCGTTGGCCGACGCAGGTGTGTTCGGGCTCGCCATCGCCCAGCGGTACGGCGGCTCGGGGGGCTCGCTCGACGATCTCGCCGTGTTCTACACCGAGGCCGGTCGGGCCTTGTGCCCGACGACGGTGCACAGCACGGTTCAAGCCGCGCTGGCGATCGACCAGCTTGGTCCCCCGGAGGCCAAGGCGGTGTGGCTGCCGCCGCTGGCAAGCGGCGGTATGCGCGGCACCACCGCGTTATGGGGCGCGCGCGACGCCGCCGACGTCTCGGCCGTACTACGCGCCGACTCCGCCCCGACACGCTGGAGTCTCAATGGAACCGCGGACTACGTCGCGGACGCCGACCTCGCCGACATCATCGTGGTTTCAGCCGCCGCGGGTGAGCGCACGCTGGTCTTCATCGTCGACGCGCGCGCGGCCGGAGTGAGTATGGAACCGCTACCCATGGCGGGCGGGCACCGGGCGTTCACCTTGCGCTTCGACGGGGTGGTTGTCACGGCGGATGCGCTGCTGGACGGTTTCGCACGGCCGGCCCTGCGCCGCGTCGCGAATACCGCGATGGCGCTCGGGTCTCTCGACCTGGTCGGGATCGGCCAGGCCGTCGTCGACCGTACTGTCGACTACACCAAGCTGCGTCATCAGTTCGGCCGGCCGATCGCGTCGTTCCAGGCGGCTCAACATTTGGTCGCCAACATGCACATCGCCTTGGCCGCAGCGCGATTGGCCGCGCACTCGGCGGTCTTCTGGATAGCGCGCGGTCACACGGCGACCAGGGAAACAGCCATCGCCCGCATGCACGCGGCCACCGCGGCCAGGCTGATAACCCTGGATGCCCATCAATTGCACGGCGGCATGGGCTACGTCACCGAGACGGACCTGCATCTGTGGAGCGAACGGGCAAGGCTGGGTTCGACGCTCGGGGGTGGACCCGACGTCGCCGCATCGTGGCTGGAGCAGACGCTGGCCGAAAGGGAGAGCGGGTGAGCGAGGAAACCTTGGTCGACGCCGAATCCGCGTCGCGCGTGGGCACCGTCGCCGCGTCGGCGACGGGTGAGGTGAACCAACGCGATTGGCAACGGTGGGCGGCGGCCGTCGGGGACCACAACCCGTTATGGTTCGATCCGGATTACGCACGGGCCAACGGCTTTCGCGACATCATCTGTCCTCCGCTCTTTCTGCAGTACGCCGTGCTCGGTGTCGCGCACCTCGAGGCGCTGCGGCCCGACGGTTCCTCCGGCGCGGTTTCGGGCAGTCTCGCGTTTCCCCGTGCCCCGAAGCGGATGGCCGGCGGGGAAAGTTTCACCTTTCACCTGCCGGCTTACCACCGCGACGAGATCGAAATGGTCCGCACCATCGAGTCGATCGTCGAAAAGCAGGGCCGCTCAGGAAGATTCGTCCTGGTCACCTGGCGCACCGTGTACCGCAACCAGCACCGCGAGCTGGTTGCCGAGGCATCGACGTCGATGATCGCCCGACCGTAGGAGTGCGATGACGGACAAGCAGGTGTTCTACGACGACGTCGGTGTCGGCGACCGGATTCCCACGCTGACCGTCACCGTCGATGAAACCCAGATGTTCTTCTTCAGCGCAGCCACCTACAACGGCCACCGCATTCATTACGACAAGGAGTGGGCCCGCGCGGTCGAGGGCTATGACGACGTGTTGGTTCAGGGCCCGCTTCAGGCGGCACTGCTGGCCCGTGCAATCGGCGACTGGATCGGTGGACGAGGCCGCCTGGTGTCCTTCTCGGTGCAAAACCGGGCGATCGCATATCCCGGCGAGCTGCTCAGCTTCGGTGGGGAAGTCACCGGCAAGCGCCTCACCGACGAGGGCGCCGGGCTGGTGGACCTCGACATCGCCGGCCGCCGCGACGCCACCGTGTTGCTGCCCGGAACCGCAACCGTCGAACTGCCCCGACGCGGAACGCCGCAGTGACGGGGCTGCGTGGCGAAGCGGCCGTCGTCGGCATCGCCGAGTTGCCCGCGGAGCGGCGTCCGACCGGGCCGCCGCTGTTCACCCTCGACCAGTACGCGCTGTTGGCGAAAATGGTCGTCGAGGACGCCGGCGTCGACCCCGCAGGTATCAATGGCCTGCTCACCCACGGGGTGGCCGAATCGGCGATGTTCGCCCCGGCCACGCTGTGCGAATACCTGGGCCTGGCTTTGGATTTCGGTGAGCGAGTCGACCTGGGCGGAGCAACCTCGGCGGGAATGGTGTGGCGCGCCGCCGCCGCGGTGGAGCTCGGCGTCTGCGATGCCGTGCTGGCCGTGGTTCCCGGATCGGCGTGGATGCCGCGGTCCCAGACCAGGCCGCCGCCGGCGCCGAATTGGTATGGGGCGTCTTCGAACGCCTACGGATCGCCGCAGGCCGAGTTCGAGATCCCGTACGGCAACGTGGGGCAGAACGCGCCATACGCGCAGATTGCCCAGCGCTACGCGGCAGAATTCGGCTACGACCCCGCCGCAGTCGCCAAGATCGCGGTCGATCAACGCACCAACGCGTGCTCGCATCCGGGTGCGGTCTTCCACGGAACCCCGATCACGGTGGATGACGTCCTCGCGAGCCCGATGATCGCCGACCCCATCCACATGCTGGAAACCGTGATGCGCGTGCACGGGGGAGCCGGAGTCTTGATCGCCAACGCCGACATCGCACGTCGAAGTCGCAACCGCCCGGTGTGGATCACCGGCTTCGGTGAACACATCGCCTTCAAGACCCCGACCTACGCCGACGACTTGCTGTGCACACCGATCGCCCGCGCCGCCGGCAAGGCATTCGCGATGGCCGGCCTGAGCCCATCCGATGTCGACATCGCCTCGATTTACGACTGCTACACCATCACCGTGCTGATGAGCCTGGAAGACGCCGGCTTCTGCGGCAAAGGCCAAGGCATGTCATGGGTTACCGGCCGCGACCTGACCTATCGCGGCGACTTTCCGCTCAACACCGCCGGCGGTCAACTGTCCTTCGGCCAGGCCGGCATGGCCGGCGGCATGCACCACGTGGTCGACGCCGCACGTCAGATCATGGGCCGAGCGGGGGACGCGCAGGTGCGCGACTGCCACACCGCGTTCGTCACCGGAAACGGCGGCATCATGAGCGAGCAGGTCGCCCTGCTGATGCGGGGAAACTAACCATGAACACGGAACCCCGCCCCGTGCCCGAGCCCACGCCGGTCTCGCGGCCCTTTTGGGAGGCCCTGGCGCAGCACCGAATCCTCGTGCAGTACTCGCCTTCGCTGCAGCGCTACGCCTTCTATCCGCGCACCCTTGCCCCGGGGTCGCTGGCCGACGACCTGGAATGGCGCGAAATCGACGGTGCCGGAACGTTGTATACCTTCACCGTCGCCCGCAGACCCACCGGTCCGCCCTGGGCTGAGGCGATTCCCCAGCTCCTTGCTGTGGTGCAGTGGGATGCCGGGCCGAGGATCAGCACCGAGTTGGTGGAAGTCGACCCGAGCGACATTCGAATCGGAATGCGGGTGAGCCCGGTATTCTACGATCTGCCTGAAACCGAAATCACCCTGCTGAAGTACCGGCCGGCATGACCCGCCCAACGGTGCGGACGGAGGTGCACATGGACGACGCCATTGATGGCACTGTGCGGGCGATGTTGGACGAGTTGAAGGCCGGATTCCCTCGCGTGGAGACCATGACGGCCTCAGCGGCCCGAGCGGCGGTGGCCCAACGGCGCGTGCCGGCCAACAACATAGATGACGTCCGCGGCGCGATCGACCATGCGGTTCCGGGCCCCGCGGGCGCCATCCCGATTCGGATCTACTACCCGCATGGCGAGCATGTCGGCGACCGCCCCGGAATCGTGTTCTGCCACGGCGGCGGATTCGTGTTCTGTGACATCGAATCCCACGACGGCTTCTGCCGTGCCCTGGCGCGCGGTAGCCAAGCCGTCGTCGTGTCGGTCGGCTACCGCCTCGCTCCCGAACACCCCGCACCCGCGGCCGCACTCGACGCTTTCGCGGCGTTCTGTTGGGTGATAGAACACGCAGCCGGTCTCGGAATCGACGCGACCCGGACGGCGATCGCCGGCGACAGCGCCGGGGGAAATCTCGCCGCGGTCACCGCCATTCTTTGCCGCGAACGGGGAGTTGCCAAGCCCGCTGCCCAGCTCTTGCTCTACCCGGCCATCGATCCCTCGTTCGAAACGGACAGTTACCACAGCTACGGCACCGGATACCTCAACACCCGCGCCGCGATGCAGTGGTATTGGCATCAATACCTCGGCAGTGAAGGGCTCGGGGGGGAAAGGATTGTCGACCCGCCCTTCCTGGTGGCACCGGCCCGCGCCGAGTCCCACGCGGACCTGCCGCCCGCCGTGATCGTTACCGCCGGACTGGATCCGCTGCACAGCGAGGGATGCGGCTACGCACGCCGGTTACGCAACGCGGGGGTGCCCGTCGTGCACCGTGACTTTCCCGGTTTGTTCCATGGCTTCATGACGATTCAGTCGTTCCCGCCGGCGGCGTCGGCCCGCGACATGCTCTGCGACGACCTGCGGGACGTGCTCTGCCCGACACTCTGCGAGTCCCAATGACTGACACCGACGTAATCGTAATCGGAGCGGGGTTCGCCGGACTGTACGCGGTGCACCGAGCCGCGTCGGCGGGCTTATCGGTGATCGGCGTCGAGGCGGCTCCCGATGTGGGTGGCACCTGGTTTTGGAACAGGTATCCGGGCGCTCGCTGTGACGTTGAAAGTGTCGATTACTCATATTCATTCGACGAAGAACTACAACAGAACTGGACCTGGACCGAACGGTTCGCGGCGCAACCGGAGATCCTGGCCTATCTGCGCCATGTCGCCGATCGGTTCGATTTGCGACGACACTACCGATTCGGTGTCGACGTCGTCGGCGCCGCATTCGATCGTGGCCGCTGGCACGTCCGCACCGCGGGTGGCCAGACGTATGCTGCGCCCTTCCTGCTGTCCGCGACGGGCTGCCTGTCGGTGGTCAACCGCCCCGATATCCCTGGCGTCGACGATTTCGCCGGGGACGTGTACTTCACTGCCGCGTGGCCGCGCGAGGATCCCGATCTGCGCGGCGAGCGGGTGGGGGTGATTGGCACGGGTTCGTCTGGTATTCAAGCGGTTCCGATCATCGCCGGACAGGCGGAACGACTGGTGGTCTTCCAGCGATCGGCGAATTACAGCATCCCCATGCCCAACCGCCCATGGTCGCCGGAGGAGCAGCAACGGATCCGTGAGGAGTACCCAGAGCGGCGCCGGGTCTCGGCCTACGCGTCGGCGGGCACGCCGCACGGCACCTACCACAAGAACGCGGTCGACACCGAACCACAAGAGCGCATCGATGCCCTGTGGCGGCGCTGGCGCGAGGGCGGCGTCCTGTTCGCCAAGACTTTTCCCGATCAGAACGCCAACCTGGCAGCCAATGACATCGCCCGAGAGTTCGCCGAGGAGCGGATCCGGGAAATCGTCCGCGATCCCGTCGTTGCCGCCGACCTCATCCCGGTCGATCACCCCATCGGGGCCAAGCGGATTTGTACGGACGCGGGTTATTACGCCACCTTCAACCGCGACAACGTCCGGCTGGTGAATTTGCGCCGTGAGCCCATCGACGCGGTCACCGCCCACGGGATACGGACCAGCGAGGCGACCTATCCCTGCGATGTGCTGATTTTCGCGACCGGTTTCGACGCGCTGACCGGGGCGCTGACCCGGATCAACCCGAGCGGTCCCGGGGGAGTCACGCTGCGCGAGGTCTGGGCCAACGGGCCCGTGACCTTCCTGGGGCTGATGGTGCCGGGGTTGCCGAATTTGTTCAGCATCAGCGGGCCCGGCAGCCCGTCGGTGCTGGCCAACATGGTGTTGCACGCAGAAATTCAGGTCGACTGGGCCATGGAGCTGGTGCTGACGGCCCGCCGCCTCGGGCTGAACGAGGTCGAACCCCGCCGCGATGCCGCCGACGCCTGGACCGAGCATGTCGCAAAAGCCGCCGATCAGACCCTGTTCCCGAAAGCGGCATCGTCGTGGTATCTGGGCGCCAATATCGAAGGCAAGAAGCGCATTTTCATGCCGTACGCCGGGGGCTTCGGCGCCTACCGGCGTCACTGCGACGCCGTGGCCGGTGAGAACTATGCCGGGTTGGTGCTGACAACCCGAAGTCCGACGATGGACTAGACGGTGCCGGAGACCGTTCAGCAGCTGCTGCGGCAGCGCATGCACGACGAGACTCCCGCGATCGCCTACGGCGAGCGGACGTGGACCTGGCGGGCGCCCTTGGCCGCGGCCGCGGCCGAGGCGGCCGCGCTGATCGGCATCGGCGACGCGACGCGTCCGCTGCATGTTGGGGCTTTGCTCACCAACTCCCCGCCGATGCTTCGTGCGATGGCCGCCGCCGCACTGGGCGGCTACGTATTGTGCGGGATCAACACCACTCGGCGCGGAGCGGGCTTGCTTGCCGATATCCTACGATCCGACTGCCAGATCCTTCTCGTGGACGCCGAGCACCTGCCGCTGCTGGAGGGGTTGGATCTCAAAGGGATTCAGGTTTTCGACGTGAACTCGACGCGCTACGCCGACGTGGTTTCCGCAGCCCCGCAGCTGGTTGCCCACCGCGAGGTCACCGCCGCGGACACCCTGATGATGATCTTCACCTCCGGCACCAGCGGTGACCCCAAGGCCGTCCGGTTCGCGCACGGAATGGCGATCATGTGCGGGGCCAGCCTGATCTTTCAATACGACGTCACCGCCGCTGACGTTTGTTACCTATCGATGCCGCTGTTTCACTCCAACGGCATCGCCGCCGGATGGGCGGTCGCCCTCGGTAGCGGCGCCACGATGGTGCCGGCCAAGTTCTCGCCGTCCCGCTTCATCGACGACGTGCGGCGGTTCAACGTGACGTACCTGAATTACGTCGGCAAGCCCCTCGCTTTGATTCTGGCCACCCCGGAGCGTCCCGACGACGCCGACACGACCCTGCGCATGGCGTTCGGTAACGAAGCGACCGATCGCGACATTGCCGAATTCGCAAGGCGTTTCGGCTGCCGCGTGGTCGACAGTTTCGGCTCCAGCGAGTTCGCGGTGATCGTGGTCCGGGAGGACGGTGCCCCGCCCGGCTCGATCGGTAAGCCCTATCCCGGGGTGAGCATCTACAACCCGACGACCCTGAAGGAGTGCGCGGTCGCGGAGTTCAACGAACACGGCGCCCTGACCAACTTCGACGAAGCGGTCGGCGAACTGGTCAACACCCAGGGTGCCGGGCCGTTCACCGGCTACTACAACGATCCGTCCGCGACGGCGGAGCGCATGCGGCACGGCATGTATTGGTCCGGCGATCTGGCCTACCGCGACGCCGATGGCTGGATCTATCTCGCTGGCCGCACCGCGGATTGGATGCGAGTGGACGGCGAAAACCTGGCGGCCGCGCCGATCGAACGGATCCTGGAACGGCTGCCGCAGGTCAGCCAGGTCGCGGTCTACGCCGTGCCCGATGAGCGGGTCGGTGATCAGGTGATGGCGGCTCTCGTACTGCGCCACGAGACCCGTTTGGAGTCCTCTGATTTCGAGGAGTTTCTGTGCTCGCAGCCCGACTTGTCGCCCAAGGCGTGGCCGCGCCATGTGCGCATCAACGACGACCTTCCGGCGACTGCCACCAACAAGATCCTCAAACGCGAACTGATCGCCGCCGGCGTAAGCGCTCAAGGCGGCGTGCTATGGACACGCGAAGCGCGCGGCACGACCTACGCCCTCGAGGCGCCTGATGGGCAGGCTGTATCGAAGGCGGCACAACCGATTTCGGGCGCCACACCGCAGTGATTCAGTTGGCCTCGGCGGCATCGGGGCCTTCGCCGAACCGGGCCAGTACCAGTGTTCCGGATACCGCAACGACAAATCCCGCGATGACCAACCACCCGAGACCGGGGCGGGCAGTGTCACCCAGCCACACCACTCCCACGAGGGCAGGAGCGATCGTTTCACCGACAACCATGGCGGCCACTGTCGTGGTCACGGATCCGCGATGTAACGCGGATGTGAGCAAGAGAAATCCGGCGGCCCCGCCGCCGGCGGCCGCGTAGAGAGCCGGGTCTGTGTAGAAAGCGGCTTTGGTCGGATCCACTACTTCCATCATGCGCACGCCGATCTCGACGACACCGAATCCGCTTCCGGCGCCCAGCCCAAGGGCAAGCGCACGCTCGCGATCGTGCAATCGGCCCGCGGCGGCACCGGCGATGAATATCGCCGCGACGACACCGATCAGCGCCCAGCCAAGTCCCTCCGGGGCACGACGAAAGTGCCCCGGCCCGGCCGCGCAGGCGAGCGCGGCCAGGCTCACGCAGACCACCCCGACGGCCGTCCACTCGGCGCGTGAAAGCCGCGTCGACAACACCCACGCGGACACGACGCCAGTGACCGCGATGGAGGCGGCCAGTGCCGCGGCGACTACATAGATTGGCACCAAGCGCAACGCCATTACCTGAAGCAGAAAACCGAGGGCGTCAAGGCCGATGCCGACGAGATAGCGCCACTGCTGGACGGCGCGCATCAGCAGTACGGGGTCGACACCCGACTTACTGGCGGGTTCCACGGATCGCGTCGCGACGGCCTGCATTACCGAGGCCGTGCCGTAGCACACCGAGCAACCCAGCGCGAGCAGGAATCCGATCAGCACAGACAGACAATAGCCGCGCAGCGCAATTCGGGCGGGTGAACATTTGGCCCTAACTTAACGGGGTCAACGCCCGGTCATTCGATGCGACCAGGCGCCACGGGGTTACAGCGAAGCGAGCCGGTTCCGTGAGCGTGTCCCGGCCGAGCACCCGGCCGCAGGCCGGGAGTACCAGTCCACCGGCGTCGAGGTGCAGCCGCCCCCGTGGCAACGACTGACCCAGAGCGGGCCAGCCGCCGTCGGCGTCAGATCTCGGCGATGATGTGCAGGCGCCGCGCGCTGTACTCGACGTCAGAGATTGCGCCTTTCGCGTGTAGCGCCTCGAGCTCCGTGAGGCGCTCGGAGGCCGACGCTTGCGGCGGCAAAAAGGGTAGCGGGCGGGCGCTCCGAGGTCGTGCTTCATGTCCTTGGCGGTCCACCCCGCGCCGAGGTTGATCAGCCGAAGCGCAAACAGCACACCGGCAGCCGTGATCGGCAGCCCGAGGTAGAGCATCCAGGCCAATGGCAGGCCGACCTGGCTCAGCGCGAAGTAGCGCGACACGAGCAGCAGAGCGACCAGCGCCCCGGCAAACAGGACGGCGACCTTGGTTTTCATTCGCGGATTCCTCCTTGCGGCCGCTGCGTGGTGCAGCGTCACCTGAGAAGTGGAAGCCGCGTGTGTCGCTACCGATCCCAACAATCAGGGATCAGGCCGGCGCCTCGACAGCGGGCCGACTCAGTGGGTAGAGATGACGCAGCACGAGCGCCGTGACCAACCCGTATCCGAAATGCGGAATCAGATCGCTGATCCATCCGACGACGCCCCACGTCCGCGGATCGGTCACCCCGAGCACGGTCATCGGTCCGTTGGTGCCGATCAGGGCGATCGCCGTGGCGACCAGCGTGGCGACGAGTAGCCGCGGGCGCCAACCCAGCGCGTAGGCGAGCCCCAGAATCACGCCCATCCCAATGCCTGCGGCATACCCGGTGAGCGCGCCAAGGCCCAAGAGTCGGTTGGCCAAAACGTCGCCGCTCCCCGGCACCGTGAGGCCAAACAGCCTCGCCATCGCTTCGACGGTTCTTTCGGGCGTTGTGCTCGTCGGTCGCCCCCGCACGGCGATGTCGAGATAAGTGATCACATCGAGCGCGGTGGTGCCCGCGGCCCCGGCGGCGGCGCCACTCAGCAGTCCCGCCCAAAGTGTGGAAATTTGTCTGGTTTTCAATTGCTCGCGCCTCCGGTGCATCGCGACGCCCGTCGCGCCACACTAACTCCTCGAGCACGAATCTCGGCAGTAGATGACTACGCAGAGAACGAATCTCGGGGCAGAGTGGCAAGCAGCACGGCTCCGGCTCCCGCTGCGCCGCCGGCGGTCGCCAAGCCGAGCAGGCGTTTTGATGGCGCCATGTGCGGCCACGCGCCCGCGATGCCGGTGATGTCGCTGCTGTCCGCGAGTAGGGCGACGGCCAGCCAGGGTTTGACGGGGCCGTTGGCGCGGATCATGGCGAGAAGGCCGAGGCCAAGCCCGATTTCGCGGCCTCCCATTCCGCGCAGGAACGCTTGTGCGTCGGGCGCGGCACCACCGTTTCCTGCGAGTAGACGCCCCGTGGTCCGGGGAACGGCCAGCGCGGCCACACCGAAGAGGATGCGGCCGGTTGCGTAGAGGGTCACCGGCTTCACGTTGACCCCTCGGTGATCCAGATGCGCGCGCGTTCGACGATGAGCTTGAGTTCGAATCTGTCCGCATGCCATTTCGTGGATCGGACGGTGCCCCTGCTGCCATACCGCCGCATGATGTCTACGTGGTGGGGCAAGCCCACGAACCGTTCGAGGTCGTCCTCGCTTGCCCAAACCGATATCGAACCCCCGGTTGCTCGTGCGGGAAGCGACCACAGCCACAGGCCGACCGCCCCGGGCATGGCGTACCAGCCCAGGCGCATGCGTAGACCCTTGAGCACCACTCCCGGCAGGTCGCGGCGATGGTCGGAATCGAATTCCGTCACGCTCACAACGACGGGTTTGTCGAGCGGGTTGACGGGCCCGCGCATCCATGGGGTTAGTAGCGGGGCCGCCAAAGCAGCGGCCGTGGTCTTCGTTGGTTGCACGTTTCCAGCCTGGCCGTACGATTGGCTCGTGTCAGGATCCAATTCAGATATTTCTGAACGGACCAATTCGCCCGTTCCGGGGTTTCCGGACATCTTGCTTACGCTCGACCGATCCGGGCGACGTGGGCTGCGCGAGCAGCTGCAGCAGCAATTGCGTGTGGCGATCCAGCAGGGTCGGTTACCTGCCGCGGCGTTGCTGCCACCGTCGCGAACGCTGGCACGCGAACTCGGTGTCGCGCGGAGCGTTGTTGTCGACGCATACGAACAGCTCGCGGCCGACGGGTATTTGGGCGCCCGACAAGGGTCGGGAACGTGTGTCTTACCGACCGCCAAGCCGGTACGTACCGATCGCAAGGTCCACAAACCAACCCCACACACCGTTCGTCTTCTCGGCGGGTTGCCCGACCCCGCCCTTTTCCCCCGAGCCGAATGGCTTCGCCACTATCGCTGGGCGCTCAGCACCGTGCCCAATAGGCAGTTGGGTTACCCGGGACCGCTTGGTGCGCCACCGTTGCGGGAAGCGCTCACCGACTACCTCATTCGCGTACGCGGGGTCGTGGTCCGGCCCGAGCGCGTGCTGATCACATCTGGCCTGACGCAGGCCGTCGTGCTGCTGTGCCGAGCGTTGCGAGACCGCGGCGCCGAAGCGATCGCGGTCGAAGACCCCGGGTTCGGGTTTCATCGCGAGGCGATCGCCAACACCGGTCTGCGAGTGGTGCCGATCGAGGTAGACGACGACGGCCTTGACGTGGTCAGGCTGGCCGAACGCAACGTAGCCGCCGTGCTCGTCGCGCCGGCGCACTCCTATCCGAGCGGTGCGGTTCTTAGCCCAGCGCGGCGAACGGCGCTCGTCGAATGGGCGCACGACAAGGATGTGCTGATCATCGAGGACGACTACGACGCCGAGTTCCGGTATGACCGGGCGCCCATTGGCGCCCTCCAAGGACTTGCACCGGAGTGTGTCGCCTACGCGGGGTGTGCGAGCAAAACCCTCACTCCTGCACTACGACTCGGCTGGATGGCGCTGCCTGGTCGGCTGGTGGAGGACGTGGTGCGGCAGAAGCTGCTTGATGACATGGGAACCACCATGCTCGAACAGCTCACCTTGGCGCGATTCATCGATACCGGCGGGCTGACTCGTCATCTCCGTCGGGTGCGTCCGATCTATCGTCGCCGCCTCGACGCCGCGCTCGAAGCCATCGCCACCTACCTGCCCGATGCCGTGCCCCAGCGCGTCGCCGCCGGCCTTCACCTGTACGTGCAACTGCCGGAATGGTGCGACGAGTTGCGCCTGATTGACTCTGCCTACCAGCGAGGCCTTCTCATCGAGGGAGCCAGTTGGCATTGGTCGGCGCCACGGTCGGCGCCACCGGCACTGATAGTGGGCTACGGCGCCATCGACGAGGCCACGATCCGCACCGGGTTAACGACCCTCGCATCGGTGTATCGGGAGCAACGGCCGAGCCATGGGTCCCCCGCGGATAAAAACTGGCCTTGAGGATCGTGACGAATCGCAAAGGCAGGCGGTGGGCGCATTCTGCGGTGGCGCCGCTTTTGTTTTTCGATCGGATTGGGCGTGACCGGTCCTGATGAGTCGCTGACCAGCACCGTGACCAATCCATCGCCGGGGGGCGGTGGCGGAGGCGGCGCCTTACCGGTTCAGCCCGTCGGCGGCGGAGGGGGTGCATTAGCGGCCTCAACTGTGGGTGCCGTCGCTACGTCTCATGTCCGGGGTCGCACCCTCGTCAGAACATGGGGAGGGACCATCAG
>Ga0318513_10000012_pt1 | contig 30809 bp, 32 predicted proteins | sample GRESIP171b2f20_FD_203683 | JGI IMG/M metagenome (GOLD analysis project Ga0318513, IMG submission 203683) | Tropical soil microbial communities from Luquillo Experimental Forest, Puerto Rico - GRE.SIPMG.171b2f20 | ecosystem: Environmental > Terrestrial > Soil > Tropical forest > Bulk soil... | reverse complement strand
AGCGTCCACCAGTCGCCGAAGGCCTCGAGCGCCTGGGCGATCCCGCAGTTCATGTGTGCGAAGCGCTTGCGCGTCAACTGGAGCATTGTAGGCCGATTTTCGCTTGGTTGCATGACGAAACCAAGTTGCGGTAGTCTGCCGGTCGTGAGCGCGCGCGTCGCGTTGGTGACGGGGGTCGGGCCGGGCACGGGCACAGCCTTGGTGCGCCGCTTCGCCGCGGACGGCATGCGCGTGGCGATGCTCGCGCGCGACGCGGCGCGGCTGGAGAAGCTCGCGGCCGAGGTTCCCGGCGCGGCAGCGTTCCCCACCGACGTCGCGGATCTCGACGCGCTGCGCGCGACGCTCGCGCGCGTGCGGGCCGAGCTCGGCGCGCCGACGGTGGCGCTGCACAACGCGGTCGCGGGAGGCTTCGGCACGTTCGAGAGCGTCCGGCCCGAGGAGCTGGAGCAGCGCTTCCGGGTGAACGTGACGGCGCTCTTGGTGCTGGCGCAGGAGCTCGCGCCAGGAATGATCGCGGCCGGCGGCGGCGCGATCGTGGCGACGGGCAACACCTCGGCGTGGCGCGGCAAGGCGGCGTTCGCCGGGTTCGCGCCCACCAAGGCCGCGCAGCGCATCCTCGCCGAGTCGCTCGCGCGCGCGCTCGGACCCAAGGGCGTGCACGTGGCCTACGTGGTGATCGACGCGGTGATCGACGTGCCGTGGACCCGCCAGGCGTTCGCGGGCAAGCCCGACGAGTTCTTCATCCGGCCCGAGGGTATCGCCGACGCGGTGCACCACCTGGTGCACCAGGAGCGCTCGGCCTGGAGCTTCGAGCTCGACCTTCGCCCCTTCGGAGAGAGCTGGTAGCGATGACGACGACGAACGAGTGGAAGTCGACCGCCTGCATCCTGTGCGAGTGCAACTGCGGGATCGAGGTGCAGCTGGGCGGCCCGGCCGGGCGCAACCTGGTGCGCGTGCGCGGCGACGACGCGCACCCCGCCTCGCAGGGCTACGCCTGCGAGAAGCCCTCGCGCCTCGACCTGTACCAGAACGGCCCGCACCGGCTCCAGAAGCCGCTGCGCCGGCGCAGCGACGGCAGCTTCGAGGAGATCGACTGGGACACGGCGATCCGCGAGGTCGCGGCGCGCTTCGCGGCGGTGCGCGACGCGCACGGCGGCGAGTCGATCTTCTACTACGGCGGCGGCGGCCAGGGGAACCACCTGCCGGGCGGCTACGGCGCCGCGACGCGCGCGGTGCTGGGCTCGAGGGACCGCTCGAACGCGCTGGCGCAGGAGAAGACCGGCGAGTTCTGGGTCGCCCAGAAGATGCTGGGCGGCTACACGCGCGCGGACTTCGAGCAGTGCGAGGTGGCGCTGTTCATCGGCAAGAACCCGTGGTTCTCGCACAGCATCCCGCGCGCGCGCGTCACCCTGCGCGAGATCGCGAACGACCCCGCGCGCACGCTGATCGTGATCGACCCGCGGCGCACCGAGACGGCCGACATCGCCGACGTGCACCTGCAGGTGAAGCCGGGCGGCGACGCGTTCCTGCTGGCGGCGATGGTCGCCGTGATCGTGCAGGAGGACCGCATCGCGCGCGACTGGCTCGCCGCGCACGCCGACGGGCTCGACGAGGTGGTGCCCCACTTCGCCGCGCTGTCCGTGGCGGAGCTCGCCGCGAAGAGCGGAGTGCCAGAGGAGCTCGTGCGCAGCACCGCGCGGCGCATCGCAGACGCGAAGAGCGTGGCCAGCTTCGAGGACCTCGGCGTGCAGATGAACCGGCACTCGACGCTGGTCTCCTACCTGCACAAGCTGCTGGTGCTGCTCACCGGGAACTTCGGCAAGCAGGGCGCGGGCTACCGGCCGAGCGCGCTCGTGCCGCTCGCCAGCGGCGGCGACAGCGGCCGGCGCACCCCGGTCACCGGCGCGCGCATCATCGGCGGGCTCACGCCCTGCAACGTCATCCCCGACGAGATCCTGACCGATCACCCCAAGCGCTTCCGCGCGATGCTGGTGGAGAGCGGGAACCCCGCTCACTCGCTCGCCGACGGCCCGCGCATGCGCGAGGCGATCACCGCGCTCGAGCTGGTGGTGGTGATCGACGTGGCGTTGTCGGAGACCGCGCGGCTCGCGCACTACGTGCTGCCCGTCGCGAGCCAGTTCGAGAAGGCCGAGGCGACGTTCTTCAACTTCGAGTTCCCGGCGAACTACTTCCACCTGCGCCGCGCGCTGCTCGAGCCGCTGCCCGGGCTGTTCTCCGAGGCCGAGCTGCACGCGCGGCTGGTCGAGGCGCTCGGCGCGCTGCCGGTCGCGGCGGTCGCCGCGCTGCGCGCGGCCTGGCGCGCGGGCCGGGCGCAGTTCCGCGCGAAGTTCTTCGAGCTCGCGGGCAGCGAGCCGCGGCTGCTCGGGATCGCGCCGGTGGTGCTCTACCGCGCGATCGGCGACCTCCTGCCGCACGGCTTCGCCGAGGGCGCCGCGGTGTGGGGGCTGTGCCAGATCGCGGCACAGCGCCAGCTCGAGTCACTGCACCGCGCGGGCTTCGCGGGTCCGGCGCCCGAGGCGGCCGACGCACTGTTCGACGCGCTGCTCGCGAGCAAGAGCGGTGTGGTGTTCTCGATCGACGACTGGGAGGAGAGCTTCGCCCGGGTGGAGACGCCGAACCGGCGCATCCAGCTCGCGGTGCCCGAGCTCTACGACGAGCTCGGCGCGCTCGCCAGCGAGCCCGCGCCCGGCAGCGACGCCGAGTTCCCGTTCGTGCTGTCGGCGGGCGAGCGGCGCTCGTTCACGGCCAACACCATCATGCGCAACCCCGAGTGGCGGAAGAAGGACAAGTCGGGTGCGCTGCGCATCCATCCTGACGACGCGCGCCGCATCGGCCTCCGCGAAGGCGGCCGGGCACGCGTGTCGACCCGGCGCGGCAGTGCGGAGGTCGCGGTCGAGCTCTCGGACCGCATGCAGCCGGGGCACGTCTCGCTGCCCAACGGCCTCGGCGTGGACTTCCCCGACGCGAGCGGCGCGCTGGCGAAGACCGGCGTCGCGCCCAACGAGCTCACCCGCGGCGAGGACCGCGACTGGCTCGCGGGCACGCCCTGGCACAAGCACACCCCGGCGAGTATCGAGGCGATCTGACACCCGATTGCGTCGTGGCCATGTCATGCTCCCGAGGACAGGTGATCGCGTGGGCACCCTACCCACGCTCAAGGAGTGAGACCATGCCGGGAGCGAAGAAGACGGTCGCGACCACGATCCCCTCTCTCCGCTATCACGACGCGCCGGCCGCGATCGACTGGCTGTGCCGCGCCTTCGGCTTCGAGAAACGCTCGGTCCACGAAGGGCCGAACCGGACCATCGCGCACGCGGAGCTCGTGTTCGGGAACGGGATGATCATGCTCGGCTCCGCGGGGCCCTCGGCGCAGGGCGCCTACGGCGCCGCGGTGACGACGGCGCGGGACACCGGCGGGAGGTCGACGCAGTCGGCCTACGTGATCGTGGAGAACCCCGCCGCGCACTACCGCCAGGCCGTCGCGGCCGGCGCCGAGGTGGTGATCCCGCTCGAGGACAAAGGCTACGGCGGCGCCGGCTACACCTGCCGCGATCTCGAGGGAAACCTCTGGAGCTTCGGCAGCTACGACCCCTGGGCCAGCGCCTGAGGGCCGGCGAGCGCGGCCATCATCCGCGCGACGTGATCGCTGAAGACGCCGTCCACGCCGAGCGCGAGGACGGCGGCGAGGCTCTGCTCGTCTTGCGCGTCCCACGCGAGCAGCTTGCGGCCCGCCGCACGGAACTCCGCGGCGAGCGGAGCGCTCCAGTCGGTCCAGTGCAGGTTCAGGGCGTCCAGGTCGAGCGCGACCATGCGCTCGGCGCGCGCGGCGGGAGGCGTGCGCATGTGCACCAGCCGCGTGGAGTCGACCAGCCTCACCTGCTCCGACAGCGCGCGCCAGGGCGCGACCACGCGCCAGCTCCAGTGGCACAGCCAGAGCCGCGACTCGGCGCCCGCACGCTGCGCGACCCGGATCGCTTCCCGCGCCGCGTCCGGGTCCTTCACGTCGAGTGAGAGCTCGAAGTCGCAGCCGAGCTGCGCGTACAGCTCCGCGAGCGTCGGCACGTGCGGCGGGAGCTCGGTGCGTGCGCAGGCGCGGATGTCGCGTCCGTCGGGGTGGACGCCGTCGTGGTCGAGCACCGCGACGCCGTCGGCGGTGAGCCAGACGTCGGACTCGAGCCCGGTCGCGCCGAGCTCGAGCGCCAGCGCGAACGCGGGAAGCGTGTTCTCGGGAGCATCCGCCGAAGCGCCGCGGTGCGCGAAGCCGATGCAGGTCATGGGCGCAGGGTAGCCCCACTTGCGCAGAGCGGCGCGAGCCGGAAAGCTCGCCGCGCGATGAGCGAGCCCTGGTGGCATCCGGAGCGACTGGCGGCGCGGCGCAGTGCACTCGAGGCGCGCGCCCGGATCGCGGCGGGCGTCCGCGCCTGGCTCGCCGCCGAGGGGTTCGTCGAGGTCGAGACGCCGGCGCTGGTGGTGTCGCCCGGGCTCGAGCCGCACCTCTTCGCGTTCGAGACGCGGCTGCGCGATCCGCACGGCGGCGCGGAGCGAACGCTCTACCTGCGCACCTCGCCCGAGTTCACGCTGAAGAAGCTCCTGGCGGCGGGAATGCCGCGGATCTTCGAGCTCGCGCGCTCGTTCCGGAACGCCGAGCGCTCGTCGACCCACCACCCCGAGTTCACCATGCTCGAGTGGTATCGCGCCGGCGCGAGCTACGAGGCGCTGTTCGGCGACTGCGAGGCGCTGCTGCGCGCGGCGGCGCAGGCGGCCGGCACCACGCGCCTGCGCTTCCGCGGCGCGGAGTGCGATCCGTTCGCGCCGGCCGAGCGGCTCACCGTGGCCGACGCGTTCGCGAAGCACGCCGGAATCGAGCTCGCGGCACTGCGCCGCGCGGAGCCCGAGCGCTTCGAGGACGCGTTCTTCCGCGCGTTCCTGGAACGGGTCGAGCCGCGGCTGGGGATGGGCCGGGCGACGCTGCTCGTGGACTGGCCGATCGAGATCGCGGCGCTCGCGCGCGTCAGGCCGGGAGCCCCGGACGTGGCCGAACGGGTGGAGCTCTTCGCCTGCGGGCTCGAGCTCGCGAACGGCTGGAGCGAGCTCACCGACCCGGTCGAGCAGCGGCGCCGCTTCGAGCGCGACCTCGAGACCAAGGCGCGGCTCTACGGAGAGCGCTATCCCATCGACCCGGACTTCATGGCCGCGCTCGAGCACGGCCTGCCCGAGAGCGCGGGCATGGCGCTCGGCTTCGACCGCCTGGTGATGTGCGCGACCGGCGCGGAGCGGATCGACGACGTCTTGTTCGCGCCGGTGGACGAGGGATGAGTCGAGCGCGCGAGATCGAACGGCTGGTGGAGCGCGGGCTGGTGCCTGCTGCACGGGCGGCGGACCTGGAACGCGTGGCGTCGCGCTGGTCGGTCGCGCTCACCCGCGAGGTCGCCGACGCGATCGACCCGGGCGATCCGCGCGACCCGCTGGCGCTCCAGCTGGTGCCGAGCACGGACGAGCTCGCGCCGCTCTCCGACGAGCTCGCCGATCCGATCGGCGATCTCGCGCATCAGCCGCTGCCGGGCATCGTGCACCGCTATCCCGACCGGGTGCTGCTGCTGCCCACGCACGCCTGCGCGGTCTACTGCCGCTTCTGCTTCCGGCGCGAGCGCGTCGGTCCGGGAGCGGAGGCGCTCACGGCCGACGAGCTCGGGCGCGCGCTCGACTACGTCGCGGCTGATCCACGCATCTGGGAGGTGATCCTCTCGGGCGGCGACCCGCTCGTGCTCTCGCCGCGGCGGCTCGCGGAGATCGTGCAGCGCCTCGAGCGGATCCCCCACGTGCAGGTGATCCGCATCCACACGCGCGTGCCCACGCTCGATCCCGGGCGCGTGACCGACGAGCTCGTCGCGGCGCTCTCGGCCCGCAAGGCGGTGTGGGTGGTGCTGCACGTGAACCACGCGCGCGAGCTCGAGCTCGGCGCGCGCGAGGCCTGTGCGCGGCTGCTGCGCGCCGGCATTCCGCTGCTCGCGCAGACCGTGCTGCTCGCGGGCGTGAACGACGCGCCGGCGGTGCTCGAAGCGCTGTTCCGCGCGCTCGTGGCGATGCGCGTGAAGCCCTACTACCTGCACCACCTCGATCGCGCACCGGGCACCGCCCGCTTCCGCACCTCGCTCGGCGCGGGCCGGGAGCTGATGCGCGGCCTGCGCGGCCGCGTCTCGGGTCTGTGCCAGCCGACCTACGTGCTCGATCTCCCCGGCGGCGCGGGCAAGGTGCCGGTGGGACCGAGCTATCTCGGCGAGTGTGTCGACGGCGCGCGCGAGCTGCGCGACTCGCAGGGCAAGACGCACCTGTGGCTCGAGCGCGAGGACGACTCGCCCTAGTCGTCCTTCTCCTCGAGGAAGCGGTCCACCAGCTTCTGGCCGCGGTCGCGCGGCGCGAACATGTGCGCGAGCACGCGGTTGCGCGCGGCCGAGGCGAGATAGAAGCGCTCGTACTGCTCGCCGCGGCTGCCCAGCGCGCTGGCGGCGAAATCCCAGGCGAGGCGGAACACGCGGGTGCGCTGCTCCGCAGACACTCCGCCGGCGCCCTGCAGGTACTTCGCGAGCAGCGGGCCGAGCTCCGGGTCGGCGAGCTGTGACTGGGTCGGCGTCGCCAGCAGGTTGTGCGAGCCGATCAGGCGCAGGATCTCGTTCGCGCGCGGCATCCACACCGGCAGGAAGTGGCGCAGCTGCGCGAGCGGCGCGCCGTTGGGGAACCACACGCCGTTGCCCCACTCGAACGCCTCGGCCTCGGCGGTCCGCACCGCCGCGCGCGTCAGCTCGGCATAGCCGAGCAGCTCGCCCAGGAGCTCGAGCGTCGCCTGGCCCTTGTCGCCGATGGTCTCGGCCATGCGGCAGCCCAGCGCGTAGGCGAACTCGAGCTTGGTCTGCGCGCGGATCATGGTCTGCTGCATCACGTTCGGGTACCAGCCGGTCATCAGCACCCGGTTGTAGACCTCGATGTTGCCGTCGATGAAGATGCGCTCGCGCGGGACCTCGACCTCGTCGAAGATCACGAACGCGTCCTGCTCGTCGAAGCGGCTCGAGAACGGGTGGTCGAAGCGGTTCGCGCCGCGCGAGAGGCTGTCGCGGCAGAGGAAGCGCATGCCGGGCGTCGCCACCGGGATCGAGAACGCCAGCGCGTAGCGCGCGCCGTCGGGCGGGACCGGGTGGCCGGGATAGACGGCGATCTCGTTCGCGAACGGCGCGAGCGTGGCCAGGATCCGCGCGCCGCTCACCACGATGCCGTGCGCGGTCTCCTCGACCTTGTGCAGCGCCACCTCGCCGCCGCCCGCCGCGACGTCGGGCAGGCTCTTGTCGACGGTCGGATGGATGATGGTGTGCGTGAGCGCGATGTCGCGCCGGCGCAGCTCCTGCTGGAAGCGCACCAGGTGGGCGGCCCCGGCCTCGTTGCCGAACGCGCCCCACTCGTCGTCGCGGCCGGCGAAGCCCGCGAACGTCACGTTCATGTAGTCGGGCGTCCGGCCCATCACGCCGACGGTGTGCTCGGCGATGCGCTCGAGACACTTGCGCCGGCGTTCGAGGTCCGCGCGCGAGCGCGGCACCAGGTGGCTCACGTTGATCGGCTCGCCCGTCTCGGGATCGGGCACGAGACACGCCGCCGGGTGTGCGTGCTGCAGGTCGAACACCTCGGCCAGCAGGTGCGCAGCGCCCGCGAGCGCAGGGTGCGCGGTCGGGTCCGGGACGCGCTCGCCGTCGACCCAGAGCTCGCGCCCGTCGCGGAGGCTCTTCAGGAACTGCTCGCCCGTGCGCGCGCCCATCGACGCGCGAGTCTACGCCCGGGCGACCGGCGAAGAAAGCCGCGGCAGAGCGGACTCTAGGCTGCGAGCTCCAGGCGCCGCGACTGCGCATTCGCCTCGAGGCGGAGGTCGCGCAGGAGCTCCACGCGCTCGAGACAGTCGGCGCAGCCGGCGACGGCCGCGGTCATCGGGTCCTTGGCCACGGCGACCGGGAGCCGCAGCTCGCGCATCAACAGCTCGGCGAGCCCGGCGAGCCGCGCGCCGCCGCCCGCGAGCACGATGCCGTTCTGGGCGATGTCGGCGGCGAGCTCGGGCGGGGCGTCCTCGACCACCAGGCGCACCGCCTCGACCAGGCTCGCGACCGCCGGGGCCAGCGCCTCGCGCAGCTCCTCGGCGCGGACCCGCACGACGCGCAGCGCGCCGGTGATCCGGTCGCGCGCGTCGATCGTGACGTCGCGGTGGTCCTGGCGGGGCAAGGCGCAGCCGAGCTGCTCCTTCAGCGCCCGGGCGGCCGGAAGTCCGATCTCGACGTCGAGCTTGCGCTTCATCCACACGCGCACGGCCTCGTCGAGCCGCGCGCCGCCCACGCGCATGGTGCGCGCGTGCACGACACCGGAAAGCGTCACCACCGCGATCTCCGTGGTGCCGGCGCCGATGTCGACCACCAGCTTGCCGCCGCGCTCCGCGGCGGGCACGTCGGCGCCGAGCGCGGCAGCCATCGGCGCGGCCAGCAGGTAGACCTCGCGCGCGCCCGCGCTGCGCGCCGCCGAGACCAGCGCGCGGCGCTCCACCTGGGTCAGCTCGCTGGAAACCGAGAGCACCAGCCGAGGGCGCCGCAGCGCCAGGCGGTTGCGCGCGTGCAGGATCAGCGCGCGCAGCAGCACCGTCGCAGCCTCGTAGTCGGCGATCGCGCCGTCGCGCAGCGGCCGCACCTCGGCGATCGCCTCGGGCATGCGCGCGCACAGGTCGGCGGCGTTCTGGCCGACCGCCCAGATCTCGTGGGTACGGCGGTGACGGGCGACGACCGCGGGCGCCGAGAAGACCTCGCCGCTGCGCCGGGAGGTGACGCGGGCGTTCTCCGTCCCCAGGTCGATGCCGAGATCCGCCGAGAACAGCCGGCCGAGAGAGCGCGTTTGCTTCGCTTCGAGCATTCGTTCCTCCGTGCTCCCGGGTCGGGATGCAGCCTCCGTGCCCGAGGCTCTCGGCTGCGCAGCTCGCGCAGCGATCCGTCCGCCCGGACGGCGCGGGAGCGCGCACGCTGCACGCGCGCGAACGACGCCTCGCTGTGTAGCCCGCTTCCACTGCGCAACGCGGAAGCGGCCCTAGAGCGGCAGCTCGGACTCCAGCGCGCGCAGCTCCTCGGCCCCCAGCTTGCGCCAGCGGCCCTGGCGCAGGTCGCCGAGCTCCACGTTCATCACCCGCACGCGCACCAGCCGCCGCACGCCGAGCTCGAGCGCCTCGCACATACGCCGGATCTGCCGGTTGCGGCCCTCCGTGAGCACGATGCGCAGCACGCGCGGCGCCAGCCGCTCGGCCCCGCAGGGCAGCGTCGGGCGGCCGTCGAGCGGAATTCCCGCGCGCATCCGCGCCAGCGCGCGGTCGGGGATCGGCCGGTCCAGCTCGACCACGTACTCCTTCTCGTTCCCGTGCGCCGCGCGCAGGATCGCGTTCACCAGCTCGCCGCGGTTCGTGAGCAGGATCAGCCCCTCGGAGAACTTGTCGAGCCGGCCGATGTGGAAGACGCGCTCGGGATAGTTCACCGCCGCGATGATGTTCTCGGGCACGCGCGAGTCCGAGGTGCACTCGATGCCCGGCGGCTTGTGATACGCGAGCACCACCGCCTTCTTCTCGCGCACGCGCAGCGGCTTGCCGTCGAGCTCGAGCTTGTCGCCCTCTTCGACCGCGTCGCCGAGCACCGCGGGACGGCCGTTCAAGCGCACACGCCCGGCCGCGATGAGCTTGTCGGCTTCGCGCCGGGAGCAGATGCCGCGGTCGGAGAAGAAGCGGTTGATCCGGATCCGGAGATGCTACTGAGGCGGTGGCTCGGGCGCCGGTGCGGGCGCCGGCTCGGCCTTGAGCTGGAGATCCTTCTGCAGCCGCGGCGGAAAGTGCTCGACCGGCGGCATCGCGCCCACCGGCGGAAGCCCTTCGGGCGCCGCGGACGGCGGCTCCGGATAGCGCGCCATCAGCTTCATCTCGTCCTCGATCGCCTGGAGCAGGTCCTCGCAGCGCGAGTTGTAGCCGCCGTGGATGTAGGGATGGCCCTTGCGCAGCTGGTAGCCGAGGCCCTGGCTGTCGGCGTAGTGGATCGTGATGTCGGAGCCGTACTCGATGTCGGTGGACATGAACCATCCCGAGCCCTGGACTCGCGCCCGGATCCGCCCCGGCGCCTCCTGGTCGACCAGCCAGTCCTCTCGCGACGCGGCGCGCAGGATCGCGATCCGAGTCAGCTCGGGCGTAGCCATGCCCTGAACCGTGGGCGGGTTCTGGAGCGGCACGCTGGCGCATCCACTGACTGCCGCCCACAGGACGACGAGCGCGATCGCATGCCTGCCTGGACGAGTCATGTTCCCTCCGACCCGGCGAATCCTACGCTATCGTGACTGGCCAAGGGAAGGAGCGGGTGAGCGACTACGGCGCGCCACTCTCGCCGCGGGTGAAGGCCACCTCGGCGCTCGGCACGGTGGTGCTGCTGGGCGAGGCCGCACTCTTGCTCGGGCTCGCCGGCCGCGTGCCCGCGCCCGTCGCCAGCGTGTTCCGCGCAGCGGGCTGGGCGATGTTGGCGCTGTTCACCGGGGTCGCCCTGTTCGCGATCCGCGGCTACCGGCTCGAGAACGGCGAGCTGCTGGTGCGCCGGCCGCTCTGGTCGACGCGCTATTCGCTCGCCGGCCTCGCCAGCGCCGAGCGGGATCCGCGCGCGCTCCGGCCGACGCTTTTCGGTGTGGGCAACAACGGCTTCTTCGCGGTCGACGGCTGGCGGCGCGTCGACCCCTACGGCTGGTGCCGCGCGCTCGCCACGAACGCGGCGAACGCGGTGGTGCTGCGCACGGCCGGTCGCACGCTGATCGTCACGCCCGAGCGCCCCGACGAGTTCGTGGCCGAGGCGCGGGCCTGGGGGCCGCGCGGCTAGTTCGGTGCGCCCTGCGCGTCTCCGAGCTTCACCTCGTCGACCGAGGCGTTGGCCTGCGAACGGCACACGCCGACCCGGCCGTCGGCGAGCTTGAAGTCGACCATGAAGCGGCCGTCCTGCCCCTTGTACTTGCCCCGTACCTTCACGCTCCCGGGATCCACGCCCGCCTTCGCGCCCGCCGCCTTCTGACACTGCCCGACGAAGTCGGGCGCCTGTGACTGCGCCCGGGCCGCGAAGGCTGGAGCCAATGCGAGCAGGAGAGTGAGTGCCGCCGCGAAGAGCGACAGCTCCGCCGGCTCGGGCACGGGGAAGAGCTGAGTCGCGAAGGTGGAGTAGTACGAATTCGCGACCACGTACCAGTCGCCGGCGAGCACTTGCGCCGCCTCGCCGGGGCCCAGCGTGTAGACGCCGCTCCGCGAGTAGTAGGTCAGCCCGTCGCTGGTGAAGGTCTGCTGGGAGAAGCCGCCGCCGAGCGCGAGCTGGTTGTAGCCGGAGTCCGCGAAGAAGAAATCGAACCAGGGCGTACCCGGATCGACGACCTGGGTGATCGTGTAGTCGATCGTCCCGGTGTCGGTGTCGTAGTGGATCGAGCCAGCGAACGAGTCGGGTGGCTGGAATGCGTCGATCGACTGCACCACGAACCAGTCGCGCGCCAGATTGATCGATTCCGCGCGCGCACTCGCCGGCACGACCAGGCTACACCACGACAGAGCACAGGCAGCTGCGAGCGACCTCAACTCCACATCCTCCACTGAATTGTCTCACGGGGAGGTCTCGGCGCAAACCCTCAGTGGCCCGAAAATCGCGGGCGGCGCTTCTCGGCGAACGCCCGCTGCCCCTCTTTGTAATCTTGGGAACGGAAGCACTCCTCCACCAGCGCGGCGACGCGCGCCGCATCGCGCTTGGCGGGCTCGCGGCGCGCCTCGCGGATCGCGGCCTTGCACGCCGCCACTGTGAGCGGCGCGTTGTCGCGGATCGCCTGTGCGAGCGCGGCGACCTCGGCCTCGAGCCGATCGGCGTCGACCACCCGGTTCACCAGCCCGATCCGCTCGGCGAGCCGCGCGTCGAGCCGGCGCGCCGAGAACAGGATCTCGGCGGTCCACGCCGCGCCCACGACGTCGAGCAGCGCCTCGACTCCCGCCAGGCCGTAGCCCAGGCCGAGACGCGCAGCGGGTACGCCGAACTGCGCGTCCTCCGAAGCGATGCGGATGTCGGCCTGCAGCGCGGTCAAGAGCCCGCCGCCCATGCAGAAGCCGCGGATCATCGCGATCACGGGCTTCTCGAGCGCGAGCCACGCGCGGCCAGCGTCGGCGGCTGCGCGGTCGAACTCCGCGCGCGCCTCGGGCGCGGTGCGGCGTTCGCTGAACTCCGAGATGTCGGCGCCCGAGATGAACGCCTCCCTCCCCGCGCCGGTCAGGACGACGACTCGCACTTCCGCGTCGAGCTGCAGCGCCGCCAGCACCCGAGGCAGCGCCGTGCGCATCTCGACCGAGAGAGCATTGCGCTTCTCGGGCTGGTTGAACGTGATCCGCGCCACGCCGTCGTCGACGTCGACCAGCAGCTTCTCCGTGCCCGAGTCACGCCGGCTCACACCACTCCCTTGGCGCGGAGCCCGGCGATCTCCGCGGCGCCGAAGCCGAGCTCGGCCAGGATCGCGTCCGTGTGCTGGCCCGCCTCCGGGGTGGGCGTGCGCACGCTCGGCGCGCCGCCGCGCATGCGCGCTGCGTTGCGGATCAGCGCGAGCCGGCCGAGCGCCGGGTGCTCCACCGGCGCCGCCATCTCGAGCGCCTGCACCTGCGGATCGGCGAACACCTCGTCGACGCGGTAGACCGGGCCGCAGGGCACGCCGACTTCGTTCAGCGCGTCGACCCACTCGCGCGTCGTGCGCTCGCGCAGCCGCGCGGCGACGATCTCGTTCAACGCGGCGCGGTTGTGGAAGCGCTTCGCGGGCGAGTCGAAGCGCGGGTCGGCGGGCAGCTCGGGCAGACCGATCGCCTTGCAGAAGTTGCGCAGCAGCCGCCCGCTCGGCCCCGCCACGTTGACGAAGCCGTCGGCCGTGCGAAAGCAGCCCATCGGCAGGAACTGCGGGTGGTGGTTGCCCTCCTGCGCGGGAACCACGCCGTCGATCGTGAAGCGCGCCGCCTGCAGGTCCATCATCCCGATCATCGCTTCGAGCAGCGAGGTCGTGACCCAGCGGCCCTCGCCACTGCGCTCGCGCTCATGCAGCGCCGCGAGGAACATCCCGGCAGCGAGGTCGGACACCGGAATGCCGACGCGCGTGGGCTCGGTGCCGGGCAGGCCCGTGACGCTCATCAGGCCGCCCATGCCCTGCGCGATCTGGTCCACGCCTCCGCGCTCGGCGTAGGGACCTTCCTGGCCGAAGCCCGAGATCGAGCCGTAGACGAGCCGCGGGTTGCGCGCGCGCAGCGTGTCGTAGTCGAAGCCGAGCCGGTGCTTCACGGGCGGGCGCATGTTCTCGACCAGCACGTCGGCGCGGTCGACCAGGCGCAGCAGCACCTCGCGGCCCTCGGGCTGCTTCAGGTCGAGCGACAGCGCCCGCTTGTTGCGGTGCAGGTTCTGGAAGTCGGAGCCGTGCCGCCGCTCGCCGACGATGTCCGGCTCGGTGCCGCGCGGCGGCGGCTCGATCCGGATCACCTGCGCGCCCCAGTCCGCGAGCTGGCGCACGCAGGTCGGACCCGCGCGCGCGACGGTCAGGTCGATCACGCGCAGGTCGTCGAGCGGCAGCCGGGCCACGCTACGCCTCGCGCGGCAGGCCGAGCAGCTGCCGCGCGATCACCAGTCGCTGCACCTGCTGCGTGCCCTCGCCGATGTCGAGGATCTTCACGTCGCGGTAGAGCTTCTCGAGGTGCGCGTCGCTGCGCACGCCCGCCTCGCCCACGATGTCGAGCGCCGCGGCGATCGCGCGGAACACCAGCGGCGGCGCGTAGAGCTTGGCGTACGAGGCCTCGAGCGCGTTGTCGCGCTGGCGGCGCGCGAGCCAGACCGCGTGCATGCAGATCAGCCGCGCGGTCGCGAGCCCGCGGCGGATCTCGGCCAGGCGCTCGAGCGCGCGCCGGCGCCGCGCGCCGTGCGCGGGGTACTCCGCGCGCACGAACGCCAGCGCGTGGTCGTGCGCGGCGCGGCCCATGCCGATGCCCTGCGCGGCGTGCAGCGGGCGGGTGAGGTTGAACGTGGCCATTGCGCCGTGGAATCCCTTCCGGCCCGAGCTGCCGGCCTCGCCGCCGAGCAGGTTCTCGGCGGGGACGCACACGCCGTCGAGCGCGAAGCTCGCCGTCTCGTAGCCGCGCGAGCCCATCTTGTGCTCGATCTTGAGCAGCTCGAAGCCCGGCGTGCCGCGCTCCACCACGAACGCGCGGTGGCCGTCGCGGCCGAGCGCCGGGTCCAGCGTCGCCCACACCACGACCCAGTCGGCGCGCGCGCCGTTGGAGCAGAACATCTTCGCGCCGGAGAGCACCCAGCCTGCGCCGTCCTGCTTGGCGCGGGTCTGGATGCGCGCCACGTCGCTGCCGGCGCCGGGCTCGGTGAGCGCCATGGCGCCCCAGTGCGCGCGCGAGTGGTCGGCGAACGGCGCGAGGAAGCGCTCGCGCTGCTCGGGCGTCGCGAGGCTGCGCAGCGCGGCGCCGCCGAGCCCCGGGCCCGGGAGCGAGAGCGCCACGCCTCGGTCCCAGTACGCGCTCTCCTCGGCCTGGAGCAACGCGCGCAGCGGCTTCCACTGCAGCGACTCGGGAGTGTCTCCCTCGCCCTCCCCGATCACCCGACTCACCAACCCGCCGCGCCGCGAGCACAGCCGGTAGAACGGGTGATCGGCGGGCGGAGGATCGCCCGTGCGGTCGCTCTCCAGCCCCATCGGCCGCATGTAGCGGCGGCCGAGGTCGCGCACCTCGTCGAGCATCGCGCGCGTGCCCGGGTCGAGGGGAATCATTGCAGCGCTCCCTCGGCTCCGAACAAGGGGTCGGGCACGTCGAGCACGAGCTCCGCCACGTCCGCCTCGGCGGCGTCGCGCCCGCCGGCGAGGAGCGCCAGCATGCGCACCTCGCGGAAGCGCTTCTCGGCCAGGTGGTCGACCAGGAAGCCGTGACCGCCGAGCAGCTGCACGCCGAGGTCGGTGACGGCGACCGCGGCGTCGATCGCGCCGAGCCACGCCTGCGTGGCCCAGAAGCCGGCGTCGGGGTCGCCGCGGTCGAACCCCCGCGCGGCGTCGTGCACCAGCAGCCGCGCGCCGTGCAGGTTGGTCGCGGCCACGGCGAGCTCGAAGGCGTTGCCCTGGTGGTGCGCAACCGGCTTGCCAAACACGATCCGCTCGCGGGTGTAGGCCACGGTCGCGTCGAACGCGGCCTGCGCCACGCCGAGCGCCACGGCCGCCGTCCACAGCCGCGCGCGTCCGCGCACGGCGACACTCTCCAGTGTCGGAAGCCGCCACTCGCCGAGCCGCCGCGCGCCGGCGAGGGACGCAGTGACTCCGCCCGAGGCGTGGAACGCCAGCGCGTTCACCGGCTCGGCCGCGGCGGCGAGCTCGAGCAGCGCGAGCTCCGCGCCTGCGCTCGACCACACGAAGCGCAGCGGCGGCCGCGACGGCGCCCAGGGGACGCGCAGCGGCGGCGCTGCGTCCGGATCGGCGACCAGCAGCACGGAGCGGCCCTCGCGCGCGAGCGCCAGTCCGGCGAGCTCGCGCGCGCGAGCGCGGTCCGGACAGCCGGCGTGCGCGCCGAGCGCCGGGCCGAGCGGATCCGCGGCGAACAGCCCGCCGGCGTCGCCCGAAGCCAGGGCTTCGAGCAGCCCCGCTTTCGTCTCCGCGCCGGGCCCCAGCCCACCGAGCGCCTCGGGCAGGTCGAGCTCGGGCAGCCCGAACTTCTCCAGGACGGCGAGCGCATGGTCCGGCCAATTTCCGCCGCGCTCGGCGGCACGTGCCGCGGGCGCGAGCTCCGCGGCGGCGAAGCGCGAGGCCTCCGCGCGCAGCTGCTCGAGCTCTTCGGGATGCGCGAACTCACTCACGGCCGCACGATCATACGCTCGCGCCGGATTTCTGAGTCGGGCGGCCGCGTCGCGACGTACCATGAGCCGATGAACGCGAAGCTTCCGGCCACCGCAGCTCTGTGGATCGCCTTCGCCCTGCCGCTCTCCGCCGCAGCCCAGACCGTCGTCACGACGTCGGGCACGGTTCAGGGTGTCTCGGGGGGAGGCGTGGACAAGTTCCTGGGTATCCCGTACGCGCAGCCGCCGATCGGCAGCCTGCGCTGGGCACGCCCGGTGCCCTTCCCGCCCTCGCCGACCACGATCGACGGAACCACGGCGAAGGCCGCCTGCACCCAGGTCTTGAACACGACCTCCGCGAACGACTGCCGCGACAACAGCTCGCAGACCAACGGCACGCTGGTGGGCAGTGAAGACTGCTTGACGCTCTCGGTCTGGCGCCCGACCGCGGCGGCGGCGCATGGGCCGCGCCCGGTGATGGTGTGGATCCACGGCGGCGCGCTGGTGACCGGCTGCGCCAAGGACGGGCTCAGCGAGGGCACCGACCTCGCGCTGCAGGGCACGTCGAGCGGTGGCGACGGGCAGATCGTCGTGGCGGTGCAGTACCGGCTCGGGCCGATGGGCTTCTTCGCGCTGCCCGAGCTGCAGAGCGAGGACGCGCACGGCTCGGTCGGCAACTACGGCCTGCTCGACGACATGCTCGCGCTGCAGTGGGTCCACGACAACATCGCGGCCTTCGGCGGCGATCCCAACGACGTGACCACCTTCGGTGAGTCCGCCGGCGGCTTCTCGACCTACATCCTCGAGGCGTCGCCGCCCGCGCAGGGCCTGTTCAACCGCAACATCAGCGAGAGCGGACTCTACGGCCAGGCGCTGCCGCTGCAGCCGGGCGTCGGCGCGCCGTCCAGCGACTTCGGGCCGACCGCCACCGCGTTCCCGCGCGGCATCGCGCTGGCGAACGACTCGTCGCTCGGTTGCACCGACCCCGGCACGCGGCTCTCCTGCATGCGCGGCAAGACCGCGGCGCAGATCTTCTCCGCATACACCGCGCAGAGCGGGAGCGGCAGCTCGAGCCTCACGGCGTCCTCCCCCGCGATCGACGGTTACGTGCTGAGCGAGCAGCCTTCGCAGATGATCCTCGAAGGAGACGTCGCGCCGCGGCCGCTGCTGGTGGGCTCGAACGCGAACGAGCTCACCGTGTTCACGCTGACGAGCCCGGTGCTGAACACCGCCGCGGACTACGAGAACGCGGTGCGCGCTGCGCTCGGCACCACCGCGGGGAACATCGTGCTCGGCGTGTACCCCGCGTCGGCCTTCCCGACGCCGATCGCGGCGTACCGGCGGGTGTTCGAGGACATCCTGTTCGTCTGTCCCACCTTTACGAGCGGGAAGCTCCTGCACGACGTCGGCGGCGAGTCGCACGTGTACCACTTCGAGTACGCGCCCAGCAGCTTCCTCGGCTCGTTCCACAGCGCGGAGCTCTACTACGTGTTCGGGAACGTCTCGCGGCTCACCAGCATCGGCGTGACTCCGGACGCCGGCGACACGCTGCTCTCCGACGCGATGCAGACCGCGTGGACCAGCTTCGCGAAGAACGGCGCGCCGGTGGCGACGCCGCCGTGGCCGCCGTTCGACCCGGGGGCGGGGGACCTGGCCGCGAACGGCGGCGTGTACGTGTGGAACCTCGACCCCAACAACGTGCTGATCAACCAGTTCACCGCCTCGCAGAACCTGCGCGACGGCCGCTGCGCCCAGCTCGCCTCGCTGTCGGGGACGCTGAACGGCGACTTCGACGCGTTCACCAACGACGTCGACAACTGCCCGTTCACCACCAACAGCGACCAGGCCGACTCGGGCGGCGTCGCCGGCGGCGGGCCGGACGGCATCGGCAACGCCTGCCAGTGCGGCGACACCAGCGACGACGGCGCGGTCGACGCGACCGACGTGACGGTGCTGCGCAACGCGTTGGCCGGCATCGCCCCGCTCGGCAAGCACGGCGAGGCGAAGTGCCGGGTCGAGAGCCAGAGCCCAGGCTGCGACGTGGTGGACCTCACGGTGCTGCGCCGGCGGCTTGCGACGCCTGCGCTTCCGCCGGGGATCTCGCAGAGCTGCGCCGCCGCGAACCCGGCCTGACGTAAGCCGAGCGGTCAAGCGCAGCGCCGCGCACACCGATCAGTGTCCCATGCGCAACCACCGCTGCGTCCGAACGGCCGTTCTTTCGCTTCTCGCCGCCTGCGCCTTCGCGCGACTCGCGCCGGCGCAGACCTACGTCTGGACCGACGAGCACGGCGTCGTGCACGCCGCCGCCGATCCAGCGGAAGTGCCCGCGCAGTACCGCCAGAAGGCGGTCGAGAACGCGCAGGTGCAGCGGCCGTCGATGACCGTCGTGCCCGAAGAGCCGAAGCCGCACGCCGCCGCGTCGCCGGGCCTGCTCGAGGCGCCCCCGTTGCCCGCGCACCCGACGCGCGCGTCCAAGGCGGCGAGCCCCGACACGCCGCCGCCGGCGCCGAATCCGGACGATCCCGACCCGCGCACGCGCAAGCTCGGCAAGCCCGATCCCGGCTTCGAGTGGCACTGCCTGACCGACCCCGAGGGCGGCCCGCCCAAGTGCACGCAGGAAGAGAAGAAGTACGACAAGCGCCAGCGCCGCGCCGAAGCGCGCGACAAGGCCGAGAAGGAGCTCGGGGTCACGCCCGAGGAAGAGGCCTCGGACCCGGACGTCGCGAAGAAGGTGAACCAGCGCGCGGAGGAGGAGTTCAAGCGCACGACTCCGGCACCGACGCGCGGTGCGCCGCCGAAGACGCCCGACGACGTCGACGCCGAGGACCAGGACTGAGCCGCTACAGGTAGCGGCCGCTCGGCACCGGCAGGCGCAGCGTCGCCCGCTTGAAGCGGTCGACCTCCGCCAGCGCGTCCTCCGTCGTCACCTCGCCCGGCTGCTCGGACGCCGCGTCGCAGCGCGCCTTGCGCCGCAGCACCGCGTGCATCAGCTGCACCCAGCTGCCGATCGAGGCCTCCCGGTTCTGCTCGATCACGCGCTGCCAGTCGATCCTGGCGAACAGCTTGCGGCCGGCGCGCTTCTCCGCGGCCACCGAGTGGATCTCGAGCGCCGCGATCACGTCGCCCGGGAAGACCGGATTCACCGCCACGATGCGCTCGAAGCGGCCCGGCTTGAAGTAGATCGGCGAGAGCGTGTCCGGGCGGCTGGTGCCGCCGACGGTGAGTGACTGGCTGATGCCGATGGTGACGTCGATCAGCTCGAGCAGGAAGTCCGAGAGCTGCGAGATCGGCAGGTCGGCGCGCGGCGCCCCGAGCGCCGGGTCGTGCGCGAAGTCGAGCTCGTCGAAGTAGACGGTGAGCTTCTTGATCTCGGCCAGCGTCTCCTGCCAGCCCTGCAGGAGCTCCCCCGCCTTGCCGCCGGAGTGGATCAGCTGCAGCGCGAGCCGCGCCACCCCGATGCGCAGGAACGGTGTCTCGGTGCGCGCCGCGAGCGCGCCCGCGAGCAGCGACTTGCCGGACGCGTCGGGTCCGATCAGCAGCAGCCCGGAAGGCGAGAAGGTGCCCCAGCGCTCGTAGATCTCGGGCTCGGTCGCCGCGCAGGCGTAGGTGAGCAGCTCGTCCTTCGCGTCTTCGAGCCCGCCCACGTCCGCGAACGAGACGGCCGGCATCGCCACGAAGCTGCAGGCCTTCGCGACCGGCGGGAACTTCCGCGCGAAGGGCTCCCACAGATTTGCCGCGCGCTTGCGCTCGACCTCGTTCATGGCGCTCCGGTCATTGTAAGGCTTGTGCGCGCGAACGGGCTTCGGCACGGTCCCGGCGATGGCGGAAGGGTCGGACCCGGCGCTGGCGCTGCTGGTGGGCGGCGGCCCGGCGCCCGGCATCAACGGGGTGATCTCGGCCGCGACGATCGAGGCGCGCAACCGCGGCGCGCGGGTGATCGGCGTGCTCGACGGCTTCGAGTGGCTCTCCCGCGGCGACACCGGGCACGTGATGCCGCTCGAGATCCGCGACGTGTCGCGGATCCACTTCCGCGGCGGATCGATCCTGCGCACCTCGCGCACCAACCCGACCAAGGACGCCGCGAAGCTCGAGAACGTGGTGCGCGCGCTGCGCGAGCTCGGCGTGCGCTGGCTCGTCACGATCGGCGGCGACGACACCGCCTTCTCGGCCAGCCGCGTGGCCGCGCAGGCGGGCGGCGCGCTCTCGGTGGTGCACGTGCCCAAGACGATCGACAACGACCTGCCGCTGCCGGGTGGGATCGTCACCTTCGGCTTCGAGACGGCGCGACACGTCGGCGTGTCGCTGGTCGAGACGATCATGGAGGACGCCCGCGCCACCAGCCGCTGGTACCTGCTGGTGGCGATGGGCCGCAAGGCCGGGCACCTGGCGCTGGGCATCGGCAAGGCGGCAGGCGCGACGCTGACGCTGATCCCCGAGGAGTTCGCGGGCGAGAAGCTGCGCCTCACTCGGCTCGCCGACGTGATCGAGGGCTCGATCATCAAGCGCCGCGCGACCGGCGACGAGAACGGCACGGTGGTGCTCGCCGAGGGCATCGCCGAGCTGCTCGATCCCGCCGACCTCGAGGGCATCGAGCAGGCCGAGCGCGACGACCACGGCCACGTGCGGCTGTCCGAGCTGCCGCTCGGCGACGTGCTCCGGCGCGAGCTGAAGCAGCGCTTCGCGCGGCGCGGGATCGCGGTCAAGCTGGTGGCCAAGGACATCGGCTACGAGCTGCGCTGCGCGCATCCGATCCCGTTCGACGCCGAGTACACCCGCGACCTCGGCTACGGCGCCGCGCGTGCGGCGCTCGAGGGTGCGGGCGACTGCATGATCACCCGCCAGAACGGCTCGATCGTCGCGATGCCCTTCGCCGAGCTGATGGATCCCAAGACCGGCCGCACGCGGGTCCGGCTGGTCGACGTGCACTCCGAGTCGTACGAGGTCGCGCGCAAGTACATGATCCGGCTGGGCCCGGCGGACGTCGCCGACCCGCTCTGGCTGCAGACGCTCGCCGAGGCGGGCCGGACCACCGCCGCGGACCTGCGCACGCGCTTCGCGCGCTGAGTCCGGCGTGCGGCCCCACCTGCTCGGGATCGACGAGGGGCCGTTCAGCAAGGGACAGCGCGAGCCGGTGCCGCTCGTCGCCGCGCTGTGCGAGGGGCCGGATCTGGTCGAGGCCGTGGCGACCAGCGCGTTTCCCGTCGACGGCGACGGTGCCACCGAGTTCCTGGCGCGCTGGCTCGGCGGCCTGCGCGCGACCGCCGGGGCTCAGGCCATTGCGCTGGGCGGGATCACGCTCGCCGGGCTCGGTCTGGTCGACGTGCACGCGCTCGCGGACTCACTCGCGATCCCCGTCCTGGTCGTGACCCGGCGTCCGCCCGACAACGCGCGCCTGCGCGAGGCCCTGCTCGCGGCAGGCCTGGGCGAACGCTTCCCGATCGCCGAGCGCTCGCCAGAGGCAGTCGCGACCGACGACGGTCTCTGGCTCGCACACGCCGGTCTCTCGCACGCCGAGGCGCTGGCGCTGCTGCACGCCGCACGCGGCAAGGCCAAGCTACCCGAGGCGCTGCGCATCGCGCATCTCTTCGCCACCGCGCTGGTGCGCGGGGAGTCACACGGACGCGTGTAGGCCGTCGCCGCTCGCGTAGTAGCGACCCGGCGTCGAGCCCAGCACCTGGCGGAAGCGCGCGACGAATGCGCTGGGACTGGCGTAGCCGACGGAGAGCGCCACGTCCGTGACCGAGCTCCCGGCCGCGAGCAGCTCGAGCGCGCGCATCAGCCGCACCTGCTCGCGGAACGCACCCAGGCTCATGCCCGTCTCGCGCAAGAACAGGCGCTCGAGCGTGCGCTTGCTGGCACCTGCGCGCCGCGCAACCTGGGCGAGGCCCGCGCCGTCCTCCGGGTTCCGGCGCAGCCACTCCGCCGCGCGCTGCGCGCGCGGGTCGCGCGGCGCCGGCACCCGCAGCGGCACGACGGGAAGTGACTCGATCTCGTCGACCAGCACCCCGATCAGCCGCGCATGCGACGGCTCGGTGTCGTAGAGCGGCGCGCGCTCGACGGCGCGCAGGACCAGCTCGCGCAGGAGCGGGGAGACGTTCACGACCGTACACCGATCGGGGGCTGCGCTCGCGAGCGAAGGGGCGAGGTAGAGCGTGCGCATCGCGACGGAACCCGACATCGAGATGCGGTGGGCGACGCCCGCCGGTACCCACACCGCGCGGTGCGCCGGCACGACCCAGGCTCCAGCCGGGCTGTGGACGCTCATCACGCCGCGCGAGGCGTAGATCAGCTGCGGCCAATCGTGGTCGTGGAGCGGCAGCTCGTACCCGTGCGGATAGTTCACGGCCATCGCCCGCACGCGAATCGCCGACTCCGGTTGTCGCACCGTCGACATGAACTGGCACGATAGCGCAAGCGCGGCAGCCGCCGCGCGGGCTACGTTGCGCCCATGCCCAACAACATCGTCCACTTCCAGGTGCTCGCCGACGACCTGGGCCGCTGCCGCCGCTTCTACGAACGAGTCTTCGGCTGGCGGTTCAGCCCCTGGGGACCGCCGGACTTCTACATGATCCAGACCGGCCCGGACGACTCCCCTGGCATCCACGGGTCGCTCGCGAAGCGCCACCACCCGCTCCACGCGAGCGGCGCGTTCGGCTTCGAGTGCACAATCTCGGTCGACGACGTCGACGCAATCGCGCGCGCCGTCGAGGCGAACGGCGGCAAGCTCGTCTTCCCCAAAACCGAGATCCCCACCGTCGGCGAGCTGATCCAGTTCCAGGACACCGAAGGAAACGCCGTGTCGGCGATGCGGTACTTCGACTCTTAGAGTCTCAGCGCAGCTGGTCGACGAGCTTCGGGCCGAGCACCCAGCGAGGGCTGCAAAAAGTCACTCCTTGTTGCTCTTCGGCTGCAACAGGTCCCACAGGTTCCCGTACGGGTCGCGGAACACGGCGACGGTGCCGTAGCTCTCTTCTTTGGGCTCGCGCACGAACTCGACGCCCCTTGCGCGGTAGCGCGCGTAGTCGCGCTGGAAGTCGTCGGTGTGGAGGAACAGGAAGACGCGGCCGCCGGTCTGGTCGCCGACGCGCGAGAGCTGCTCGGCGCCGACGGCGCGCGCGAGCAGGAGTTGGCAGCCGCGCGAGCCCGCGGGCGCGACCACCACCCAGCGTTTGTCCTGCGCGGGGATCGGCGTGTCCTCGACCAGCGTGAAGCCGAGCGTGCCGACGTAGAAGGCGAGCGCCTCGTCGTAGTCGCGGACCACGAGCGAGACCAGCGCGATCTCCTGGCGGGTCACTCGCTAGCGCGCGGCGATCGCCGCGCGCAGCCGGTCCCACTCGGCGAGGTAGCGCTCCAGGTGGCGCTTTCCGCCCGCGATCTCGCGCGCGACGAGCGCGCGCACGCGGGCCTGCTCCTCGGCGTAGCCGGCGTCGTTGAAGTGGCCGGTGAAGTGCGCGAGCCGCAGCCAGACCAGGTAGGTGGTGAGCGCGTCCATCTCGTTGTAGGCCACGATCTCGTCGAGCCGACCCTCGAGCCAGAGCCCGGCCACGTCGTTGCCGTCGACGTCGAGCTTGCCGGGGATGCCGCTCTGCACCGCGATCTCGTGCAGCGACGGCACCGACTTGCCCCAGCCGCCCAGGATCTCCTTCAGGTCGACGTTGCAGTCGGCGCCGCGCGCGAAGTAGTCGATGCCCTCCCACGGCTTCTCGGGCCGGCGGCTGAACTCGGCCGCCTGCACGCCCAGCACCACCGCGCGCTGGATCAGGATCTTGAGGTCGGAGTCGCGCGAGTTGAAGCCGACCAGCTGCGGCTGGTGCTTGCCCAGCGCCTCGAGGAAGGTCGCGACCACGGCCGACTCGCGCGACTCTTCGGGGCTCCGGGGCGAGCGCGGCAGCGAGAGCAGGTTCAGCGTTGGCTCTTCGCCCTTTCCGTGCGCGCGGCGTTCGACCACCGCGATCGAGACGATTCGACACACGGCGGTCTTGAGGAACGGCGTCGGGTCGAGCTCCGTCGCGCCGCCCGCCCGCCACATCGCGGCGAGGACGTCGCCGTCGGGCACCGACGCGGGCAGCCCGTGCAGCAGGCGGCCGGCGAGCGGATCGGGGACCCACTCCAGGTCGAACGCCCAGACCCGCTCCATGACCTCGCGGATCAAGCGAGCGCGGCCTCGAGCTCGGCGATGAAGGCGCGCAGGTCGCTCGACATCACCCCCACGCCGTGGAGCCAGCCGGCGGCGTGCGCCACGTCGCGCGCGCGCGCAATGACGTCGGCGCGCAGCGCCTGGAACTCCGCCGCGGGCAGCTTCTCGCGCAGCGCCTTCACGTACGCGACCCAGGCGGCGTGCAGCGACGCGTGCGGGCGGTGGTCGAGCCAGGCGTCGATCAGCGTCCATTGGGGCGTGCCGGGCTGGATCCCGCGCTCCTCGGCGGCGCGCAGGATGGCGTTGCGCTCGGCGGGCTGGACCACGCCCTTGCGCCAGGCCATCAGGATGATCGGCGCGAGCGTCAGCGCGGTCATCGCGTTGGGCTCCACCCCGTCGATCGCCAGCGCCTCGAGCAGCGCCTCGTCGCGGATGCCCGTCGCGGCCGAGAGCTCCCGCTTCTTGCGCGCCGCGGCTTCCTGCGCGCGCAGCTTGGCCAGGAGCTCCTCGTTCTGCTTGGTGAAGAACGCCTCCTCGAGCGCGCGTCCCCGTTTGTGCAACTCGTCCGTCATCAGGCCCCTCCGGGATGTGGCGCGGAATATGGCGGCTCGCAGCACGCGTCGCGAGGCCCCGGGGCGTCCACTATCGTCCGGCGGCGGACGATGAGGTAACCGGTGGGACTTCTGAGCGGAATGGAGCTGCGCGCGCGCGACGCGCTAGCCGAGCGGCGCGTCCGCCTGGCCGAGCGGGTGCCCTACCTGGCCGCCGTGGTCGCCCCGAACGATCCCCACCCCGAGGCCGGGCCGCGGGGCGTGCTCGAGGTCGCCACCTACAACGTCCACCGCTTCTCGGGACCCGGCGGCGGCCGTCGCTGGGCGCCGGAGCTGGCGACCGCGGTGATCGGCGAGCTCGCCACCGACGTGATCGCGCTGCAGGAGGTGCTGCGGCCGTTCGAGCAGGACGACCCGCTGCCAGGGATCGCGAACGCGCTGGGGCTCTACCTGGCGTTCGTCTCGACGCGCGTCCACCGCCGCGGCGAGCTCGGGAACGCGATCCTGTCGCGCTGGCCGCTGACGTCGGTGTTCGCGCTCGACCTGTCGTTCTCGCGGCTCGAGCAGCGCTCGGCGATCGCGGCGCAGTTCGCGCGCGACGCCAGCCGGGTGTCGATCGTCGCCACGCACCTCGCGCTGATGGACCGCACCCGGCAGCGCCAGGTGCACGAGCTGCTCGACCACCCGCAGCTGCAGGGCCCCACAGTGCTGCTCGGCGACATGAACGCGTGGCGCCGCTGCCCGGCCACCCGACGGCTCGAGGACGAGCTCACCCAGCTGCACCACAACACCGCGTGGCCGCCGACCTGGCCGGCCGCGCGCCCCGTGCTCGCGCTCGACCGCGTGTACGCGCGCGGCGCCCGGGTGGCACGGGTGCGTACCCACCACACGAACGCCGCGCGACGCGCCTCGGACCACCTGCCGGTGGTCGCGACCGTGGACCTGGCGCCCCAGAGTCACTAGCAACGGAGTAGACTCCCGGTCCGTGCAGCGGATCCTGTGCGCCACGGACTTCTCGCCCCACGCCGACCGGGCGCTCGAGCACGCGCTCGAGCTCACCCGCCAGTTCGACGCGGAGCTCACCGTGTTCACGTCGGCCTACCTCGAGCCGCAGGCCCTGGCCGCGGTCGCCACAGGGATGGCGCCCGCGCTGGTCGACGAGTCGCGCGCCGACGCCCGCCAGCGGATCGACACGCTCGCTGGCCACCTGCGCGCCGGTGGCCTGCGCGTGCAGAGCGCCTTCTCGACGCAGGAGCCCTCGGGTGCGATCTGCGAGCGCGCGAAGGAGCTCGGCGCGGACCTGATCGCGCTGGGCACGCGCGGCCTCTCGGCGCTCGGCCATGTGCTGTCGGGCAGCGTGGCCGAGCGCGTGTCGCGGCTGGCCGCGATGCCGGTGCTCACCGCCCACGCGGACTCGCCGGGGCCCGGCCCCTACCGCTGCGTACTGGTGCCCACGGACTTCTCGGCCGACTCCGACGCGGCGCTCGCGCTCGCGCGCAAGCTCGTCGGCCGCACCGGCGGCAAGCTGGTACTGCTGCACGCCTACGACCTGCCGCACATGATGACGATCGGCGCCGGGCTCGCGGCGGCGAACATCGAGAAGACCCTGGCCGACGACGCGCACGCGCGGCTCGCGCAGCTGCGGTCGACACTATCCGGTGTAGAGGTCGACACGATCGTGTCCGCGGTCCAGCCCGACCCCGCGATCACCGAGGCCGCGCTGCGCGCCCACGCCGACCTGATCGTGATGGGCACGCGCGGGCGGACCGGGCTCGCGCACGTGCTGCTGGGCAGCACCGCCGAGCGCGTGCTGCGCCGCGCACAGGTGCCGGTGATCACCGTGAAGGCCGCGCGCAGCTAGGGGGCAAGCGCCGCGCGCCAGGCCAGCGCGACCGCGGCGAGCGCGGCTGCCGCCCAGCCGAGCTGCGCCGCGGGCGCGAGCGGGCGCGGGAACATCCGCGCGGCCCAGACGCCTGCGGCGAGCCCCGCCACCAGCCCGAACACGTGGGCCGTCTGGTCGCTGCCGCGCCCGGTGCCCAGCATGGCCAGCAGGCCCAGCGCGCCCGCGATCGGCAGCCAGGACTGCCCCCAGCGGATGCGCAGGCGCCGGCGGCGCACGAGCTCGGTCGCGGCGAGCACGCCGATCGCGCCGAACAGCGCGGTCGACGCGCCCACCGAGTGGTAGCGCGCGCCGTGCCAGGCGGCGGCGAGCGCGTTCCCCGCGGCGCCCGAGACCACGAGCAAGAGCAGCCCGACGCCGGCGCCGTGGCGGCGCATCAACAGGCTGCCGAACACGGCACAGGAGAACGCGTTGCCCAGCACGTGCACGACGTCGGCGTGCAGGGTCAGCGCGGTGACCGGTCGCCACCACTCGCCGGCCAGCACCGCGCGCGAGTCGTTGTCGGCGCGCGCGAACAGTGCCGGCGACTCGTCCCAGCCGCCCGTGACCGCGAACGCGGCCACCAGCGCGACCGCGAGCCAGATGCCCGCGCGCGTGTCGACCGTCGGCTCGGGCTCGGCGGAGGCGTCCGACTCCGGTGCGTTCTCGCGCGCGTAGCTGGCCAGCGCGGCCTCGGCCCGCCGGAGGTCTGCGGGGTCGAGCCGGACCGACATCCGCCCCTCGTCGTTCACGACGCGGTGAGGGATCGCCTCCGACGCCAGCACCAGCGCGATGCTCTCCGCCTCGCGGCGCGTCCCTGCCGCGATCCGGACCTCGCCTTCGCCGCTAGCGGGCTCCGCCATCGCGCTCCGCGGCGGCGAACTCCTCGCGCAGCACCGCCATCGCCACCATGTCGAGCGGCTGTCCATAGCGCAGCCGGTGGGCGCGCAGCAGTCCTTCGTGGCGGAAGCCGCAGCGCTCGTAGCAGCGGATGCCGCGCGCGTTGTCCGCGTCGGCGACCAGCGTCACCCGCCGCAACCCGAGCTCGCCGAAGCCGAAGCGCAGCAGCGTGCGGATGGCGTCGCTGCCGTAGCCGCGCCCCCAACAGCTCGGCTCCCCGATCGCGATCGAGAGCTCGGCGCGGCCGGCGCGATGGATCCCGAGCAGGCCCACGTCGCCGACCAGCGCCCCCGAGTCGATCTCGATCACGAAGCGGATCTCGCCCGGGTCGGCGATCACCTCGCGGATGCGCAGCTCCACCGCCTCGCGCGAGAGCAGCTCGAGCGGATCCTCGGAGCGGTGCAGCCAGTGACGCACTTCTGCGTCGGCATGCCAGCGCGCGAGCAGCAGCGCGTGCTCCAGCCGCTCGGGGAGCAGCCGCAGCTTGCAGCCGACCAGCGCCCGCGTGGCGATCATCTGCGCAGGATACTCTCTGGCCGTGACGACGCTGCTCCCGCCGCAGGCCGCGCGCACCCTCCTGCTCTCGGGCCAGGGCCTCCTCGACGACCCCGGGCGCCGGGTCTCGAGCGCGAGCGTGGAGCGGTTGATCCAGAAGCTCGGCTTCGTGCAGCTCGACTCGATCCACCGCGTGGAGCGAGCGCACCACCTGATCCTCGGCGCGCGGCTCGACGGCTACCGGCCAGAGCTGCTCGACCGGCTGGCGTTCCGCCAGCGCGCGCTGTTCGAGCACTGGACGCACGCGGCCGCCTACATCCCGATCGCGCTCTTCCCGCACTGGAAGCCGCGCTTCGAAGCGCGCGCACGGCAGATGCGCAAGCGCCCCTGGTTCAAGCGCCGGCTGGGCGCGCGGCCCGACAGGATCCTGGGGCGCGTGCTCGCGCGCGTGACCCGCGAGGGGCCGCTGCGCGCGACCGACTTCGAGCGCCGCCGCGAGCGCAAGTCCACCGGCTGGTGGGATTGGACGCCCGAGAAGACGGCGCTCGAGGTGCTCTGGTTCGGCGGGAGACTCGCGATCGCGGGGCGCGACGGCTTCGAGAAGATCTACGACCTGGTCGAGCGCGTGCTGCCCGACGCGCACGCGGCCGACCCGCCGTCGGCGGAGGCGCAGGTCGAGTGGGCGGTGAGCTCGGCGCTCGAGCGCCTGGGCTCCGGCACGGCGCGCGAGCTCGCGGGCTTCTGGCGCGCGGTCACGCCCGCGGAGGCCGCTGCCTGGTGCCGGCGCGCGGTGGCGCAGGGGCGCGCGGTCGCGGTCGAGCTCGGCTCGGCGCGCGGCGGGAAGCCGCTCGCGGGCTTCGCGCTTCCTGGCTGGGAGGAGCTGGCGCGACGCGCGCCCGATCCGCCCGACGAGCTGCGGCTGCTCGCGCCCTTCGACCCGGTCGTGCGCGACCGCGAGCGCGCGGCCCGCGACTTCGCCTTCGACTACGTGTTCGAGGCCTACGTGCCCGCGCCGAAGCGCCGCTACGGCTACTACGTGCTGCCCGTGCTGGAGCGCGACCGCTTCGTGGCGCGGCTCGACCCCCGCCACGACCGCGAGCGCGGAGCGCTGGTGGTCGAAGGCCTGTGGTGGGAGCCAGGCACGCGCGCGACCGCAGCGCGCCGGCGTGCGCTGGAGCGCGCTCTGGAGAAGCTCGCCGTGCGGATCGGCGCGCGGATGGTCGAGCTCAGCTCCCGATCCGCTTCGTCATGAGCGCGCGCTCGTGGCGCACGAAGCCGGTGCGCTCGTACAGCGCACGCGCGCGCGGGTTCACGTGGTCGACCTCGAGGTGCAGGTAGCCGACGCCGAGCTCCGCGCACTGCGCCTCGGCGTGTGCGAGCGCGCGCATGCCGAGGCCGCGGCTGCGGTGCGCCTCGCGCACGTACACCTCGTCCACGAATGCGTCGCGGCCGAAGAACTCGAGGCTGTAGCCGAGCGTGAGCGCGTAGTAGCCGATCGCCTCGCCCGCGAGCTCGATCAGCACGATCCGTCCGAAGCTCTCGTCGCCGAGGATGCCCGCGAGCGCCCGCCGCACGCCGGGCTCGACGAACTCGATGCGCTCGATCGCCCAGAACTCGCGCACCAGCGGCACGAGCGCCTCGAGATCGCGCGGGCCGGCCACGCGGAAGGACGCCTCCATCCGTGGCATCATGCCCGACACGGGAGAGCGTCGCGATGGAGAGCGCAGTGCACGGCAGCTGTCTCTGCGGCGGCGTGCGCTGGCGCTACGAGGGCAAGCCCTTCCTGTTCAACCACTGCCACTGCGTGCAGTGCCGCAAGGCGCACGGCGCCGCGTTCGCGAGCAACCTGCACCTGCGGCCGGAGCAGTTCCGTTGGCTCGCCGGCGAGGCCCAGGTCGCCCGCTACGAGTCGAGCCCGGGCGTGCGGCGCAGCTTCTGCTCGGTCTGCGGCGGCAACGTGGCGGTGGTGCTGCCCGACCAGGTGGTGATCCCCGCGGCGACGGTCGACGACCCGATCGACGACCGGCCGATGCTGCACCTCTTCACCGGCGAGAAGGTGCCCTGGGTCGAGCTCGCCGACGGGATCCCCGCATTCGAAACCTGGCCCCCGGGCCGAGGAGGAGCGAAGTCATGAATCGTCTGCAAGGCAAGGTCGCGCTGATCACCGGCGCAGCGCGTGGTCTGGGGCTCGCGATCGCGCGGCGCTTCGTCGAAGAAGGCGCGCACGTGATCGTGAACGACGTCGACGAGGTCGCCGCGGAGAAGGCCGCTGCGCCGCTGGGCGGCGTGGGCATCGGCGCGGACGTCTCCAACTCGGCCGCGGTGCGGCGCATGTTCGCCACCGTCGCCAAGCGCTTCGGGCGGCTCGACGTGCTGGTGAACAACGCCGGCATCAGCGGGGTCGAGAACGACCCCGAGCTGCGCTCCAAGTTCCGCGACAAGCAGCTGCAGCAGGCCGCCGAGCTCGCGGCGGGGGGCCCGATCCGCACCCATCTCGACGCGGCGGTCGAAGTCACCGACGAGGCCTGGCACCGCATGATCGCGGTCCACCTCGACGGCACGTTCTTCTGCTCGCGCGAAGCGCTCGTGCTGATGAACCCGCAGCTGTCGGGCTCGATCATCAACATGGGCTCGATCATGGGAACGGCGGGCGGCGCCGGCGCGGTGGCGTACTGCGCGGCCAAGGCGGGCATCCTCGGCTTCACCCGTTCGCTCGCGCGCGAGGTGGTGACGCGCAACATCCGCGTGAACGCGATCGCGCCCGGCTGGATCGACACCGACATGACGGCGTTCCTCGACCAGCTGAAGGCGATCATCGAGGCGAGCACGCCGATGCACCGGCTGGGCGAGCCCGACGACATCGCCTGGGCGGCCGTCTACCTCGCCAGCGAGGAGGCCAAGTTCGTGACCGGACAGGTGCTCTC